>JGI12104J13512_1000379_pt1 | contig 40918 bp, 38 predicted proteins | sample TerdegcTABiofilm_FD_13512 | JGI IMG/M metagenome (IMG submission 13512)
GGGTATCTTATTCGGTAATCTGCCAGTGAGGCTTCATGCAGGAAGACAAGAGAAAGCGAGAACTCCTCCAGTTGTTCTCTAACATATCAGGCAAGACAAAGATCGTGGAGCCCATGAAGAAGATCCACGGGACACTCCGGGATCGCGATGCCGTGGAGAGAGAGATCGCACTCGTCATGCGGGAGATCCTTGAACAGGGATTTTTCAAGACCAAGCTCAAGCCCATCCAGCTTGCACGCCTCATATCCGCGTACTACGCGGGAAAGAACGACACGGAGATAGCCCGGGAACTCGGCGACGAGAAGCTCTCCAAGACGGTCGCACGGGCACGTGTCCGCCTCAAGCTCTTCCGCGATCTCGACTTCAAGATGCCGTTTGACCAGAAACGCATGGAAGAGCTCCTCTCCTCGGGCAAGACGATGAAGGAGATATCCGACGAGCTCGGGGTGAGCCCCTCCACCCTCCGCGAGTACCGGCACGTCATCGAGCAGAGGGACGACACGACCATCGATCCGTTCATCGAGCGGATACGGGACGTGATGGAGGATCGTGACCTCTCCGAGCAGATGACACGGAGTGCCACAAAGGACAGTCTCGGCGAGTCGATCGATATAACGGAGGCTGAACTGATCGACGTCACCTGAGACTCGGTGAAAGAGACCAGAAGGTATTTTTGTTTGCGCACCCTCTTCCCAGGAGATCGATCATCATCAACCGGAGGGACTTTGCGATGGAGATCACGTGGCTTGGACATTCCTGCGTCCTGCTCTCGGGGAGCAGGACCGTTCTCATCGACCCGTTCGTTCCCGAGGGGGAGATCCGTGCAGAGCCGGATATCATCGGGGTAACCCATGGCCATGCCGACCACATGGGATGCATAGGGCAGTTCCCCCACGTCCCTGTCGTTGCCATCAACGAGATCGCAAAGTACCTGCGATCCCGCGGGATGGAGGCGGAAGCGATGAACATCGGGGGAACGATCGAGGTACAGGGGGTCCGGTTCACGATGACACCCGCCATCCACTCGGCATGGATCGAGGAGGCAGGTCCCGGCTTTACCGGTGGTGGTGCCGCCGGGTTCGTCATCAGGATGGATGGGAAGTCCGTCTACCACGCGGGCGACACAGCCCTCTTCTCGGACATGGCCCTGATAGGTAAACTCTACCACCCTGATGTCGCCCTCCTGCCGATTGGGGGCCGGTACACGATGGGGCCCGAGGAGGCCATGGTGGCTGCCCAGATGATCGGGGCACCCCTCGTCATCCCGATTCACTACAACACGTGGCCGATCATCAAACAGGATCCGGCCGGGTTTGCCCGGGCGCTCGAACGCACGACGGACTGCAGGGCCCGTGTCATTCCCCCCGGAGCGAGCGTTTCGCTCTGACAGGAACGGCAGGAACGCGATCCCAAGCTCTTTTTTTTGTATACTTTTTCTGGTGGGAGGGCCGGTTGAGGCTGGTCTCCGGGGGGCTCTTTGCTCTCCGAACCACTGGCTGGAGCGTCTTCCTGGAGCAGCAGCCTTGCATAGCATGGGGAGAGTGGTTCGAGGAGTCACCATCAGCTGTGCACGGATCGGCAATCCTGCCCGAACCGGGGAACGAAGGGTTTTTTCACTGTTATCAATGTGAAAAATGGATTTTTTCATCATACTGTGCGATATCATTATATAAGGGGAAGCGGATTCTTGGATTGTCCGGGTGTGGCAGACGATGGAACTCGATGGAAAAACCGTGGTAGGGGCGGGAATTATCCTCTTCATCATCGTTGTCGGTCTCTGGTACGTTTTTATCAGGTGACCGGGAACGATCGGAAGGCAGGGATTATTTCGTGGCTGGTGCACGGAGCCCGGCTCATAAAAAATGATTGCTGATGGAATGTGAGGGGAAAACCCTCTCACCACTTATCCAGTGCATTCCTTCCCCGAAGACAGCACTCGGGATTTGAGGTCAAGGAATGGATTAAACAACGTTCGGAAAGGTTAGACCTTGGATAGGCGTTCCATAGCTCTGTGATGCCGATTCATCGACTCGGAGAGACCCTTCCTCTCGTCGATCGTTGAGCCCTGGTTATGGGGAAACTCTGATACCTTTGTTTTCTTTACCGTTTCTTCATCATAATACCATCACCTTCATCAGAGCTGGTAAAAAGATTCTTCCCATCCTGAAAGAGCCTGTCCAGGAATGGTGAAAATTGATGGGACAGAGTCACCCGGGCAGATTACCCTATAATCTCTTCATCGAATCAATCCGGATAAAAATCGCGGGCGATTTCTACCTGTCACCGGATACCTGCATGAATCTGGAATGACTGATTATCCAAACGGCAGGACGCATGAGTGTTTCAAATACATCGTCTTTTTGATGATTCCTGGCAAAAAGATGGAGCGAGGAGTGGGCAGGCAGATGATCTCTCTCCCCGGGTAGTTCCAGGTTGTCGTAACCTTAAAAATAAAAAATTAAACTGACGGATCAAAAGTCCGTCATCACCCGGAACTGATCGATCTCTTCCTTGTTCAGCTGCTCGAGGAAGAGGTCTGCGGCAGAGTGCACGTCCTTGCTCGCGGTGATTGCTCTGCCCACGACGACGATGTCTGCCCCTGCGGCAAGGGCATCTTTCACCTTGTCCACGCGAATCCCGCCAGCGGTTGCGACGAGGAGTCGTCCTCCTGCAGCCTTTCTAAGGGCCGGGATATCGCCCCATGCATGGGCCGATCCCTCGGCATCGATGGCACGGTGGAGCTCGACGACATCGGGTTTTACCCTGAGTGACTTGACAACCCTGACCGGGTCAGGCACGTTGAGCATGTCAATGACGGAGTAAATACCGGTCTTGCGGGCCTCCGTGATTGCCTTTTCAAGGGTTGCCTGCGGCGCAAGCCCGGAGATGACGACGGCATCTGCAGACGCATCCGCTGCCATCCGTGCCTCGAGGTTGCCTGTATCGAGGACCTTTAAATCGGCGATGATAAACGCATTGGGCCGGACCTTCCGGATCTCGCTGATGATGGAGAGGCCGAACCGCTTGATCAGCGGCGTTCCTGCTTCGATGATGAGGTGATCGTTCTGCGGGAGCTCGGCAAGCACCGACATCACCTTCTGCATCTCGACGAGGTCGAGGGCGACCTGGAGGTAGGGGGGATCCCAGAGCCGCTGGACCTTGAATCCCATGACGGCATGGGCTGCCCTGTCCTTCTCGTAGAGAAGCGTCTTCCTGTCCGGGAAGTTCTCCAGGGCCCTCGTGATGGCAAGCTTTGTCGCACCGTAGTTGTACCTGTAAATCCTGTTGTAATCGGAGGCTGCAGGGTCAAGGTAGATGCTTGCAAGGATGACGAGCGACTCGAGATCCCTCTCGCCGAATGCGCCTTCCTCGACAGAATCTGCGACTGCCTTTGCAACAGCAGCCTGCACGGGGCCAAACATCTCCCGTATCTGGCCCGCCTTCCGGAGCGTCACTTTCGGGATGATGAGTGTAGCCGGTTTTGCCATGAGGTTGGGCCGGATCACCGCAAGGAGGGGCGTGTGCCCGGCAGAGAGCTGGGAGAGCGCATTTGCAAATGCTGCCCCGACGGGGCCGTCCTTGTCACCAAGGATGAGATCCACGTGGGCCAGTTCCGGCCCTTCACCGACCAGTGCTTCACCGATATGGTACATGAAACGATCGATACTCCTCACTTTAGTATGTGACCCGATTATATGATAAAGATATGAGGAATCCCGGGTCTTCAGGAATCCCGGAGGATGGTGCAAAGAACAGGGATACAAAGTCCTATGCCGGCCCATCACCGGGAGAAAAAAAAGGGGTGTGGGAACATGAAGGCACCGGGATCGCACACATTGATTCTCTCTCCCTGCCGAGATCCCGGCTGAATGCGTATCAGGACAGCCCTTTCCCGTCTCTCTCGGAAAAAACAGCCTTTGCCACCTCCATACCGTTCAGGGCGGCCGGAAACCCTGCAAACACTGCCATCTGGGTGATGACCTCGACGATCTCCTCTCTGGTGCACCCGATGTTCAGCGCCATGGAGATATGGCCACTCAGCTGGACGGGTGCGTTTCCAAGCGCAGTGAGGGCGGCGACCGTTGCAATCTCTCGCGTTTTGAGGTCAAGACCGGGCCTGCAGAGGATATCGCCGTAAGGGAACTCGACGGCGAACCTGCCGAGGTCAGGGGCGATACCAGCCAGGCTGTCGAGCATCGCATCGATGCTGCCACCATGCATTTTTGTCAACTGCGCTCTTCCTCTCTCAAACCTGTCATTCATCATGCGTGCATTCGACGTGAGTATTGAGCAGCAGGGATGATGAAGTGGTGTCCCCCGGAACTGCCCGGTATCCATCAATCAATTCTTGCCGGGAACAGTGGGTGAGAAAATGTGGGGCCGGTGAGATTTGAACTCACGATCGACGGGTCTCTCCGACATGCGTCAGTGCTCCAACGGATCATCATCCTGATTCAGGAGACCCATTGTTCATCATTCACACGACGCGAAAGACCGCTGGAGCCCGTCGCCATTCCGGACTAGGCCACGACCCCTGACTGTATTAAGTCACACTGGGCAGATTTAAGGGTTATGCTGTTTGCTGGGGCGGGGAGAATCCGGTGGGGTAATATCCGTTCACAGCGTACGAATCTGGGATGGATGCAGGCAGTTACGAATGCGGTATCTCCGATAAACCTCTTCTCGGGCTCACGATAGGCGGGATGTTCAACCGGGTCGCACAGGAGTACCCTGACACAGAGGCGCTGGTCTCGGTGCACCAGAATATACGGTATACCTACCGGGAACTCCTCCGGAGGGTGGAGGCCCTCTCGAAGGGGCTGATGGCAATCGGTGTCGAGAAGGGCGACCGGGTCGGGATATGGGCCATGAACCACGCCGAGTGGGTCGAGACCCAGTTTGCGACTGCAAAGATCGGGGCCATCCTTGTCAATATCAACCCTGCCTACCGGACGTACGAGCTCGAGTACGTGCTCCGGCAGGCGGAGATCCAGACCGTCATCCTGCAGGACAGGTTCAAGACATCTGACTACGTGGGGATGTTCCTCGAGGCATGTCCCGGGGTTGCCGGGTCGCGCCCGGGACACCTGCACACCGAGAAGTTCCCGTTCCTGAAGAACGTGATCTTCATGGGAAAGAAGGCTCCCGACGGCATGTTCTCGTGGGACGAGATCACCCGCAGGGGTCAGGATGTGACAGCGGACGAGCTTGCGGTTCGCGAGGAGTCCCTCTCCTTTGACGATGCGATCAATATCCAGTACACGAGCGGCACGACGGGATTCCCGAAGGGGGTCGTCCTCACCCACCATGGCATCCTCAACAATGGAAAGATCATCGGTGACGGGATGAACTTCACCAGCAGGGACAGGCTCTGCATTCCCGTCCCGTTCTACCACTGCTTCGGGATGGTCCTCTCGAACCTCGCCTGCATGACGCACGGCTCGACCATGGTCATCCCAGCCCCGGCATTCAACGCCGGAGATGTGCTCGCCTGCGTGGAGAAAGAGCGGTGCACTGCACTCCATGGCGTTCCGACGATGTTCATCGCCGAGCTCTCCCACCCGGACTTCTCCAGTTACTCGATGGAGACACTCCGGACCGGGATCATGGCAGGTTCTCCCTGTCCCATCGAGGTGATGAAGGAGGTCAACAGGAAGATGCACATGTCCGAGATCGTCATCGTGTACGGGCAGACGGAGACGTCCCCGGGGATCACGATGACCACCACGCAGGACCCGCTCGAGCGCAGGGTCTCGACTGTCGGAAGGGTCTTTCCCCACACGGAGATCAAGATCGTCGATCCGAACACGGGGAGGATCGTCCCGCGTGGCGAGGTCGGCGAGATCTGTGCCCGGGGGTACTGCGTGATGAAATGCTACTACAACAACCCGAGCGCGACCCATGCGACCCTTGATGCGAACGGGTGGAACCATACCGGGGATCTCGGGACGATGGATGCGGAGGGGTACGTCAAGATCGTGGGGCGCTTAAAAGACATGGTCATCCGGGGTGGTGAGAACATCTACCCGCGCGAGATCGAGGAGTTCCTCCACCACCACCCGAAGATCGCCGATGTGTACGTCATCGGCGTCCCGGACGAGAAGTATGGCGAGGAGCTGATGGCATGGGTCATGGTCGAGAAGGGAGAGACGATGACCGGGGAGGAGGTCAGGGAGTTCTGCCGCGGAAAAATCGCTCACTACAAGATCCCCCGCTACGTCAGGTTCGTGACCGAGTTCCCCATGAGCGTGACCGGAAAGATCCAGAAGTTCAGGATGAGGGAGATATCCATCAAAGAGCTGGGTCTTGAGAACGTGTCAAAAATTGAGACGGCGTGATGCCCGTCAATTCGGGCCATTCCGGAGAGCTGGAGATTTCCCCTATCTTTCAGACATCGGGCGGGAAATGGGGGGGCCCCCTTTCTTCCGCCGTCCTCTCCACCAGTTTTCTGGCAGCCCGCGATGCCTCGCGGAGGATCTCCTCCTCTCCCGGGATGACCCGGTTATGCATGAGGACTCTGCCATGGCAGATCGTGGTCAGGACGACGCTTCCGCTGCAGGAATAGACGAGATTCGATGTGACACTGTGCTCCGGTGTGTTGCAGACAGCGCGGGAATCGATCAGGATGATATCGGCCGGCTCGCCGGGGGCGATCGTTCCGTTTCCGAAACCGAGTGCCCGGGCCCCGGCTGAGGTCGCCATGGAGAGGGCCTCCCCGGCAGGGAGGATGGTCGGCGAGTTCCATGCAAATTTCTGGAGGAGAGCGGCAAACTTCATATCGGTGAGCAGGTCGAGGCTGTTGTTCGAGGCGCAGCCGTCTGTCCCGAGGGTGACCGAAGCTCCCTCCTCCTTCAGCCAGTGATAGGGCAGCGCACGCCCGGTTGCAAGCTTCATGTTGCTGACGGGATTGTAGGCAACATGGACACCCCGGCGGGCAAGGAGCGCGCACTCGTCGCGGTCGAGCCAGCAGCAGTGGGCAGCAACCGTCCGCGGGGTGAGGATCCCGCACTCGTCAAGGATCTGAACCGGCCGCTTTCCCCACTGTGCAACTGCGTCCCTGACCTCCTTCTCCGTCTCGCACAGGTGCGTATGGATTCCGATCCCGAGGCGTGCAGAGTATTCCGCACACCAGGAAAGACCTTCCCTCGAGACCGTGTAGACGGCATGGGGCCCCACCGCAGGCTTTATCAGGGGGTTGCCCATGTTCCGGATGGACCTGACGAATGCCTCGGTGTTCCTGCACTCCGCCTCCCTCTTCTCCTCGGAGAAGAGGTCGATGAACCCGTAGGAGAGAACAGCGCAGAGCCCCATCTCGGCAACGGCCCGGGCCGCATCCTGCATGAAGAAGTACATGTCCGAGAACGCAACCGTGCCGGCCCGGATCATCTCAGCGCACGCAAGTTTCGTCCCCCAGTAGATATCTTCTGGCGTTATATGCGCCTCGACAGGCCAGATCCTCTCCGAAAGCCATTCCTGGAGGGGCATGTCCTCGGCGTATCCGCGGAAGAGAGTCATGGCTGCATGGGTATGGGTGTTGACAAAGCCGGGCAGGGCGATGGCACCATTTCCCTCGATCACGCGGTCGGCCTCGCTCCGCGCCATGCGGCCGACGCCGTCTCCCACCGCGGCGATCGTGCCGGAATCGTCAACGAAGATATCGACAGTCCCGCTTTCGAGTCTTACATCCCTGATGAGAAGGGGTCCTTCACCGTAGAGATCGTGTTCCATGCGGCATTCTCTCTCAGGACAGTTCCTGGATGATTCGCGAGAGGATCTCCTCGTTTCTCCCTGCATATGCTGCGGATGATTCGAGAAGGCTCTCGTACGTGAATTTCTCTTCGGACAGGCCGTTTGCATAGTTGTCCACGGTGCAGAGAGCGGCAACGTCCATCCCGAGTTCCGCGGCAAGCGTTGCTTCGGATGCAACCGTCATTCCGACAATATCTCCGACACGGGAGAGTGCCCTGACCTCCGCCACCGTCTCGATCCGCGGACCCGGGGTCTGGACATACGTCCCGCCGAACCGGGCCCCGGGCACGATGGCACGCAGGCGCTCGAGGAGGTGCGGGGAGAATCCCGGTGTAACATGGCATATTGCATGATCGTGCAGGGAGGGGACGGGTGCAAAGGAGAAGTAATCGGTCGGGATCATGACAGTCCCCGGCCTTATCTCTTTTTTCAGGGATCCTGAGGATCCGATCAGCACGAGCCTGTCGACACCCGCGAGGGCGAGTGCCGCAAGGTGGCACCGGTAATCGATCCTGTGGGGGGGAAGCGACCGCTGGTGGCGGAGCAGGATCGCGATCTCTCCGGTCATCACCGTGCAGTTCCCAAAGGGCGTGTGCACGATCCTCTCTTCCAGAGGAGGTATCCTTGCATAGAGGAGACTTGTTCCCCCGATGATTCCCAGCATCAGGAGCCTCCCGGGTTCACAGAAATGATCATGCGGGTGTACAGTTTTTGGGAAAGACCATGTTCACATTTTCGGTGAGAGTTCCAATACCTGTATCTTTCGGGAATGACCTACCCTGAGACGATGGATCGGTTTGGCATAGTCAGCGGGGACCGGATAGCAGCAGGGGAGTGCACCGACGTGTACTTCGATCGGGCAGTCTCTGTCCTCGAAAAGTCAGGGCACTCCCCGGAGGTCGCGATGGAGGTCACAGCGACGTCTCTTTCCGGCGGATGGGGAATCGTCTGCGGGACAGCAGATGTCGTCTCGCTCTGCGAGGGCCTGCCGTTCTCGGTCGATGCGATGCCGGAAGGCTCCCTCTTCCATCCCCACGAACCGGTGCTGCGGGTCAGGGGAGAGTGGAAAGAGATCTCCCGGTACGAGACGGCCATACTCGGGTTCCTCTGCCATGCATCCGGGATCGCGACGGCGGCTGCGCGCGCAAAGGCACTCGCCGGAGACCGTCTGGTCTACTCCTTCGGCTCGCGCCGCCAGCACCCTGCAATCGCTGCAATGGTCGAGAGATCGGCATGGATCGGGGGTGTGGACGGTGCAAGCAACATGTGTGCCCCGGCCGGCATCCCGCTTGCAGGCACGATGCCGCATGCCTTCGTGATGTGCTATTCCTCTCCGGAAGAGGCATTCCGGGCATTCCACCGGCATGCAGACCCCGGCATTCCACGGATCATGCTCTGCGATACGTACTGCGACGAGAAACAGGAGTCCCTCGTTGCGGCCCGGTGCGGCGCGACGGGAGTCAGGCTCGACACCCCCCGTTCACGACGCGGTGACATGCGTGCGATCCTCGAGGAGGTGAGGTGGGAACTCGACTCCTCCGGGTATGCAGACGTGAAGATCTTCCTCTCGGGGGGAGTGACGCTCCATGACATCTTCCGTTTCCGGGACATTGTCGATGCATTCGGTATCGGCGGGGCGATTGCAAATGCCCCCGTCATCGATTATGCAATGGACATCGTCGAGAAGGACGGTGTGAAGTGTGCCAAGAGGGGGAAGCGGAGCGGGGTAAAACAGGTCTTTGAACTTCCCGACATGCGCCACATCGTTCTGCCGGAAGGAAGGGAAGGCCCTTCCGGATCACGCCCCCTCCTCGTCCCGATGGTCAGGAGGGGAGAGGTCATCTTCCGCCGGGAAATCGGTGAAGCCAGGGCCCGCGTCCTGCGCCGCATGCCGGTCCTCAAAGAGATCGTGGAAGGAGAGATCAGGGGGGAAAGGTGAAGGGGGAGAAAGGACGAATCACCGGAAAGCCCCGCGGGATGCAGGATGCCTGCAGGGGAGCCCGGATGCGGATCGATGGTGCAGGGCACACTCCTTTCACGCAGGAAACAATTCTTTTTTTAGGGAGCAGAACACAACTTAGTGGATACGGGCCGATAGATCAGCGGAAGATCGCTTCCTTGGCATGGAAGAGGCCGCGGGTTCAATTCCCGCTCGGTCCATCGCAGCTCTCTGCAGGAAGACAAATCGGAGTATTTTTTTACTCGCTGGAAGATTCCTTGTGATCTGCTTTGGCAATCAAGGAATGGATAATACCTCAGGACGAGGTCTTTTTCACTCTCTTCGAGAGGCTTGCCGCTGTCGTTGTTCTCGCATCATACCGAATCGTCGACCTTGTTGACGATTATTCCAATGTCCGGGAGAAGGTGCACCAGATCGAGCAGCTGGAACACGAGGGCGACAAGATCACCCACGAGATCTACGAGCAGCTCAACCAGACGTTCATCACCCCTCTCGAACCGGAGGAGATCTCGCGGCTGGCTTCTGCCATGGATGACATCCTCGACTACATCAAGAGCACTGCGACGAGGATGTACCATTACCGTATCCCGGAGACCGATGCCCACATGGTCGAACTGGCAAAGCTCATCCAGCTCTCGGTCGTCGAGCTCGAGGAGGCAGTCAAGGGGATACGCTCGATGAAGAATCCGCGCCAGATCGAGCAGCGGTGCATCGAGGTCAACCGGCTGGAGAACCTTGCCGATGATGCACTCCACGCGGCATACGACGACCTCTTCCGGTCGGACGATGCCATCGCCATCATCAAGCGGAAAGACGTCTACGAGTACCTGGAGATTGCAACCGACAAGTGCGAGGACGTGGCAAACGTCCTCTCGGATATTGCCATCCGGCACAGCTGACGGGTCACCATGGAGATGATCATTGTCATCGGGATTCTCCTTGCACTTCTCTTCAACTTCGTCAACGGCTTGAACGACGCGGCTAACTCGATTGCAACCGTTGTGGCAACGCGGGTCCTTTCTCCCTTAAAAGCCGTCACGATGGCTGCATTCTTCAACATGGCCGGACCCTTCGTCTTTACGACTGTCGTTGCAAGGACGATCGGGAAAGGGATCGTCGATCCCGGTTTCCTCACTTCTGAAGTGATCGTCATCGGGCTTGGATCGGCAGTCCTCTGGGTCTTCCTCTCCTCCTATGCGGGCATTCCCATATCTGCAAGCCACGCGCTCGTCGGCGGACTCATCGGCTCTGCGATTGCATGGGGCGGGGTCGGATCCGTTCTCTGGCCATCGCCGGGACTCTTCGTAAATACCGTTGGTATCTTCGTTGCGGGGGGCGTCACCGGCGCCCTCATCCTCTCGTATGTCGCGCGGAGGAAGCAGGAGGTGAACTGGGCAGAGTATGCCGGTCTTGGCTTCCTGTACGGCGCATCCCTGATTCTTCCCCCGGCAATCGTCTCCGGGCTGCTCCCCCTGAAGGGAATCCTTGCGATCGTGGTCTTCATCGTGGTCTCCCCCGTGCTCGGCCTCGTCTCCGCCTACCTCATCGGCATGGCCGTCATCCGCATCTTCCGGAACTCTCCTGCACGGAGGATGAATGCCCTGTTCTCCAAGCTGCAGGTATTCTCGGCAGCGTTCTACAGTCTGGGCCACGGGAGCAATGACGCCCAGAATGCAATGGGAGTCATCACGGCCCTCCTTGTTGCTGCCGGGGTACTGACCGAGTTCGTGGTTCCTCCGTGGGTCATCATCGTATCGGGGCTTGCAATCGCTCTCGGGACGTTCCTTGGAGGGTGGCGGGTGGTCGAGACGATGGGGAGGAAGATCACGAAGCTGCGGCCCTACCAGGGCTTCTGCGCGGAGACGGGCGGGGGGGTCGTGCTCTCTTTCGTTACAGCTTTTGGCGTCCCCGTCTCGACGACGCACGCAATCAGCGGTTCCATCATGGGTGTCGGTGCAACAAGGGGCTACTCGGCTGTCCAGTGGGGAATTGTCCGAAAGATCGTGACAGCCTGGATACTGACCATCCCTCTCACTGCCGCGTGCGGGTATGTCGGGTTCCTCCTTTTTGGGATGCTCTCTTTCGCCTGATGGAACTGCTATTTCAGGAACCCTTCCCGGGAAGGACACATGGGACCGAGCGGGCAGGTCGTGCACGAGGGGTTCCGCGCTGTGCAGACGGCACGCCCGTGCCGGATGAAGAGGTAGTTGATGTTTCCCCAGGTCTTTTCCGGAAAGAGGGCCATAAGATCCCGCTCGATCCCGGCGGGGTCAATTCTGGCGGAGAACCCGAGGCGCCGGGAGAGCCGTGCAACGTGGGTGTCGACGGCAATCCCTTCGTGCACTCCGAATGCATGGCAAAGAACGATGTTTGCGGTCTTCCTGCCCACTCCGGGGAGGGTGAGGAGATCCTCCATCCTGTCAGGGACGCACCCTCCAAAACGGTCGACGATTTCGCGGGCCGCTCCGATGATGCGCCGGGCTTTTTCATGGTAGAACCCGAGCGGACGGATGATCTCTTCCACGTCCCGGGGGTCTGCTGCCGCGAGATCTTCGGGCCGCGGGTACCGGAAAAAGAGCCTCTCCCGGATGGCATTGACACTCCTGTCAGTCGTCCGTGCCGAGAGGATGGTCAGGATCAGGATCTGGAAGGGGTTTTCGAAGTGGAGAAAGGTTCGCGGCGAGTCCGGGTCTCCATAGATCTGCTCGAGAATGGCGTATATCCGGCAGGCACGGAACGTGTCCATGACAATGGGGTAGGGCAGATTCGAACTGCCGTCAAAGCGTCCCAAACGCTCTAGGATGGACCAGGCTACCCTACTACCCCGGGAGATCAGATTTCTGTTGCGTTGCGGCAAATAGGTTATGGTGGCTCTTTGCAAAAGAGAGGGAGAGGGCTTTTTCCCGGGTCGCACACGAGGGTTCCTGCAACCTTTATACCGGAGAGGACATCCTCGAGGAGTCCGGGAGTCCTCCCGTCAAGGACGAGGAGCGGGATCCTGCTCCGCGAGATGACCTTTGCGGCAACGATGTCGAGCACGGTGTTTGACCCTGCCTCGAGGGTGCCGCTCCCGACGATCCGGAGCAGGTCGTCGAAGGTCATGCGGTCGAACCTCTGTGCCGAGGGGTCTATCTTTGGGTCATGCGAGTAAATGGCATCGACTGATGTCAGGTTGACGAGGAGGTCTGCCCGGGAGAACTCTGCAAGGACAGCGGCAACAGCGTCTGTTGTCTGTGCAGGGGTCACTCCGCCCATAAGAACGATCTTTCCCCCACCCATCCGGGCGGCGGCCTCGGCAGGGGTCTCTGCGACTCCGGGGTACGCCGAGTCGCCGAGTGCAGCACAGAGCAGGGTTGCATTCAGGCGCGTGACGAGGATTCCAATCTCGTCGCAGGTTGCCTCGTCTGCTCCGCACTCGCGTGCAACCCTGATGTACCGGCGGGCCTCGCCGCCACCGCCAACGACTACCGCGAGGTCTGTCTCCCAAGAGAGCTTCGAGAGGACAGATGCATAGGCAAGGAGCCTGTTCGTTTCAAGCGAGGGGAAAAGAACAGAACCACCGAGTGAGAGGACGACCCGAGCCATTCTATTTATTCATTTCTCCATGTTTCACATATAGATGTTGAACATGGTGGTGCAGTGTCCTGTCTGCGGGAGCAGCGATATCCACCCGCTCGCCGGGGGGTGCATGGGACAGGTCTTCCGGTGCAGGTCGTGCGGGTACCGAGGGTCATTCGTGGTCGAGATCGAGAGCGTGAATGGACACGAGGGTGATGGCAGGAGAGGGTGAAATGCCATTACCTTTATTGTAAATTACCGGTGAATGGGAGACTACCATGCAGCAGATGCACAGGGCACTCCGGTGGGCACCGGAGGGCAGCGAGGGGGAGGTCAGGTGCTCGCTCTGCCCCCACAGGTGCCTGATTAAGCCGGGAAAGACGGGGATATGCAGGGTGAGGCAGAACCGGGATGGCGAGCTCTTTGCCCTCACCTACGGGCGGGTGAGCGCAGAGGCGGTGGATCCCATCGAGAAGAAGCCGCTGTATCACTTCCTGCCGGGGTCGATCTCCTATTCTCTCGGCAGTGTGGGATGTAACTTCCACTGCGCGCACTGCCAGAACTGGCACATCTCGATGGCGGATACCGGGATGCCGGGACTTCGCGACCTTTCGCCGGAGGAGGGTGTTTCGCGGGCACGGCAGGCGGGGTGCGCGAGCATATCGTGGACGTACAACGAGCCGACGATATGGCACGAATACACGCTCGAGATGGGGAATCTCGCGCGGAAAGAGGGGCTATCGACCGTGTACGTGACGAACGGGTATATCACGGAAGAGGCGCTCCGTGAACTCTCCCCCATGCTCCAGGCCTATCGCGTGGATATCAAGGCATTTTCAGAGGATTTTTACCGGAAGGTCTGCGGGGCACACCTCCAGCCCGTCCTCGATTCTGCCGTCCTTGCACGGGAACTCGGGATGCACATCGAGGTGGTGACACTCGTGATACCCGGCAAGAATGACAGCCCGGACGAGACCCGAGCGCTCATCCGCTGGATCCGGGACAACCTCGGACCGGACACACCTGTCCACTTCACCCGGTTCCACCCGGATCACCGGATGCGGGACAGGAATGCGACGCCGGTCGCGGTGCTCGAACGGATCTACCGGCAGGCGCGGGACGAGGGGCTGCGGTTCCCGTACCTCGGCAATGTCTCGCCGCCCCCCTGGGAGAGCACGTACTGTCCGTCCTGTGGTGCACTCTGCATCGAGCGGTATGGGTACTCCGTCATGTTCCGGGAACTCTCTGGCGGATCCTGCAGGCGGTGCGGAGAGAAGATACCCTATGTCCAGGCAGGAACGTGAGCGACAGGGGCAGACGCGTTTCATTGCAGACCGTATGCTCGGGACGCTCTGCCGGTACCTGCGGTTCATGGGATACGATACGGTGAGTGCCAGCGAGATGGCAGAGGGCAACACCCGCGAAGACACCCTCCTGCTTGCCCGTGCCCGTCACGAAAAAAGGGTCCTCCTGACCATGGACAGGGATCTTGCCCGGCGGGGGGGGAGCGATGCCTTCCTCATCGAGGAGAAAGCCGTCATGGACCAGATCTCTGCCCTCGCCCGGGCAGGCCTGATCGTCCCGGGGATCAGGCTGACCCGGTGTTCACTCTGCAACACCCCGCTCCGGCCGGCACGCCCCGCCGAGATTGCGCGTGCGACCTATGCGCCGGGGCAGAGCCATGCGAAGACATTCTTCTGGTGCCCGCGATGCCGCAAGCTCTACTGGGAGGGCTCGCATGGCAGGAATCTCGAAAAAAGAATACAGGATTTTTTCCTGCAGGATTAGGTGGCCTTCGGGGGGACCTTCTCGCTCACCTGGGCGCGGCGCTTGAGCCAGACGAGTTCCTTCCCCTCATAGCCAAAGCTCTGCATCGGGAGGATCTCGATGCCGGGAGGAAGGGGGTCCGTCTCCGTTCCCTTCGGGGTCATCAGGATGAGCCGGGGATTCCTGACTCCGGCAATGGGTGACTGGGCAGCGATCTCCTGCAGAGCTTTTATTGCAGCCGGCGTCACCTTTCTGTCGAAGTTGACAAGGACATGTGCCCCCTCGAACCTGCCGAGCAGCCTCCTCGATATGGTGAAACCCGCACCGGCACCGGTTTTTGGTGCGCTCCTGATCTGCCAGCCGTCAACGCTTGGGTAAAGCCGCTTGAGCTCCTTTCTTACAAAATCGTGCATGATGTCTTCGTTCGATCCCATGGCGAATCACAGCCGATGATAGTTAGACGCTGGAATGGTAAAACTGTTTTGTCATGTCCCTGTTCACCGGTAACCGCAATGGATTGGGGTGCTTCCTCTTTCACACCGCGATAGAAAGGTATTTGTGGGCAATTGGCCGATAAATTGAATTAAAACCATGAAAATTGTCGTTTTCGTGTCTGCATGATCGTCATTGGCATCGACCCGGGGCTGGCTACCGTGGGATACGGCGTCCTTTCTGCCAGCGGGAGAACAATCACACCCATGGCATATGCGTGCATCCGGACTGCCCCCTGCCCGGGGGGAACACCGGAGAGGCTTGAATGCATCTTCGACGAGGTAACCCGGCTCCTCGGCGAGTTCTCCCCGGCCTGCCTAGCAATGGAGACGCTCTTTTTCTCGCGCAATGTCACGTCGGCGCTTGGCGTCGCAGAGGTGAGGGGAGTCATCATGCTCGCGGCGCGGAAGATGGGGGTTCCTGTCGCAGAGTATACCCCAAACCAGGTGAAACAGGCAGTCACAGGCTCCAGCAGGGCTGACAAGAGGCAGATGCAGGAGATGATCACCCGTCTGCTTGCCCTCCCCGCGATACCCCGCCCCGACGATGTCGCGGACGGGCTCTCCATCGCTCTCTGCCATATCCATATTGCGAGGATTCCCTGACATGATCGCAAGGCTCCGGGGCAGGATCGTGGGACGCGGGGACGGATCCGTCATCCTCGAGACGGGGGGTGTCGGGTACCAGGTCTTCATGCCGGGGCCGCTCCTCGAGCAGGTCGCACGGGAGACAGGGGAGGTGGTGCTCCATACCCACCTTGCGGTCAGGGAAGACGGGATCGCCCTGTACGGCTTCCTCGCCCCGGCCGAGCTCGAGATGTTCCGCATGCTGATCTCGGTGACGCGTGTCGGTCCTGCACTCGCGTGTTCCATCCTCTCCCAGATCACAGTAGCGGAACTTGCAGCAGCAGTCACCGGTGGGGACGAGAGAGCGCTCACGCGCCTCTCCGGCGTGGGGAAGAAGAACGCCGGGAGGCTCATCCTCGAGCTTCGCGACACGATGAGGAAGAGAGCGGATCTCCTTGCGGGGAGCTTGCGGCCCGTGTCAGACGACCCGGTCCGCAAGGACGCAGAGGAGGCACTCCTCGCCCTCGGATTCTCCGCGCGGGAATCGCGGGACGCGGTCGGCCAGGCAATTGCAGGAATGACTGATCCGGCAGTGCAGGATGTTGTCCGGGCAGCGCTCCGGATCCTGCGGGAGCGGTGAGGAAATGGTCAGGGATCAGGCCGGCTCCCCTCCGCGGGATGACGAGGAGGATCTCGACGAGTCTGTCATCCGGCCCGAGCATTTCTCCGAGTTCGTGGGGCAGGATCTCCTGAAGGAGACCCTCCGGATAGCAATCGATGCGGCAAGGACGAGGGGAGAGCCCCTCGACCACATCCTCTTCTCCGGGCCCCCGGGGCTCGGCAAGACGACTCTTGCCCACATCATCGCGAGGGAGATGGGATCGAACCTCCACTGCACGAGCGGGCCGGTCCTTGAGAAACCCGGCGATATTGCAGCTATTCTCACCCTCCTCAAGAAAGGGGATGTCCTCTTCATCGACGAGATACACAGGCTCCATACCGTTATCGAGGAGATCCTGTACCCTGCAATGGAGGACTACTGCATCGACGTGATGATCGGAGAGGGACCGAGTGCGAGATCGATCAAGATCACTCTCGAGCCGTTCACCCTCGTCGGAGCGACGACGAGGGTCGGTCTCCTCGGGTCCCCCTTCCGCGACAGGTTCGGTCTCGTGGTCAGGCTGAACCTCTACAGCCCTGAAGAACTGGCACAGATCGTCACGCGGAGCGCGGGGATCATGAAGATTCCCATCCTCCCCGAGGGGGCACTCGAGATCGCAAAGAGGAGCCGGGGTACACCGCGGATTGCAAACAGGCTCCTCCGGAGAGTGGGGGACTATGCCCTCGTGCGGAGTGATGGAGTGGTCTCCCGCGAGATTGCCGATCAGGCGCTGACCATGCTCGGTGTCGACGAGATGGGCCTCGATGAGATCGACAGGCGGATCCTGCATGCCATCGTCCACCAGTTCGGTGGCGGACCCGTGGGCTTGAAGACGATTGCCATTGCCGTTGGCGAGGACAGCCGGACGATAGAGGATGTCCACGAGCCGTTCCTCATCCAGGCAGGTCTCATCAAGCGAACGCCAAAGGGGAGAGAAGCCACGCCGGCTGCGCGGGGACACATCTCCCACCAGTGGTGGTAATTCGGTTCAAAATTTACCCTTTTTCGGGGATATTATAAATACCGGAAGAGATTATCGAGAAATATACCACTATCCTGCCGATCCGGAGGGGAGTCTTCCCCGTTTCCCGGGGAGCCGGTCAGGCAGGGAGGAGGGGCAACTGCAATGGACAGGGCATGGAGGGGTTTTGGTACCCGGCAGGAGTACTGTATTCTGGTTGCCGTTCTTCTGATCCTCTGCATTCCGGGAACGGCATCGATGGTCTATGCGAGGGATTGCACGATACCGGCACCCGGGGAATCAGGAGAGTGCAGGATCGTCCTTGACGAAGTCTCGCCCGGGCTCTCCGAGTTCGAGGTCATGGTGAGCATCGATGACCCGCGTATCGGCACCATCACATCTGTCCGTTTTCCTGATTATGCCCGGCTCAACAGCCGGAGCAGGGTGCCTGCCGGTTCGGTGACACTGAAGGGTGCTGACACGAACAACAGGGTTCGCCCGGGGGACAGGGATGTCACCCTTGCCATCCTCGGAATCCGGGGGGGAGCAGCCGGAACAACCACGATAAATATCACGGTCATTGGAATAAAAGACGAGGAGAAAGCACCTTATTCGGTTCCGGTGAGGAACGGCCGTCTTTCGGTACTCTCTCCCTCCCCGGGCCCGGGCAGCCCTGATATACAGGAGAGCGACGAAATCGCATCCCTTCCTGGCGGAACCGGAGGATCGGGGGATGCAGGGGAGGACGTGGAGTCGCCTGACGAAGGGGATACAGTACCGCTCAATTCCCCGACGCCTGCACCCTCCGTGACACCTTCGCCGGCCCCGGCGGAGACCGCAGCCCCGGAACCGACTGTCCCCCCGACCATTACACCGACCATTACACCGACCATTACACCGACCATTACACCGACCATTACACCGACCATTACACCGACCATTACACCGACCATTACACCGACAAATGCACCGACAAATGCACCGACAAATGCACCGACCAATGCACCGACCATCGCACCGATTCCCGTGAAGACAGGAGCTCCGACACCCGACCGGACGTTCATTCCCGATCCTTCAGTGACACCCCCGCAATTACCGTCCGGGACGGAAGATCCCCTGCTGATGGTGACACCGACTCCGACACCAACCCCGACCACGACAGCAATTCCGGTGCCGATCGAAACACCGGTAACACCGAACGGTGATATGCAGGGAGGAGGGGGAACCGGTGATGCCGGGTTCTGCACCCTCTGCCTTGACTCCGAGCCCCGGTCTGCGCTCGTAACCATAGACGGGAGCAGCAGAGGTACCACTCCTGCCTGCGTATCCCTTGAACCGGGAACGCATGAAATCACCCTGTCCTGCGAGGGCCATGTCCCGTGGGAGGGAGAGATCACGGTCGGGAGAGGCCAGACCCTTTACCTGCCGGTCTTCTCCCTGAAACCTCTCCAGATTTTCGTGGTTGAGGCACGTGCTTCACCCGGCGGATCCGTCTCGCCCGGAGGCAGAATAGAGGTCAACGAAGGGGAATCCATCGAGATCTCCTTTTCCCAGAAGCCCGGGTATGTGCTCGTCGATGTCCTGCTCGACGGGAGATCCATCGGCCCGGTCTCCCCCGTGAAATTATCGGACATTTCTGCGAATCACACGGTGGAGGGAAAGTTCTGCCCGGTGAACCTTCCTGTTGCAGCCATTGATGCCAATACGACCGCGGGAATTGCACCGCTTTGCGTGGAGTTTTATGATGTCTCCTCCGGAGACATCAGGACAAGGCTCTGGGATTTCGGAGATGGTACATACTCGACGAATTCGACGCCAGTCCATGTCTTTGGCACACCCGGGAACTACTCTGTCACTCTCCACGTCTGCGGCCCGAGCGGATGCAGCGTCTCGACGTCTCCCTGGGTCGTATCGGTGCTCGGGGGGAGCATGCACGATGGCGGTACAGCAGGTGATGAGAACAGCAGCTCCCTGACACCCGTCCCGGAGGCAGGCACCCCGCTCGTGATCGGGGGGAGCATGGGGTACCTGGAGGTCAGGTGCCCGGTCGAGGGGGCGATGGTCTCCATCGATGGGACGTACCAGGGAGAGATAAGGAACGGGACGCTTCTTGTCCCGCTGTACCTGACGGGAACACCCTGCAGGGCAGTCACGGTGAGGGCACACGGGCACCTCCCGGCAACGGTCCCGATCGAGACGTATCCCGGAGAAGGAGAGACTGTAACCGTCACGGTTGTCCCCGTGAGGCTCCCGGGAGAACTTCCGTTATCCGGCGGGTCAGCAGAACTGCCGGGTCTCCCGGGGAATGTCACGGTATCCCTACCGGCCTTTTCTAATTGACCTGCCCGTCGCCATGTTTTGGTACGAATCCAAATTTTTTTCCCTTCCTGTGTTGTTATTTTCCTTATGGAATCCATTCTCGGGGACGGCATTTCGCCACGGAAGGCTGCTTACCTCAAGTTCATCAGGGAGAGGGGAGACGTGGCACGCACCGGGGAGATTGCAGAGAGGTTCTCGGTCGATCCGTCCACGGTGACAAAGGCAGTCCGGGATCTCGCGGAGGATGGTCTTGTCTCCTACCAGCCGTACGGGGGAGTCACCCTCACGGAGAAGGGGATCGCCTGTGCAGATTTCCTCCTCTGGAGGCACCGGGTTCTCGGGCTTGTCCTCTCCCACTACGGTCTGTCGGGAGCGGAGGCCTGCCGGGAGGTGGAGCGCTTCGAGGCCTTCGTCTCGGCCGGCGCAGTCCGCAGGATCTGTGCGTCGCTTGGGCACCCCACGAGGGGTATCTGCGGCGCCATCTGCCATGATGCACTCTGCGAGGAAGACAGGAGCAGGGAAAATTCTTGAGGTGGTACCAAAATGAGACGCTCCCGCTCAACCCGCACATTCCCTTCGGGAGATCGCATCCTGGTTCTTTTCACAATCATCGTTGCGGTTGCATGGTCCGCAGGGTGCCTCTCGGGCGAAAAGCAGGATTCGGGCATTACGGGTGAAAAGACCGCAGCAGTCACCCTGCTGCCCCAGCAGGAGATCGTCAGGGAGATCGCAGGCAGGGACTGGAACGTGATCGTGGTCGTCCCCCCCGGGGCCGAGCCCCACACCTACGAGCCGACTGCATCCCGGGTTGCGCTGGTGAGCCAGGCAGATATGTACTTCAGGCTCGGTCCCGGCCTCCTCCCCTTCGAGGACACGCTCGTCCCTCGCATCACTGCCCGTAACCCGGATATCGTGGTCGTCGACATGTCAGAGGGCATTTCCCGGCTGTATGGCAGTGGAAGGGAGAACGAGAGCCCTGACAGCCACGATTCCGGTGCCGATCCCCACGTGTGGCTCTCGACTCCAAACCTCCGCGCCATGGCCGAGAACGTGGCACGGGCGCTCTCCGCACGCGACCCGCTCCATGCAGGGGAGTACATCTCCCGGAAAGAGGCATACCTTGCAAAGGTCGACTCCTGCGAAGCGGCCATCCGCGCGAATCTCTCCGGGCTGGAAGGCCGCCCGTTCCTCGTCTTCCACCCTGCGTTCGGGTACTTTGCACGGGACACTGGCCTCGTGCAGGTGGCCGTCCGGGAAGAGGGCCACGAAACAGGACCTGCCGGACTCTCCCGCATCATTGCCCTCGCAAGGGAACAGGGGATTTCCGTTGTCTTTGCCGAGCCCCAGTTCAGCACGAGGGAGAGCGAGGTCATCGCACAGGAGATAAACGGGACAGTGGTCCTGATCGACCCCCTCGCCCCCGACGTCCTCGGGACCCTCGTTCGCATCTCGGGTGCAATCGCAGAGAGTTACGGTGTGCGATGACAGGGGGTGGAGAATGAGACCAGTCATCGAGGTGCGTGATGTCTCTTTCGGGATCAGGGGTTTTTCCATTCTCGACCATGTCTCCCTCGAGGTGAGGAAAGGAGACTTCTATGCCCTGATCGGCCCAAACGGCGGGGGAAAAACGACGCTCCTGAAGATCATCCTCGGCCTCCTCGAGCCTTCCGGGGGAACTGTTTCCGTGCTCGGGCAGTCACCCGAGAAGGCGAGGTCGCGGATCGGGTATGTCCCGCAGTTCCGTACCTTTGACTTCTCCTATCCGATCACCGTCCGCGAGATGGTCCTCTCGGGGAGGCTCCCGAAGAACCGGTTCCCCTGGGCACGGTTCTCACCATCTGACCGGGAAGCAGCAGAGAGGGTGCTCGAAAGGCTTGGGATTGCAGACCTTGCCCGGCGACCGATTGCCGCCCTCTCCGGGGGCGAGCAGCAGCGGGCGATTCTTGCCCGGGCACTCGTTGGAGACCCCGAGATACTCATCCTCGACGAGCCGACGGTCTATGTCGACGCCCCGACAGAGGTCCAGTTCTACACCCTCCTCGAAGATCTCAAAAGATCCCTCACCATCCTCCTCGTCAGCCACGATATAGGTGTCATCTCCCGTTATATCACGCGTGTCGCGTGCCTGAACCACAGGCTGTACACGCACGATTCATCCGAGATCACGGAGGACATGATCGAGGCGGCATACCAGTGTCCTGTCGACCTCATCGCCCATGGCGTGCCTCACAGGGTCTTCAAGGATCACCCGGGGGGCGGTGGTGCGTGATCCCCGGTGCAGGCATCCTCGCCTTCGGGTTCTTCCAGAATGCACTCCTCTCAGCAGTGCTTGCGAGTATCGCATGCGGTATCATCGGCACCTTCGTGGTGGTCAGGCGGATGGCGACACTGAGCGGGGGAATCTCGCACGCTGCATTTGGCGGGGTGGGCCTCGGGTACCTCTTCTCCTTCGATCCGATCGTAGGGGCGCTCCTCTTTTCTATCGGCGCTGCCCTAGGAATCGGAATCCTGAAGGAGAAGGCGGGGCAGGAACTCGATACGCTCATCGGGGCAGTCTGGGCTGCGGGGATGGCACTCGGGGTCATCTGCGTGAGCATTGCTCCCGGCTACGCCCCCGACCTCTTCAGTTACCTCTTTGGAAACATCCTGCTCGTGCCATCCGGGGATATCCAGCTCATGGCAGTCTTCTGTGCGGTCATCGTGGGAATCGTCTCGGTCTTCTATCTCCCCCTCCAGGCAGTCACGTTCGACGAGGAGTACGCCCGTGTCATGAATCTCCCGGTGACAGCCCTCTCCCTCCTGCTCCTCCTCCTCACGGCGGTCTGCGTTGTCCTCCTCATCCGTCTCGTCGGGATAATCCTCGTTATCGCCCTCCTCGTTCTCCCGGCTGCAAGCGTGCGGGAGTTCACGTCACGACTCCCCGTGATGATGGCAGCCTCCGTCTGTCTCTCCTTCATTCTCTCCCTCTCGGGACTGGTCCTCTCGTTCCTCTGGGACCTCCCGTCAGGGGCGACGATCATCCTCCTCGGGGCAGCTGTTTACGCGGTCGCGCTCCTCATCTCCCGTCCGGGGAAGGCACGGTGGCGCGGCGGCATTCGCACCGGCCGACAGTCGCCGCAACAAAAAGGGCAAAGAGTGCAGTGAGGGTATAGGCTGCCGGAAAACCCCCAGTCTCCGCAACGAAACCTGCGACGGAGGGGATCAGGGTCATTCCCCCGTAGCTTGCGGTGTTGAAGAGGCCCATGAAGACCCCCTGCCGGGCGCCGGCAGAAGCAAGGAAGGAGAGCTGCGCAATCATCACCATGCCCGCCATCCAGCCAATCACGAGGAACCCCCACATCGAGAAGAACGTGAGTGCGACCCCCCCTGCCATTGCCACCGCCGCAAGCTGCATCGTCCTGACCGGTGGAAGGCTTGCCCGGGCCGTGACGATGACAGAGACAATCGTTGCACCGTTCATGAGCGCGATCTGTTCCGATACGGAGCCTGCGGGCAGGTCCGTGAACTCCGGGTGGAGGGCGGTGACCGCACCCGTGATCCCGACGAGGACAACAGCGGAGACCCAGAGCCAGAAATACGTCCGAATAGCCCAAGTAAGCCTCTTTCTCGTCTCTTCTGCGGGTTCTGCACCTTTTACGGGGGTCGCTCTTTCATACCGGTGCAGGGCAAGGGAGAGGGCGAGCGGTATGAGGGATATCCATGTGAAGAGAAAGATTCCATCGCGGGAGCTCCCTCCACCGCTGACGAGCCAGCCGGTCACGAGGAGGCCAAGGAGGAGCCCGAGGTTCAGGAGACCCATGAAGTACCCGCTCATCTGCTCGTGGTCAGGACGCGCATTGAGGAATGCAAGGGCTGCGGGGACGAAGAGTCCCGCACCGATGCCCTCGACGAGGCGGGCGAGGAAAATAATTGCTGGAGACCCTGCAAGGACGAGGAGGACGCCGGAAAGGACCGTCAGGCCGAGGCCTGCACGGATGAGCAGGGTCTCGCCCAGCCTGTCGGAGATGTACCCGGCAGGGAGGACGAAGATGAAGGCACCGAGAAAGTAGGCAGAGAAGATCGCCCCCTGCAGTGCCGGGCCGCCCGCAAGGGAGGGAAGGACAGGTACAACGGCATTCGAGAGTGCCATGAGTGAGAAGACACCGGCAAGGAGAGGCAGTCTCTCTCTCATATCATCCGGTACGTCTCCAGGTTCATGGGGGAATGCGTCTCGATGTGGTATCGCTTGTAGATGGAACTTGCAAGGTCAATCGTGTTGTTCTCGTCACCGTGCACGGTGAAGATCTTCTCGGGCCGGGGCTGGACGTGAGCAATGTAGCTCATCAGCTGCTTCCGATCGGAGTGACCGGAGAAACCATCGATGGTCACGATCTCGAGGTTGATCACGATCGTCCCCTTCCTCCCGATCGGGACTTCGCGCCACCCCTTCTGGATCCGCCTCCCGAGCGTCCCCTCTGCCTGGTAACCGACGAAGACGAGAGCGTTTCTCTCATCAGCCGCGAGGTTGCTTAAGTACTCCATCACGGGACCGCCGTTGAGCATACCGGAGGTGGTGATGATGACGCAGGGGTCACCGAGCATCACCTTCTCGCGGAGCTCGGGGGAGTCGACAGAAATAAAACAATCAGCGAGGAAGGGATTGTGCCCTTCCTTGAATATCTGGGTCCTGAGTTCGCTGTTCAGGTATTCGGGGTAGGTGGTATGGATCGCCGTTGCCTCCCGTATCATCCCGTCGAGGTAGATCTTCACGGACGGTATCTTCTGCCTCCGCATCCCCTCCTCGAGCGCAAGCATCACCTCCTGCGACCTGCCGACGGCGAATGCAGGGATGATAACTTTTCCACCCCGGAGAATGGTATTGTTCACGGTCTCGTACAGCTTCTCTTCGGCTTCGGCACGCGTGGGCTGGATGTCACCCGACCCCCCGTACGTGCTCTCCATGATCAGGGCTTCGAGGCGGGGGAAGTTCGCTGTCGCCGGGTTGAAGAGGCGGCTCTTGCTGAAGTTGAAGTCACCGGTAAATGCGATGTTGTACAGACCGTCGCCGACATGGAAGTGGGCGATCGCGGAACCGAGGATGTGGCCCGCGTTATGGAAGGTCAGCTTGACGTCCGGAGCAATATCCGTAACGCTGCCGTAATTGAGGGTGATCGAGTGCCGGATATAGGCCTTGACCTCGTTTGAACTGTAGGGGATCTTCCGATCCTCCTTGCTCACCACGTCCAGGTAATCGAGCTGGAGCATTGCAGAGAGGTCCCTTGTCGGGGGTGTGCTGTACACAGGGCCGTCGTACCCGTATTTGTAGAGAAGGGGGACAAGTGCGCAGTGATCGAGGTGGGCATGGGTGAGAACGACAGCGTCAAGCTGGCTTAAGGGATGGATCTCGGGGACGTAGAGGTAGGGCGTGCTCGCGCTGTTGTCAGGTTTTTCCCCGCAGTCGATCAGGATCCGTGATTCTGGCGTCGAGAGGAGGAAGGCAGCCCGGCCCACCTCGCGGCAGCAGCCAAGCATCGTCACCCTGACCCACTGGTCCTTTGCTGTCACGTCGCGGTGGATCCTCCGGCCGATCGCCCGGAGGAACACTTTGCGCTCCTCGTTGACCGACCTGAGGTACTGTCGTATCTGCTTGACCGTGCTCGACTCTATCGGGGGAGTCCGGACGACCTTGGGCGTCCACCCGATATGCTTCGTGATCTCGCGCAGGGTCACCCCGTTCTTTCCTATGACAACACCTGGCTTTTCTGCCTCGATGAGAACCTCTCCGGTATCGGCATCGAAGAAGATATCGGTGATACCGGCGTTCTCTGCGACAACCGCCCTGATGTCCCGGACTGCCTTTTCAGGATCCTCGAGGACATTGGGCCGGACAACGATCCGCTTGCGCAGGTCCCGTGCAAGGATCTTGATGAGGTCTGCCTGATCTGCAAACTTCTTCGGGTCATCCGTGTAAATGACGAGCTCCGGCCCCTCGAACTCCACGTCGGAGACGGTAATCCCGGGAGGGACCTTCTCATTGATCTTGTCTTTCAGCTCTTTGAGCCTCTCTTCGATGAGCATCAAAACCGACCCAAAAAAGTATTACGCAGGGGATACGGGCGAAAGACCGGCGATCTCACTCTCGGATAACTCCCTGTAGGCATCTTTCGTGATGACCACGACATGGATCCCTTCGCCAGAGCCTGCATCTCTCTTCATTGCCGACCGGATTGCCCGGATGGCAAGCGCGACAGCCTCGTCCACGGAGAGATCCTTCCTGTAGCGGTCTTCCAGTACCCCAAAAGCCATGGGTGAACCAGAACCTGTAGCCACCATCTCCTCTTCCCGGGATGCACCCCCGAGTGCGTCCACCGCATACAGCTTGGGCCCGTCCTCGTCGACCCCGCCCACGAGGAGCTGGACATAGAAGGGGTAGAACCGGTTTGCGTTCAGGATATTCGAGAGCAGGGTCGCAACCGCACCGATGGTTATCGGCCTGCCCCTCCTGATCTGGTAGAGGCTGCACTCCACGGTCATCAGACGGGCTATCTGCTGGGCGTCCCCGACTCCCCCGGCAGTGGTCATTCCAATCCTGTCTGCAATCTGGTAGATCTTTTTTGCCTTCTTGGAAGCGATCAGGTACCCCATCGTGGCTCTCATCTCGGATGCAAGGACCACCCCGTCCTCGAGGACAAGGCCAACCGTGGTTGTCCCTTTCAGCCCTTCCCTGTATTGTTCATTCATGGAAACACCCCAAAATATTGGAAAACGCTGGTAAATTGCCCTAAAAGCGCTTCAAACAGTATAGTGTCATCTTAAAACATAAACATTTTTGTCAGGGCCTGTCCCTGCAGAGGGCCCTGATCAGCTCCCTGTCAAAGAGCATTGCCACGAGTTTCCGGTCGCCGTTGATGACCGGCAGCTGGTCGACACGGGCCCGTTTCATCTTGAGGGCGCACTCGCTCACCTCGGCGTTCAGAGGGACCGAGATCACGTTCCTGACCATTGCCGTTTTTACAGGGCGGTTGGGCAGCTGAATCTTCGAGATACCGTAACTGATGGTGTGCATGTCCCGGATGCTCTCCCAGGTCCATTCGTCGTCATCGGTCCCATTTGAAAAGTCACTCACCTGGACGGTGTCCTCGATCGATGAATGGCGGATGAGGTCGCGCTCGGAGATGATTCCCTGGAGTATACTCTCGTTGTCGAGGATGGGAATTGCATCAAAGCCCGATATCTCCATGATCCGGCCGACGAGCGGGAGAGGAGTCTCCTCCCAGAGGGCAAAGGTCTGGCTGATGTAGGAGTCCTTGATCTCGTCCCGTATCTTCATCTGGGCGAGTGCCGCAACGAGATCTGCGACAGAGATCAGGCCGACGAGTTTTTTGTTCTCGATCACCGGCAGGCGGCGGACGGCGTGTTTGATCATCAGGGATGCTGCCTCCCTGACGGTTGCATCCGGGGATATCGTCACAGGATCGGGAGTCATAAGGAGGCCAAGCTGCGTCTCCTCGGCCTTCCGCAGGAGATCTTTCCTCGTGATGATCCCGACGAGTTTTCCTCCCTTGAGGACCGGGACACCCGAAATCCCGGTGCGCTTGAGTATCTTGAGCACATCGTCGCGGTTTCCGGGGATCTCCACGGAGACCACGTCTGTCGTCATGAAATCCGCAACTTTCATTTCTGCGATGGTCTCACCACCAGGACGGCTACCCTGCTGTTGCTGACGACAAAGGAACTGACGCTCCCGAGGAGGAGCCTGTCCACTTCACTCTTTCCGTGGGAGCCGACCACGACCAGGTCTGCCCCGACTTCTCCGGCTGTCTTGATGATCTCGTTGCCTGCATGACCCTGCCGGATATGCGACTCCAGCACAACACCTGTCTTTTGCGCTGCCTCCTTTGCACGTTCAAGGGTCTCCCTCCCCTCCTTCTCGAGCATGCTGAACATGATCTCCCAGGTGCTGTCCATCGGCAGTGACGAGAATAACCCCGTTTCAATGACGTAGACCACATGGACTTTGGCTTTCCAGACACGGGCCTCCTCGAGGGCGATCTCGAGTGCCCTCCTCCCCATGTTCGACCCGTCAACAGCGACCAAGATATTCGAGAACATCAGTATACTCCAGAACAGTCTGCCTATGTAATGGCTATTACAGATTTATAACCTTTCTCACGATATTCCCGGCACATCCCCTGTTTACGAGTGTTCCCGCGATATCCCGGCTCAAAACGAGGTTGGAGGAACGCGGTTCGATGAAAAGGAAGTTTGCCCTGTTCTTCTCCCTGATGAAGAAGGAGTCGGAGAAGAGGGATGCTCCGAGCGTTGCTGCGCGGAGTACGTCACGGGGGGGGAGGCGATAGACGGTCGCAAGGAACTCCATCTCCCTCCACATGTCCGGCTGGACGCACATCGCGTTGTCGGTCCCGAGGAGGAGCGGGATCCCGAGGTCGAGGATCTCGTGCACAGGTGGCTTCTCCGGAGAGGATGTGACCCCAAGCTTCCAGTTCGCCCTCGGGCAGACAGCGACCGGTATCCCGAGATCGGCAATCCGCCGGAGCTGTGCCCGTGTTGCGTGCGTGCAGTGGACGAGGAGGTCGGGCTCGTAATCGAGGGCGCAATCGATATCACCGGCGTCCCGTTCCCCCGCGTGGAAAGCAACGAGTCTCCCCAGCTTCCGGGCGGTCTCAACCATTTCGCCGAGCCCCTCCGAAACATCCCGGGCACTGCTGACCCCGAGGCCGTGAGCGATTGCCTCGCCCCCCTCGCGACCGAAGATGACAGGCCGGCACAGGACTCCTTCCGCAGCCTCGAGCAGTGCAGATACGCCATCTTCTCCTCCTTCGCGGAAGTCGGCAAACCCTGCCGTGCCCCCCCCTGCCATCACCCCGAGTGTCAGCCGCATAGCCCTCACGAGTTCCTCCCGCCTGGTCGACCGGAGAATCCTGTGTTTCTGGCCGTCGGGAGGTCTCACGACGGAATCAAGGTCTCCCTCGAGGGGAATGTCGAGGGCGACACTGTCCCCGACGTGGGTGTGGGCATTGAAGAACGCGGGGATGATCCAGGGGAGTTCCTCTCCTGTTCCATCCACCCCCTCGATCTGCGAGATGACACCGTCTTCGATGACTATCCTCACTGCCGCATCTTCCATTTCCTCGCCGAGGAATGCGCGGCCCTCTACCAGCAATTCCCCTCCGGTCATGTATCCTGCCAGCCTTTTATATACCGAGAATGAGAAATATGTTTGTATGGCAAAGAAGAAGGGTGGACGCCTGATATCCTCGGCAGGGCTTGTCAATTACTACGAGAGCGAGGACAAGAGGGCCATTCACATCAGCCCGTACTCGGTCATCGCCGTGAGCGCTGCAATAGGGGTTGCAATCCTGGTTCTGAATATCATCTACTAAAAACTTTTTTTTCCATTCATTCCTGGTTGTTTCTCGCAGGGAGGTATATTCCGCGAAACAGGGAAAGCGAATCGCGATCTGCTCCCCCGGGTCTTGCGGAGTACTTTTCCGTATATTCATTCTCCTCCCGATATCGTTCAGCTGCTCTGCCAGACCCTTTCACCCCATCCGGCGATATTTATATACCGGGGTAACGGTAATCACCAATTGCCGATGTTCCTGATCATCCGCTGCCCGGGCTGCCGGACGTTCTCCTATGTCGACCGGTTCCAGCAGTGGAAGCTCTGCCCGGTCTGTGGCGAAGCGATCGAGGTTGCGAAGGCACCTGCATATATCGAGGTGGACGAGTACCAGATGGCCGAGAAAATCGTCGTCCAGCTCGAGGAGTACCTGCACAGGAACCGGAAAAAGGACCTCTCTGCAGAGGAGATTGCCGCTCTCCGCGAGCAGTATGCCGCGTGGATCAGGTCCCGGGCATGAAATTGCAGGATCACCATTTCTTTCCGCAGCCGGGGCAGACGATGGTTATCTCGCGCCCGCACTTCTGGCAGTGGAGCCCGAGTCTCTCGTTGTAGAGAACCGGGGAACCGCACCTTCGACAGAAGATCTCCAGTTCGAACCCGCACCCGTGCCTGACCATGAGGAGGATATGGAAGGAGGGGCAAGAAATATGTTCTGCATCCGGCGGTCTGCCACTATGTCCGGCAGGAGGTATCGGGGTGTTTACGTCATCTCATCTCTTTCTGTATAGTAATAATATTCGCCTGTTGACTTCTGTTCCCGGTCGAGGAACGACCCGGGCTTGTTGATCCGCGGTCTCCCTGTCTTATCACGGCGGAACGTGACATTGAGACGTGAGAGGAACCTGTTCATCCCCTCCCGCATCCCGAACGGTCCTGTCGCCTCGCCCCGGACACCGGGTGTGCCCTCGAAGACGAGGATCCTCTCGCTGATCATGTCGATGAGGTAGATATCGTGGTCGATGACCAAAATGGCGGCATCCCTCCCGTCCACGTAGTGGCGGAACATCCTCGTGATCCTGACCCTCTGCTCGACGTCGAGGTGTGCACTGGGCTCGTCGAGGACGTAGAGGTCGGCAGGTCGCGAGAGGCATGCGGCGATGGCAACCCGCTGGAGTTCTCCCCCGGAGAGTGCATCGAGGGGAGACTGCAGGAGCGGTCCGAGGGAGAGGGGCTCGATGATGTCGTGCTGGTAGAGCGACGTATCGAACTGCTTCGTGCATGACCGGAGGTAGAACTCGACAGTGTCCGAACTCTCGGCCTTGATGTACTGGGGCTTGTACGAGACTTTTGCAGATATCTGCAGGGGGCCGTCGTCTGCCGGTTCAGCGCCGGCAAGGAGCCGTGCAAAGGTGCTCTTGCCGATACCGTTTGGCCCGAGCACGCCGAGGACCTCCCCTGCCCGGATGTCGCCCCCGGACACCGCGAGGCAGAAGCCCGGGTACGTCTTTGCCATGCGGGGGAACTCGAACAGGACTTCCCTCTCCGATCCCCTCGCGTGTGCCCTCTTCTCGAAGACGACAGGGTATTCCCTGAACCGGACGTTCTCCTCGGGTAGGTACCCTTCGAGGTACTCGTTGATCCCCACCCTGACCCCCTTCGGCTGTGTGATCACACCAAAGACCGCCGGTTTCCCGTATGCAACATGGACGACGTCTGCCAGCATGTCGAGGATGGCAAGGTCATGCTCCACGATGACGACCGGCCTTTTTTCGGCGATCTCCCGGACGAGGCGTGCTGCTGCAACTCTCTGGTAGATATCGAGGAACGGCGTTATCTCGTCGAGGAAGTAGAAATCGGCGTCCCTGGCGAGGCATGCAGCGATTGCAACCCGCTGGAGTTCCCCGCCGGAGAGGGTGCCGATGTCCCGGTCGAGGATAGGGTCAAGGCCCATCATCCCGGAAAGCGATGCAAGCTTTCCGCGTTCATCGGTCTTCTTCAGGAGTTCCGCCGGCGTGCCGGAGAAGACACGGGGGATGTAGTCGATGTACTGCGGCTTGAGGGCGACCCTGATCTTCTTCTGTGCGATGGTCTGGAGGTATTCGAAGAGCTCGGTGCCTGCATACAGCTTCAGCACGTCCTGCCACGCGGCCTCCCCGTGGAGGATGCCGAGGTTTGGCCGGAGCTGGCCCGAGAGGATCTTGACTGCGGTCGTCTTTCCGATCCCGTTCGGGCCGAGGATGCCTGTCACCCTCCCCTCTGCCGGTACGGGGAGGCCGTACAGCACGAAACCGTTCTCGCCGTACCGGTGGGTGGGGTGCTCGAGTTCCTCGGGAAGGCTGACGATATCGATCGCCTCGAACGGGCATTTCTTGACGCAGATACCGCATCCGACGCAGAGTTCCTCGGAGATGTGCGCTTTCTGGTCCTCGCCGATGATGACCGTCTCGTCGCCCGTGCGGACCCTCGGGCAGTAGATGATGCACTCTGTCCCGCACTTGCGCGGGTGACACCGATCCCTGTGGACGACTGCGATGCGCATGGAAAAAAAGCCCCCTTCCCGACCTTCGTTTTCAGGTTCCCTGCGTGAGGAGGATCGTCCAGGCTATGAACCAGAAGGCGAACGTCATGAACCCCTGGAAGAACCAGTCCTTTGCGCCCATCGTGTGGGAACCGATCCTGTAGAGGACGAAGATGTGCCTCTGGAGAACGATTCCTGCGACCATGATGAGGAATGCAAGGAGGGTGTAGGGCTGGAGACCGGCGACCTGACCGGGTTCGATGACGAGGTACGATATCACGCCGGTCAGGATCCCGAGGACGGATGCAACGAGTGTCCTGTAGATCCTTCCGAGGTGTTCTGCCTGTTTCTCCTCCCGCGTCTTCTTCCGAGGTGGGGCTTCGGCAACAGGCGTTTCCTCTGTCTCTTCCACGGTACCGGTATCTTCTCCCCCGGCTCCGAGGGCTTTTAACTTCTTCTGCTTCTCCCTCTCCCGTGCAGCCCTCTCCCTCTCGAGGTTCTCCCTGTACCTCTCCATGAACGATTTTTTCGCCGGGTTCTTGCCTTTTTTGCCAGGGGAGTCTCCACTCATGGGAACACCAGTAGTCCTATATTTTTTGGTGCCCGAGCCATATCTAATTTGGTATACCGATGGCGACAGCCCAGGGACTGAGCGGGATTGACGTGCGTGCAGTCGTGACGGAGTGGGAACGCCTCCTCCCCCTCTGGGTCGAGAAGGTGTTCGAAATCGCACCCGGCACCATTCTCGTCCGGTTCAAGGGAAAGGAACATGCCCGGTACCAGCTCGTCATCGAGCCCCCGGTCCGGGCACACCTGTCTTTTCACCCATTGGCAGTTCCCAAGACTCCCACGTCCTTTGCCATGCTCCTGCGCAAGTACCTTTCCGGGGGCAGGGTGCTCTCCATCGGCCAGCACGGGATCCAGCGCATCATTATCTTCGATGTGGGGAAGAGCGACCGGCTCTACCACCTTGTCATCGAGCTCTTCGACCGCGGCAACATCATCCTGTGCGAGCGGGACTGGACGATCATCCAGCCGTTCCGGAGGCTCCACTTCCGGGAGCGGGAGATCGTTGCCGGTGCCGTCTACGAGCTCCCCGCGCAGGGACCGGCGACAGCGGAAGCGTCGGAATTCGCGCAGTTTATGGCAGGAGATCCCCGGGACACTGTCCGGGCGCTTGCCGTCGGGGCGATGCTCGGCGGGCCCTATGCCGAGTACGTCTGCCGGAAGGCAGGCATCGGGAAGAAGACCCCTGCCCGGGAGGCACCGGCAGATGTCATCTACCGGGAGATTGGAAATCTCCTCCGGCGTGCAGCGGAGGGAATCGTACCGGTCATCTCTGCGGAATCCTGCCTCCCCTTTCCGCTCGACGGGGAAGCAGTGCCGGAAGCTCTGTCCCTGACCTTCAACCAGGCGCTTGATTCTTTCTATTCCCCGCCGGCAGCACCCCGGGAGGAGGAAGGAACGGGGAGGGAGCCGAAGGGGAAGGGAGACCACATCCGGTCCCGGCAGGAGGAGGCGGTGCGGAAGTTCGAGGCACGGATCGCGGAATGCGAGCGGAGTGTCGAGGCACTCTTCTCGCATTACCAGGTCGTCCAGGAGATCCTCGGCGCCCTCCGAAAAGCACGGGAGAAGTACTCCTGGCAGGAGATCGAGGCGATCGTCCGTGGTGCAAAGAGCGGTCCAGCCCTGCGAATCGTTGCCGTGTACCCGGAGCGCGGGGCCGTGGATATCGACCTTGGCGAGCGGGTCACAATGGCGGTGGATAAGAGCATCGAGGAGAATGCAGCCTCATACTACGACGAGATAAAGAAGTTCCGGCGGAAGATCGCGGGTGCACGGGCAGCCATGGAGCGGGCGGTCACAGGGGAGAAGCGGCGGGTCGCCCGCGCGTGCGCCGGGAAGAAGAGGTGGTACCACAGGTTCCGCTGGTTCCATACCTCGGATGGCGTCCTCGTCGTGGGGGGGAAGGATGCATCCCAGAACGAGGAGCTCGTGAAGAGGTACATGGAAGGGGGGGATCTCTTCGTCCATGCCGACGTGCACGGGGCATCTGTCGTCATCGTCAAGGGAAAGACTGACCGCATGGACGAGGTCGCACGCTTTGCCGCTTCCTACTCGGGGGCATGGAAGAGCGGGCACCTTTCTGCCGACGTATATTCCGTCAATCCCTCGCAGGTGAGCAAGACACCGGAAGCCGGTGAGTACGTGTCCCGCGGGTCCTTCATCGTGCGGGGGGAGAGGCAGTACGCCCGGAACGTCCCGCTCGGGGTTGCCATCGGCCTCCGGAAGGGAGCGGAGGCAGAGGTCATCGGCGGCCCCCCGACAGCCATCCAGGCACAGACTCCCCTCTTCGTCAGGCTCGTTCCCGGCCGGTTCGAGCCCAACGATGCTGCAAAGAAAGTACTCCGGGCCATAAAAGAGAAGCTATCTCCCGATGAGCAGAGGGAGTACAAGAAGATCCTCACGACGGAGGCTGTGGCCGCATTCGTCCCCCCCGGCGGGTCTGACATCGTGGAGACGCAATGAAGGCAGAGTTCGCCGACATGAGAGGGTCATCCGGAGAGATACGCCTCTTCCCCGAGAATGCCGACGACCTCTGGCACCTCTCGCACCTCGTCTCTCCCGGAGACCTCGTGTTTGCAACGACCTTCCGCGCGCCTGATGCGCCTTCCGATAAGATTCGCCCCGAGAAACTTGAGAAAAAGCCCGTGCGGCTCGGAATCCGCGTGGAGAGGGTGGAACTCCACGAGTATTCCGGCCGCCTGCGGATATCGGGGACGATAGAGCACGGCATGGACGCTGGTGCACACCACACGCTCAACCTCGAGCCCGGGTACGAGGTCTCGGTCATCAGGGACTGGAAACCCCACGATCTCGAGCGGATCGAGAGGGCGGTGAAGGCATCCGTGCAGGAGCCGGTGCACGTGCTCGCCATCGAGGAGGGCGAGGCCGTCCTCTTCCGCCTCCGCCAGTCGGGGCCCGAGGAGGTGGTGACGGTCACCACGGGGAGTGGCAAGGGGGGAGAGACAGATTCCCGCCCGGCATTCTTTGCGCGGGTCGCAGAAGAGGTCTTGGCCATACGCGGACCGATCGTGATCGCCGGGCCGGGTTTCGTCAAAGACGATTTTTCGCGGTTTTTACTTTCAAAAAACCCGGATATCGCGGGCAGGCTCACCGTTGTCGAGACACGGAGGACCGGGAGGGGTGCTGTCCGGGAAGTTGCGGGACAGGGAGTCCTCGACAGGATCTGCGAGGATCAGCAGCTTGGGCGCGAGGTCCGGGCCGTCGAGGAACTGCTCATGCGCATTGCAAAGGAGCTGCCGGTCGCCTACGGGATGCGGGACGTTGAGCGGGCGATTGACTACGGGGCAGCCGAGGAGGTTATGGTCTGCGACGCGCTCCTGCACGACGCTGCGGTCGTCCGGCTGCTCGAGAAGGCAGAGGAGCAGAGGGCGCGCGTGACAATCCTCTCTGAAAGGTTCGACCCGGGCAAGCAGCTCCTCGCGCTCGGCGGGGTTGCGGCCCTGCTGCGGTTCCGGGTCGGGTGAGGGACAGGCAGTCGCCCCAGGGTATCCCGGGTGGGGGGATATCCCGTCGGGAAGAGGTTTTTCCCCGTAAGACACAAGGTATTCGAATTTTGGTCCATTTTACAAAAAATAAAAAATATCTTTGAATATTTCTGCCAAAAAAAGAGTTAACACCAAAAAAAAAAATGGGTTACTTGAGCCCCTTGATCTCCCAGTCCTCGGCAGGGGCTTCCCCGGCAGGAACCTCTTTTTTCTTCCTGCGGACGAAATAGAGGGCCACGTAGATTGCTGCGACCGCGATGATTGCGATGATGACGATCTTCAGGATCAGGTCAAGAGGCACTCCGGGCATGGCTGCTCCCGCGGTCGTCGGGATCGGGGTCATTGGCCCGGTGACGGTCTGCGGAGCCTGCGTGGCGGACTTAAAGAGTGCGAAGATACTCGTATGCGTGATTTTGGCACTCACCGTCCTTGCATTGCTGTCGATGGTCGTGGGAATGTTCTCCCATGCAGAGGTGGCAGGGTTGAACCACCTGATCGCGAGGTCGCTGTCCTGGAGTGCATTCCAGTCATTTTCTCCAATGGTGATGGAGAACGTGATGTAGGGATCGAAGGTTGCCCCGGATGGCTCGATCTCATACGCGTACCCTGCAAATGCAAATCCTGAAACAGTAGCTCCCGGAACCGCGGAATTCGGCAGCCTCTTTATCGTGAGGTTCCGGAGCGGGGCACCCGATGCGTCCTCCGGCTTCATGCCGCTGGGCAGGAAGAGTAATCCCGACCCGTCCTCTGCAACGATGGTCACCGACTGGGAGAGAGTGAGGGCAGAGTTCAGCGGGAGGGATGACCCTGCACCCAGTGTCGTCCATGACTGGGCCGTGGGCGTCGGAGTCGGGGTCGGCGTTGCCGTGGCAGTCGATGCTGCAACCGCGAGGTAAGCGCCGCCACCTCCGCCACCGCCGCCACCGCCGCCACCGCCGCCGCCAGCGCTGCTGCGGACGTCGATGTAGTTGACCTTTGTCATGTTTCCGCTGCCCTTGCTGTTCCAAGCGGTGAGGGTGACGTTATATTTCCCGTAGCGGTACGTGTGGACGGGGTTCTGCAGGCTGGAAGAAGTGCCGTCACCAAAGTCCCATAACCAGCCGGTCGGATAGCCGATCGAGGTATCATAGAAGTGGACTTCGAGCATCTCCATTCCGTAGGTGGGTTCGGCCGTGAAGTCAACGACGGGGATGGTGCTGTTGGTGCGGAGGTTGAGGTGCGTGATCTGACCCGCGTAGAACGGGTAGGTGCTCATCCATGCACCGGCCGTCTCCGCGTCCTGGCATTCTGCCCGAATTCCGTCGACATAGAATGATATGGGTGCGGCGTTATGGATAACACCGTAGACCATCAGTTTCTGGTCCGTGGTCCCCGGTCCCCCGTACTGGCCGGGGGTGACAACGGCGAGGGGGTTTCCCGTGCCTTTGTAGACCCCTTCCACCCTTGCCTCGACGAGGGCACCGGCAGGTGCCGGTTCCCCGTCACGGATTGTAACGGCCCCGTAGAACTCGTGGGGCATCACGGGAATGTAGGTCGAAGTGGGAGTCGGGGAGACGGTCGGCGTAGATGTTGGGGAGACGGTGGGAGAGGGAGAGGGAGAGGGAGTCGGGGAGACGGTCGGGGTGGGTGTCGGGGAGACGGTGGGAGATGGAGAGGGAGTCGGGGAGATGGTCGGGGTAGGTGTCGGGGAGACGGTGGGAGATGGAGAGGGAGTCGGGGAGATGGTCGGGGTAGGTGTCGGGGAGACGGTTGGCGTGGGTGTCGGGGTCGGCACCCCTGTCAGGGAAAGGTTCACGTTCTTGTATCCGGCTGCAGAGAACGTGGAAGTCTGGGGGGCTTTGTATCCATTGACGTAAAATTCAACCGTTATGGTGCATCCGCACTCGGACTCCGATGACGAGACCCATGCCATCAGGTTCTGGTACCTCCCTGCCTCGGTCACCGTGATGTCACCGCGGGCAGTCCCGTAGACCATGGATTGAATGACCGTTCCTACCGGGGCGGGGGCGCCGTTGATCGTCACGGTGCCGTAGTACGTGCAGGGGATCGGAGGGGGNGCATCGGCTGCCACGATTCCGGTTATCAGCCCGAGTACCAGGAAAAAAATGAGTGTTTTGGTGGACATTGCTCTCCTCGTGGGTGCCGGGAAGGGCCGCGATCAGGCACTGATCGCGGCAAGCGTCCCGGGAGCGTTCATGAACAGCCAGTATCCCTTGAACGGATACATTGCGTTCGTATCGCTGTGGCTGCCCGAGCCTCCGTTGATCAGGGAGGTCTCGTATGCCTGTGAAGCCGCGTTGAACCCGATGACCTGTGTCCACTGGTTCTTCACGGAGGTCAGGGTATCCTTCGCACTCGCGGCACTGACATCGGAGAACCCGATTGCGTTCCAACCGGAATAGAGATCCTTGGTCGGCGGGATCGCAAGCGGGTCGTTCTTGTATGTCAGGGGGACATCGACGGTCCCCACCGAGTAGATCCAGATACCGTCAAGCGGCTTGATCATGGAGGATTCTGTCATCTGCTGCCATGCCATGCTCCCCGCGTCATACAGGAAGATGGAGCGGCCGCCGGTATCGACGACGCCGATGAAGACGGTTCCGACCGTGTTGTGCCCGTCAGCGAGTGCCCTCGGCGTGGAGACAAAGTTCCATCCCGGCTGTAGTCTCATCGTGCTCGCGGGAGGCGGTGTCGGTGTGGGTGTCGGCGTCCCCGTGTAGGTCGGCCCGGGGGTGACGGTGATATACCCGTTCTTGGTCGTCGATGAGGTTCCCGCGAGGCCCGTGATCGTGAGGGTCACGGCGTAAGTTCCCGGGCTCTCGTAGACGTGGAGCGGGTTCTCATCGGTCGAAGTGTACCCGTCGCCGAAGTTCCACTCCCAGCTGCTGATTGACCCTACCGAGATGTCGGTGAACTGGACGGAGAGCGGGGCAGGCCCTGTCGTCGGTGAACCCGAGAAGTCGGCCTGGAGGGCAGTGTTGCTCTCGACCTTGAAGGTCAGGACAAGGATCCGGTCATCGATGTTTCGGTCGTTGAACCCCTGGAGCAGGGCGTTGAGCGCGGCAGTCCCGGCAAGCCGATCAGGGCCGTCGATCACGAAGAGCTTGCTCCAGCGGACGGGTGTTGCGGTGACCACGTATTTCTTGTTGACGTCGGGGTACCAGACCTCGTCAAGCAGGAGGTAGGCAAAGTTTGCAAGTCTGAGCCATGGGCACCAGTCAGACTGGCTGCATATCCACGTCTCGGGGATGATGTCCAGCCTGTGGTTATACATGGGGTGCTGGACGATGACGGTATAGGTTCCCGGTTCCAGCGCGAGCGTGTTGATGTAGTTTGCAAGGTTGATTGAATACGTCCCCGTGGTGCAGTCCGGGTAGACGACATCGAACACGTACTTCTGTCCCGCGACCTTGTTCTCGCCGAATACCCAGAACCCGAGCGGAACAGTGTTGTACTGCTGCCCGATGGCCTCCCCTCTCATCCCGAGAGCAGAACCACTCACGGTAATCGTGGGCGGCGTGCAGCACACGATCTTCAGGACCTTCGGAGAGATGGTCCCGGTGAGATCCGGTTCGAGGAAGGTGAACGATTTCTTTGCCCATGCAGCACAGGAGACGTTCACGCCACTGCACTCCGTGCAGGGGACGCCTTCGAGGGCCGGGGCATCGTTGGGCATGCTGGCTGCATAGATGGTATACTCTCCAAGGTCAATCGCAAGGTTCCTCGTGTACCAGTAATACTCCCACGTTCCGTCAGACTTGACATTGACCGTCGTGAACGTCGTCGGATCTCCATTCACCACGGTTTTTGTGACATTCATGTTCTCTCCGGCGCAGCTCTGGCAGGGGCCTGTGATGAAGAGGTACGTCGTGCGGGAGTCGGTATTCGTCCCATAGATCCTGACAGTCTCGCCAAGATAGGACTCGCCTGTCTGCTGGCCGCAGACCTCGGTGTTTACCGTGACGACACCCTTCTGGACATTCACGCAGGCATCGTCATAAGGCCTGTCGAGGTCGAGTTCGCAGACATCGTTCTCTATCCAGCGCTGGGTGTGTATCTTGTATGCTGAAGGTGCGGTGCACGTGCTGGTCTGCCATTCGACGGTTCTTTCACCCTTCTCGTCGGTGTAGACAAGTGCATAGTAATATTTACCACCGGAAGGAGTGTGGGGGACAATTCCATAGACCTTTTCGGTGCACAGGCAGCCGCACCACATGAGAAGCGTATCGCCAATGGTGTAGTAGTCACCCTGCCCGTTACCATCTGACATGCCAGGGGTGCATCCACAGGGGACACACGAGGGATACATGTCGCAGATGCTTCCCATGTTGTGAGAGCAATTCGCCCAGAACGATCCGTACTGGTCAGAGAAAATGACCCCTTCCTGCCCGTCGACGATCATCGGGGGCTGGTCACAGCATGCTCCGGACATCGGTTCGGAACAGCACCCGTCGGGACACGAGGCACAATCCTTGATCCAGATGATGTAATAGGTATTTGGAATTCCCTTGATGGTCGTATAGAACTTGTTTCCACGGAGGAGTGACGAGGGACTGACTGTGAGTATGGGCTGTTCCTCCTTGAGAGTTACAGTCCTCGTTGTTCCCACGAAACCGAGGTTGTTCTGGTTGCATTCGATCCATACCTGGTATTCACCTTCGCTGTAGACAGGGAAGCTTGTAACAGGATCGACTGCATCAGTCTTCCATCCCTTCGTGGGATCAGCACTGGTACCATTACCGGAGGACCAGTAGTAGGGGGTAGTCGCAACACCAAGGTTAATCAGGTTCCTCTGCGAGGGCGTCGGGGGTGTCGGTGACCACAGCTTGGTGTACGTGACGCCGCCCGGGTTCCGGACCACTATCCTGCAGTTGAACGTTGCGGAGGAATTATCTCTGTTAAATATATGATGCAGGGTCGACGGGTTCAGTTCGAAGTCAAGGACATCACCGATTCTCGCAGTGCCATCTGTGATATCGGATCCTGAAATATTACCATAGTTCAGGTTCTTGATCTTCAGCGTGGCCTGCGGGGCGACAACACTGAATGCACGCTCTGTGGGATTTGTCATACCAGACCCACTCAATCTCCACCATGCACCTTTACCCTCCGTTCCCACGAACGGAGAGAGAAGCGGATCATCGTCGATGTTGAAATTTGTCAGTACGTAACCTCTGAGGTCGATTTCACGGGTTGCCGGTGTGGAATAATTGGTTCCCGACCACCACCCCAGGTGAGTAGCACTCCCTACGGCCGCAGTGACATCCAAACCCTCCTCACCGAGGAGAACGGTACCATCCTGCGCCACCACATTCAACTGTGCCGATACTGGCATCGCCACCGTGAGCAGGGCGATACCTATCACTAACGAGAAGAGCACTTTGTGTCGAAGCTTCATTTTGCACCACCTTGATTGCATATAACAAGAGAGGTATCCCGGACGTCCACC
>JGI12104J13512_1000380_pt1 | contig 40861 bp, 47 predicted proteins | sample TerdegcTABiofilm_FD_13512 | JGI IMG/M metagenome (IMG submission 13512)
GGCCCTCCTCAAGGCAGCAAGGGAGTGTGACCTCATGCGCCCGCCGCTGGACGTCCTCAGCCCCATAGGAGAGGCCGAGCTCAAGGCCTCGCTGAGGAGGGCCTTCCCGGACGCAGAGTTCATAGGTTCAGCCTCCAGGGCCCCTTGGTCGTACAGGGGCGTCCCCTTCCAGGTCGAGGTGGGCGTGGCCTACGGCGGCGAGTCTGTGATCAAGGACTGCGGCGCGGCACACGAGAGCCTCAAGTCCAAGGTCATCCGCCTGGGGAACAAGTGCCCCCTCATCTACGACTCGAAGGACTGCCTCCTGTACAAGGTGGTCAAGGAGGTCAACTGGCGCAACTACCGACTCCCTCAGGAAAGGGGCAACCTGCCCGCGGCGCCGGCGGTGTTTGTGGTCTCGCTGACCGCTACGAAGGTGCCCTATACCGCCCCCGGCAAGTTCGCCATAGCCTACCACGATGAGATAAGGGAGCAGCTGAAGCTGGCGCTGCAGGAGCTCGGGAGGGAGATCAACCTCTTCATCTCCCGCAGGCAGAGGCAGGAGCACGAGCGCCACAGGCAGAGCACCTTCCAGCTCTACGCCAGAGAGGCCGCCAAGGACCTGTCGGCCCTCTCGGAAGTTGCCGAAGCAGTCCTCTTTAATAAGCTGGTGGAATCAACAAGACGTAGGAAAGCTCCCAGACCGCATGCTGGCAGGCCGGGAACTAAAAAGCCCTCCGGGAGGATCAGCGCCCGTATACGTGTCAGTACTGGCACTAACGCTGGCACTGGTATCGGTACTGAGAGCCGGATAAGAGGGTCTAAAGGGGAGGAGCGCCCTTATGTAAGGCCGCCTGCAAAGCCGGGTATGCGGAGCGCCGGCGAACGGAAGCCGAGGAAGAGCGCCAGTAAGATTAGAGGTGGGGCTGCATGAGGAAGTCTAAGCTAGGGGTAAAGCCGGGGCCAGCGAAGCCAGCAAAACCAGAGGCAAAGATGAGATCTCTGGAGACGTTCGACGATGCCGAGCGGAAGCTCCGGCAGATATTTGTCAAATTGGCGGAGGACATCTCTAACGGCAATCAGCCCTCACTCCGCATTCCTGTGAGAACCGCTTCGAACACGGTTTTCGACAAGGATCAGAATATACTGACGCTCGGAGAGAGGGTCTCCGAGCGCAAGTTCAACGACATCAGCGCAGTCAGGTCGTTCATGCAGACCTGCCTCTTGGGAAGGGCGATCTACCAGGCACTGAAGAACGACGACCACCCGACCATAAGGGACCTGTACTACTATACGCTCCACACGATCGATAATACGAATATTGAGACCTTCAACAGTCAGGACGAGTCCAACGCCATATTCCAGGACATTGAGGTGATGACGGGGCTCCTCAGGGAGCAGATGGGGATAGTGGCGGAGTCAAGGGGGGCCATGGCCGGAAAAATCGTCCTCGAGTCGAAGGGCAACAAGATTGACTGCTCGAAGTTCGGGATCGGCGCCTTCAGCATCCCTTCCCTCTGCGATCAGCTCCGTATAGTCGATGTGGACGCCGAGTATGTCTTGGTCGTAGAGAAGGATGCCATCTTCCAGAGGCTGAACGATTATGAGTTCTGGAAGAAGAAGAACTGCATACTCATCACCGGGAAGGGCCAGGCAGATCGCGCGACGCGGAGGATGGTCCGGCGCCTGAACGAGGAGTGGGCACTGCCCGTCTTCGTCCTGACGGACGCGGACCCTTTCGGATGGTACATCTACTCGACCTACAAGGCGGGGAGCATCTCCCTCTCATACGAGTCCTTCCGGCTGGCCTGCCCGTCCGCCAAGTTCCTCGGGCTGACCATGACCGACCTCGAAAAGTACGAGATCCCAAAGGATCACCTGATAAAAGCGAATGATATCGACCTGAAGAGGGCCAAGGAGCTTCTCGTTAGGGACTCTGTGACCAAGCAGCCAAGATACCCGTGGTTCTATAACTCGAAGAGGTGGAAGCACGAGATCCGCCTCTTCCTGCAGAGGAGGGTCAAGGCCGAGATCGAGGCCAAGTCCTCCAAAGGCTTCCGCTTCCTCTCGGACGTCTACCTCCCCGAGAAGCTCGAGAGCAGGGACTGGATAGACTGACGGCGTCTCTCCGAGCGACCTCTCGCAGGCGCGCTGATCGGCCAAAGGGGACGGAAAGGGCTTTAGGATGGGGCCGACACTGATCGAGGCGGCTACTATGGCTGACCACTCTGTCCTATGCGGCGAAGGCAGGTACCGCGTCTGGGCCGATCTCATGGAGGCAGGCGACGATCTCCTGATCCTTATTGGCGGAGGCGAGTGCCCGCATATCGGGAGCGTATCACTCGCCGAGCCCGGCTGCAGCACCAAGACCATCTCCTCCCCCGGCCACAAAGAACGCATAGTAACGACCTCCGCCTCCGAGATGATCGCAAAGGCCACCGGCAAGAGATGTCTGGTGGCGGCCGGGATACACATAGACAATGCCTCCAAGGAGGAGATAGCCCTCCTGCTCGCCAACTCCGAGGCATGCATCAGACTGCTGATCCAGAAGGTCTCTGGCCGCTGACTACCCTGGGGCTTTCCCCCCTGCCTCTCCCCAGCGCTTGAAGAGGCTGTGCTCCACACCGATCTGATCAAGCACCTTTCCGACCACATAATCCACTAGGTCACCAACGGTCTCCGGCGTGTGGTAAAACCCTGGCGACGCAGGCATCACCACGGCGCCCGCCTCAGTTACCCTCAGCATATTCCGGATATGGACAAGGCTGAGGGGGGTCTCCCTCACCACCAGGATCAGCTTCCTCCGCTCCTTTAGCGCGACGTCCGCACTCCTGGTGATCAGGTTGGATGCGATGCCGTTGGCTATGCAGGCGAGCGTCTTCATGCTGCAGGGTATGACCACCACAGCATCGAAGGGGTAGCTGCCGCTCGCTATCGGGGCACCGAGGTCGTCATTATCGTAAATCTCTCCCAGCCCGGAGAGCGCTTCCCTCCCCTTCCCCTCCTCCATCCTCAGGATCTCAAGGGCTACTTCCGACGCGACGATCAGCGTCTCCATGCCCCGCTTATACAACTCCTCAGCCAGCCTGTAGCCATATACTACCCCACTGGCGCCCGTAAGGCAGACCACTACCCTCATACCGATCCGGTTAAGGTATGGTCCTCCCTTCACATATCGGTTGCTATTGACTAATAATAATGCGCACGGCGGTCATCCCTTGGCGAACGACCAGAGGAGCCACGCTATCGTGGCAATGAGCACGGCGGTTTGGATCCAGCGGACACCCCTCGCATTTGCGATCTTGGCGAGCTGCCCCCCCTTCACGCTCAGGCCGCCGATCAGCATGAAAGGCATCCCTAAGCCGGCGGCATAACTGAACATAAGCAGGACCCTGGTGGCCGCGTCGGATAGGGTCATGGCAAATATGGCGGTTATCGCCAGGAGAGGTACTACACACGGGCTGGCAACGAAGATTATCATCAGACCGAAGCCGAAGCCAGCCAGGATCCCCCTCCTCCGGTTGAGCACGCCCCCGAAGGTGATCGGTCTGAGGATCGTGAACCCGACCGTATCCAGCAGGAAGACAAAAAGAAGGGCTGCGGCAGCTGCATAGAACCACCTTCCTGCCTGTCCGGCAACTGCCATGATCAGCCCCACTAAGATCGCGCCGAGCGATATACCCGCGTAGATCGATACCGCGCCCCTCACAACGTCGTACTTCTCCCTCCCGAAGAGGTATGCAAGGTATCCGGGGATGATGGGCAGGACGCATGGCGTAAGGACGCTGAGCGCCCCCAGAGAGAAAGCGAAAGCCATCTCGAAGATCAAGGTCATTGCGTGAGCCGCTCCAGATCTTGTCTGAGGTCATCCCTGCTAACGAAGTAGCCGTCCACCCTCTCGGTCACTATGCCGTACTTGTCTACAAGGACTATCGTGGGTACGGATATCACTGACCAGTCTTGGAAGACCTTTGCAGTGGAATCTGCATATTTTATGCTGACAAAGGCTACGCTCGAGCCGTAGTGGGGCAGCACAGCCGTGAGCTCCTCGTCCTCGACCAGGCAGGTGGGGCAGGTGTCTGATGAGAAGTAGACGAGGATCGGTTTGCCGCTCGATGCGGCTGCTACAAGCTGCTCGTTATCTGCTATCAACCTTGATCCTGGAAACCCCGGCTTTGCCTTCGGCGCGCTGGCCTCCATGGCTGCATACGCCGCCACCACCAGCACCGCCACCACGACGATGACTACCGGCGCAACTAGTCTCCTAGTCACTACTCACTCCCTCAGGAGGAACTGCTCGACCCTGGATCGGGCCTCCCCCCTCCTCTTTTGGTGGTCTCTCAGGAATGATGCTACCTTCTCGGCAAGCATACGCTTGCACTCACCGCACATAATCCCGCCGGTTCTGCAGAGATTGCAGATCTCCGCCACCTTCGTATCCTCCTCCTCGAAGAGGCTGAAGAGGTAATTGTAAACTATGCAGACCCCCGGGTCTCCCCCCTTCTCCTTCTGCTCCCTTATGGTGGGCTGGCCGCCAGTGAAAGCGTCCTTTATCTTGGACCTTGCCTCCGCCTCTGTGTCTGAGAGGAATATGCAGGTCTCGGGGATGCTGGCGCTCATCTTCCCGCCCTTTCCGAGCCCCGGGATAAACTTGCTATAGATCCCGGCAGGCTTCCTGTATCCCAGCTTCGGCGCAACATCCCTAGCGATCCGCCAGTAAGGCTCTTGGTCTATGGCGCAAGGGATGAGGACGTGGGCATCCTCCTTCTCGAGCTCCTGGTGAAGGAAGCAAGGTGCTGACTGCATAGCAGGGAAGAAGATGATGCCGATGTTCGAGCTCTCGGTAAAGCCAAACGTAGCCTTGGCCGTCGAGAAGGTGACATGTTTTGCCACTCGGGTGGCTATGTTGTAAATGTGCCTCGAGTATCCCAAGTTGGTGAATATCTTGGTCTTCTGGGGGTCGAAACCGACCGCTATTATGTCGAGGATGTTCTCGTAGGTATATCCCGCGATATCCTCCCGCGTAAGGTCCGGGCTGATCAGGTACTTCTCATCGTCAGTCATCTGGAAGTAGAGCTCGGCCCCGAACGCGTCTTGGAGATACTTGGTGAAGATCCAAGGGATCAGATGGCCCAGATGCGTCTGCCCCGACGGCCCGCGGCCAGTGTAGAGCACCACTCTGGTCCCATTCTCGTAGGAGTTCATCCAGTCACCGAACTCCCTGTGGGCGAAGAAGAGCCCCCTCTTCAGGAATGGGTGCACTGCTCCGGCATGCTTGCTGAGCCTGCCTATGAGCTCGTCGTTGAGAGGTTCCACGCCGAATTGGGTAATAAGCTGATCGTAATCGACCTCTCCCTTGACCTCCCAAGGGGTAACGCTTGCCTCGACGCCCTGCATCTTCCGACCACTTAATGTAAAGCTACATGAATACATATATTAAGTTAGCACTTCCTATCCCATTGCCATGGATAAGATCTACGACTTTCACATGCACTCGTTCCTCAGCGACGGCGACCTCCTCCCGTCGGAGATAGCCCGGCGGACCTATGTCCTAGGTCACCGGGCAGTAGCCGTCACTGATCATGCAGACGCCTCAAACCTCCCGGAAATAGTCAGGTCCCTCGTCAAGGTCTCCGACTCTCTCCTGAAGCAGATGGGCGATTTCCTCCTGATACCGGGTGTGGAGCTGACTCACGTGCCCCCGAGGAGCATCCCTCAGCTTGCCAAGGAAGCGCGGCGCGCCGGGGCGGAGATCGTAGTCGTTCACGGAGAGACGCCAGTCGAGCCAGTCCGTGAGGGGACCAACGAAGAAGCCTGCAGCTGCACCGACGTCGATATACTCGCGCACCCGGGGCTCATCTCAGAGAGGGCGGTCTTGGCGGCTAGGGCCAACGGCATCTTCCTGGAGCTCTCCTTCAGGGGAGGCCACTGCCTGGGAAACGGCTGGGTGGCGAAGCTCGCCCGGGAAGCAGGGGCTAGCCTTCTAGTAAACTCGGACGCGCATACGGTAGGCGATCACCTCACACCCGAGGACGCCATCAAGATCGCTATGGGTGCGGGCCTCCCGAGGGCTCAAGCGGAGAGCGTGGTCTTCGAGAACCCGAGATCGCTCCTGAGGAAGAGAGGCATCTCCCTCCCTGTCTAAACCTGCTAACCTGCTCCATCAGGGGACCGTCCGGGCCCTCTGAGCCTTCCGCTGGCTACCCCTTGAAGGTCATGGCATACTTGGACGCTATCTCGAAGAACGCATCCCTCACATACTTTACCTGATCCCACGTCAAGCCGTATGTATTGAGCTTGAAATGCTTTGTCAGCCCGGGCTGGATACCCACGATCTTCCTGGCCCTGAGCTCATCATAGAGGAAGTAACCCTTCCGCCTGTGGCTCTCGGATACTTTGTAGAATGGGTCAGTCTCCAGATGGATGAGGGTATGCTGCTTGGGCCTGATGCCGATCTGCCTGATGCCGTCGATCTTCTCCATCTCCGAGACGAGGAACCTTGCCTTCTCCACCTCCTCACCCCACCTCTCTACCCTCCTGACGACCTCCGGGAAGGATGCCATCATCGTCACGAGCGGCGCCCCCATAACGGAGCAGCCGAGGAGGCCGAGCTCCTTCGCCAGAAACTTTCTCTTAGAGACGTCCCCCTCGATGCTGGGCTTGGCCAGCACCTTCTCCTCCAGCGACCCACTGATCGCCAATACCCCAGTCGGGGCGCAGGCTGCCCAGCTCTTATGGCCACTCCCGGTTATGACGTCGGCCCCCAGCTCCCTCCCGTCTACCGGCATCACGCCTGCGGTATAAGCCGCATTTAGTATGAATGGTACGCCGTAGTCCTTGGCGATCCGGCCGACTGTCTTTGCGTCATTGAGGTTGCCATAGAGGTAGTCGGCGTGGGTGAGGAGGACCGCTGCGGTCGACCCTCCGGCAGACCTGATCTCCTCGATCTTTGTCGCGTATCCCTCAAGATCGACCCTATACTCCGGCGGACCGCTGTTTGGAACTTCCTTGACCTTGAGGCCCGCCAGCTCCGCCGCTAGGTAACTCGAGTAGTGGGATAGGCTGTCCAGCACAAGATACTCGCCGGGCTTGCCGATCATCCTGAATGCTATGAACTTTGCCTCCCTGCACCTCGTCACCACCCTGGCCATATCCATGCCGAGGAACTCTGCGAGGTCACGGTAGAACGATTGGATAGGGGGGGTGGTTATCTGGTCCAGCCTGGCAGCCTTGGGCGGACACCAGTCGCAGACTGAGTACCCGTCCCCAAACTCAAGTAACGCCTTCCGGGCCTCCTCTGTCAGAACCCCTCCCCTCTGTATCGGCTGGAGGTTGATATGGTCCTTCTCAGAAAAGTCCCTCTTCAGGCCAATATACCTGTTGAGCCTCTCCTGCGGGATCTTCATCAGTCGATCCTCCCGTGCGCGCCTAAGGGCTCCGAACTTTCCAAAGCCAGAGAGAGTTCCACGCCTCTGCCACCACTTTATAGAAGAGAGCGTTCCGCCTAAGAACCTGTCGGAGCCGATCACCACTGGGCGGTTCTCCGGCGTCTATCAATAATAAAAACACAATGGAGCCAGAGTGAGGATTTGAACCTCAGTATAACGGCTCTGCAGGCCGTCGCCTAACTGCTCGGCCACTCTGGCACAATATACTGAGTTCCACACGTCGGTATTTATTTCTTCTGCAAGGCTTTAATCTTTTAAAGGAGGGCGCTCAAATCATCAAGGGGGCAGTAAATGGAAGAACTCTCGAAGGATGAGCTCGTCAGGTACCGGCGCCAGACGATGATCCGGGGCTGGGGAGATGTGGGTCAGCGGAAGGTCAAGGCCGCCAAGGTTGCCATCGTCGGCGTAGGCGGTCTTGGCTGTCCCGCCTCCCTCTACCTCGCCGCAGCAGGCGTCGGATCTCTCCGCATCATAGACTGCGACAGCGTCGAGCTCTCCAACCTCAACAGGCAGATCCTCCACTGGACCTCCGACGTCGACAGGGCCAAGGTAGAGTCGGCGGCAGTGAAGCTGCCCCAGATCAATCCTGGAGTATCGGTCGAGCCGGTCAGGGGCTCCGTGACGGCTGATACGGTGGGTGAGATGCTGCGGGGAGTCGATCTGGTAGTTGACGGACTGGACAACCTGGAGGCGCGCATGGTGGTTAACAGCGAATGCGTCAGGCGGGGCATCCCATTCATATACTCCGCGGTCTATGGGATGGAGGGTTTCCTGACGACCATCCTGCCGGGAAGCAGTCCTTGTCTCAAGTGCATCTACCCCGGCGAACTTATAAAATCTGAGGACTTCCCGGTGCTCGGTACTACCCCCGGCGTTATGGGCTGCCTCCAGGCCACTGAAGCCCTGAAGCTGATAACTGGTATCGGGGAGTGTGCGGTCGGCCGCATGGTGATCTACGACGGCGGAGATATGAGCTTCCGCACGGTCGAGATCAGGAAGGATGAATGTTGTCCTGTCTGCGGGCATATGCCTGAAAAGACAAAGACAAAGACAAAGACAAAGACAAAATGAAATAAAACTGATGAACGGGAAGGGGGTCCCTTACTCGACGAAATCCATTCCCGTCTTTTTGAGCAGGCGCTCCCTCGCTGCCCTGAGGGCGATCTCTTCCCTCCTCGCCTCCTCCTCTATGCTTCGGGACGTTCTGACGTTCTCCCTCGCCTGATAGCCACAAGCGCCGTTGGGGAGCAGTGCCCTCTTCTCACAGAAAGCATAGTTGCACCCGGCAACTACGCAGATGTCTCCGACCCAGTTGCAGTAGGCGCTGATTTCCTGCTGCTCCCTCCTTTCCCAAGGCCTCCGGTCATCCCTGTACTGAGGATTCCTATTCCGTATATACAAGGCTCTCTGCCCACATCTAAAATACGGACAAGTGGCTTTGCACTGCTGATCGCCTTTCACGTTCAAGACCTCGCTTTAGCAATTCCGGATATTCCGCGCATTTCTAACTGAAAGGTTGATACCAGTGGAAAAAAAGTGATAAATAAAGTTTATGTAACGAGGTAATGCCCGCCTCCCTCAGGGCACCTCTCTCTGGACGCCCTTGCCGCTACCTCTTGTAGCCTATCCTCCTCAGGAATTCAGCACGCTCTCTCTTGGCAACTGCATCTTCAACACCCCGCGGGGAACTGCCGTCTATGACCCCTAGTACGCCCCTCCCCGCCTCGCCTTCGGCGATTATGATCTCCAAAGGATTCGCCGTTGCGCAGAATATGGTGCAGACCTCCGTCACGCTCTTCAGACTGTTCAGGACATTGATAGGGTATCCCTCCCTAAGGAAGACGACGAAAGTGTGGCCTGCGCCTATGTTCCGGCATGCCTCCACGGCCGCCTCTTGGAGCTCCTCATCGTTCCCGTCGTACCTCACAAGGCATGGTCCCGAAGCCTCCGCAAATGCGATCCCGAACCTGAGCTTGGCGGAGCCGTTGATCGCCTCGTATATATCCTCAACGCTCTTGATGAAATGAGTCTGGCCGATAATCACATTGGCATCCTTCGGTATATCGACCTTCACGCTCTTTATCCTCAAGTCCATGAGAGACCAACTCCCACATAAGGGATATAACTTATTGGGTCTTAGGATACAAAAAACACCTGTGGTCACTGTTTATGAAGTTCGCCTGCTACGATCTTGAGATGTCGGTTCCCAACGACTGGAGGCTGGGGATAGATAAAAAATCAAGCTATGCCTCGGGGGCCCTCAGCTTTACGACCCCCGCAGGCATGACCGTCGAGGCCGTGTGGGAGGGTCTGGAGAAGCACGCCCAGAAATACCCGACAGTGGAGTCCTTCATGAACTCGTATTTTGAAATGATGCGTACGGATAGGCATGTCAAGGAGTTCATGGTCGACGGGGGCAGGCCGATAGTGGAGGGCGGTCATGAGAGCTACCCTCACGAGATCACGTTCACATACAAACGCGGGCTCGGCAAGACCGTCTCGCAGAAGATGGTAGGGATCGCAATATACTGCAGGCCCTCGAACCGGTTCATTATTGTTTACTCAAGGATTGACCCCAGCAAGCCGAACGACGACGAAGGAGCGGTAAGGGACTCGCTCAAGAGTTTTGAATGCACCAGCCGAGACGCTAAACTATAAGAGTCGCGCTTCATTAGTAATAACCTAAGGGACATTTTGATGTATGGAAAAGTAATGGTAGGCGTAGATGGATCCAAATACGCTGAAGCCGCCTTTGAGGAAGCAATCGATATAGCAAAATGCAACAACGCACGCCTTCTGATCGTCTCTGTATATGCCCCGCCTTCATTTCCCGTCTTGCTTGGCGGGATTCCGCCTTATCCTCCGACAGTGCCCAAGGAAATATCCGACAGAATGGAACCTCTCCTCAAGCAGTATATGGATAAGGCCAAGAAAGAAGGCGTGAAAGACGTTGAGGCCAAGATACTCCCTGCATGGAACTATGTCGGCGCCGCCTTTGTCGCCGAGGCCGAGAAGCAGGGCTGTGCCTTGACCGTGATCGGCTCAAGGGGACTAACCGGACTGAGTCGGACGCTGCTCGGCAGCGTGGCAGATTATGTAGTAAGGAATGCGCACTGCGATGTTCACATCGTAAGGCGCTAACCCCTTCTTTTTTAAGACGAACTTACCGGCAGATAGGCTGCCGTTAGATAAACACACTGATGAATCGTAACCCTTTTAACCTCCCTCCCTCATACCCTCCCCAACGAAAAACGACGAAACCTCCTGGTTGACCATTATCGGTGACCGCTATGCTTTTCTCATTATACGGGCTTGAGATCGACGTCCCCAAAGAAATGAAGATCCAGATCTTTAAAGGCTCACTGTACTATGAAGGAACCGCCGAGTTCATGGATTACGAGAAAAACGTCATTAAAATGGATTGGATCGACCTTAATAACGTGATCAAGAATTTTCCGACCCCTGCAGACTTCTTCAAGGATAACTTCGACAAGATCAAGAAGGATCCCAATATAGAGTTCAGCCTAGAACAGTATCCATGTGAAATTGAAGGTCATCCCTGCGACTTTCACAAGTTCACCTATACCACAAAGCGGAAATTTCCCAAGAAAGAGATTCATGATTATATCATCGGTCTCGGCGTATACTGCTTCGAGAGCAACCGGTTCATCCTCATCCAGTACCGTCCCCCTGAGAAGGGAGCGATCGAAGAGCAGGCAAAACACATCATCGGCTCTTTCAGGTGCCGGCACGAACCCGGATGATTGCCCCTACCAACTCCCATACTGGAAGCGCCTTCCAGGATCGTTGCCGCGGCCGGGCTGCCATAATTGTGGATAATCAGAGGGGTATTTGTCCGAAGGACGATCCTCTCTTCGGCCTTCGCCTATCCAACCTCCCCGCAGATTGACATACATGATATAAACGGGCGATCCGGCATATCGTTACCATGCAGTGTTAGCGAATATCTGACCCGCATCAGCAAGCATGTTAAGAGAAGCTCGATATTTTTAGCGTTTTTATAAGCTTTTCTACTCTTTTTCGTAATGCATATTAACACCAAACACTAAAAGCTGACTTTAAAAGATATGGTGGGAGAATTAACATATGTTCGACCTACTGGTATTCTTAGCGACAACTCAGCAATATGCTACACTGATCCTCATCGACTGGGCACTCGGCATCAGCGGCTGGGGGCTCCCGGCTGCATGGACTGGCTCTTGGGCACTCATCTACCTTGAGGAATTCGTCTTCTGGTGGATCGTTCCCGTCGTTACAATGCTCTGGTGGCGTTCGTGGGCAAAGAAACATCCAGATCTTCTGGAGGAGCTTTAGGAGGTAACAGAACATGGTCTTTCCATTAATCGGACAAAGGCCCGAATTACCAGGCGGGACATTAATTGAGGCCGGAATCATCGTCTTCTGGATCTTGCTGGTACTTGGAGTAGGCTTCTGGTCAAGATCGCGCATCAAGGGCTCTGGCGAGTTCATGGTGGGCGGACGGGCCATCCCCGTCTGGATGCTCGGCATGTGGTCGGCTGGGGCCGCTGTAAGCGCGTGGGCCTTCTTCGGTCTACCTGGCGGGATCTATGCTTCTGGTGCATGGCAACACTGGGGAATCTGCACGCCCATGATCGTAGGCTTCCCCATCACGGTCCTAATTCTCGGCAGATGGATGCGAATAGCAGGAAGGAAATACAACCTGATGACCATGCCTGACTTTCTAGGCGAAGTATACGGGGGCAGACTCATCAGGATCTTTGCTGCTATCGGAATCGTCATAGCATGCGTCTTCTACTCGACTGCACAATTCGCGGCCATCGGCGTGCTGCTAGGCACCCTCTTCGGTCTGCCCTATGTGCCGGCCGCTGCGCTTGGAATCGGGATCACAATAGTCTATGTGCTGCTCGGAGGCTTCATCGCAGGAGCCATTATCAACGCCTTCAACGTCTCGATGATGATCGTTGCATCGCTCATAGCCGTCGGGATAGGTTACACATGGACTGGCGGATACGTCAACATGGTCAACACTATCGCTACCTCTGCAGTCGGTAATGCCCACATGAATATTGATGCAGTACTGGGCGGCAACGGCTGGGGCTTCTGGGTCAGCTGGGCGCTGCTCCTGTCGTCGTTCGGACTTGTCGGACAACCGGCAATCGTCCAGAAGCTTTACGGCATCAAGAAGCCAAGCACTCTCTGGCTCTGGGGGCTCTTGGGCGGCATCATATTCGGCATTACCTGCCCTGCTTACTGCTACCTAGGTGAGGTCACAAGGTACCTGACGCTTGTGGGTCAAGCTCCAAACATCCCTGCCGTCTTCGGCTCGGCTGACTATGTCATCGCATGGCTAACGGTATACAAGCTCGGCGCAGAGCAGCCGATTATCGGAGGTCTTCTGATCGCCGGTGTAATCGGTGCTGCATGGAGTACCATCGACGGCTTCCTCATGATGGGAGGCGCCGCTATCGCGAGAGACATCATCAACAAGTGCTTCAGACCGAACTGGACCGACAAGCAGCTCCTGAGGAACCTTAGATTAACCATGGTCGTAGTCGGTGCCATCATCATCATTGAGACAATGTTCCCCGCGGACCTCATCACCTGGCTCGCAGCCATCGGATGGGCACAGTTCGCTTCAACACTTGCGCCTGCGCTGATACTCGGTGTACTCTGGAAGGGCGTCACCAAGTGGGGCGGGACCGCAGGAGTCTTCGTCGGGATGTTCACCGCTGCATTCTTGACACTCGTCTTCCGTCTACCGAAGACTAGCACTCCACTCGGCCTCGGTACTGCTGGCTTCCTTGCTACCTTCAAACTGGACGCCGGCGGCTGGGGTATGCTCCTCGGCTTCATTACCATCATCATCGTCTCGCTGATTACCAAGAAAGAGAGAGGTCCTCTCTACTACGACATACACAAGGCCGTTAGCGTCCAAGCTGCGCCTGCTCCACAGGCAGCAGCCCCATAACTTTTTTCTTTTTACTTTATTTTCGCCTCTTTCCATTCCAGCTTCTACCGCTTCCAATTTGTCCGAATCTCTCCCTTGGGAATGAAATCAAGGCCTATGCTTTCGTACGCTGTTCAACCGAGGAGCTCTGCCGATCCTGCATATGGACGTGACGATGAGGGTACGTGATATAGGCAGGTGCTTATCCCCTGATTGTTTCCGAAGGACGTTAATCTAATATAAAAGATAATACTGCCTTGAAACAATATGGTGAAACCTTTGGAAAGCACCAACTCAGAAAAGGTCAGTGTTTCGGCATCCCGATCTCCTGAAGTTGTGGTCATTGCAGCAATCGAAGCCTTTGCAGGCATACGCTACCTCCTGCGCACTCTCCTCTCGCCAGTCGAATTCATGCCTGTCACCTTAGCCTTGATGGTCGCAAGCTTTGTGATAGCCTTCGGGCTATGGAAAATGTCCAAGTGGGCATGGTATCTCACGCTTGTACTGTCGATCTTCGGCGTGATAGGGGGGTCTGCCGCACTTCTACTCGAGAGTCTGACCGGCCTGGATGTTCTGGCCCAGGTCCCATACGTTCTGCTCGATGCCTTCGTCATAGTGGTACTGCTCCGCAAGAACGTCAGAGCGACTTACCGCATAAGTCGCCCACCATAGTTTCACCTTCTTAACCTGCCCCATCACAGGCGGTCAATTTTTTAAGGGAAAACAGAACAAATTTCCTCTTCTTATGTCTAAGATTTAAAAGCAAGCACGGACAATATACTGCTTGGGGCCTACACATCTGGTAAAGGCTTTCCTTTGGAGGTGAGTGAATCGTGGCAGAAAATGAACAGTTCTCTGAGCAGTCCTCGATGCCTAGGGATGTAATCCTAGTTGGAAAGAAACCCATCATGAGCTATGCAATGGCTGCGCTGATGCAGTTGACACAGAGCGGCGAGATTACAATCAAGGCACGGGGCTTGGCCATCTCCCGGGCAGTAGACGTAGCCGAGGTGGTCTCCAAGAGGTTCCTCAGCGGGAGTACCGTCGTAAAGACGGTCTCTATCGGCACGGAGGTCCTGGGAGAGCCGCCAAGGAACGTCTCTACCATCGAGATTAAAGTGTCAAGCACAAAGCAGTGACGGGTTAGCGCCTTCAACCCCCCACTATTTTTTATTTGCTAGGTGCCCTCTTCCAGAAATCAGTGATTGGAGCTGCTGATGATTCACCGCTCAACCGCCTATAATGATAGAATCATCGCCGACAACCCTGCCCCCCTCGATCTCGGCCCTTAGCAGTATGCATCCTCTGCCAATTATCGCGCCCTCGCCGATCTCTATCGGTCCGTGCACAACCGAAAAATCGCCTATCCTGACCCCGTCACCAATCTTAACGGACGAGTGCTTCAAGCTGTGAAAGACCACGCCCTTCCCAATCGATACGTTCCGCCCGAAGATCAGGGGAAACCCCTCGTCTCCCCTTATCGATGTGGCGCTGCCCGCCTCGATCCTCCCTCGTAATTCGACCCTTCCGATTACTCTCACCTCTCGTAAAGTATTATGCGGGTCAACCATAGGGTACGCCACCTCCCTGCCCCAGCTGGTCTTCGGGGAAGGTCCTATCATAGACAGGACGCCTCGGGAATCCTGCATCTCCCTATAGCCGCGAGCAAGTTCTAAATTCACCTCCAGGACTTCGTCCATGAAGCTCTTCAGGTCCTCGCTCACCCTCCCGCTCGGGGATGATCCGCCGGGCGGAACATAGGCACCTTCCTCGAGGTCAGCGCCGTTTATTCTGGCGCCATGCGCTATGAACGCGCCTCTGCCGATCCTGCTGCCGCTCACCGTGGCACCAAAACCTATGAACACATTATTGCCAATTGTCGAATCGATGATCTGCGACCTATGCGCTAGACTGACACGATCTCCTATCCGGGACAAGCCCCCAACGAACGCACCGTCCTGAAGGTTGGTCTCCCTCCCTATCCTCACGGCTCCCGGGGACTTTATCACTGCGAACGGTGCTATATAGACGCAATCCCCCAAAGAAAGCTGCCTGGCATCGATCGAAGCAGTCGGATCTATGAATGAGTTTTGGGGCAGCGCGACCCTGGTGCAGCTCCCACCGCCAGTCATAGCGTACGGTAACCCTCCCCTCCCAATATAAACATATTCCGCTCTGGCGCCCCCCTCAGCCCTCAGTTAAGAAACCTTTAAATCCCGAGTCAGACCGCACTTGTTCTAAGGCGGCAAATATGCTCGACATATCTGCTCTGCTAGGGGATCCCTTCGCCCTCCCGACCCAGATCCTCATTCTAGCGGGACAGATATTCGCAATCTTGAACCCTGTAAGCGTGATCCCGACCTTCCTCTCGCTGACCGACGAGATGGGCTCGGGTGAGAAGCACCGGATCGTCCTCCAGTCTACTATTGCGGTTATAGTGATTGGCATCCTCCTAGCAATCGGCGGCAACTACATCCTGAGCTTCTTCCACGTAAGCATCGCTGGGCTGCAGGTGGGCGGCGGGATCCTGCTTATGGCGATCGCCATTGAGATGCTCGGGGGTTTGCCTAGAACCAAATCGCTAGAGTCTCGCGAAGAGGTGGCGATCGTCCCGATAGCTACCCCGCTGCTCATCGGTCCTGGGACAATGACTACCATAATCGTGCTCTCAGCCACCGCCCCCCTCATACCGCTGATCTTAAGCATCCTCATCGTAGGCGCTGTTGCCTACGCCACACTCAGGTATTCCGACCTCTTGGCTAGGGTGATCGGGAGGAACGGTACACGGGCAGTCGGTCGGTTTATGACCATAATAATTGCAGCTTTCGCTGCCCAACTTATCTTTGCCGGGATCAGCAGCTGGATTGGGCAGTGGCTACCGTAAGCTATAGCTGCATCCGGAAGGATCGCACTGGCTCGACATACGCAGCTTGTGCGGTACCCGCCGCTACCCCTATTTCCATCGAGCCATACGAACACGATCCTGCTATACCGATACATCATGACTGTCTCCAAAACCTCTTTAAAGAACGCTCCTGATCTAGTTCCATGAAGCTTGAAACCCACCTGATGCTCGCCTCGCTAGTTGTGCTGTGGGGCTCGTCCTACGTCTTCATAAAGATCGCACTGCAGGAGATCAGTCCTATGACCCTTGCGTTCCTGCGGTTCGCCATAGCCGCACCATTCCTTGTCGCACTCGCCCGCAGGAGCGGTGGAAACCAATCCGTGACAAAGAGTTTCAAGATCTTTCTCATCCTCGGAGCTACTGGTGTAGCCGCCTACCACGCTTTCCAGAACGTGGGCATAAACCTCACCAGCGCATCCGAATCAAGCTTGATCGTAGGGTCGAACCCAGTCTTCATATCACTGCTGGGGCACTGGTACCTAAACGAAAGACTGACACTTGGCAAACTGGCAGGGGTTATCCTCGCCTTCTCCGGCGTCACTGTCATTGTCATCGGCAATGGTCTCGAAGGCCTCACGACCGGTTTCACGGGGGTTCTGGGTGACCTGCTCTGCTTGGGCGCAGTGCTCAGTTGGGCGGTCTACTCCGTCTATGGCAAGAGGAAGCTGCTGACCCTCAGCTCATACGACGTCACGGCATACCCCTCTATGTATGGTGCCCTCCTCCTGATGCCCTTGGCCTTCTATGAAGGATTCTCCCTTCCGTCTTCTCTCTCCTCGTGGTTATGCGTCCTGTACTTGAGCCTCCTTTGCACAGGGCTGGCGTACCTGATCTGGTATAAGGCACTTGAGAAGACCACCGCATATCGAGCCGCCTCGTATCTGTTCTTCATTCCAGTTGTGTCCATACTGACCGCCTCAGGTCTCCTTGGAGAGAGGATCGATCCACTCTTCACGGTTGGAACCGTTCTGGTAATGGCTGGAGTCTTCATTACCGAGAAGGGGATCCCCCTTCTCCGTCGCGGCTCGTCATGAGCAGCGGGCTCCTCGTTGCCCTCAGCTTTATAGCTCAATACTTCCAAGTCTTATTAGGTGGGGATATTGGCGCTCGATCCAGTCTGTAAGATGAAAGTCGACGAGAAGACAGCCAAATTGAAGAGCTACTACAAGGGAAACACCTACTATTTCTGTATGCCCAGGTGTAAGGAAGCGTTCGATAAGAACCCAGAAAAATACATCAAATGATTGGGCATCAATGACCAGTAGACCGGAACTAAAGTTATAAAAACACTTTTCCGTAGAAAACCAGTTAGGGCCTTTCTCCAGCCCCCATCAACCCTTTTTTGTGGGCGCCGCGGCAGTATCATGCGATCGGGAGCAACCTGTTGTGCTAATGTAATGTCGGTCGGGGGTTGGTTGTGAGAGGGGCCTTCCCAACATTTTTGCGGCTGTCAGCCTCATTTTAGCCCTAATGGCACTCAGTGCGGACTGAACCTCAGTACCCTCCCCGAGAACTTGAACTCGCCCACCCAGAGGTATTTGCCGTCGAAGGAGATACCGGCTGGCCAAAATAACTTATCCCTGCCAATCTCTGGCTTAACATCGTTGAAATCCTTCTCACCCAGCACAATGCTAGGAGGCATGCCTACTACAGCATCCGAGACGGAGTTCCAGATGAGCACACGGTTGTTGGTCGTATCTGCCACAAAGAGATGCCCTTCCTTCAGCAGGACCCCCGCTGGCAGGTTCAGGTTTATACTGGTGATTGGCACTGCCGTCGTATTGATAGAGGGACCGTCGATCCTGTAGAGCTTGACCCTCTCATTGAAGGGTGCCTCAGTAGCGGCAACTGCTAGGTATACGCCGTCGCTGGAGAGCCTTGTAGGGCCGGCGACACTTATGACATACTTGGGATTGGCGTTTTTGTCCGGGAGCCCCTCCCAAACGTAGATCTTCTCTGCACCTCGGTCAGCGAGGTAGAGGTATCTATCGTCCAGCGCAACACCGCGGATGTCCTTGAACGAGACGTTCCCTATGCTCTTGTAATAGACAATGTCTGGCATCTCGCCGTTGAGAGGTGCCACACGCCAGACGCAGACGGTGTCTTGTCCAGCTAAGATGAGCGTATTATTGAAGAGTTCGTTGTCCCAAGGCTCAAAGGGGAGTTTGTATATCACCTCAGCCCAAGCACCACTCTCGTCTGGGATGCTCCTCCAGATGTGAAGAGCCTTGTCGAAATCCGATGATATGAAGAGATGGCTGCCGTCCGATGCTGGGACGGGGTTCGTTATGAAGTGGTGTGCCTCGAGGGTACTCGTGTACGGGTCAGGCGCGCCGATAGTAAAATCGGGCTCCCTGTTGGTGGTAGGGGTGGAGTTGAATGCGACGATTTTGTTGCCGTTCCCTGTACAGACGTAGACTTTTCCGCCCGCCAGAGCCACCCCCCCATAGTCCCCGGGCCATATCCATCCCGCGCCGGTCCCTGGCATTTTGATTCCAAGGGTAAGGTCAGGCAAGTCCGAAGGGCTGTCGGGGAACGTGTCCCAGATAAAGAGACCCTCACCAAGCAACAGCAGCTTGCCTTCGGGTGTAAACGTGCCCATCCTCCAATCGCCCCAGTAAAAGTCATGGGTCTGGTTGTCTGCTGTAGGGAAGGTCTTCCAGACGAAGGTAACACTTCCTGCTGAACCTGCGCCGACGCGGGGGTTGTGGTCTGCTACCATTAGATGGCTGCCGTCACTTGTGATCTGCCTCGGCGTGCCAAGGTCGCCCATGAGACAGATGTCCGCAGACTGGTTGCTCTCAGTGGGGAAGGCGTTCCAGATCAACACAGATGCGCTTCTTGTGCTGGAGACAGCCAGTTTCTCACCATCCGTCCAGACGCCCCACGGCCACTCGATCGCTCTCTTCGGATCGTCAATCCCCCCACTTTGTATGATCAGGTCAGCGGGCTGGCCGTTTCTCGTCGGGAAGGAGTTCCAGATCAGGATTCTGTCGTTATATGTATCGGCAACGACCACATGTTGTCCGTCCGTCGCCACCGCGATCGGCCAATTAAGGTGGCCCAAGTCCGTGCCGGGACTATTGGAATAAAAGTCTCCCTGTCCGAGTACAAGGTCTGGCGGGGTATCCGGACCTGGCGGCGAGTTCCATATTAAAATCCTGTTGTTCCACGTATCGGCCAACAGCAGGCGTGTTCCATCGGATGCTATGCTCCCCGGGTGGTTGAAGAGGAGGGAACCGCCTGTCCTGTCGAAGTCTATGCCAGATAGCATGATGTCCGCGTCCTGTCCAGTGGTGAACCAACCAGTTACGTTCCCGCCGGCACTCCTGTATGTGGAGTTGGTGAAGGATACTGTAATCTCTCCCGCCCCGTCTGCCTGTGATCCTGGAGGCGCAGATGAGATGAATGTCTTGTAGTACATCCTATAGCTGCCATCTGGCATTCTTACTACGGCTGGGTCCCCCACCCCTCCCTGATCCAAGGCCTCCGCCGCGCCGGGCTCCAACCTCAAGCCCTCATCCACCCATGTCCTACCGTCTTGGGAGAAGGCGGAAAATATGCAGAGACCCTTTCCCGGGACGGAGGAGTGGTAGTAGATCCTATATCCGCCGTCCACCTTGATGGTGCAGGTGACAGAGCCGTTGAGCGGCAGCTCTTTTTCACGCACGAAAGCCAAGCCGTCAGAGGAGACGACCGAGACGGTAACCATACCTTTGGATACGAACATCCTCCAAATGCCGTCCATATTGATGACGTCTGGGTCTGTGATCGAACTCTCCTGATACCTTACCCCGCTCTCCTGCTGGAATATGATGCCGTTCGTGGAGATTGCCGAGATTATCTTGTCCTGCGGACCGCCGAACGGCATTGAGGAAGCGTAGATCCTGTATCTCCCATCTGGCAGGATCACAATGTCGGGATCCACCCACTCTGACGTAACCCCCTGAACCCTCTTGTAAATCCAGGTCGAGTCGTTTGCTATGGCAACCGATAAACCTCCGTTCTTCCAATCAACATAGTATATCCTGATCCTGCCTGTGTGGTCTAGGATCACGTCGGGAACCGATGCCTGATCCGAAACTATCTTGTTATCCTTCACCCAGTTCAGCCCGTCGGTGGAGGTCGCACTCATTATCCTGTGGTTCCAGGGTCCGTCCTGCCCGGCTATCGCCCCAGAGGGAGGCGTCCCAGCCCCCACACCCGGCTGGATATCGCTGGCGAGGGTAGGTGCTGAAATATTCTCTTGACTCGGAATTCCGCCGGCGTCTCCAGGCTTCGTTAAGAAGAGGATGGCACCCACAAAGACAGTGCAGAGTAAAACAATACCAACAACCGCCGCCGTCTTCATCCCAAATCACCCGAAGAGGCTCCCGACTTTAGCCGTGGAGTATCCACCACAGACCCAAAACCATTATTCCGGCACATGTTTAGCTTTTTTAGCATATAAAACTTATTATAAGGAAAAATCTTTATAATATACATGGAAGATCTTAGCAGAGGGTCTGAACAATATTAATATTGCCATCGGAGTAGGGGGGAGCTCTGGAGGCGCTTCAGCCTTTCTGACCCATAAAACATGTTCTACGCGTAAGCCGTACCTCTTCCCGAGTATTGTTCGCCCGTGACGCGCAGACCCTCCCACAACCCCTACACCCGCACCTCGCCCTCCCCGTCGTAAGTTCCTAGCCCATGTCGGTAAGAGACGGCTTCTAGTCACCACTAGAGGGGCAGGAAGCTGGCTGATAGGATAAAGTTGGTGCACCAGAAGCGGGACGATATCAACCCACTTCTTCAATCATGAGTATCGGGTCATCAGTCATGCGAAAGTCAATAACAGCATAGCCGTTATTAGCTTGGACATTCCAACTTCTGTGTTCGAGTTTTGTCGCTTCGGTGATGATCAAGGTTGAGGCGTTTGTCGGAAGGCTTATCTCATATCTTGACGAATTATGTAACCATTCTGAAGTGATGATAAAGCTATTGTTAGCCCTCATGAACCTGTAAAAAGTGACTCCGTTGACGGTGAATGTTTCAACTCTCTCGAAAAAATCAATTCGTTCTTGAAGAAAGCGGTGGATCGACGTTAAAATTCCTTCACCATGACGGCCAAAGGTAAGCATAGGCTGGGCGAGGAAGACCTTCTCCACTCCCATGCTCAGTACCTTCGGATAAACCTCGACCACCCTCTTTGCCACACCGTATTCCTTCTCCCTGTTCATTTCCTCGCCAGGGGAACCTGGCAAAATCTCTGAGAGCCAGACCGGTTTGCCAATTCTCGCCTTAAGTGTAGGGATGTCGAAGTCCGCATCGTGAGTATTGAACACATCTATGTAATTCTCAAGCCCCTCATTGAGAAAACCATCAATATCCTCATGCCTGAGGGCGCCGTTCATCACCACTGCGTCTGGGTTTACTCGTTTGATGGCATCATAGCTGTCCTTTAAAATACGGATATAGCTCCCCTGATACACGCCTTGGACCTCGTTTCCGATCTCGAAATAGCGGAGGGGGTAACGGAGACCTGGCATATCATCCACGCCATCGCCGTCATATCTTTCAGCCAAGGCAGAGAGCCACGAGACATAGCCCTCCCAATCCTGAGGCTCCTCGAGATACCAAGGGTTGAAGATTGCTGGCTCTTTCTGATCCCATGGGTTCCAAGTGTAAATGGTGACTAGGAGGTGGGCATTGTAATCTTGAACCGTTTTTACGACAAAGTCCGTGATCGTCCAATTGTATTCGCCCTTTTCCTTCTCGATAAATCCCCAAGTAAAAACTTTCGAGGGGTGGGGACGGACGAAGAACGCTCCTGCTTCGATTGCTCCCTGAAGTTCTTTAACAAATTGTATCCTGCCAGCATGGGTTTCGAGCTCGTCGTCCAGCGACGTGAATGCCAACGTCCCAAAATGAGACTTCTCCGTCTTTTCCAAGCTGGGGAGGAGGGTCTGTAGCCTTTGACCCTGGGATTCGAGGGACCACCATTCAAAGCTTTGTATGATGTCTGGTAGTAAAAATGTTGAAAATAAGACGATGACTGCGATTATAATGTATATTTTTGGAAATTTTTTAGCCTTTAACATGATCTCACTTTTTCCCCGTTTTTATCTGTGATGCGATCCCTGCTCAGTTATATTTTTTTGATATAACTTAAGAAGCTTTAAAAATAATTAAATTTGCGTGTCTCATTCTCGCCGTATTTAACTAACCTCTTCGCGCTATCGTTTATGGCTTCGTATATGTGGTGTCACTCGATCTCCCTGTTCCTCGGCCGAGATGTTTCTGGCGCGCTGGGTGGCTCGTAGTGTTGCCTTCATCAGGCCGTTCACCCCCTCCATGTCGAAGATTACTGGCGCATCTTCTCATATCGCGCCCGCCATACTCTGGGCGGACCATGTGCCCGTCCCAGGCAGATCTCCGTACCTCTCCAGAAGTGAGTGCCCCTTCCTGACCACTACCGCCTCACTGAACGGCGTCTCTAGGAGGGCACAATTAAGTCTATGACCCTCCTCAGCAAAGAGGCATTATCGCAGTCCCACAGATCGTGGTCCGCCCGAACAGGAGCCAATAAAGGTTCTGGATCTAGACAGACCATAATCATGGAGCTCCAGAATTAAAATGGTGGCATATACGTGTTCATATGCGTATATAGTGGTAGCCCGGGAGAGATTCGAACTCCCGTCGGCGGGTCCAGAGCCCGCTATGCTTGGCCACTACACCACCGGGCTGGTCTATTGAGAATGGTGGCAGCGTATTTATATTTTTCCAACGGCCGCCTCGTTGACTTCGCACGACAATGAGCTATCCGGTCGGCCGTCTCCTACCTGTCGCAATGGTCTGAGATTTACCAAGCGGCCGTTCAAGTTTCCTTTTTTGCCCCCGCCTCCAAATGGTGACTTCTATGAGATCCGCGGAAAAACTTAATTAGTACTTTTTTCTACCCTTTATAAAATGATCGAAGTCTTTATATAGTATAAAGCAGCATTTATCCCTACCTTAGGCAATTAGCGGTGATGCTTTTTTGTCAAAGTTAGAAGTTGAACGAAAGACAACTTCAAAGGGCGGAAAAGAAAATCAGCCCGGGGAATCCGATACCGTAAGGTGCCCCAACTGCAATAGCGCAAGCTTTGTGCGGAGCTTTGAGAGGGGCGAGACGACGTGCACAAACTGCGGCCTAGTCATCACCGAGAAGATGATCGATCGCGGCCCCGAATGGAGGGCATTCACTTCTGAGGAACGGGATAAGAGGAGCAGAGTGGGTTCTCCACTCTCCCCCACCGTACACGACCGAGGATTATCTACAGTCATAGACTGGCGAGACAAGGATGCCATGGGTCGGAAGCTTGAACCAAGGAAACGCATCGAGATACTCCGGTGGCGCAAGTGGCAGATCCGGACACGAGTCCACAGTTCGCTCGACCGGAACCTTGCCCAAGCAATGAGCGAGCTCGACAGGATCAGCTCTCAGATAGGGCTGCCGAAGAGCGTGAAGGAAGAATCTGCGGTTATATACCGGAGAGCGGTAGAAAAGGGGCTAGTGAGGGGGAGATCAATCGAGTCTGTGATGGCAGCCGCAATATATGCCGCCTGCCGCACCCAGAAAGTTCCGAGAACCCTCGACGAGATAGCCCGGTATACAAAGGCAGGCCGGAAAGATGTCGCCCGGTGCTATAGGCTACTCCTCAGGGAAGTGGACGTAAGTATTCCCATCGCAGATCCGATAGACTTTATCACACGCATAGGCGGCGCACTTGAACTGAGCGGCACTACCCAGCACAAAGCGGCAGAGATAATCAGGGATGCGAAGAAGAAAGGGATAACCGCCGGCAAGGATCCCGCGGGGCTGGCCGCAGCCGCGATATATGTGGCCTCCCTGCTGGAGAATGAACGCCGGACGCAGAAGGAGATAGCTCAAGGGGCACAGGTAACTGAGGTAACCGTCAGAAACCGCTACAAAGAACTGATGAAGGAACTGGGAATAGAGGTCTCAATGCAGTAAGACACGCCTATGGTTCCCCCCCGCCCACCCCTTTTTTATCTTTATCTCTATCTCTATCTTCATCTTTATCGTCCATACCGGCGACCAAGTCTTTCCCATCGGCTTCAAGGAAGATGCTGCTCCGGAACCCGCAGGAATCGCAAACATAGGTGGGCTGGGATATATATCCCGTCAAGGTCGTGTACCTCACATCTGTACTCCCGCAGCGGGGGCAGACCTTTATCCCGATACTCTTCTTCCTGACTGATGAGACCGTGTCCTTGAGCCCCTTGAACCGAACTAAGCGCATCAAGTGCGTTACTCCCCTCACGAGAACATACTGATTGATCATCGGCAGAGGGTGTTACTCCACGTCTATATTGTCCGCAGGGAAACCGCTCTCTATTAGGACCTCTGCAGCCCTCTCCCTATGATCGCCCTGAAGCTCTATCCTGCCGGATTTGCCCGTTCCACCGCAGGCAAGCTTGCTCTTCAACTTTCCAGAGAGTTCCTTTATGTTTATATTCTTGTCATCAATCCCGTCGATGATGGTGACGTCCCTTCCCCATTTTCTCTTCTCGCGATAAACCCTGATTCGCTGCTGTTCTTTAACAATTGCTTCACAAACGCAGAGGTCTGTAGGGAGTCCACATTTTGGACATATCTCACTCAAGTTTGTTGATCACCTAGTGTGTTGTGCACCTATGACAAGTGGCAATATTTATCCTTTATTTATGGCTGTTCTGCAACGCTGAAGGTCGGTTGGATGAGGGCACGACCGTCATAGTCGGCAGAGTTCACTACAGTCTCGGCCGATTGCACGTCTATCCGGCATAACTTGTCCCCCCTACGCCTGCAGGTAAAGGCATTAAGCTAAGAACTCTGAATTACTAGTGGAGGCAGCTCATTGAAGTATGATGTATTCCTCTGCTGCAAGTGCAGCGGTGTCTGCGCCGGGAGGGCAAGTGCAACTACTTTCAAATGCAGTTATTGCGGCACTAGAAACCGGACGGAGCGAGCGGTAAGGGTCGTAAGCGGTGTTGAGTCTAAGGACGTCCCCCCCACTATAGCCCGGCTAAAGATGGAGCGTGCAAAGAAAACCCCCTCCCCCCGTTGAGACCCTTGCAAAATCGTTAATTACCACATCGTCCAACTAGTTGCTGATCCAAATGAGGCGTTCTGTCCTGCTCGCGGTAATTGCCATAGTCGTCGTAGGGGCCGTGGCCGGGGCCCTCCTCTACAGGCCCGCGGCACCGAAGGTGCGGGTGGGTTACATCCCCGCAGCCAGTTACGGACTCCTCTGGGTTGCCTACGAGAATGGTTACTTCACACAGGAAGGGCTGGACGTTACCCTTAAGGAATATCCGGATGTGGGACGGCTGGTCTCTGCCCTCGCCTCCGGAGAGATCGACGGTGCGCCGATAACCTCTGTCGCGATCGCCGCCTTCATAGGCAGGATTGATGCCAGCATAGTTGCCGGCAACTCCCTCGACGGGACCGCCCTCGTGACCAATGCCGCCGTGAGCCAGCTCTCCGATCTCAACGGCCTGACTGTCGGGACCGTGCAGTACGTCCCAGGCGACTTTATCTTCAAGAAAGTGATCGCCGCGAATAACATCAATGTGACCTTCAGGGAGTATGTCACCCCGTCCGACGCCCTCTTCTCCCTGGAAGCTAAGAATGTTGATGTGGCTCTCTTGTGGGAACCCTATGCGACCTTGGCCGAATACCGTCAGCTCAGGCTTGCCCTGTGGGATGAGAACGTCTACAGCAAGGACTATCCGTGCTGCCTCCAAGTCTTCACGAACTCTTTCCTCAGGGCTAACCCCGACGCCGCCTCCAAGTTCATCAAGGCACTGATTCGGGCGGAGGTGCTCTGTTACACGAACTCAAGCGCTGCCTTCCCCCTTGTCAAGAAGTACCTCCCCACTATGCCCAACGAGATAGTGTATGGCAGCGTCTTTGAGATCGACCCTGACCTTCAGAGGGCTAGGAATCCACTCAGCGCTTACATGAGTTCTGCCGACCTCCAGGAGTTCTACAGCATGCTCGTCCCGTCAATTATGACTCAGAACGACTATGCTCTTCTGCTCTCGAGGATAGACACGTCGTACTACGTGAAGGCCATCAATGCGCTGAAAAGTGAAGGATTTAGCCTCCCTGAAAGATACTCATAATGGTGATCTTGTGACGGTAACAACATCCTTCTACTACTTCCCAAATGACCTCTTCAGACTTAGAGGGAAGAGGATCAGCATAAGGGAGCTCGACGAGATCTCGAAGAAGTACGGCACCAAAGTTACAGGAACCCCGGACAAGGTGGGTGCCTCCGGCCCCCTCTCCAAGTACCTGTTCAGGGCCTGGATGATTGATATCTTCAAAATAGTCATAGAAGGCGAACGGGAGGAGGTGGTGGCCTCCATAAGGGCCGTCTATGACAAATACGGCACCTACGAGACCTTCCGCGGGAAAGAGGGCGCTCTCGCACGCGAAGTCCTGAAGAGCCTGCAGACATAACGTTCCATATAAAAACGTCAGGGACCGGATCCGGCAGTAATCCCGGCCTTTATCTTTCTGTACGTCTCCCTCAACCCCTCCGGAATCACCTTCGTGTCGGCAATGGCTGGCATGAAGTTGGTGTCCCCCGCCCACCTCGGGACGATGTGGAGGTGGACATGCTCAAAACCTGCGCCTGAAGCCTTCCCTATATTGAAGCCAACATTGAACCCCTCGGGGCGCATCGATCCCCTCAGGGCGCCCAGCGAGTCCTGCAGGAGCCGGATCAGATCCCTCCACTCGTCCCCACTCAGATCTTCCAGGGCGGTCACGTGCCTGAACGGCGCTATCATTAGATGCCCCGAGTTGTAAGGGAAGCTGTTGAGCATGCCGAATGCCTTCTCCCTCCTGCTATAGATGAAGTTGAGCTCGTCGTCATTCTCCGCAGGCTTGGCGCAGAATATGCATCCTCTCTTCTCTGCGTACCGGGGATCTTTCTTCTTCCTCCTCTCTATGAATGCCATCCTCCATGGCGCCCAGATGATATTCAAACTATCCACCGCTTAAGACTATGAATCCCAACAGAAATCTACTTCGGTGCCGCGGCTGATTATCCGAGCATAATCCTGTTCATATAGAGCTTCGTATCGAGGCTGATCTCATCACCGAAGCACTTCAGAAATTGCTGTGCCTCCTCCTTGCAGGAGTAGATTCTGCCCTGGAGAGAGATCGCGCTCCTGAGCAGCCCGTTCTTCTCCATCCCGGCAAACGCCCCTTTCTTCACCGACGTCCCCTCGATGAATCCCCCAAGCCCTTCGAACTGGGTGAGCGCCTCCGGATCGCATGTCACCAAGAAACCAGTCCCCGGGTACCTGCTATCGCTGTTGGTGTCCATCTGGAGTGAGATGCCCGACATTAGCTCCCTGCATTCGTCTACTAGCGGCTCCGGCATTACCGATCCCAGCCCTAGCCTCGGATGGGCCCTCACGCCTGATTGGCACGCGGTGAAAGAGAAGGTTATCCAACCTGCAGTTGACATCAACAACCTTCCCGCCTCAACCCTGACCCCTCTTCCCCCCTCCAGGACGTATCCTATCGTGGGGGGACATTCGTTTCGCTCCACGCCCCTCTGGCTGAACCCCTGCGAGTGCTCCCTGAGCTCGATGACCGCCGCCTTATTGTAGAGCTGAGTAACGTAGGAACCCCTCGAGGTAATGCTGACCGTCGCGGGATACGCATTATAGATCGAATAGGCGAGGCCTGCGAATATCCTGTGGAGGACGAGGTCCTTGCCATAAAACCTTACGCAGTACTTGCCATCGCCGGAGAAGACCGTCCCTCCCGCCACGACCATGGTCAGGAACAGCCTCTTGAGATCCCGCCTGCCTAGGCCCCTCAGGTTCTTTATGTAATCCCTTCCGTAGCTCCCCAAGCCTGCCGAGAGGAGCAGATAGCCGGCCGACGTCAGTTCTGCCAGCGGAGGGCGCATTGAAGAGGCGTCGGGACTGCATAGTCCCGAGGTGTCGCAGATCGTGAGGATCACGGCATAGCCTATGATCACGAATGCTCCCAAGACAAGGATGGCACCGATCGTGTCCAAGCAGGATCTGGCTCTCATAGCTACCCCTACGGAACAGCCTCTATTGGTATATTCTCCCCCTTGATGTTATATGCGTTTACTAATTTGAGGCTGTATGGATATCCTGCGATGATCATCACCCTCCCGAAAAAGTTGTTCAGGTCTTCAGTAGAAGGCGTGGCATCCCCGCAGGGGTGTGAATGCGCTATCCCGATTATGCTGAGGTCAAAAGGGATCATATGGGCCGAGAAGCCTGAAAAGCCATCCCCGTAGGTGGAGAAGGGCGGAATAAGAAACTCGCTGATAACTACCTCCCCTCCCTTCACCTTCCCCCTGATCAGCATTATGTTCTCCCTCGGGTAGACCTCCCTGCAGAGCTCAAGGAAGCACTCGAGGGACTCCGCCTTTACCCGGACCCGTTTAACCAAAGGTCCACCCCTTCACTCTCATAAACCTGTCCGCCCCCTCGGGCGCCTCCTCCAGAAACGCAACTATGGCATAAGAGATGGTTGAAGCGATGAGAGTCCATAGGTTAACCGGTATGCCGAGCGGGTTCAACTTCAGAAGTGTGAGCGAAACGGCGATCGTGAAACCTACTACGATGGTAGAGATGGCGGAGAGTTTGCCCCCCCTCCTCCACAGGAACATGCCTATTACTACGGGAGCTTGCGGCAGGAGGAGCGAGGACGATAGCACCGACAGATCTACAATGAATCCCGGTCTCAGAAAGGCGAATATCGTACAGGCCAAGGCAAGGATCGCAATAGTCACCCTTCCGACCAGGATCTCCCTATGATCGCTAGGCCTGTAGGGTTTGAGGAGGTCTCTCACGGTCATAGAACTCAGCGTGAGTATTATGCCGTCGATAGTCGATGTCGAAGCCGCTATCACTGCCACCAAGCCGAGGATACTGAGCCAGAGGGGTGCGATCCCCAATAGGGTAGGGGTGACCGAGTCGCGGTAAGCTATGTTCGGAAAGATTCCGTCGATAGTCATGCCTCTGAGCATGATCCCCAAGACAGTCACAAGAACCGTGAAGAAGATTCCATAAACCCCGAACCAGATCACCATCCCCTTCAGAGCCTTCTCATCCTTCGGGGAGAATAGGCGCTGAACGACCTGTGGGTTCGTAATGGCGAAGAAGAACCATGGGATCGTAAGGTTCACGAAAGATGCGACCGACCAGGACTGGTTGGGGACATAGGAGAGCGCCCCTATCTTGGTGAAAAGGTCGCCTCCCTGACTCCATGAGTATACCCACGTCACGGTCAGTATACCGGCAGCCATCATTATAATCCCTTGGAAGACGTCGGTAAGCCCAACGCTCCATATCCCCGCGACCAAAGTCCAGAGGAGTGCGATCGCTACAGCGATGATCACCGCCCACGCGTAGGGCACCGCGCCCCCGCTTGACCCCTCCGCCGCAAAGGCCACGCCGATTACTTGGGCCGAGGCATAGGGGATCAGGGCTACAAGCGTGAATAGCGTCACTATCGCTCCGACCGCCTTACTGCCGTACCTGTCGCTGAGGACCTCCATAGGGGAGACGTACCCATAGCTCCTGTGGAGTGCCCAGTAACGGGGGGCGATGTAGTAGAGGAGGAAGAGCGTCCCGACGAAGTAGACGAGTTCAAAGCCGAGTGCCCCTACTCCCGAGCTGTAAGCCAGGCCGACAAGCCCTATGAACATGAACGCGCTGTATGTGGTGGCAGCATATGAGAGGGCGGCAAGGATTGTCCCGAACCTGCCTCCAGCAGTATAAAAGTCCTTCACATCCTTCTTCAGGTACTTCTTCGAGGCCCATGCTATGGAGGTCCCTAGGATCAGGTAGAGCATAATCGCCGCAAAAGTGGGAAGAGCCTCCATAACCCTACCTCCTGAAAGCGAAGAAGACGTATACTAAGTAGAGGGCTGAGGCGATCGTCCAGAATGCGAAAGTATAGATCCCTTCCCTGCCACTCAGTAGAGTGAACGGCACTACATACATTAAGACGACCACTAGCAACGACGTAATGAGGAAATGCCTGACCATATCCTCATGGAATTACTGCTATAATAATAAACGTTACCGTACGATAATGTACTATCCATGCCCAATAAATGGTACCGCCTTCAGGGGCCGCCATTGAAGCCCGGCCATATCATAAATCTCGGGGAAGGCCGGGCTGTTAGCCCTTTCTCCCGAAGGCCTTTGCCCACTCCCTGAGCGAATCCTCTGTCAGCCTCGTCGACCGGGGCGTCCCGGTTATGATCCCTTCATAGCCTGCAAAGGGAGACGACAGCTTAATCCCCTGGCTCGTAATCAGGTATTCTCGCAGGGTCTTGTCGTGATCACTCCCCCTCATCTTCAACACCAGGAGTGCCCTTCTCATCGAGGACTCGATCTCAACTAGCTTGAGTAGTATGATCGCATCCACGAGGAAGTTGATGCTCACGCCTTCCGTAGGGCTGCCCGAGTTCATAAGATTCGCAACTTCCCACGTCAGCAGTGAACTCAGCCCCTTGGACTTGAAATACATGAGCAGCCGGTAGACCTCCTTCCTGAGCTCCGACGGAGAGACGTAGGTCTCTAGATGGCTTATCGAGTCGATCACGATCCGCCGTGGGCTTACATCCCTGATGAGCTCATCGAACATGCTTGCCTCGATCATCTTCATCAGGACCGGAGGGGAGGTCAGGATTATCCTGATCTTGTTCTCCTCTTCAAGCTTCCTGAGATCCCAGCCAAAAGTCATAGCATCGCGATAGATCTGATCCGGGAGTTGCTCGAAAGTTATCAGAACACCGTTCTCCCCATACTGCACTATTCCGTTGACAAGGTATTGAAGACCGAAAGTCGTTTTCCCAGTCCCTGCATTCCCGGCTACTAGGACGGCGTCTCCCTCCATGAATCCCCCCATCAGCATCTCGTCAAGTCCGGGTATTCCGGTCCTAAGGCGCGCCATCTCAAACCTCCCTGCCTCTACTCTTCGATTCTAAATACTTTGTAATGGCATGCTGGATCTCCATATCCCTCTTCACGTCCAGCGATACCACTTCGTAGTCTCCCAGCTTGGATATCCTAAGCATGCCCAGATCCGCGAGATCCCTCACCTCTGCTTCTATGGCGTCCCCCCTCTTTCCTATCCTCAGGGCGATTCCTTCCATCGTATCTATCAAACCGGGATTTCTATGGAATAGCGTCAGTAGGTCCCCTTTTGTCTCGGAAGAGAGCAGCCTCTTGATCAGATTCTCCGTATCATACATGGATCTCGTCCCGTCCAAGGGCCTGTCTTCTGGCATCAGATAGAGCGTTCTCGAAATTAAATGCAGTATCGTATTGATACTGCAAACCTATGCGTTTGTAGATCTCTTTTATTATGATCTTCTCAATGACGACCGATCCATCGCTGAAGAGGGAATAGAGCGTCGTGTGGAAGGCCTTTGCATCCAAAATCAGCTCATCCAGCTTGAACTTGTAGCAGAGTATCTCCATCGCGCTCTTTCCTAAAGCTAATCTGAGAGCATCTAGAGCGCTCATTTTAAGTAGCTGGTAGAACTCAGCCTCGTCCACCGTTAGATTCCCCTTATATTAGTTTACTTTGTCGCCTACTTATATATACTTAAAGAATAATTTAAGCGATTTAGTGCAAATATCTTAACGGATTCTGATTGTTAGGTGGCGATTATCCTTCTCTTAATCTCTTCCCTTTCTCTCTGGCTTTCTGTTGCCCCGATCGCCGGGCATGATTCGCGGCGCTGTGCCGGCCGTCTTCAGCAGATAGTCATGAGTAACTCCACTCTGCCTGCTCCGACTGTCCTCTCCGAGACGTTACCTAAGATATATTTTTCAGACCCCTGTCCCTCTGCTTCCCATGGCTATCAGACCCGCATTCTTCTCAATAACTTGGTTATAACTTCCGCCGCGTCGCCCTCTATGGAGGGCATCTATACCGACATCCCCCTCCGCCCTGCTGCGCGCTTTTCATGATCGCATCAGCGTGTGTCTGGCCTACGCGCCCCCCTCCCTAAAGTTCTTTCATGAAAAGAGGGACGACCTGTTCACAATCAGCCCGGAGACAAACTTGGCGCCTGTCCCAATCGCTGCATCGAGGACAGGGGTGTTCCGATCGGTCATGCCCTCAAGGAGGCGATTAAACCTCAAACCTCAGCCCTCCCCCCCTCCTTCTCGAGGCTTCCCCTGCACAGCCGGCAGACCTTGTCGGCGATCTTTATCAGTTCCGGGTCATGCGTTGATAGAACTATCGTCTTTCCCCTCTCGCGCAAGTCCGAGAGAAGATCGTAAATCACCTTGGAAGTCTCTTCGTCGACGAAGACCGTAGGTTCATCAGCAAAGATGTATTTCGGGTCCTTGACCAGTGCTCTGACGAAGGCTACCCTCTGCTGCTCGCCGCCTGAGAGTTGCTCCACAGTATGGTCCGCCCGCTCCTTCATACCGAGCCCTGTGAGGAGTTCAAGCGCCCTCTCCCTGTACCCCTCGGGTCTCAGGTCGGAGGCGTAGAGCGGGAGGAGCACGTTCTCCAGCGCAGTATAGCCGGGCAGGAGGTTGATGTGCTGGAAGATAAACCCGAAGCTCTCCCTCCTGAACTTGGTCTTCCAGTAGTCAGAGTAGGCGAGGACGTTCTCGCCATCAAAGAGGATCTCTCCCGATGTGGGCGTTAGGATGAGCCCCAGCATGCTGAGGAGGGTCGTCTTGCCGCAGCCGCTTGGGCCGGTGAATGCGGCTATGCCGCCGTCGATCTTGAGGTTGACCTTGGTGACCGCTGTCACCTCGTTGGATCTGCCCTTGTTGTAGATCTTGGACAGGTCGCGTGCCTCTATCATGCCGTTCCCCTCCTCATGGCGATCTCCGGATCGGTTATGGCGTTAAGCCATGCAGGGACGACAGTAGTGACAAGGAGCGGGATTACTGTGACCGCGTAGATCGAGAGCAACGATTCTGCACTCACAAACACCGGCAGCCTGAACTCCTTGGGCAGGAATGCCCAGCCGAGGAGTATGTCGACGAGCCCGGGAGCGTTGAAGAACGCTGCGTATGCATAACCGATCAGCATCCCCAGCGATGTGGCGAAGAAGCCCATGATCAGGCTCTCGATAAGCCTCACCTCGACTATATCCAAGGTAGAGAAGCCGAACGTCTTGAGGAGGCCGACCTCGAACTTGGACTCATGCCCCACGACCACCGCCTGGCTGAACGCAATCAGCGCTGCGGCTGCCAAGAGGATCGTCCAGAGCGTGGTAAAGACGCCGCCCCTAGCGCCATATGCCGCCTTGTACCCCCTGAGGAGGATATCTTGATCCAAGATCCGCACGTTGGGTATGGTTGACATCCTTGAAGCTACCTCCCCTGCGTCTGCTCCAGGCTTGGTATAGACCGCAAAGTCGGTGACATATCCGTCAGGCATATTAAAGAATGCGTTGGCATCCTCGAGCGGCATGATGATCATGTCTGCAGTATATATTGAGGACTGATCCGAGAAGACCCCCACCACATGGAACCTCGTCGCCTCGACCGACTCGCTCAGGAGTATCATATCGTCTCCTGTTTTCAGATCAAGCATGCCTGCTATGAGCTTCCCTATCACTATGTTGCGTGTGCCGGCGTCATCAGGAGTCAGGAAACGGCCGGACTCGATCGCACCCATAGCACCGCCCGTGAGATCCAGCCCTTGGAGGTCAAGTCCGATTACCGTAAATGTGTACTGTCCTATGCCGGCATAACCCCATGTCCTCATTAGCACCCTCTCCACGCCCTCGGTGCCGCTGATCACCTCCCCTATCGCTGCCGGTATCGGCACTACCCGCCCTGCCTTCAGGTACTGTATCGTCAGGTCCGGCGCAGCATTGACGCTGTATTCCGCCTCCCTCTCAAGACCATCCTTCGTGAAGAGAACTGCTGAGATCATAGTAGTGGCGATGAGGAACGTTACGACTACCACTGCGCCCCTCATCCGGTATCTGCCGAGCGCATCCAAGGAATACTTGAAGAGGTTCCTGTGCCTTCTTATCAAAGTCAAGTCATCCCTTCTTAATCGTTATATTGAACTCCGGAATAGTTTCCCTGTACGCCGGTATCCCGAGGGGCGTCCCGATGAAACTCGAGGGAACTGCATAGTCATAACCGCCCGGGATATCGTAGAGCGGCCTCACATACATCTCCAGCAGCGGATTCCTGGTCCCTTCGTAATTAGTTCCGATTGCGATGCTGGGCAGACCTACGACTTCTCTTATGGTCATGGCGCTGCCGCCGCCATCCCGCCAGCCCGCCTCGTCTGTAAAACTGATTGCCGAGATTGCTACCGTCAGAGCGATCGCCAGCACCGCAACGATGGTGATCCTCCTCACTATCAGGGCCTCCCTGTCGGTATTATGATCAGGTATCTCAGATAGCCCTCGAAACCCCTCGACGTTATCTCCATCACGTTATCGACACCCGCTGATACAAGGGTCACTGAGCAGCACGAGGCTATCGAGGTATTGGCGACTAGGACCTCCTCGATCCGGACCTGACCGAGCGGTATCCCGTTGAACTTTATCTCTATATCGCCTTTAGTAGTGATGTTTAGGGGTTGCACAGCGAAGATTATCGTCGACTGTCCGCCGACGCCCGCGTAGCTGAAGACATCCCTGACCGTCTCGCCGTTGCTGACGCTATAGTTGCTGGAGACATAGTTGTGTTCGTCTATCCACCCTCTCGGCAGCTGCTGCTGGCTGTACGGACTGAAGTAAGGATGCGCCGAGAAGAAGACCGCCATGATCCCCGAGATACCCGCTATGGAGACCACAAGGGCAATGAACATGAGTCTGAAGGGCGAGGCGGCCATGTCGGGTCAACCTCAATATGTGACTTATCCCAAATAAACCTTTCACGCTGTAAGAATTCAATTCCATAGGATTTATCACTGGTTGTTCGCTACAGTTATACGGTGATGTTATGAAGATTCTTCCTATCGCCTTCGTTGCAGTTGCCCTAGTCCTTGTAGGGGCATCCGGCTACCTCTATTACGAGTATTACGGCAAGCCTCGCTGTGAGGCCTGCGGCATGATAATAACGCCCGAGATGGATGCGAATTTCCAGATCACCGACACCAGCTCAAACAAGGAGCTCCACGCTTGCTGTGCTGGATGCGCCCTCAGGCTAGTGGCAGCTCACCCGGACATCCACATCGAAGCGCTTGACAGCTGGTACGGTTCGCCCGTCAAGGCCGTTATAGACATTCGGGGAGGAAACGTTTCGTCGGTATCCCCCAACTCGACGGTAATAATTCTCGGATCCAAGATCTCCGGAGGCTGTGCAAGCAACAGGATCGCGGTAAACGAGACGTCCGCCCAGCTTCTCGTGCAGAACGGCTACTCTTCAACCAACCCATTGACCGTCTTCAGGACCGCTGTTCCTGAAGGGGCGCCGGTCCTCAGCATTGCGCAGGCTCTGACGCCCCTGAAGGAAAAAGGCATCCAGTACGTTCCCCCCTCACCCGTCTTTGTGGGAAGCATCGCTGTGGCTGGCATAGCAGTCCTCCTGATAGGCGTAGTAGCATGGAAAAAGTTATTGCCGGCGCCTGTCAATAAGACGTGAATGGTGCAGAGGGATGATCTGGACCCCGCTCACGACAGTGATGGTGGTACTTGGCCTCTTCGGTCTGGCATTGGTGCTCTTCGCCTCAACGAAGGCGTACGGCATCAGCCGCCGGATCTCGACAGCCACGCTTGAAGGCAAGTACCAGCTGGAGAAGGATTTTTACCTTCTCTCCACTGTCGTCTGGGTCGTCCTCATCTCTAGGATCGCTGCGACCGGGCTGTTCTGGGTTACGAACGAAAGCCTGATCCCCCTGATACCGGGTGCTATGTGCCAGTATGGGGTCTACCAAGCCGGCACGCCATACTCTTGGTTGGACAACGGGGTTAAATTGGTCGTCCTTCTCGTCTATGGGATCTGGCTCACTCTCGATCTGATAAACCGCGCGGCCAAGGGAGCCCCGCTCTCAAAATCGCTCTCAAGACTCTTCCTACTGATCACCCCACTCCTCTTCTTGGATACCGGCCTGGATCTGGCATTCTACTCCTCGCTAGTGCCTGTAGTAGTGCCATGCTGCAGGATCGTCTTTACAGCCGAGTCCACGCTGCCGTGCCCGTACTGCTTCATATTTCACGATGCCCCCCTATTTCTAATAGTGGTGGCCAGCTACGGCATCTCACTCGCACTGGTAGTCTGGGGCTTGGCGGTGACCTACTACTCCAAGAAGGATGCGAGGGTTGAATCTGTCAGCATGCCAGTCCTGAGGAAGCTCATCCTTATCTCGCTGGCTTTTGCCGTAATCGGCACAATCGCCCTTGTACCGGCGATTATCCAGGTAATGGCCCCCATAACTTGATGCCTGCCGGAACCGCCCCCTGATAAGGCATCACGACCGGTCATGCTTTCAGCTAGGTGGGACGGTCTTGACTATTACCTCAGAGATTGAACCGAATACCAGTCTCTTTGCCTGCCTCTTCAGCATCTTCCCCCCGAGGATATCTATGAGGCGCCCCCCCTCTGCCACTAAGTAGACTTGGTCTGTAGTGCAGAGTCCGATCTTCAGCCCGTTCGCCACAATCGTATCGCCCGCCATCGCGAAGTGGATCTGCCTTATCTCCCTCCCCCCCTCCTTGGTTATACGCCGGGCCTCCACGCTGGGCGTTATTACAGGGAGCCTCAACGCCTCTGCGAGTCTCCGGGCAAGGGTCCCTCCAGCCTCGCTCCAGAGTATCACCGCGCCATCCGGCTCCCCAATCCTCTCCAGCTGGATGAATGGGAGGGCGCTCGCATTCCTCACCACCTTCGTCTTGGCAATAGTCTGGGCTCCGAAGATGATGCCGCTCCGTGTACTCCTCCCTGCATTGAGGAAGACTACTCCGTCTATGTCTGCAAGGCCCGCCTCATCCAGCCCCCTGCTTATGCTCTTCTCAATAGCCGCCGTGCCTGCCCCGAGCCTAGAGGCGCGTCCAAGCGCCGATGTGGCACTCTCTCCCACAGCCGATATTGTGACCATGAACCCGAGGCTCTCGAGGAGGTCTCTGATCCTTGAGTGATGCCCCTTTATGATCGGCTCAACACCGTGGACCGCTACAAGAATTTTGACAGTCTTGGCCGCTCCGCCCGCCTCTGCAAGGGTCTTGGGAAGCCATTCCGCGAGCTTGACTGCGCCACCCGCCCTTCTGAACTCATCGATTATCCCCCTCAGCTCATCATTAAAATCCTCAAGGAGCCAGGCCGACCTCTGTAACTGGAATGCAGCGGACTTCCTGAGTGCTCTCACTAGCCTGACCCTTATGCCGTGGGGGTCCCTCCTCCCCTCGATATCGTAAAGCAGCAGAAGCACCGAGCATGCCCCCCTCAACTATTCGATACCGTCAACTTTAACTTTATCCTAAATCCAGTATCATTGTGAGACTGATGTCCGCCTTTCCAGTAGCCCCGATCGCGAGGCACCCTCCCGCGCTTATCCTAAGACCCAGTACGACTATCAGGGAAGCCATCTATGACATGGCGGACAAGAGCGTCCGCCACGCGATAGTCTCAGACGACGGGTCAAGGCTGACCGGTATCATCTCAGCCAAGGACATCCTCAATTACTTGGGAGGGGGGGAGAAGCATTCCATCGTGCAGGAGATGTTTGGGGGGGATACTTGCAGAGCTCTCGGATCCTCAATAGAGCCGATAATAAACCGCCAGCCGATAGTCGGCAGGATCTCAACGCCGCTCCCTGAGCTGATGGCCGTCATGGCCAAGCGAGATATAGGGATGCTGCCGCTGCTGGATGAAGATGAACACATCTGGGGGGCTCTCTCTGAGAGGCACCTCTTCAAGCTCTTCGAAGGAAACCAGATGTTTGTTAAGGTCTTCGAGATCATGTCGAAGCCCCTCGTGACCCTCGACGCCAAGTCCACCCTTATAGATGCGATGCGGCTGATGATCAAGAACGACATCCGGCGCCTCGTCATACTGGACGAGGGGGGCGTCTGGGGGATCGTCACGGTGAAGGACATAATCCGCTTCCTTGCCAGCCCTTATGCAGAAGACGCCATAAACAGGGGTCTCTGCGAGTATATGCTGAAGATGAATATCTCAAAGATATCGACGCGCAACCCAAAGACTGTAAACCCTGACGTTGACCTGAGCGACGCCGTGAAGATCATGAACGCCGCAAATGTCGGGTCACTCATAGTCACCGTGGAGGAGAAGCCTGTCGGGATCCTCACAGAGAGGGATTTTCTGCTGAAGCTGCCCAAGCTGAGAGGGGTAGAGTTCACCACGGATGTCAGCAAGAACCGGGTAATGGTTGGCAGAATACACTTCTAAGGTCAAGGTTATGGACCCGCCCGGCACACAAGGTGTGGATGAGAAAGCAGAGTCACTCTTGGGAAGGGCCCTGGCCGTACTCTACGCCGCCTCTGCCATCGCCGCACTCGCGACCTATGTTGCAGCTCTGCTCTTGGGCCTCTACCTCTTCTTCTTTACCGCAGGCGGGCAGGACTTTAGCTCCAAGATCCTCTCCAGCGCTTTCCTCTCACCTTACTTCCGTATCAACTTGGCCGGTTCTCTGACCGCGGGATCTCTATTCCTCGTCCTGAGCCTGATCTTTGCTATGGCCTTTGCCTCTGCTGCCCTCTCATGCAAGGGTTACCTGCGATCCGTCGGGGAACTGCTGACAGGGCGGCTCCATGCAATACCCGAGAATTTTCTCCTACTGATGCCGGTTCTCTCGTCCTCCCTCCTGATCGCATTCTCACTCATGCATGGCGCGGAGGAGAGCGTCGGGATACCTGTCGGTAGCATCAATTTTCCCGATCCGCTCTCGGAGATCATGGTCCTCTCTTATGCCGTCGTCATCGAGGAGGCGACTTTCAGGCTGGTGCCCCTCGCCTTCCCCATTGCGCTCTACCTGATCCTCTACAGTTCCGCAGAGATCCGTAACATGCCGCTCTCGAAGAGGATCTTCATGACCCTGCTAGCACTCCTGAAACCCTCCACTTTCATGAAGCGGCTCGGTATAGATGGGGGGAGGGGGTTCGCCCTTCTCAAGATAACGCTCCTTGCGGTCACCTCCGCGCTCTTCGCCTACGCCCATATAGCATCAGGAACGTGGGGCGTGGGGAAGGTCTCGACCTCTTTCCTCGCCGGGCTCGCTCTCGGCTACTGTCTCCTGCGCTTCGGCTTCGACAGCGCCATCCTCCTTCACTGGTTCTTCAACTCTTACTGGGGGATCCTCTCCGCCTCAGCAGGAGTGGGCGGGTTCTTTGCTGCCCTCAACGAAGCCTCTCTTGTGCTTACTATTATTTTGGCGCAGCTCTCACTCATTATTATAGCGTTTGCGGCTATCTTCCGGAATAATTTGAGAGAATTCTGATTGACTTCCTGGCAACCTGTACCTGTATCTTTAAACTGTCAGTTATATAGCGTAAATACTATATTATCGGCAGTGATTGCGTTGCCTGACGCAAACAAATCGCTCAAAAGTTTAGGCGAGCCGATAGTGAGGGCCGCCTTCGAAGACCTTCTCACAAACAGGGTAACCTCACCGCTGGCAAGGCGCGCGATGAAGCACTTCGCTAAGAGGTGGAAGGACTACTCTAGGGCCGCTCTTATGGTGCTCTCATGCAAGGCGGTAGGGGGAGATCCGTCTGCAGTATATCCTGCAGCCAAAGCGCTCGTCTTGGCAGGCGGGGCCTTCGACCTCCATGACGATATAATTGACCGCTCTTATGTCCGGGGAGAGAAGCAGAGAAAGAGCCTGCTGGGAATATACGGTCAGGAGGTCGTCCTCCTAACAGGGGACGCGCTCCTCATCGAAGGGCTATCAAGCTTTTACGAACTAGGAGACTGCTTTCCAAAGGATAAAGTAAAGCAGATCGTCTCTGTGATTAAGGCAGGGCTCTTTGAACTCGGTTCGGCAGAGATCGAGGAACTATCGCTGGTGAGGAACCTGGCTGTCACTCCAAAAAAATACCTCCGCATCGTCCGAATGAAGGCGGCTGACGTCGAGTCCTACACCCGTATAGGCGCGATAATTGGAGGAGGTACTGAAGAAGAAATTGATGCGCTCGGTAGGTTCGGCAGACTCTTGGGCATGATAGTGATCCTGCGTGACGATATTGAAGATACGTTCAACGATAAATTCGAGCTTAGATCTAGGGTGACCAAGGAGAGTCTTCCACTGCCTATTCTCCATGTTCTGGATGCTCCCGGTTGCAGGGATAAGCTCAAAGATCTCTTCGAATCCCCCAGCGACAAGGATCTGGAGGAACTACTCTCAATTGTAGAGACAAATGAAGGGTTTGAAAAATCAAAAACAACCATTGATACCTACGTGAGCGACGCCAAGGCTTCTTTAAGAGGCGTCAGTAATCCTCAATACCTGCTCTCGTTGTTTACTGACTGACCAAGAATTTTTTACGGCAACCAGGTTCTTACGACAACAGGATTGTATTTTCTCATTGTCCCCACACCCTCATTTTTTACGGCAACCAGGTTCTTACGACAACAGGA
>JGI12104J13512_1000389_pt1 | contig 40393 bp, 40 predicted proteins | sample TerdegcTABiofilm_FD_13512 | JGI IMG/M metagenome (IMG submission 13512)
CCGTCGCCCCTCATGCAGGGGCGTGGATTGAAACTTTGTATCAAAATATGCCCTGTGACTGCTTGTTACGTCGCCCCTCATGCAGGGGCGTGGATTGAAACACCATACATTATCAGCCTGAATCTTGAAATACTGTCGCCCCTCATGCAGGGGCGTGGATTGAAACAATCCAATTATCTTTTGAATCTTTTCAGCCTGCGTCGCCCCTCATGCAGGGGCGTGGATTGAAACAGTCAACCTTTAAAAGTTCCACGAGTTAACCAGAGTCGCCCCTCATGCAGGGGCGTGGATTGAAACAGTATCAAATTGACGCCTACTGCCCGTTGACAACGTCGCCCCTCATGCAGGGGCGTGGATTGAAACTAATCAGGGTCTGTGTTCTTGCCCTCTTTTGTAGTCGCCCCTCATGCAGGGGCGTGGATTGAAACATGCCGTGCCATCCCATTCTGGCAGGGGGTAATGCGTCGCCCCTCATGCAGGGGCGTGGATTGAAACAAAAGTCGAAGGCATACAGAGAGCTGGCAAAGGATGTCGCCCCTCATGCAGGGGCGTGGATTGAAACATAGATAAGGATACAGGAGAAGAGACTATAACTGAGTCGCCCCTCATGCAGGGGCGTGGATTGAAACATGGATCTGGGCACGGATAAATCGCTGGTTGCTCGTCGCCCCTCATGCAGGGGCGTGGATTGAAACTCCGCAAAAATCACTTATAGGAATCTCCCATAAAGTCGCCCCTCATGCAGGGGCGTGGATTGAAACAACAGGCTGTATGATTTCAAGATAAACGACCAACGTCGCCCCTCATGCAGGGGCGTGGATTGAAACATGCCGTGCCATCCCATTCTGGCAGGGGGTAATGCGTCGCCCCTCATGCAGGGGCGTGGATTGAAACTCTGAAGAAGCTCTCTATTGACCTTGCTATCTTCGTCGCCCCTCATGCAGGGGCGTGGATTGAAACTTTATGGAATGTGAAGACATCATTTCAGATGGCCGTCGCCCCTCATGCAGGGGCGTGGATTGAAACACCAGGGCTATCAAATTTCAAAAACTTAACTACGTCGCCCCTCATGCAGGGGCGTGGATTGAAACAGATAAGGACAGGACAAGATAAGGTAAGGATCGTGTCGCCCCTCATGCAGGGGCGTGGATTGAAACTTGATGGGACAAGCGAAAAAGAGATAGCACAGAGTCGCCCCTCATGCAGGGGCGTGGATTGAAACGTTCCGTGATGTCGGGCATATCACAGTATCACAAGGTCGCCCCTCATGCAGGGGCGTGGATTGAAACGAGGAGGAGGAATAAAACTTAGGGCATGCTGGGAGTCGCCCCTCATGCAGGGGCGTGGATTGAAACTTAAAAAAAGATATACCTGCATGGATAAAAAAAAGTCGCCCCTCATGCAGGGGCGTGGATTGAAACCCTTCGATATCGATGGTCACGGTTGCCGGATTTGTCGCCCCTCATGCAGGGGCGTGGATTGAAACGCTATACGTGATGTCCGAGGGTTAATATTGCCGGGTCGCCCCTCATGCAGGGGCGTGGATTGAAACGATAAAACCCTTGCTGATAGGGACAAGACATTAGCGTCGCCCCTCATGCAGGGGCGTGGATTGAAACATCTTTGCTTTAGGAACATATTCAAGAACTTGAGTCGCCCCTCATGCAGGGGCGTGGATTGAAACTTAACCATACCGTGCCATATACTTTTGGTTTTGGGTCGCCCCTCATGCAGGGGCGTGGATTGAAACTCCTGATACCCTTCAAATGTGTCCGACATTAAGGTCGCCCCTCATGCAGGGGCGTGGATTGAAACGAACCCGCTGTGCAGATCCATTGTGGGCAGATCGGTCGCCCCTCATGTAGGGGCGTGGATTGAAACAGACAAAGAGAATATACCTCTCCATTATACACATGTCGCCCCTCATGCAGGGGCGTGGATTGAAACATCAAAAAGATAGGATAAGATAGGGGGTAACATGGGTCGCCCCTCATGCAGGGGCGTGGATTGAAACTTTCCCTGGCATCGATATTGCCCTGCCATCTGCGTCGCCCCTCACGCAGGGGTGTGGATTGAAACAGAACGGAGGAGGCTTTTTCAACCTCCCAAAAAACGTCGCCCCTCACGCAGGGGTGTGGATTGAAACAGCATAATAAGATATCCCCCCAGGCTTATCGCCAGTCGCCCCTCACGCAGGGGCGTGGATTGAAACTTCTAAGACAACACCTATATGCGTTTCATAGGACGTCGCCCCTCACGCAGGTTATACCTTTTCCTGGGATTGGCATGATACATGGCAAGAGGCCCACACCAAAGCATTTACCGTCGCAAAAGCAATGAGGCTTGACATACTCAATGACATTCGGGATATGGTTCAGAAATCCCTTGATGATGGCATAACCTTTCAGCAATTCAAAAAGGAATTGGAGCCAAGGCTCAGGGCAAAAGGGTGGTGGGGAAAAAAACTTGTCGGAGATGGAGAGGGAGGAAAGGTTGTTCAACTCGGGAGCACCAGGAGACTTGCCACGATCTATCAAACAAATCTTCAAACGGCATACATGACAGGGCGATATAAAGCCTTTATGGAGAATATTGAAAACAGACCGTATTTTCAGTATGTGGCCATCCTTGACGCAAAGACCCGGCCTGCTCATAGAATGTTGAACGGCAAAGTATTCCGTTATGACGACCCTTTCTGGAAAACTTTTTGGCCTCCAAATGGGTGGAACTGCCGGTGTGACGTTCGGGCGCTATCCGCCGATGACATAAAAAATAAAAACCTTGAGGTTTCTCAAGGAGAAGGTAACCTTCACAGCGAAGAGCAGCTTGTCTCGATAAAAACAGGGAGAAAGGAACCGATAATGGTCTACACGGACCCGAAGACCAAAATGGAAGTTGCCACCGATGTGGGGTGGAATTACAATCCTGGGGAATCATGGACAAAACCCTTTACCCCTGCGCCCTATGACCCGTCTGAGCCTGGAGGAGGTTTTAAGACAATAGGGGCGTCGGTTATCAACAAGGCCGCAATAGAAAGCCTTCCTGCAAAGCAGATCGAAAAAGACATGATCCTTCCGTCCTATCAAAAAAGCGGATGGAGCAAAGAAGAATACATCAACAAGTTTCTTAATGAATTTGGCGCAGAAATAGGGAAACCAATAATATATACAGATGCGGTTAATGATCCGGTCATAATTTCCGACGAGCTATTTAAGGACAGGAAAAAGGGAGAGTATAAGATATTCCAGGCAGACCGCGAGATGTACATAAAGCTTCTTGCAGACACCATAAAAGACCCTGTGGAAATATGGCTTACATGGGCGCAGGGAAAAGAAAAAACAAGGCTGTGCAAGAGATATATCGGAATATATAAAGAATCTGCAAATAAGATCGGCAGTTATGTCGTTTTCGATTTAATAGATGATGTATGGCAGGGAACAACGGCATTCAGGCCCAGAAAATTAGATTATCTTGATGAGTATAGAAATGGAATTTTGCTCTATACAAAATAAAAAACACTGCAAGAGCATCCTACCCGGCAACCCGGGTTTGTTGGCGTCCCCAGATAAGGTGGACTTGCCTCTTACAGTGTGTATGTTGAGGCTGGTAGTTAACTGGCCCGGATAAGGTGCCGCCTCCCAAAAGGGAGCATCCCACAGCCTCATTTTGAAAGTATAGCACAGATACGGAAGGTGTCAACACATGATTGAAATCAAGGTTAATGACAAGTGTAACAGCGGGGACGTCCTTCAATTATTCAATAACTCCTCCATTATCTTAAGCCCCTTCTCTTCCGCTATCTTCTTCCCCCTTGTTACAGCATAGAGCATAGTGATTGCAGCGGGCACTATGCCGAAACTTTCCCTGGATCATAATTTGATTGAGCACACCTGCCCCATCAAGTCGTGTTTGTCGTGGCATAATAACCGGAATAGCTAAAGGTGAGAACAATGGCAATTGAAATATTGAAGGACGTCCCTCAGTCCGTCTTGCATTGCATCTTCTCGGGCAGGTTGCCTGGCGGATATCCGGTGACTGGGAAATGGTATAACATCAATAATAATCTCTTGACAGGATTCTTAATGGAAATTATACTCTAATTTGATAGCTTAGGCAGTAGGCACCATTACAGACGGCTTAATTGGTTCAATATATGATATTATCCTTTGAAGGCAGCAGAACTTCCACTATTTTATATCCTGTTATAATATAGATGGGGTCTTTCTTAAGATTAAAAAATCAAGGAGGAATATATTATGAATGCATTTCCATATCTTTTCAGTCCTTTAAAACTAAAAAATATAAATCTTTTTAATAGAATTATCATGGCACCTATGTATGTGGGATATGCCGATCCAGACGGAAATGTAAACGAGCTCGTCCTTGAACACTATAAAGAGATGGGGGCATCAGGTGTATCACTCATAGTTGTGGAGAACATATGTGTTGATCCCTCTGGACTTGGTTCCCCTTTTATGCTCAGGGCAGATAAAGACGAATATATAATCGGCTTGAAGAAATTGGCTGATATAATACACAATGAAGGGGCATTTGCCTTTGCCCAGATTAATCATGCAGGCAGGTATGCCTATACAAAAGAGAGGGTTGCCCCCTCCCCTGTAAAGATAGGGGATATAACACCGAAAGAGATGACCCGTGATGAGATATTAGTAATGATTGGAAAATATGCAGATGCAGCAGAGAGGATAAAAAAGGCAGGGTTCGATGGCGTAGAACTCCATGGTGGCACAGGATACCTTCTTAGCCAGTTCCTGTCACCAAGATCAAATATAAGGGCCGATGAATATGGTGGAGATATTGACGGACGCATGCGTTTTCCCATCAGGGTCATTGAGGCCGTGAAAGAAAGAGTAGGCGACCAGTTTCCAGTGGGATATAGATTCCTTGCCGATGAACTAATTCCTGGAGGGTTAACCCTTGACGATGCGATAATTTTTGCAAAGGCCTGTGCAAAAAAAGGCATTGATTACCTTTCTGTTATGGCTGGTACCCATGAATCACTACATATGTCGCCATATATGGAGATGGAAAAAAATGAAGGCTATATGGTCCATTATGCAAAGGCAGTAAAAGATGTAATCCCGGATATGATTATTATAACTGCCGGAAGAATACAGACGCCTCAATATGCAGAAAAGATACTTCAAGAGGGTGCCGCAGACCTCATTGGTCTTGCAAGGGTGCTCTTTGCAGACCCACTCTGGCCCAAAAAGGCTAAAGGCGAGATAAAAGAGGCCATAGTCTCCTGCAATCCGTCATGTTCTCAGTGCACAAACATGGTAATGAAGGGAAAGAGGCCATATTGTTCCCAGTGGAGCAAACAAAAGAGGCAAGATTTTATTAAAAAAATAGGTGAAGAGCGGTAGACAAAATTAGATAGGCCTGTGCATCAAGGCATTGATGGATGTATGTAATGTCCTTTTGTGTTAAATAGTCAACAAATTCGACCCTCATCAGCGGTGCTTGTGAAAAAATCTATAGCATTAATCAGCCGATAAGGATATAATAAATTCATTATTTAAAATATTAATATTCAGGAGGTGTTTATGTCTGATGAGCTAAAAGGTGCAATTCTGCAGAGAGATAAACAGACCTATGCAATAGTTCCGAGGATGCCCCTTGGTCTTGTAACCCCTGACATGCTTGAGAGGGTAGCTAATGTTGCGAAAAAATACAATATACCGATCATTAAAATCACCTCTGCCCAGCGTTTAGCCCTTGTGGGCATAAAACCAGAGTCAGTGGATGAGATATGGAGGGAGTTGGGCATGGATGTAGGTCCTGCTATAGAGATATGCGTCCATTATGTTCAGGCATGCCCTGGGACAGCAGTCTGCAGGTTTGGTATTCAGGATTCCCTTGATCTGGGTGGAAGGCTTGAAAAGCTTTTTGTTGGGACTGCGCTTCCTGCTAAGGCAAAGATAGGTATATCAGGTTGCCCCTTCAACTGCGGTGAAGGAATGGTCAAGGATTTTGGTGCCTTTGGAAAAAAGGCTGGCTGGACAGTTACATTCGGTGGAAACTCAGGTGGTCGGCCCAGGATTGGTGATGTTATAGCAGAGGATATAGGCACTGAAGAGGTAATAGAGCTTGCGAGGAGGTGTTTTGACTATTATCGTGAAAACTCCAAGGGAAAAGAGAGGACCGCACGGTTTATAGAGCGAATCGGTATAGAGGAGTTTAAAAAGGCAGTGTTAAAGTAATGGACATTATTATAACCCGTCTATACCAAGAGAGAATTATAGGACAGACTATACCTTACCATTATTTCGATGGCTTAAGGTTTAGAACAGCCCCTGATCCCGATGGGTTATTTGTATAAGCGCTACTATACTGTCTAAATTCTAAATATATATAGGCCATAACCCTTAATTTTAATTCTAGAATTTTTGAGAAGTATTGATGTCAAAAAAACAGGCAAACCATTATCATCTTCTTTACCACAAAGAAATAAAAAATTTTGCAATAGATTTTAATAATAACATATAATCAATGAAGATGTTTCCAAAAAGACTAAAACAGATGCTCATTATAATCCTACTGATTATACTTGCAGGGACCATAGGGTTTAAATTAACAGGCAGTGAGACGACAACAATCCTCGATGCCCTTTTTATGACCGCTATAACCATATCTACTGTTGGTTACGGAGACTATGCAGGAATAGGCACAAACCCTGCCGGTAAGGTATTTGCCATTATTTTTATATTTCTTGGTGCAGGTGTAATAGCCTATCTTTTTACAACCCTCGCTGCCTATATAGTGGAGGGTGAACTAAAGGAGGTCTTCAGGAGGAGGAACATGGAGAAAAGGATAGAAAGTTTGAGAGACCATTATATTATATGCGGTGTAGGTATGGTTGGCCTTTATATTGTTAATGAGCTTTATCAGACAAAGAGACCTCAGGTGGCTATTGACCTCCATGAGAACAAATTTGAGGTACTTCAGATTCACAACATCAATGTTGACCTTATAGTAGGTGACTCCACTGAAAATGAGATCCTTGAAAAAGCCAATGTAGCCAAGGCAAAGGGGCTATTTGCAACCACAAATTCAGATAATGATAATATAGTTATTGTCCTTACTGCCAAACAGATAAACCCATCATTAAGAATTGTATCCCGTTGTAATGATACAAAAAATCTTGATAAGCTAAAACGGGCAGGCGCAGATGCGGTAGTTGCTCTAAACTACATTGGTGGATTAAGAATGGCATCAGAGATGGTGAGACCAAATGTAACAAATTTTCTCGATAAGATGTTAAGAGATAAGGAATCTAACATAAGGGTTGATGAGGTACAGATACCAGGGGAGTCTCCATTTGTGGGGAAAAGGATATGCGATATTGATTTCAGGGGTATGGGCAATGCCATGCTTGTGGCATTGAGAAGCTCAGATGGCAATTGGATATATAACCCCCCACCAGATACTGTTTTAGAGAAGAATATGAATATGATACTCCTTACCACTGTGGAAGAGCGGGAGATTCTCGAGAGGCTTATATCTCCTTTTGGAAAGACAGCCTGAGGATGTAAAGAGACCTTTCTCTGTTAGGGTAATGCAGAGGCCTTATTTAATACTATGTTTCAGTAATCAGTGCCTTCCCTTATATTATATTTTATAATATGAGATAAAGCCTGATCCGACCTTGTATAGTTTATAAAAAACCAAAAGATTAGGCATGCACTTTTCAACTTTAACTTCATAAAAACGGTGCACTTTTGAATCTTAAATGACAATTCAAATGTATTCATTGACATTAATATCTTTATTTAATAAATTATAGGTCTTGGAAGTGCCAAGGCGCCTGGTGGGCCTCCTGGTCTTCAAAACCAGTGCACCGCTGACGAGGTGGTGGGTGGGTTCGATTCCCATGCACTTCCGCTAATAGTAACCAATAACAAGCATCTAATTTGTAATCAATATATATGGGGTATGCCTACAATCTATAAATGATAATGCAATCTGTTGAAATATAATGCGCGCCTGCCGCGACTCGAACGCGGAACCTACGGATTAGAAGTCCGTTGCTCTATCCTATTGAGCTACAGGCGCAATGAAAATGTGACCTATTTTTTACAAGATTTATTACCATAAGTCAACAGATAGATGAATACCTGCCAAGGCAAAATAGAAATATCCTGTTTGTTATATGTGGCATAACTGCTACTATTCTGTATCTATCTTTATCTTATTTTCGAAAAACTCTGAGGCAGAGCTGCTATTCTTTTCTATGGCTTTAATCCCTCTTGTTTTTTTCTGCCACCTCCTTAAATTTTGGCATTATCTTATATACGCCTCTAAGCAGTCTCTACGTCCAGGTCACCAAGTTTGTTGACACTGGCACACACAATCAGCTCCTCTTCTCCTAAATGTGTGGAGACTGGCCTCTAAAGATGCTTATATCCAAAAGCATAAAAATAGCCACGAGAAATAAACTGCCTGAGAGAAGAAAAGATAAAGATTCTAAATACTTAAAGCATAAATACTATATGGGGGTTGTAGAGCATCCATTTTAGTTATAGCGTTGCTATAAAGGCTAATCCAATGAAAAATGTCTGTAAATATTAACGTTTTTTTATTGTCTCACTTGGCCTGCTTAACTACCCCAACCCCTATCCAAGATAATCTCCTTGATGTAGTCCCTCTAAATTCAAGATGTTGGACATTTGTGCCCTCACCTCTTATACGTGGATGATCTCTCCCTGTATAAGAGGCCTGATGTTTGGTCTTCCGAGTTGCGATAGTTCATGTATTATCTCTTCAAGAAAAATGGGTTTTATATGTGTTATGAAAATAGGTTTATTCTCAATGCCATATCTTTCTAGGTGCTCAATAAGGATATTCAGTGTCATATGTCCTGATATCCTTGCCAGCTCTTCCATACGGTTTGGAAATGATACATCTGCAATGATAAAATCTATGCCTTTTTCTTCTTGTGCCTGCTCCCAGAATGTCTTTGTGGGTCCTGTATCAGAGGTAAACATAAACCCCTTTTCACCCTTTTTAATCACATATCCAACACAATAGACAGTATGGGTCATAAGAATTGGTCTGATGATTATGTCATTTATTTGTGTATATTCATTTAACATTATCTCACGGGGTTTTATAATAGCGTTGTCATAGGAGGGTATTACAGTAAAATCAGGCCAGAGAAGGTTGTTGAAAAGGTTATTGGATATAATATCAAGCACCTGCTTTACGCTTATGAGCTCAATCTTATATGTGCCCATCATAACAAGTTCATCCACAAGAAAAACAAGGTCTTTTATGTGGTCAAGGTGCGTATGGGTTATGATGATATTTTTTATCTTGTTTATCCGCTCATCATTTAGGACGCCAGTCACTGTGCCTGCATCAAGAAGGACGGAGTCATCGATGAGAAAAGATGTGGTTTTAAAATCCCCTATTGAATTTCCATAACAGCCCAATACCTCAATCTTCATTATATCCTGAATATTAAAAAATCATTCAAATAGTGTCAAGGTTTTTTAGAATGAAAGTGTCTTGATAATTTTTATCTAACGGTGGTAAAATTCAGCGATGAAAAAATGGTTCGTAGTAAATACTAAACCAAAGAATGAAGACAGGGCAGCAGCGAATCTCATATCAGGTGGCATCGAGACCCTTGCCCCTAAGCTGAGGTTGAAAAAATATAAAAATGGCAGAATGGCCCAGGTTATAGAGCCAATGTTTCCTGGATACATATTTGCCAGATTTCATCCTGTTGATGATTTTCGTCTTGTAAAATATGCAAGGGGTGTAAAGACAATAGTGCATTTTGGAGAGAAGATTGTTCCTATCCATGAGGAATTAATAGATTTTATAAAATCAAGGCTTGAAAATGGTGTTGCAACAATTCAGGATAAACCTATCACAAAGGGTGAAAAGGTTATTGTAAAAGAGGGACCATTTAAAGGCCTAACAGGTATATTCGAGAGGGAGATGGAAGGCAAAGAGCGGGTATCCATCCTTCTCGAGGCTGTTCAATTTGCTGCTACTATGGAGATAGATAGGGATCTAATAGAAAAACTTTGAGCAAGATGTTTATAACAGACCATTTTTATAAATGTTTTTTGTAGGAGGTTGAAATGAAGGGCATTCTTCCTGGATTTAAAGATTCTTTGTTTTTGGGTTTCAACAGAGAGGATGGATTGAAACTCCAGTTGATGTACGAAAAGGGGATAGTCCACTGCGAGGTTAATCTAGACAACAGGTTTGAGGGGTATACAGGTCTCCTCCATGGTGCGATTATATTTGGCATACTTGATGTTATAATCTGGTATGTCATATTTATGGAGACAAAAAAGATATGTATGACAAGGAAGACTGAGATTGAGTTTTTTAAACCTATTTTATGTGGTTCCCCCTATACAGCAAAGGGACAATTCCTTAGGATAGAGGGCAGGGATGTCCATGGAACAGGATGGATAGAGGATGCCGCCGGAGAGGTCTATGCCAGCGTAAATGCCCTATTCAAGGAAGGCAGAGATATATCTGTTGAACATTTTATCAATAAGTTTGATTTTTCAAGGACGCCATTGGCAATCAAAAAGCATTTTATGTCGCTCCTGGAAAAATAGTGGTTATGGATTTTTTATTGCTATTTCGACCTTTATCTGTATAATTAAGACAGGGGTGATAAACTGGATTATACAATTAAAATAGGCGGTGAGGCAGGTCAGGGTATTCAGACAATAGGTGATATCCTGGCAAAGGTGTTTTCAAGGTCAGGTTACCATGTCTTTACACATCAGGAGTATGAATCCCGCATAAGAGGGGGCCATAATTTCTATCAGATCCGTTTTTCTGACAGACCTGTAACATCTTCAAAAAGCATAATAGATATCATTGTAGCCCTTGATAATGACAGCATAACTCTCCACGGCGAGGAGCTTTCAGACGACGGGATTATTGTATATGACAGGGCAATGGTAAAAAATGAATACACTGGAGATAGATTTCTCCATACCCCACTTCTTGAAATTGCCGAAACGCATGGTAGAGACAGGATTATGGTAAATACAGTGGCAATTGGTGTTGTTCTTGGGATGCTTGGGCTCGAGATGGATATATTTTTCAATATTATCGAGGATACGCTGAAGAAAAAAGGCAGTGAGATTATAAAATTAAATAAAGATGCATTTTCTGCAGGATACAGATTTGCTGTCCAGGGATGTCTTAGGTGTGCATTTAGTGTAGCACCCCGAGAGAAATCAAGGATGCTTATAGGTATAAATGAGGCAATAGGTATTGGTGCTATTGCCTCAGGATGCAAATTCTATTCTGCCTACCCCATGACACCTTCAACAGGCATCATGCTGTATATCTCAGGAAAGGCTAAGGAATATGGTATAGTGGTGGAACAGGCTGAGGATGAGATTGCGGCTATTAATATGGCAATAGGCGCATCCTATGCGGGCGTGAGGGCTATGACAGGGACATCGGGCGGGGGCTTTGCCCTTATGGTGGAGGGACTATCACTTGCTGCTATGACAGAGACGCCGGTTGTTATTGCCCTTGCCCAGAGGCCAGGACCTGCGACAGGTCTCCCTACAAAGACAGAACAGGCAGACCTTCTCTTTGCCCTCCATGCAGGCCACGGTGAATTCCCTCGGGTCATTTATGCCCCCGGATCCCCTGATCAGGCGTTTTATCTTACCAACAAGGCATTTGACATATCCCAGAGGTACCAGATACCAGTTTTTATACTTACTGACCAGTATCTGTCAGATTCACAGTGGACAGGCGAACCCTTCGATTTCAATGATTTTATCCATAGGGATTATAGAATAAGGGACAAATCCCTTGAAGATATAGAAGATTACAAAAGACATGCATTCACAGAAAACGGTGTATCGCCCTTTGGCATCCCTGGCACATCAAAACATCTTATTATTACTGATAGTGATGAACATGATGAGGAGGGTCACATCATTGAAGACCCTGAGACAAGGATACAGATGGTTGAAAAAAGGCTGTTTAAAAAAATCCCCCTTATAAAAGAAGATATGTCATCGCCTGAATTCTACGGGGACGATAAACCTGATACAGTACTTATCGGTTGGGGTTCCACATGGGGGGTCCTAAAAGAGGTAGTCGATATGCTCTCAAAGAACAAGAGGATTGCCCTTATTCATTTTCAAGAGGTTTTTCCCCTGCCTAATACAGGGAAGTTGGATTATCTGGGCATATTTAAGGATGCAAAAATAACCATATGTATTGAAAACAATGCAACGAGTCAGTTTTCAAGGCTTATAAAAGCCGAGACAGGTCTTGGATTTACACATCATATCCGTAGATTTGATGGCAGGCCCTTTTTTGCCGACCTTTTGGCAAGGAGAATAGATGGTATCATTGGATGATCTTAAAGGAAAGATACCTGCATGGTGTCCTGGTTGTGGGAATTATAGTATCCTGAGAGCATTCAGGGAGGCGATGGTTGAGCTTGACATGTCTCCCCAAGATTTTATAGTAGTTTCAGGCATAGGTCAGGCAGGTAAATTTCCTCATTATATCCGTTGCCATACCTTCAATGGGCTCCATGGAAGGACATTGCCTGTTGCAACAGGTATAAGACTTGCAAATCATAAAATGCCGGTGATAGCGATTGCCGGTGATGGAGACTGTTATGGCGAAGGGGGAAACCATCTTATCCATGCCATAAGGAGAAATATCGGTATTAAACTCTTTGTCCATGACAATCATATATATGGGCTTACAAAAGGTCAGGCATCACCTACCAGCACAGAGGGTATGGTAACAAAGAATCAACCCTTTGGTGTCCTGTCAGGCAGGCTTAATCCCATTGCCCTTGCTGTTGCCCTTGACTGCAGCCTTGTAGCAAGGGGTTTTGCAGGGGATATTGCCCACCTTAAAGGGATTATGAAAGAGGTAATAAACCATAATGGATTTGCCCTCCTTGATATTCTCCAACCCTGTGTAACCTTCAATAAAGTCAATACCTATGATTGGTATAGACAGAGGGTTTATTATGTAGGTGATGACTATAACCCTGAGGATAGGGTATCTGCCTTTGTAAAATCACTGGAATGGGGGGAGAGGATACCTATAGGCATCATATACAGAAACAGACGCCAGACCTTTGAAGAGAGAGTCCCTGTTATAAAGGAAAACCCTCTGATAGATCATGAAGTTTTTACTGAAAATTGGAGGGATGCCCTGAAAGAGGCCCTCAATGAGTTTTTTTGACCCCCAATAAAATCAAAAACTTGATTAGTCATTATAACCCCAATAAAATGAATACGATTATGCGTCTCTTTGACTCTTTGACATTTCCTATTTTTATATGATATTAAATCTCCATGGATGTTGAACTTGACGGAAAGATAATGAAGGTGGAAAATGCACCTACTGTGTTGAGGCTTCTCAAAAAACTTTCCATAAACAAAGAAATATACCTTGTTATTGTAAACGACAGGCTTGTAACAGAGGACCATAGACTCAACAGCGGTGATTCAGTAAAACTGGTAAAGGTGGTATCAGGCGGTTGAAGTGCAGGGTATGTGGTGGGATAGCTGTTATAAACCTGAGGGCTTATAATAATGCCCTGTGTGCGAAGGATTTTATTTCATTTCTTGAAAATAGGGTCTTAAAGACAATACAGAAATACAAGCTGCTCGATACTGATGAGAGACCTCTTGTTGCAGTTTCAGGAGGCAAGGATAGTCTTTCGGTCTGGCATATCCTTAACAGGCTTGGATATGCCTCAGATGGGATTTATATAGACTTAAGTATAAAAGGATATTCCAATATATCCTTTGAAAAAGTAAAGTTAATGGCAGATAGGCTTAAAAGAAGGGTTTATGTATTCCACCTCGAAGAGATGTTCGGTAAGGGCATAGATAGTATCTCAAGGGTAATGAGGAGACCGGCATGCTCTGCCTGCGGGATGATAAAGAGATATGTAATGAATAAAATCTGCCTGGATAGGGGATATGATGTGATAGTAACAGGCCATAATCTTGATGACGAGGCATCAGCATTATTGGGAAATCTTCTTTATTGGAGAGATGAATATCTGTGGAAAAAAGGGCTTGAGCTTAAAGAGACAGAAGGACACCTGTCAAAAAAGATAAAACCTCTTTTTCTGTGCTCTGAGCGAGAGATGGCAGCCTATGCTCTATTAAATGAGATAGGCTATATCCATGATGAATGCCCCTTTTCTGTTGATGCTAAATCCCTTGCATATAAAGACATACTCAACAGACTTGAGGAGTCATCCCCAGGGACAAAACTTCAGTTTTTAAAGGGATATCTTAAGACCTCCAGCATAATGAAGAGTCAGAGAAAAAAGGAAGACATGGGTTACTGCACTATATGTGGGTACCCTGCCTCTGGCGGTACATGCAGTGTCTGCAGGGTTATGGAGCGATTAGGCGTAAAAAATGATATAAAATTTGATGAATATAATCCAGAGATATTATCTGCATGAAATATTAGAAGGTACCAAAATATATGTCTATTATAGATAGATTAACACAATTGATATTTAATATATACGAGGCCTTCACAGTTGCTTTGTATATAAGGGATAAAGAGAACCTCAGGTGTATATCCTCGGTGACATTTTCTCATAGCTTTGATAAAGAAAGACTTCTTTCCATAGAGAGAACCCTACCAGGATGGGTTATAAAACATAATCAGTCGCTTATTATACCAAATTTTGACAAGGATGAGTCTGTCCTTGGTTATTATTCAAGGGTTGAGGATATAAAATCCTTTATGGGTTATCCTATGGGCACCGATGGTGTTATTGTCGTAGACAGCAAGAAGAAATGGGTATTCACAGATAAGGAGAAAAAGATACTCAGTGGTTTTGTAGGAGTTATAAATGTAGAGATGGATAGGGAAAAGAAATTCCTTGAGGCACAAGAACAGATCGATGAACTTGTGAATGAGAAGAGAATTCTTTCTCTTTTTAATTATCTTTTATCATCACAGGCCTCTATAAAGGATATATTAAATGAGTCATTGCATGTGTCAGCCGCTGACCTTTGTTTTATAGGCATAGAGCTCAACGGTGATATGGTTATACATGATATTGTCGGTGTCCCTGAAGAGGATTACATAAACAGAAGATGTCCCACTCAGAGCTGCATAGCAACAATGGTTCTTGATGGAGGGAGAGAGCTTTTGCTACCATATGATAGCGGTTTTTTCAGGGAGAAACCCCTATTTTTTCCCAACGAAAAAATAAGGGCAAGACAGTTTTTCGGCTTTCCCCTTATCATAGACGATATAACCTTTGGCGTCGCTGGTTTTGTATCTGTATCTGATTCCCACCTTTTGGATAGTTCTATAGCTGTTTTAAGAAACATAACCATGTTCTTATCCATGTATTATGCCTTTTTATGGTCAAAGAGAGAATATGAAAAAATAAAACATATAGATCCTGTAACAGGGTCATTACATTTTTCAAGGTTCGTCAGGTTGCTGGAGGAGAAGATAGGAAAAGGCAAAAGCCTATGCATCTTATCGATAAGACTAAAGTTCATAGAGGAATTAAACAGAAGAATAGGCATCGAGACTACTGACAGGGTTTTAAGAAAGGTATTTCACATTATAAGGCAGTGTTCAGGGAACAATGCATTAATAACCCGTAAAAGTGGGGGCCATTTCTATGTTTTACTTGACATTAGGGATAAAGCCAATGCAGATAATATTATTAGGCTTATAAAGCTCATTATGCATAAAAATATTATAGAAGGCAGGACGCTGGATATTATGGATACAAAGGACATTATTGATTCAGGCCTTGCATATTTCCCAGAAGATGGTAATAATACCTGGGGGCTCATTGAGACAGCAGACAGAAAGAAAATCTCATAAAGTATAGAAGGAGGGGTTATGGATTTTTTAAAAAAGATGTTTGGTTTTTTCTCAACACATTTCGCCATGGACCTTGGAACTGCGAACACTCTCGTATATCTTAAGGGCGAGGGTATAATACTAAACGAACCTTCTGTGGTGGCAATAGAGAATAATACAGGTAAGGTGATAGCAGTGGGTAGAGAGGCAAAGGAGTATATAGGCAGAACCCCTCAGAATATAAGTGCCATAAGGCCTTTGAAGGACGGTGTAATAGCAGATTTTGATGTAACCAAGGCGATGATAAAATATTTTTTAAATGTGGCGAGACAGAACAGAAAGATATCAAAACCAAAGATGGTGGTTGGTGTCCCGTCTGGTATAACACAGGTCGAGAAAAAGGCTGTTATAGATGCCTGTATACAGGTGGGGATAAGGGAGGTGCATCTCATAGAGGAGCCTATGGCAGCAGCCATTGGTTCTGATCTCCCCATAGAGCTTCCCAGGGGAAATATGGTGGTTGATATAGGCGGCGGCACAACAGAGGTTGCTATTATTAGTCTTTCTGCCATAGCCTATTCTGATTCTTTAAGGGTGGCAGGCGATGAACTGGATGAGTCTATTATGAGGTATCTTCAGAAAAGGCATCAGATTGCCATAGGCTATATAGCTGCAGAGAAGCTAAAGATAGAGGCTGCCTCTGCCTATCCTATAGATACTAATGAAGGGGTAGTCAATATTGTGGGCAAAGATATTGTTACTGGTATACCAAAGAATGTAAGGGTTACTAAAGAAGAGATCAGGGAGGCTGTAGAGGAACCTGTGTCTGCTATAGTGGATTCAGTAAAAAGGGCGCTAGAGAAACTCCCCCCTGAGTTTGTTGCTGATCTTAATGATTCTGGTATGATCCTTACCGGTGGCGGTGCTTTATTGAAGGGGCTGGACAGGAGGATAGCGAATGAGACAGGCATAAGGGTAAGGGTAGGGGATGAGCCATTGCTGTCTGTTGTCCTTGGTGCAGGTAGGGCACTGGAAGAGATGGGAAAATATAAAAGGGTGTTTATAAATTAAGGTAGGTCCTTGGAAAAAACCTTAATTTGATACCTGCCATTCATCATATGTATTACCTTTAAGTTCAGATATGAATCGAGAAGGCTTAAGTATTATATGCCCTGCCTGTTTGTCAAAGGTAATTAAAGGATAGCACATATACAATTCAGCCATTGCCCTTGTCACGGCAACATAGAATAATCTCCTTTCCTCTTCAATATTTCCTTCCTCAATAGCTCTAGGATTAGGGAATCTGCCATCTGCACACCAGATAAGAAAAACCACACGCCACTCAAGTCCCTTTGCCTGATGGATAGTGCTAAGAATAACCTTTTCGTCCTCCCTATCAGCAGACACAATCTCTTCACCGCTTATGCCGCTCATTAGCGACAGTTCATTAAGGAATGTCTCAAGAGAGACATATTTTGTTGAAAAATTAATAAGCTGCCCTATATCCTCAAGCCTTGCATCAAAATTAGGATAATTGTATTTAAGATACTCTGAATAACCATTCTTAAGGATACTCGAGATCATATCCCCCAGTGCCTCTTTTTCATACAATTCAGAAAGATCTTTAAAGAGTCTCGACCAGGTATCTATTGTTTCTTTGTTAATATTTTTAAATTGTCCCTCTATCTTTTTAGAGATTAATACATCAACAGGATTATCAATGGTCTTTACATAATCAAAGATATAGTCTGCTGTCTTCTTTCCTATTCTGGGAAAAAGTTTGAGCATCCTTTTCCATGATATCTCATCCTTACTGTTGACAATTATCCTTAAAAAAGACACCACGTCCTTGATATGAGCCTGTTCAAAAAATCTAAGCCCGCTTCTTATCTCAAAAGGGATGCCCCTTCTTGTAAGCTCCATCTGGAGCTCCATAGAATGATAATGAGCCCTATATAGAACAGCAATCTGTTCAAGGGGGACGCCGTCGCCTCTTAATTCGAGGATTCTCTGGGCTACAAAGTCTGCCTGCTGTATAGCGTCTCTTAGATGTGTCAGGACTGGTATATCCCCGTTTGACTTTATGCTTTTTAGGTTTTTTGTAAACTGTTTTTTGTTGTGTGCTATAGAGTTGTTTGCCAGCCTCAATATCTCTGGTGTGCTTCTGTAATTTGTCTCGAGTTTAAAGATCTTTGCCTCTGGATATTTTCTTGGAAACATCATGATATTATTGAAGTCAGCACCTCTGAATGAATAAATGCTCTGTGCATCATCCCCTACCACCATAACATTTCTATTTATAAATCCCATAAAATCAACTATCTCTGCCTGTATCCTATTTGTATCCTGATACTCATCAACAAGGATATGGGAGAAGGCCATGGCATAATGCTCACTTAATTCCTTATTTTCCTTTAGTATTTTGTGCCAGTAGAAGAGCAGGTCATCAAAATCCATGGCATTTATTGCCATCTTTTTTTCTGTATATAGTTTGTATATATTAGAGAGCTCATCCTTAATGCCTAAGAAAAAGGGAAATCTCTCTTTTATAATTACATCTATTCTGTTCATGGTATTCACGGCATAGCTGAATACCTCCTTTATAATTGTCGTCTTGGGAAACATTCTGTCTTTTTTGTTAACCCCTGCATCCTTTATTACAACATCTATCAAATCTTTTGCATCTTCATTGTCGAGGATTGTGAAGTTTTTATTAAAGCCAATGAGGTGGCTGTTTTGTCTCAGCACTATATTTCCAATGTGATGGAATGTCCCGCCCCATATAAAACGAGTATCGATCTTGAGAAGATGTTCTACCCTCCTGAGCATCTCCCGGGCTGCCTTGTTGGTGAAGGTGAGAAGTAAAATATTATTAGGTGATATGCCGGTTTCAAGGAGCCTCGCTACCTTGTATGTAACAACCCTTGTTTTACCGCTTCCAGCACCTGCTATGACAAGTATGGGTCCTCCATCATGGAGGACCACCCTTAGCTGTTCTTCATTCAGCTCTTTTTCGTATTCTATGGTGGATTGTCCATGGGCAGCATCCTTATGGATAATATATTTTTTCATGGCTGTAAATTATGCTTCAAGTTTTTAACTATGTCAAGTTGGTGTCGAAAATGCTTTACTTTTTTATTTTGTTTGCTATAATTAAAATCGAATATCAATGAATCAGGTCTTTTATAAATATAAAATTTTTTGACTGCAGTAATTTTTATATGGGGGCTTTATGGATAGTATTTTTTTGGGTATAATCGCATTAGTGCTCTTAGCGACATCAATTGCACTGATATATTCTCTGATAGGGTTAAAAAATAGGTTTATAGAGTTAGAGAAGACTGTAAAGGCAAAGGAGGAATCGATAAAGTCCTATGCGGAGGAATTATCCAATATCATGAGGTCTATAAAAAATTTTGCCGATAATATGACATACATTACAGAAGATGTTAGAGCTCTGTCGGGTTCATTGAGGGTTATAGCGGGTAATATTAGCAATATAACCGGTTCTATAGAAAAGATGACAAGAAATACCACATTGCACATATCAGGCTTCAAGGCAGGTTTTAATGCAGCATTTAATGTAATTAAAAATCATTATTTGAAAAAAATGTAATAAATAATCATAATTTATAAGGAGGTTTATCATGTTGCAGAATGAAAAAAAGTTTGGCGCAGGTTCTATCATCCTATCATTTTTCATAGGTGGTATTGTAGGGGCAGGGGTTGCCCTACTTGTTGCCCCAAAGTCTGGCCCAGAAACAAGGAAACAGATAAAGGAATTTGCTGAAGGCGCCAAGGAAAAGGCAGAGACATATATAGAAAAGGTCAAGGAAAAGGCGTCTGAAGTAGTAGATAAGGGAAAGGGCTTTATAGAAAAGGAAAAATCAATTATCAAATCTGCTGTCGATGCAGGCAGAGAGGCCTTTGAAAGAGAAAAACAAAAAAATGCTTAGTATAGGTTAAGACAATCATTTTAAGGTGAAAATAAGATAGAAAATAATAGATTCTATTCAGCTACCCTTATTTTCTTTGTTATTGTTTTTGGTTATTTAACCTATCTTATTTTGAAGCCTTTTTCATCCCCCATTTCATGGGGGATAGTTTTTTCTCTTGTATTTTACCCTGTTTATACATATCTTTTAAAATACATCAGAAATCCAACCATTACCTCTACTGTTACACTTTTTATAGTAGTATGCATAATTATGGGCCCATTTATTTATCTTGCCTACCTTATTACCCAGGAACTCCATTATCTCATAGAGCATATTAAATATCAGGAAATTGATTTACTGGACAGGACAATAGATTATCCACTGACCAGGAAAATCCTCTCCACATTCAATATCACCCAGGCAGACCTAAAGAAGACCATCATAAGCAATCTCACAGAAGGGGGTAAAAACATACTTGGAGGTATAACAAGCAGCATAGGAAACATATTATCCTCCATAACAAATATTGTATTTGTTTTTCTTACAATATTTTTTCTATTTATGGATGGCCCGAAATTTCTCACAAAGCTTCAGGATTATATGCCCTTTTCAAAGAGTCAGAAAGAAAGGCTTATAAAACAGGTTAAGGATATAATCATATCAACAATCTATGGTGGCATTATCATAGCATTAATACAGGGTTTTATAGGTGGCATCTCATTCTCTCTACTCGGGATACCAGCTGCGGTGCTATGGGGGCTGTCTATGTTTTTTTCCTCTTTTATACCCATTGTTGGGACATTTATAATATGGGGTCCTGGTGTTGTTTATCTTTTTATTAAGGGATTTTATTTAAAGGGCTTTATACTTATTCTTATAGGTGTTTTTGCTATAAGCATGGTGGATAATATATTGAGACCCCTTATTGTCAAGGGTAAGACAAAAATGCCCACGATCCTTATATTCTTCAGCATACTGGGCGGGATTAATTTGTTCGGTTTTATAGGCTTTATTATGGGGCCATTAGTCCTTGCCATATTTGTGTCTGTTCTGGATATCTTTCGCTACTCTGAGGAAGAACAGGATAGGGTTTAGAGGGTTTTTAGGGAAAATAAGCTTGAAAGAAGAAGTGTTAAGTGGTATAGGTTATTCATGAAAAGAGATTACATACTCTATTTACAGGTAGGGGATCAGGTTTTTCATAGACATAATATAAGATGGGGTCTTGGTGTTGTTGTGGAAGAGAGAAGGTCAGAGCTGCCAGGCGGCTTCTGTTATGTACGTGTATGTTTTCAGGACGGAAAGACAAGGGTCTTTGATAATAATTTCAACAGCAATGGATGTTGCTACTATGCTGGCATTGAGAAGATGGATGTTGCTATAGATATTGAAAAAGATAGGATGAAAGAAAAAGACGTCATAAAGGCGAGGCAGGGCACCCGTAAGTTAAAAGAGTAAGACAAGAAATAATGGACATTGAATTAACAAAATATGTAAAAGGTGCAGGCTGAGCATCCAAGATAGGCCCAGGGGACCTTTCTAACATACTGTGCGGTATAGATATTCCTTCTGACAGCAATGTCATAGCGGGTATAGAGGGATTCGAGGATGCCGGCGTATACAGGATTACCGATGAGGTGGCAATTGTCCAGACAGTGGATTTTTTTACCCCTATTGTAAACGACCCATACTCATTTGGTCAGATTGCCGCTGCAAACTCCTTAAGCGATATATATGCCATGGGGGCTACACCAAAGACAGCCCTTAACATAGTGTGTTTTTCAGTAAAAAAATACGGTAGTTCAGCCCTTAAAGAGATAATAAGAGGGGGGATTGATAAGATAAGGGAGGCAGGGGTCAGCCTTCTTGGTGGTCACAGTGTAGAGGATGAGGAGATAAAATATGGGCTTTGTGTTACAGGTGTTGTCCATCCTCATAGGGTTCTAAGAAATGAAGGCGCCTGCGAGGATGACTATCTTATCCTCACAAAACCTCTTGGCACAGGCATTTTAAATACCGGCATAAAGGCAGATATGCTCAATGCAAAATCCATAGAGAATCTTGTTAGAATCATGGCAACCCTGAATAGGGATGCTGCAAGGGCGATGTTGTCTGTAAAAACCCATGCAGCCACAGATGTGACAGGATTTGGGCTTGTTGGTCATCTTAAGGAGATGATAAAGGATGATTTAGGTGTTGTGCTGTATGCAAAAAATATCCCATACCTTGAAGAGGCACCAGAACTTGCCAATATTGGAATGCTGCCTGGTGGTTTATACAGGAACAGGGATTTTTATGGTGAACATGTAATAGGTGAAAAGACTGGTTTTATATTTGATGTAATATTTGACCCTCAGACATCAGGTGGTCTTCTGTTTGCAATCCACCCCGATGACCTTTCCCAATTCGAGCAAAATGCTTGTTTATTTCCAATAGAATATTGGGTCATAGGCAGATTCATAAAAGAGCCAAAAGGCAAGATTATCATTCAATAGAGGCCTTTTTATGCTTTTTATAAAACATTCAAAGGCATCTCAAGGTATTGAAAAAGTCTTGCAGGATTTTATCCAGAGAGGGTATAGATGGATATAAGGTATAAGACCTCTCTTTTTGTAATTGTAATGGCGGTTATCCTTGCCTTAAGCAAGTTCACTGTAGGCTATATATCAGGCTCCATGGCTGTTATCTCCTCAGGGCTTGACAGCCTCCTTGATGTGTTTATGTCAGCGATGAACCTCTATGCAATCAGAAGGGCATCTATACCAGCAGATAGCTCACATCAATATGGACATGGCAAGATAGAGGATTTTGCAGCCACGATAGAATCACTGATAATAATTGGAGCCGGGGCAGTCATTATCTATAATGCCTTCATAAGATTTCTCCAGGGGGCGCATGTTCACTATACAAGGCTCGATGTCCCAGTTATGATACTCTCACTGGTTTTTAGTTTTGTAATATCCTATGTCCTGCAAAAAACAAGCGACAAGACAGGCTCGATCGCCCTTAAAGCAGATGCGGTTCACTACAAAAGCGATATATATTCAAATCTGGGCGCAATATTAGCGATAATTTTAACCTATTATACTGGCTATAGTTATTTTGATCTCGCCTTTGCCTTTATAATAGGGGTTATTATTATTATATCTGCCTTTAGGGTATTTATAGATGGCGTCTCTGGTCTTATGGACAGGAGTATCTCTGATAAAAAACTAAAGGAGATAAAGGATATTATAGAGGGTATGCCTTTCCCTTATGCGGGTTTTCATAAACTAAGGACCAGGACCTCAGGGAGTAAAAGATATGTTGATTTTCATCTCTTGCTTTGCAGAAAAAGTAATATAAAAGAGGCACATGAGACAGCAGAGATGCTGGAGGAGGAAATAAAAAAACAGTCACCCTCAACGGATATCACAATACATCTTGAGCCATGTGATAAATCTTGCGATATGATGGAGGATAGATGCGTTGTTCGTGACAGTTAAAAAAAGAAAATTTACCAAAAAATTGTGTTGTTACGGATAAATTTTCTTTACAATATTAAATTTATATTCTAAATTTTCATAGAAATACTTGTATACAAAGGCTAATGCCGTATGTCATCACTATTTATCAGGAATGAATTAATAAATACCGCCGTTAATTTAAAAATAGCCCCATCAGAGTCTAATATATTGAGCAGGGCAATGAACTTATTGGAACAAAACAATACATCCTTAAATGTCATTACAGATTTACTCAAAAACGACATCGGAATTGCATCTAAACTTATAAGCATTGCAAATTCTGCATTTTACAGAATAGGTATGCCTGTAAACAGCATTGAAAGGGCTATCCTTATGATAGGACAAACAGAGTTGAAGAGCATACTCTTCTGCCTTTTTTATGTAAACGAGATAACAAATTTTTTAAAACTGAAGAAAAGAGATCTTTTTTATCTATTAAAGCACTCCATATTTGTTGCCCATGGGGCCAGAATATTATCAAAGAGGCTTCTTCTTGAAGATCCGGAGGATATTTTTACTATTGCTCTCCTCCACGACATAGGCAAGATAGTCTTTTTTATAAACTTTGATAGATACGATGAGCTAATCAATGAGTCGTTGAAGGATGATACCCCCCTGCCTGTTTTAGAAAGAGAAAGGTTTGGTATAGACCATCAGGAGATAGGTAGCATCATAGGCTTAAAGTGGAGGCTGCCGCCTGTTTTTCTCTCCATTATAGAGAATCATCATAATGACAGAGACAGTAAAAATATTGAGTATCAAGAAATTCTTGGGCTCATATCCTGTGTAGATACATTTTTTTATCACAGAGACAGGGAGATATGCCCAGAGACATTTATACTAAAAAAAGAATCAGAGGTAATGGATAAAGAGATAGAAAAGATAATTTCCATAATTAATAATTGAGGCCTTAAATATGGTCTCGGATAATAGGCACACCCTTGAGCCGCTGATGGTAACTGATTATAAATTATTATTAGGGATATAGAGTAAGGCCCATAAGAAGAAAGTAGGGGGGGACAATGACAGAGAATAAAAAATTACTCTCAGAGGCATTACAATTTCAGTGGACTAAATATGAAGGCCTTATAAAATACCATTCTGCCTTTGTGAGAATTCTCGGGATAATAGATGAGCTGAAAGACCCTGCATCTGAGATACCAAGGATTATGGTTGAAGAAACAGGATTTGACACATGCTATTATTATCTATACCCCAGAGAAAACGGGGTTACAGAAGGATTTTTCAGCCTCTATAGAGAAAAACCAGATATAGACATTGATATAATAAAGAGGCTGAATAATAATTCTCTTTTTTCATCAGTCCACAATAATATCCATGGTTATAGTATGTTATATATCTACCCTCAGACAAATAACCATAAAATAGAGGGTTTTATTGTTCTCGGGAAAAAAACAGACAGCGAAGGGGATAGAATATCAATAAAAGAGATAGACCTAATATGTAACATCTGTGATAAACTTCATAGGATTTTTATATCGTTGCCCTCAGGGGTTATAAAAGATGAGGATATTGCAATCCCTGAATTTTCTTCAGGCTCTTACTTTCCATATCCATTAATCTTTACTGACAATAGAGGCAAGATAGTTTATTTGAATGAGAAGGCAAGGCAGATAATACCAGGGGATAGGTATCCCCTGATTGGAACAGATATAGAGGATATCTTTGTAGGGATAGGGCTTAAACAATTGGATGAAGGGCATTTTTTAAGTAAAGAATTTCAGTTTAAGAGAGGAGATAGGCAGTATGTCTATGAGGTTGATGCCTATCCCGTATACAATACCACAGGGGATGTGATTTATAGGGGTGTTTTAATTAGGGATATAACAGAATTAAAGTTGATCCATGAGGAGTCACTATTCAGGGAAAAGTTAGAGACACTGGGGATGCTCGCCGCTGGCATAGCCCATGACTTTAATAATATGCTTACAGGGATCTTAGGCTACGCATCTATGTTGAAGAGCTCTCTCAAGCACGGCCAGAACAACGAAAACCTTTTCAAATATGCAGATGTTATTGAACGTTCAGCAGGAAGGGCTGCGGGCCTGACAAAACAGCTTCTCAATTTTGCCAGGAAACAGGAAAGGCCAGCCAGTGAATTTGACCTCCATCTTGTAATAGAGGACGCTCTCTTACTTTTTTGTGAAAGCCTAAAGGGCATTACAATAGAAAAAGACCTTTCAGCATCTAATGTGATAGTAAAGGGAGATGAGTCAGAGTTTCAGCATATATTTTTGAACCTTTTTATCAATGCAAAAGAGGCAATGGATGGTAAGGGCATGCTTCGGGTTATGACAAAAAATCTTTCTATAGGCGAAAGAGATTATATTCTCATAGCTGTTGAGGATAAAGGCAAGGGTATAGATGAATCTGTCAGGGCAAACCTTTTCAGGCCTAATGTTTCTACAAAAGGAACACGATCAAACCTTGGCATTGGGCTCTATCGTGTTAAAAAAACAATCGAAAAATATGGTGGATTTATTGAGGTGGAGAGTGAAGAAAACAAGGGGACAAGGTTTTCGCTTTATATACCTTGCAACAGTGATTTTCAGAATAAATATGTTGTTGAGGAGCCAAAATCAAAAGAGGATAATAGAGAAAGATTTAGAAGAAAGAAAATACTTGTTGTTGATGATGAGGAGTTTATAGGGGAGATGTTTGCTCTGGTATCAGAGAGGATAGGGGTGAACGTTGTTTATTGTAATAACGGAAATGATGCCTTAAACCTCATTAAACAAAATAAATTTGACTGCATTGTCCTTGATATAATAATGCCAGGCATGAAGGGGGATGAATTGCTTGCAAATATTCGTGAGATGGATATAGATGTGGATGTGATAGTCTCAAGTGGATATATGAGCGAGGAGCAAAGGGATAAGGTAAAGATGCTGGGTGTCGAATATTTCCTCGACAAACCCTTTACCGACCAAAAGATACTTGATAGCCTGAAGACGGTTTTGTTTGATTAGCCCGAAATAATCCATAACAATTGAGGCCCTTGCAAAAGGATCTCATAAAATTATTTTTTATCCATCCCTGTTTATTCAGCTTGACTTTATCTCTTTTTTTCTCTAATATTATAGCGTTTTTTCTTTTTGGAGGTGTTAAATGGGAATTGGATTACTTGGAAAAAAACTTGGGATGACCCAGATATTTGATGAACATGGTAATGCTGTGTCTATAACCGTTATCCAGACAGGGCCTTGCTTTGTTATCCAGAAAAAAACAGTAAAGACAGATGGCTATAATGCCATCCAGTTTGGCTTTGAAGAGGTTAAAAAGGTTAAAAAGGTAAACAAGCCACTGACGGGTCATTTTAAAAAAGCAAATACCCCACCCATGAGGTTTATAAAGGAATTTAGGGTTGATGCTGCTGAGGTAGAGGTAAATGAGATAGGCTCCCAGATTTCAGTGGAGCTGTTTCAACCTGGCGAATATGTGGATGTGACAGGGACGTCAAAAGGCAAAGGCTATGCAGGTGTTGTAAAGCGTCATGGCTTTAAGGGATCCCCTGCCTCTCGTGGAACACATGAATTTTTTAGGCATGGTGGGTCGATAGGCCAGAATATGACCCCAGGTAGGACATTAAAGGGTAAAAAAATGGCAGGCCATATGGGATATGAAAGGGTTACTGTCCAGAACCTTAAGGTTGTCGAGGTAAGGGGTGATACAAACATTCTCATGGTTGAAGGCGCAATCCCGGGACCAACCAATGGCTATGTCATTATAAAAAAGGCGGTCAAAAAATCCTCTTAAGGGCTATATCCCCTCTTAACCCCTTGTTTGTGTTGACATTAACTCGCATAGAATATAGATTAGATTAATGTTTACACTCTATGTAAGGGACAATTTTTCAGCAGCCCATCGGATTGAAGACTATCATGGAAAATGTGAGGCCCTCCATGGGCATAATTTTAGGGTAGAGGCGCTGTTTGAGGGATTAATGCCTGGCAGGGGGGGTATGGTTGCAGATTTTGCGAACCTAAAGGGCCTTCTTAGAGAGGTTCTCTCATCATTAGATCATAGATTTCTGAATGAGATTGTTTTTTTTCAGGAAAGAGCCGCTTCCTCAGAATACCTAGCCCTCTATATCTATCACGAATTAAAGAGCATGTTAAAGATAGATGGTGTCTCATTAAAGGAGGTAAAGGTCTGGGAGTCTGAGAGCGCATACGCAGCATACAGGGAATGAGGGATGAAGGATATCCAGAATTTGTTAGATTCAAGGAAGATTGAGATTGATAAGGTTGGTGTAAAAAATATTACCTATCCTATCGTTGTCCTTGATAAGGAAAATGGTTACCAGCATACCATTGCTACAATAGATATGTATGTGAGCCTAAGCCATACGAATAAGGCAACCCATATGAGCAGATTTGTAGAGATTCTCCACAATAACCAGAGTATGATAAATATGAAAAATTTTCCAGGTATTCTAAGAGAGATGAAGGAGAAACTGAATGCAGAGTCTTCGCATCTTGAGATACGTTTTCCCTATTTTATGAAAAAAGAGGCACCCATAACAAAAAAACCCAGTTATATGGAATATAATTGTGGTGTTTGTGGCTCTATGGACGGCCCTGGGAAGATGAAGGAGTTTAAGGTATATGTCAGCGTCCCTATAAATACGCTCTGTCCCTGTTCAAAGGAGATAAGTAACTATGGTGCCCATAACCAGAGGGGTATTGTAAGGGTATGCGTGAGATTCAAAAGATTTTTCTGGATAGAAGACCTTATTAATATTATTGAGGGATGTGCGAGTAGTGATGTCTATTCGCTTCTTAAAAGAGAGGATGAAAAATATGTAACGGAAAAGGCATATGAGAATCCAAAATTTGTGGAGGACGTGGTAAGAGACATTGCAGAGATACTCTCCAAGGATGATAATATAATATGGTTTTCCATTGAGGCAGAAAATCATGAAAGTATACATAATCACAGTGCATATGCATATCTTGAAAGAGAAAATCAAAGCGAAGGAGGGGTTTAGATGAAAAAATTGGTTGTTTTGATTATAGTAGGTATAATAATGGTATCCTCAGGTTGTACGTGGTTCAGAAAGACACCCCAGGATACGAATACACAGCAGGCGCAGCCAAAAGATGAGAAACTAAATCAGGTCTTCTATGGTTTTCCCGATGTTCCAATTCCCAAGGAATTGACATATTCAAACGAAAAGAGTTTTGTTTTTGAGACTCCGAACCTAAAGGCTGGCATTATGTTTTTTTATGGTGACGTGGATATGCAATCCCTTGAGAATTATTTCAGGATTTATTTTGTCAAGCATGGATGGAGATTTGTAAACAGTTATAGATACAAGGATGTGATATTAAATTTTGTAAAAGATGATAAGACATGCAACATAAAGATGACAAGGGCGGCCTTCAACACTGAGGTGGAGATATGGGTAGGTCCTGCAGATAGGTATAGCATGGGACAGAACAATTCTATGGCAAAATAATTTTTTAGAATTTTTTGTTTAACGCCTGCCTAATTCTTATTGTTTTATGTGGTTTTATCAGAGCATAGAGCCTGTTGATTTTTTAAAGGGCTCGAAATTTATATCCTTTATAGGCGGAGGCGGCAAGACCTCTTTTATTAAATATCTGGCAGAGGAGTTTTCAAAAAAAGGTGAGAAAGTAGTTATAACAACAACCACGAAGATATGGGCAGAAGAACCTTTTTTGCTTTTACAGGGGGACGGCGATATAGGAAGGGATTGTATGAACCCTGTAATGATAGGTAAGACAGTAGAAGGTGGAAAACTCACAGCCATAAGCGAAAAAGATATCGAATATCTTGGCAGGAGATTCGAAAGGGTGCTCATTGAGGCAGATGGCGCAAAGGGAAAATCAATAAAATTTCCTGCCAGCTATGAACCTGTAATCCCTGCCCTGACTGATAAAGTTATTGTTCTATGTGGCCTTGACTCACTCTTTAAAAGGATAGATGATGTTGTATTCAGATGGGGGATGCTCTGTGATATAACAGGTTTGTCCTGCTATGAAATAGTAAATCCTGAGATATTCTTGGGGTTTTTTTCAAGAGATATACTCCTTAAGGGGACAGAAAAAAAAGATTTTTTAATTATCCTTAATAAATATGATATATGTGAAGGCAGAGATATAATATCTGATATAGCAAAAAATCTTATAAGAAGGTTAAGGATAGACGAGGTCTATATCTCGAGCCTGGTCCACAGGGTGTTTTACAGGATCAGCTATTGCAAGGGCATCCTTTAAGTTTTAGCTTGATTTATCACTAATATTAATTTTAATTATCTGTAAGATTAAATGGATGAGAAAAGGATTATAACAGCGACACTGGCAGATATATATCTTCAGCAAGGGCATTTAGAAAAGGCACTTGAGATCTATGAGAGGCTTGTAAGAAGAGAACCTGATAATGAATTTTATAAAAAAAGGTGCAATGCCCTCAAGAAAGAATTAAAGGAAAAATATAATACCTATAGTTTAAAAAAGATTCTGATGAAAAAAATATGGTGAAGATCCATGATGAGGGTTAAAAGAAGGGAACGGGTCATCCATATAATGGACAGCATGGGTATAGATGGATGCATGATAAAAGGAAGTGAAAATATATTTTATCTTACTGGTTTTAAGGGTTCAGAGGCAACCCTTGTGGTGACCAGGGGGGATTCATTTCTTCTCACAGATTTTAGATATATCACCTATGCAAATGAAGTCGTCGATGGTGTGCAGGTATGTGAGATAAAAAGAGACGGGAATATACTGGCTGATATATGCAGGAGGTATGAGATAAAGACCCTAGGTTTTGATGGCATCCATACAACATACTATATGTATGAGAGAACAAAGGCAGTCTTGCCTGGCGTGGAGCTTATCCCATTAAAAAACGACATAGAGGATATAAGAAGGTGTAAGGAGCCTGATGAGATTAAGATAATACTCGAGGTAATTGATATAGCAACAAGGGCATTTATGGAGGTTTTTGATAATCTAAGACCAGGCAGGTCAGAGAAAGAGGTTGCAAGGGAGCTTGATTATACCATGGAGAGGCTTGGGGCAGATAAACCATCTTTTGATACTATAGTAGCATCTGGTGAAAGGTCTGCACTACCCCATGCAATGCCAACCGATAAAAAGATTGCAAAGGGCGAGACAGTGATAATTGATTTTGGTGCCCAGAGGGATGGTTATTGCAGTGATGAGACATGCACTATCATAGTGGGGGAGGTCAATGGTAGGCTTCATGAGATATATAAGATAGTAAATGATGCGAGGGTGCTTGGGCTTGAGAAGACTAAACCAGGGATGTCCATTAAAGAGCTTGATATGATAGTAAGGGGATATATAGACGATGCAGGATACGGGATGTATTTTGGGCATGGCACAGGCCATGGGGTAGGGATTGCTGTTCACGAGACACCTTCAATAAATACTGCCTCTGAGGGTATTCTGGAGGAGAACATGGTAATAACTATAGAGCCTGGTATCTACATCCCCCATCTGGGGGGTGTAAGGTTGGAGGATATGGTATTTATATGTGCATCAGAGGTTAAGGTGCTTACACGCCTAAGAAAGGATATGCTGATAATTAATTAATTAATCCTTAATATAATCAGCTTCTATTGCCAAATTAAAGGATAAAGGAAATGAGGAGGTTATGATGATAGTTTCAACATCAGAGTTCAGAAAGGGGCTGAGGATACTCTTAGAAAAAGAACCTTTCATTATTGTTGATTTTCAACATGTTAAACCAGGTAAGGGGGCGGCATTTGTGAAGACAAGGGTTAAAAGCCTTATTACAGGTAATGTCCTTGATAAGACATTCAGGTCAGGAGAAAAATTTGAAGAGCCTGATCTTGAAGAGAAACAGATGCAGTATCTATACAGGGAGGCAGAGAAGTTTTATTTTATGGATGTGGACAATTATGAGCAGCTTTTTATCAATGAAAAAAATCTTGGGGATGCAAAGAATTATCTTAAAGAGGGCATGACAATAACCGTTCTATTTCATAATGGCGAGACCATAGGCGTAGATATCCAGAATTTTGTAAATCTTCAGATTGTTAAGACTGAACCGGGGATAAAAGGTGATACAGCCCAGAATGCCACAAAACCAGCCCTCCTTGAGACAGGATATACTATCCAGGTGCCACTCTTTGTTGAGGAGGGTGATATAGTAAAGATCGATACACGGACAGGTGAATATGTTGAAAGGGTTTCAAAGTAACCATCATGTTTATAACCTTTGAGGGCACAGAGGGTTGCGGAAAGACAACCCAGATTAATCTTTTATATGAATACCTACTGGCTAAGGGCTATAAGGTAATAAAGACAAGGGAGCCTGGTGGAACACCCCTGGGTGAGTCAATAAGGAAAATGCTTATACAGAAGGCAAAGGCTATAAATCCATTGGCAGAGTTGTTGCTGATGATGGCAATGAGGGCGCAGCATGTTGAAGATGTGATTGTCCCTGCCATCACAGAAAAAAAAATTGTCCTATGTGATAGGTTTTCTGATGCCACATATGCATACCAGGGCTATGGAAGGGGTATTGATACTAATATAATAGATTATATCAATAGGCTTGCCACGAAAGGGATTATGCCTGACCTTACCATACTCATAGATATAGATATAGAGGGTGGACTAAGGAGAAAGTCAGAAGATAAAGGGCAGATGGATAGATTCGAGGTCGAGGATATATCTTTTCATCAAAGGATAAGGTATGGATATCACAGGCTGTCCACAGAAAACAGGGATAGATTCTTTGTTGTAGATGGCTCTGGGGATATCCTAAGAGTCCACGAGATTATCAGGGAGAGAATAGAAAGACACCTTGAATAATACAGAATTTAAAGATATTTTTGGTCACGAGAGGCCAAAGAAAGTAATCTTAACCTTACTTGCAAGGGAGAGGGCACCCCATGCCTTTCTTTTTTTCGGGCAGGATGGCATAGGTAAAAAAAAGATGGCAGTCGCTGTTGCCCGTAGTATTCTATGCGAGACAGGCAATGGATGTGGCAGATGCAGGGCATGCACAAAGGTTAATAGGTTGACGCACCCCGATCTGCTCGTCCTTGATAAAAATTATATGGAATGGGCAGGACAGGTCCAGCGTAAAAAAAGCCAGGGCCATGACCCAGAAAGGCAGAGGTCGATAAATACAATAGGTATCGATTTTATAAGAGGAAGCGATGAGAAAAAGATAAGGGGTATCAATCAGGAGGCCTATAAATTTCCCAATGAGGGAAAAAAAAGGATAATCATTATAGATAATGCAGAGAATATGTCTGAGGAGGCAGCAAATGCCTTTTTAAAAACCCTTGAAGAGCCGCCTGAGTTTAATCTCTTCTTTCTCATATCATCTCGGGAGAACGAATTGCCTGTGACAATCAGGTCAAGGTGTACAAGGGTCAGTTTTAGCCCTTTATCCCAGGGTGAGATTAGAAAGTATTTTAGTGAAGCACTGGGGCTGGAAGAAGACAGGGCAGAGCTTCTTTCCTATATATCAAATGGCAGCATAGATAATGGATTATTCTGGATGGAGGATGATAACCTAAGAATGAGAAGGAGACTAGGAGACCTTGTCCTTGGAAAGGCCAAGGGATTTGTCGATGCAACTATGCTTTCAGAATATATATCCAGTGACAATAGAAGGCTCAGCATATATATATTCTTTTTGTTTTCTCTGTTTAGGGACCTCTATTTAACAAAGAATATAGAGGGCCAGCACATGGTAATAAACAGGGATTTTATTGAGATTTTAAAGGGGTCTAGATACAGTAATGCCATGATAATAAGGGCTATACAAAAAATACAGGAAACTGCAGATATAATAAGGTATAATATCAATAAATGGCTTTTATTCGAAAATTTAATATTACAGATCATGAGGTAACATGAAGGTAGGTTATGTTAGGTTTGATTATATTGTAGGTGTTCTAGAGATGGAGATCCCCGATGGGATCAAGGTAGGTGATTATGTTGTCTGCGACCTTGAAAAGGGGACATGCCTTGGTGTTGTCATTACAGAACCAGTGGAAATAAAAAAAGAAGGGTTGAAAAAGGTAGAAAGAATACCTACAAAAGAGGAGCTTGAGGAATACTATGCCCTGAAAGAGAAGGAGAAAAGGGCATTTGAGATATGCCGAGATAAGATAAAAGAGTTGAATCTACCAATGAAATTATTGGTTGCTGAATATCTTTTTGGTGGTTCAAAACTTCTTTTTTATTTTGTCTCTGAGAATAGGGTTGATTTCAGAGAGCTTGTGAAGGAGCTTGCCAAGGAATTTAAGATAAGGATAGAACTAAGACAGGTGGGCGTTAGGGATGAGGCAAAGATAGTGGGGGGGCTTGGAAACTGTGGAAATATATGCTGTTGTAGGCAGTTTTTGAACAATTTTTCTATAGTCTCTATCAGAATGGTTAAGGAACAGGGTCTTGCCCTAAATCCTGCCAAGATCTCAGGTATATGCGGTAGGCTTATGTGTTGCCTCTCTTATGAGTATGATATGTATACAGAATATAAAAAGGAGTTTCCCAAAATAGGGAAAAAGGTGATGCTTCAGCAGGGCGAGGGAAAGGTTATAAAACACAATCCCCTTAATTCCACTATTGTCGTAGAGCTTGAAAACGGGAACATTGCAACTGTATCACTGAAGGATATTAAAAATTGAGATATCCGCAAAAGTTTCTAAGTACTGTAGGATATCTCGGTTTAACAGGGGTATGTTGTTGGATTATTTAGCATATAGAGATTCATCTTTTTAAATAGATTTTCATGGAGTAGGTATATGAGTAGAAAGAAATATTACATTACAACGCCTATATATTATATTAATGATGTTCCCCACATAGGTCATGCTTATACAACAGTGGCAGCGGATATTATGGCGCGATACAAGAGACTGTGTGGTTATGATGTATTTTTTCTAACAGGGACAGATGAACATGGACAAAAGGTTGAGGAGGCGGCGTCAAAACAGGGTATACACCCGAAGGAGCTTGCCGATAGGATGGTCCATAGGTTTACAGACCTATGGAAGACACTTAATATCTCCAATACTGGTTTTATAAGAACAACAGAGGAGAGGCATAAAAAGGTAGTTCAATATATATTCCAGAAGGTCTATGAAAAAGGCGACATCTATCTCGGTGACTATGAGGACTGGTATTGCGTTCCCTGCGAGAGCTATTTTACCGAACTTCAGCTTAATGATGGTAGATGCCCTGATTGTCTCAGAAAACCTGAGAGGCTCAAGGAGGAGAGCTATTTTTTTAGGCTTTCAAATTATACCGATAGGTTGCTGGAATTTCTCAATAATCACAGGGATTTTATTATGCCTGAGATTAGATATAATGAGGTATATAGCTTTGTAAAAGGTGGCTTAAGGGATTTAAGTGTAAGTAGAACAAGTTTCAGTTGGGGCATAAACGTCCCCATGAAAGAGAGGCATATTGTCTATGTCTGGTTTGATGCCCTGGCAAATTACCTGACAGGTATAGGCTTTTTAGGTGATGAGGAGCAGTTTAACTACTTCTGGCCCTGCGATATGCACCTCATTGGTAAGGATATACTGAGATTTCATGCAGTCTACTGGCCTTGCTTTCTTATGTCATTGGGGATTGAGGAGCCTCGTCATGTGTTTGCCCATGGATGGTGGACTATTGAAGGCCAAAAGATGTCCAAATCACTGGGGAATGTAATTGACCCCAATGAGGTTGTCGCAACCTATGGCGTTGATGAGTTCAGATTCTTTCTATTCAGGGAGGTTCCCTTTGGAATGGATGGGGATTTTTCAAAACTGGCAATAATAAACAGGATAAACGGTGATCTCGCCAATGATTTTGGAAACCTTGTAAGTAGAAGCGTAACCATGATAAGCAAGTTTCTGAAAGGTAGGGTTGAAAAGGCTGATGCAAGAAATAGTGCAGATGAGGGGTTTGAGTCAGGCATAAGGCAGTTTGCATCAGAATATCATAGATCTATGGAGGTGCTTTCATTTTATAAGGCACTTCAGAGTGTCTTTGAGATCATCTCCATAATGAATAGATATATAGATTCCGAGGCACCGTGGAGACTGGCCAAAGTGGGCGACCAAAGGGTCAGGACTGTTATGTATAATCTGTGGAATGGGCTTAGGATATCAGCCCTTTTGTTGTCACCCTTTATGCCAGATAAGTCACAGAAGATCTGGAATGCCCTGGGGATTAAAGATCCTATTAAAGATGCCAGATTTGAGGATGAACATAATTTTTATCACAGAGAGGATATCTCGGAGATAACCAAGATAGGCCCAATATTTCCCAGAATAGAGGGGTGATATGGCATTAATTCCTGTGGAATCAATAATAGGAAGGGTTTTAAAACAGTGTAGGCTCACCGATGACCTGGATGCATACAGAGCCTTTAATGTGTGGGAGGATGTTGTAGGTAGCAAGATTGCCCTTCATGCAAAACCTGCAAGGATAAAGGGCAAAACCCTCTTTATAGAGGTGGATGACCCCCTCTGGCTTGCCCAGATTAAATATATGAAGAGGGATATAATAGGAAAGCTTGAGGTCCAGATAAAAGAGGGTGTCTTTCAGGATATAAAATTCTATCTAAAATAAGACCTCTGGAGGATTTTAGGTCAAAAGAAGCGGTCTCTTGGGGGGAGAAATGGTTTGGAGGAGAAAGGCAAAGATAGTATGCACTATAGGTCCTGCAACAGATTCTGAACAAAAAATAGAAAAGCTAATAGAAGCTGGTATGGATGTTGCCCGTCTAAATTTTTCTCACGGTGATCATGAATCCCATAGGGATGCCATAGAAAAGATAAGAAGGGTTTCTGGGAGGCTCAGAAAGAATATAGCTATCCTTCAGGACCTCCAGGGTATCAAGATAAGGGTGGGTAAGGTGAGAGACACTGGTGTTCACCTCAAAAAGGGTGACCTACTAAGGATAATGAAGGGTGATGGGGTAAGTAGCGGGGATACAATCTACATATCCTATCCATGGCTGATTGATGATGCTGCGCCAGGAAACAGGATACTCATTGATGATGGCCTGATACAGCTCAATGTAGAGGATAAAAAAGAGGATTATCTTATAGCAAGGGTTGTTGAAGGCGGGCTATTAAAAGACAGAAAGGGTGTGAATCTTCCCCATATGAAGATAAGTGCACCTCCTTTTACTGAAAAAGATAAAAGAGATCTAGACTTCGGTATGGAGATGGGTGTTGACTACATAGCCATATCTTTTGTGAGAAGTGCCTCAGATATCATTGCATTAAAGAGACTTATGGAAGAAAAAGGTCGCATAATACCCATTATTGCAAAGATAGAAAAAGAAGAGGCGATAAAGGATATAGATAATATTCTCGAGGAGTCAGACGGGATAATGATAGCGAGGGGGGACCTGGGTGTTGAGATGCCCCTTGAAGAGGTTCCTTTATTTCAGAAGATACTTATAAAAAAGGCTAATGATGCCATGAAGATAGTGATAACTGCCACCCAGATGCTTGAGTCCATGACACAACACTCAAGGCCTACAAGGGCAGAGGCAACGGATGTGGCAAATGCTGTCTTGGATGGGAGCGATGCATTGATGCTCTCGGCAGAGACATCAACGGGGAGATACCCTGTGGATGCCGTAAGGGTGATGGATACAATCATTACCTTTACCGAGAGGTCACAAATAGGACATGTTGTTGCAGTCTTCCCTGATAGGGGTGGGTGTTCACTATCAGACTCATCATCAATAGAAAAGGCTATTGCCCGTGCTGCAGCCCGTGCAGCCATGGATATAGGCGCAAAGGTGATCGTGGCATTTACTAGGACAGGTTTTACAGCAAGACTCATATCAAAGTTTAGGCCTGAAACCCCAATTGTGGCTTTTTCTCCAGATAGAGATGTGGTGAACCGGATGTCAATCTATAGGGGTGTTGAGGCGTATTATATCAGAAATCTCACAGATACAGATGAGATGATAAGGGAGGTAAACTCATTTATAATTGAAAATAACCTTGCTGAAAAAGATGACAAAATAATACTGGTGACAAGCCATCCTGTAACTGCTTCAGCCAAGACAAATATGATGAAGGTTCATATCATTCAATGATTATTACTGACCACCATTGTTCGGTTAGTTTTTTACGTGGAAACCATTCTATGTAACATAAAGATGGGTTAAAGGTTCTCTCTCTGCCTATATATAGTTTTCAAGAAGCAGAGAGAGGGTTTTCTCTATACTCCCTGGTTCTTTTTCCTCCAATTCCATAATATTCTTTTTTAATCTATAGTAAGTCAGCTCATCGTTTAAGTCATCAAGATACCTGTATATGCCTGCCCTCCTTCCGAATCTGAAGACAAGCCTTTTTTCTTCGCTTAAAGACAGATATCTGTCTATTACTGCTATCATTTTTTCCTTATCCTCCGGGAGCTTTCCATCCACCTCCTCAAGGAGGTTTAGTATGTGGTCACTCTTAACAAAGCTTGTAATCCCTGAAAGATTTTCGATAAGCATCTTTTCTTCCCTCAGAATATCCTCTTCATGGGGTATGATAAAGTCTCCGCTTTCCACCTTCTCATATAGTGGCATATCCTTTAGAACCTTCAGTGTTCTAAACCTTATGTAATCAGGGTCTATTTTGTTCAGGGCATCTGCTGTCTCTGTTGCATGTTCTACCCACCATTTTTTTCCACCCAGCCCAAGGACAACATATTCAGATAGCTCAATCCCCGATTGCTTTATCTTTCTACCCGCCTCTATATGTTCTTCCTTTGTGACACCCTTTTTTATGTATTTCAGAAGGAAATCGTTACCTGATTCAAGTCCTATATGGAGTCTTGTAAGCCCTGCCTCTTTTAGCTTTATCAGGTCCTCTACGCTGAGCCTTTTTGCAATGGTCCTTGATCGGGCATAGGAGGTAATCCTCTCCACAGTGGGCAGTTTTTCCTTTAGATATCTCAATGCCTCTGCCATTACATCTGTACCCATGGCAGGCGAATTTGCATCCTGGATAAAAACGTTCTTGCCCCCAAAATAGGCCCATATCAGGACGCTTTTGTAGCATTCATTGTATGCACTCCCTGACAATATAGACTCTGCGAGGTCCTCTGTTATTTTTCCGCCTAACCCCAATCTCCATGATGTCTCTATTATGTCATCGTATATGGCCCTTATTGTGTCAATATCCCTCTTTATCTCCTCTAATGACCTTTTTTCAAATCTTCTGCCTTTGTATGTATGGCAGAATGCACACTGATTCCATGGACAGTTTCTTGTGAACCGAACAAGGAGACTATAGGCCTCATTTGGCGGTCTTATGGGTCCTATCTCGTATCTTAAAGACCTGCTACTGCTGCTCATTTTTTTCAGGATGGATGGGGAATACAGGCGTAGACATCTTGGACATTATTTTTTTCCTTTTCTTACCCTGTGCTGACCGTTTTCTCTTCCTTATCAATTCTGTCTTTTTTGTATTAGATGGCATCTTTTAAACCTCCTGTCTTTAGGTTAATAAATATAGCATACAAAGTCATGCTGTTCAACAGTTTGGTTCCCCCGAAAAATAGATACAGGGTTTCATGTAACCTGTCTGCATTAATCAAACCCCTTTTGTTGTTGATGATATGAAATTTATGGTAGGCAGAGTATCCAAAAAAAGATATAAGGGTAGCAGGGTTGGGGCAAAAGGAGCTTGCAAGATTGGAGGTGTTGGGTAACAATACGACCATAAACCATAGTCGCTTGAGGGGATATTTGAGGTAACATCTGCAGATGCCATATATGACAGAATAGTCCATAATGCACACAAAATCATATTGAAAGAAGATAAGTCTATGAGAAAGATATATTCTAATTGACATAGGTCGAACACTTTTTTAAATTAAATATAACAGGTTGAGGATTAAAAAGACCATTCGGATAAAATCGGATTTAGTCTTCGAGGTGCTCGGAATAGACATTACCGCCTGAGAGGAAAGAGAATGTTAAAGATAGTCGGGTTGATTTTAAACTGAGATGATAGATTATGATCAGTGGTTTAAAAGATTTTTTTACACGAAGGATATGGGAAATAAATGTAGAAAATTTGCCTCGTTTAAAAGCCTTTGCAATCCGCTCAATCCGTATCCTAATTATTTCTATCTATAGTTTTATTGAACATAAATCCTCAACGCATGCGTCAGTCCTGACATATTATTCCATACTCAACATTGTACCCCTTGTAGCAGTCGTTTTTGCCATTGCAAAAGGGTTTGGTCTTGATAGGTTTGTTGAAAATCAGATCCGCCAGATTGCAGAAAATTCTAACTGGCAAGCGGATGTCACAGAACAAATATTAGAATTTTCCCGCAACTTCCTTGAACATATAAAAGGTGGTGTTATTGCCGGTGTGGGTGTGCTCATTATTCTCTGGACTGTGATAACCATACTTGGAAAGATTGAAGAATCGTTAAACTGTATCTGGGAAGTGAAGAAAGAGCGCACAATTCTCAGGAAGTTTACCGATTATATGGCGATTTTGATTCTTGCACCGGTACTTTTTGCTATCTCGAGCAGTTTAATGGTGCTTGTAACAGGTAAAGTAGAGTTCATTATACAGAGAATAGAGCTTCTGGGTTTTTTTAGCACATTTATAACGTTTATGCTTAAGATTTTATCTTATGTCTCTCAATGGATACTCCTTACTGTGATTTACGTTATTATGCCAAACAGAAAGGTGCCCATCCGTTCAGCTATATCAGGAAGTATTGTAGCAGGAACCCTTATTCAGATTGCTCAATGGATATATATAACCTTTCAGATTGGTGTGGCAAAATATGGAGCCGTCTATGGAAGTCTTGCTGCACTACCACTTCTTTTTGGCTGGCTTCAGATAAGCTGGATGATCTTGCTCTTTGGAGTTGAAATTGCTCATGCCTATGAACATAGTGAGACCTATGGATTAAGCCCTGACCATACAACTATGAGTATATCCTCAGAAAAAATTATAGTGTTGGCCATCTTTAAGCTCATCGTTAAGCAATTTTCTTTAGGTAAAAAACCCCTCTCAGCGATAGAATTATCACAAACACTTAAAATTCCGTTATCAATTAT
>JGI12104J13512_1000391_pt1 | contig 40242 bp, 28 predicted proteins | sample TerdegcTABiofilm_FD_13512 | JGI IMG/M metagenome (IMG submission 13512)
CTGCCAGTTCCAACTTCGCCCGCAGCTTTATGATTTCTTCGCGCTTTTCAAACGCCTCAATGCTCATAACCACGAGATCGCCCTCACCGTTTTTGGTAATGTAGATTGGTTCCTGTTTTTCATGTGCGAGGTTTGAAATGCTGCCGTAATCGTTGCGCAAGCTGGTAGAAGATTTGATAATCATAAAACCCCCCTCCCCATAAGGAATTATTCTGCTATTATTATACGATAATTCTGCGATATTCTCCATCCATCTAATTTCTTTTTGTGAAAAACAAGCTGCATCTAAATTGATCACACATTACATTAGAAATATGCACCCTTAAGCTTTTACCCTTTTTTCTTAATATGATACGGACACTTATTTGGCATGGTAAAGGGTAAAGGCGGGAAGGAATTTCCGCAAACCGCAAAATCGTCAATGAAAAATTTTTGCATAAAAAATAAAATAAAGGCAATATGAAAAAGTTTTATCTTTAGGGCAATGTTGTTTCAGACACAACTTGCCGGAGGAAGGTGAAGATTCTGGCGGCCCATTGTCAACATATCGCCGTTGTTGGGGCCAGCGCTTTGTTGCCTGGAGCAGACAATAGCGGAGGTTGTTGGAAAAATATCCTGGAAGGAAAGGATTTAATAACAGATGTTCCCGGCACTCACTGGCTGATAGACGATTACTACCATCCTGATCCCGCGGCGGCGGGTAAAACATATTGCAAAAGGGGCGCGTTTATCCCGGAAATTGATTTTGATCCCCTGGAGTTTGCCATTCCGCCCCATAATTTAAAGGCGACCGATACTTGTCAACTTTTAGCCCTGATCGTTGCCAAAAGAGTTCTTGAGGACGCTTGCCGGTCCCAGTTTAAAAACATTAATAAAGAAAAAACCAGTGTTATCCTGGGCGTGACTTCCGGTTCGGAGCTGGCCATCCATTTGGGCGGCAGTATTCAAAGACCCCATTGGGCTCAAGCGTTAAGAGAAAGCGGATGCCAGGAACAGGAGATACGGCAGATTTGCGACCGGATCACCGGCAACTACCTGCCCTGGCAGGAAAGTTCTTTCCCCGGGCTGTTAGGGAGTGTGGTGGCCGGACGGATTGCCAATCACTTCGATTTAAAAGGGACCAATACGATCGTTGATGCGGCTTGCGGCAGCTCTTTATGCGCTGTTTCCATGGCCATCCTGGAGCTCCAGTCCGGCAAAGCCGATTTGGTCATTACGGGCGGAGCGGATACGCAAAACGATATTTTCATGTATCTGTGCTTCAGCAAAGTCCAGGCGCTGTCTCCCACCGGGGACTGCCGGCCTTTTTCCCGGCAGGCGGACGGGACGGTTCTGGGAGAGGGGATCGCCATGGTGGCCTTAAAAAGGCTGGCGGATGCGGAAAAAGACGGGGATCCCATCTATGCCGTAATTAAAGGCATAGGGTCTTCCTCCGACGGAAGAGCAAAAAGCATCTTTGCCCCGCGGGCTGAAGGACAGGTACTTGCCGTAAGAAGGGCTTATGAGGCGGCGGGGTACGGACCGGACACGGTAGAGCTGGTGGAAGCCCACGGTACGGGGACAAGAGCCGGTGATGCCGCTGAATTTGCAGGATTGGCGAGCGTTTTTCAAAGGGAGGAAAAAAAGCAATGGTGCGCCCTGGGAAGCATCAAATCGCAAATCGGACACACGAAGGCGGCGGCCGGCGCGGCGGGACTGTTCAAAGCCGTGATGGCTTTGCATCATAAGGTGCTGCCCGGAACAATCAAAGTAGACAAACCCAATCCCAACCTAAAGATAGAAAACAGTCCCTTTTATCTTAATACCCAGAGCAGGCCCTGGATTAGAGGCCTGGACCATCCCAGAAGGGCGGCTGTCAGCGCTTTTGGATTTGGTGGCAGCAACTTTCATGTGACCTTGGAGGAATATACGAAACCAGGGAACCGTCCCGATAAACTTAGAACAATGCCTTACGAGCTGTTTCTCTTGGCCGGCCGTTCGCCGGAAGAATTGCTTAGGCGCGGGCAAAGCTTACTGGATGCAATTTCTTCCTGCGTTTCTGCCCGGAGCGATTTGCATGCGGTTTTGGCAAAACAAGCGCAGACGGAATATGAGCATCAGCAGGGATACCGTTTGGCCGTTGTCTCTTCTGATCTTGATGATTTGGCAGCAAAGATAAAACAAAGCATGGACCGGATCGGGACGGAGCCGGAGCAAGCGCTGAGCCTGCCTGCCGGAATCTACTATGAAACAAAAAAAATGACCGGCAAGATAGCTTTTCTGTTTCCGGGACAAGGCAGTCAATATATCGATATGGGGAAGGATCTGGCCATACATTTTGATTGCGCCAGAGAAGTGTGGGACCGCGCAACGGAGCTCGCGGCAGGTCCGCAGGGAGAAAAACTGCATGATTTTGTTTTCCCCCGGCCGGCTTTTGATGATGAAACACGCCAGCTGCAACAGGAACGCTTAACTGATACGCGTATCGCGCAGCCGGCAATTGGCGCCATGAGTCTCTCCGTTCTAGCGGTCCTGAAACAATTGGGATTGCGCGCCGATTTCGCCGCCGGGCACAGCTACGGGGAAATCACGGCGCTGGCTGCGGCAGGAGTGTTTTCTGAGAAAGAGATGCTTCATGTCGCTAAAAAACGCGGGGAATTGATGCGGGAAGCTTCCGGGAATAAAGGAGCCATGACTTCCGTATTTCTCCATCCCGATCAGGCGGATGCGTTGCTCAGAAGATTAAACCTTTCCGTTGTAATCGCCAACGTCAATAGTCCCGAACAAGTCGTAGCCTCGGGACCCGCAGAGGAAATCCGCCAATTGGAAGCCGCGTTGAAACAAGAAGGCCTGCGTTTTGTCCGGCTGCCTGTATCCGCGGCCTTTCACTCCGCCCTGGTAGAACCGTCTGTAAAGCCTTTCAGACAATATCTCCAAAGTGTTGCCTTTAAGAAAAGTGCCGTCCCTGTTTACTCAAACTTAGAGGCGGAGCCGTATCCGGAGCAGCCGGAGCAAATGAAAGAGCTGCTGGCCCGACAAATTGCCCACCCTGTCCGCTTTGCCGGGCTGATCGGCCGGATGGCCGGACAGGGAGTACAATTGTTTATTGAAGTTGGGCCGGGCGGGGTGCTGACCGGTCTGACCAGGCAGTGTCTGGCGGACCAAGACGTTAAGGCGATAGCTACGGACTATAAAGGCCGGCATGGGGTCCTCTCGCTGCTGCAGGCCGTAGCTTTCATTTCCGTGCTGGGAATTAAGCTGGACTATTCCTGTCTGTGGTCGGGTTACGGCAGCTTGAAGGACCCGAGGGGCGAGAAAAAACCGGCTTACACCGTGAAAATCGGCGGCACCAATTATGGGAAGCCGTACCCGGCTAAAAAAACGGTTGGCCAGGAAAGGATTCCCGCCGCCAAGGCAGCGGCCGAAGCAAACATGGTCAAAGAATCTCATGAAGAATCAATGAACAAATCTATAGACAGGCAGGTATCGACCGTGAATCAAAAAGAGTGGCGGCAAGGAGAGCAAACCGCGAGAGGACAGGAGATCCCTGCCTCCTCCCTGGCTTTTATCCAAAAGCAAATGACGGAAGCCCATCTTGCTTTTCAAAAGGCGCTTACAGAAAGCCATCAGGCCTATTTGGGCTTTTCGGAGAAGCTGTTGGCCGCTCTCGCCGGCCAGAGTCCAACCTTCATCCCTGAAAGCGGAAGGATCGACGGAGATGAGGAACAGCGCTTATGGCCGCAAGTAGAGGACAGCTTTATTGATCACGCTGCGCCCGCAGCCGGGGAAACTGCCGCCGCCGCTTTGCCGGCAAAAATCCCCGCGTATCCCGGACCCGGGCAAAAGCCGGTGCCGGAGAGGGGCTTTGACGATGACGGCAAACCTTCCCTGTCCATTGGGGAAACCGTGCTGGAAGTAGTCTCTGAGAAAACAGGATATCCGGTGGAACTGCTGGACCTGGATATCGATCTGGAAGCAGGGCTGGGAATCGACTCGATTAAACTGGTGGAAATCTTATCGACAGTTCAAGAGAGCTTCGCGGAGCCGCCCGACCTGGACGATTCCGATCTGGCCGGTTTACATACCTTAAAGGAAATAATCGAATTCCTGGAGCAAAACGCAAAAAAAAACTAGAGATTGCAGCCACGGATGGCGGGAATAGGCTAAGATGCTTTCATGTCCGGACCTTTCCGGCTCCCGCCCCCGGCTTTGAAGTGCCGGGTCTGAGGGATTATCCGGTTTATGTCAACAACGATGGCTGTGGCCTTGCGGAAAAGCTGGCAGACAAATTGCGCGGCCGGGAAGTCGAGGCCATTGTCAGCCGCCGGATCCCTTCCTCCGCCCGGAATGTCGTTTGTTTAGGGATAGCCGGCGGGCAAAGCCATGATGTCGCCGAAGCGACAGAGCTGAACCTGGACGCTTTTAGGACAGCAAGAAATGTAGCCGGAACCATGGAAAAGGAAGGCGGTTTCTTTCTCACCGTGCAAAGTACCGGCGGAGACTTTGGCCTGTCCGGCAGGGCGGGGCATCAAGTCTGGTCGGCCGGGTTGGCCGCCCTTGCCAAAACGGCGGCCCGGGAATGGCCGCGGGCCTTTGTCAAGGCCCTGGATCTTGATTTCTCCTTATCCCTTGAAACCATGGCCGAATGCATCTGTGACGAGCTTTTTGGGGGCGGTCTGGAAAAAGAGGTGGGGTATTTAGCCGACGGTACAAGGATTGCCGTGGGGCTGGCAGAAAGCGGGCCAAAGGGAGAACAGGAAAAGGGATACGATACCTTGGCGCCCTGCGACACGGTGCTGGTATCCGGCGGAGCCCGGGGCGTTACCGCTGATTCCTTATTGGCCTTGGCGAAAAAGAAACCCCTGCGTTTCATCCTGTTGGGAAGGTCGTCATTGACCCAGGAGGAGGAAGGTCTTTCCGGAGAGGAAGACGAAAAACAGTTGACCAGGCTTTTTTCTGAACGGGCCTTACGCCTTGGCGAAAGCCCGGCGCCGCCGGAAATAAGAAAGAAGGTCCGCGCTCTGTTGGCTGCGCGGGAGATCAGGCGAACCATCACGCAACTCAAGCAGGCAGGATCCGATGCGTGTTACCTTGCCGTGGATATCACGCAGGAGGAAGCCTTGCAACGCGCCGTGCTGCCCCTGCGCGAGAAATGGGGCGCGATTCGTGGCCTCATTCACGGTGCGGGGGTTTTGGCTGATAAGCGGATCAAAGACAAAAAGGATGAACAATTTCAGCGGATCTTTTCCACCAAGGTCAAAGGCTTCCGGAACCTGCTTCGCCTGACGGAGGGAGACGATTTAAAGCTGATCGCCTGTTTTTCTTCCGCAGCCGCAAGGGAAGGGAATATCGGCCAGTGCGACTATGCCATGGCCAATGAGATTATGAACAAAGTGGCGCGGCAGCAAAAGAAAGCCAGGGAAAATGCGCTCGTCAAGTCCTTTAACTGGGGACCGTGGGAAGGTGGAATGGTAGACGCCGCCTTAAAAAAACACTTTGCTTCCCAGGGGATTGCCCTGATCCCGAGGATCGCGGGGGCGGAATTTTTTGCCGAAGAGGCTTGCGGAGCCAACCCCCGCGAGGTCGAGGTTGTCGTCGGCATGGCGCGGCCCGGGGCCGCCTCCTTCATGGCCGGAGAAACAAGAGAGTTTCGCCTGCATCTGGTGCTGGAGCCCGGGAGGAACCGTTTCCTGGAGGACCACCAGATTCAAGACCACCGGGTCGTCCCGATGGTCTTGGTGAATGAATGGTTTCACCGTTTGGCGCAAAGCTTGTATCCGGGCCTGCCCGTCTCCCACGGGGAAGACTTGCGCGTTTTGAAAGGCGTACGCATCCATCAGCTGGACAATGACCCCCGCACGCTGGTGATCAAAGGAAAGGCCGTCCGCGCTGAAAAAGAACAAGGTATTCGCGTACACCTGCAAGTGGAAGATCCAAAAGGCGCCGCCCATTATGCGGGGCAATTTGTGCTGGGGAAACAAGCCGCCTTAATGAAGCCGGTGGATCCTCCGGAGCATGGCGGCTCCACGCCATGGGAAATGGAGCGGGCACGGATATACGGGGACTACTTGTTCCACGGACCCAGCTTTCAAGTTGTGCGGCAGCTTCATTCCGTACACGCTGCGGGAGGCGTGGGCCGGTTGGAGTGGCCTTCAAGGAAAGAGCGGGACCGGGACCTTGACCTGGCTACGGCTCCGGTGTTGATGGACGGCGGGTTGCAGTTGGCGCGGCTCTGGGGTTATCAATACTATCGCAAACCTTCTTTGCCCATGAAAATCGGACGTTTTTGCGTCTCACCGAAGCGGCAAAAAGAAGGGCCGGTGCATTGCCAGCTGACGGTGCTTCAACAAAATAAGCATAAATTTGTCGCGGATCTGGCCTTTTTTAACCGGGAGCAGGCCTGCTTCGCGCTAATGAAACAAGTGGAAATATATTTTTATAATACGGGACTATGATTGCCCACGGAAACGAAGTTCCGCTTCCTCTTCCAGAGCCTTCTTAATGTCAGGGGCGGTTTCCAGTATCCGGGAGAATTTCTCCCGCTGCAGCGACAGCACGAGACACGGGGTGCGGGCTCTCACCGTCGCGGTTCTGGGGATGTTCCGGAGGAGGGCGATTTCTCCGAAATGGTCGCCGTCATGGAGCACGGTAAGTCTTTTTTCCGTGTCGTCCGCAAGCTTCTTTAAAACTTCAACCTGCCCGCGGACGATGATATAAAATTTGTTCCCGTAATCTCCTTCGTAAATAAGGGTCCGCTCCGGAGCAAACTGCTCGGAGACGAACATATCGGCCATCATTTGGAGCAGCCTGTGGTCCAGCTGACCGAAAAGAGGCAGCTTGGACAGCCTTTCCGCGGTGATTTCGGCATATTGCATGCTGTCATCCACGACAAAGCCGTACTGTTTTTCCCAGAGGTTGCTGTAGATGCCGTTTTTCTGCAGCAATTCCTGGTGGTTGCCGCATTCCGCTATGCCGCCTTGATCCATTACGATAATCATATCGTAATCCTTCACTGATGACAGCCGGTGCGTTACAGAGATTAACGTCCTTTCCCTGGCTATATGCAGCAAGGTTTGATTGATCGACGCCTCGGTTTTGGGGTCCAGGGCCGAGGTGGCCTCATCCAGGAGCAGGACGGCCGGCCGGCAGAGCAAGGCCCTGGCCAGGGCAATCCGCTGTCTCTGGCCCCCGGACAACCCGCTTCCCCTTTCTCCGACCATGGTATGGTAGCCGTCCTGCAGCCCGCTGATAAAATCATGAATTTCAGCGGCTTTTGCGGCGGCGACAACTTCCTCCATGCCTGCTTCCGGGTTTGCATACCGGAGATTTTCCAAAATGGTGGTGTTAAAAAGAAAGTTTTCCTGCAATACGATATTGATCAGACGATGGAGGGAATGCTGCTTAATACTGCGCACGTCGCGCCCGTCAATCATGACGCTGCCCTTTTGTACGTCGTAAAACCGCAGGAGCAGGCTTAAAATTGAAGATTTGCCGGAGCCGCTGGGACCTACAAAGGCGACCAGGGAGCCTTTGGGGATAAAGAGGTCGATGTTCTTAAGCGTGGGCTCGTGCTCCTGGTAACCGAAGACGACATCTTTAAATGCGATCCCTGTGTTAAAGGCGGCGACCTCAGCGGCATCCTCCGCGTCGCGGACAGCGGGGGCCATATCCATGAAATCCTCAATGCGCCGGACGGAGACGCTGCTGTCGGAAAGGACGCGCAGGTTGGCGGCAAGGTATCCGATGGAAGTTCCGAAGGCTGAAAAAAGCGAGAAAAAAGCGATCACCGTACCCACGGTGATACTGTCTTGCATGGCCAAATATGAGCCCGCCGCAAGCAGGGCAAGGCCGAAGATGGTGAAAATAATCAGGCGTGAATTTTGAATCATATCGCTGATCCTAAAGGCCCGGGAGTCGTACTTGGCACGCTCCCGCGCTTTTTTTAAGAAAATATCCCGCATGATTTTCTGCATATTAAAGGATTTAACAACTAGTTGGGCAGAGATGCTTTCCTCTCCCAGAGACAATATCTGGGATTTGCTGCTTTTCAGGGCATTGTTGACGGGAGACGCTTTCTTATCCAGGGGATACGGCCCCAGCAAGGTCGCCGCAAGCCCGAGCATGGACAGGACGGCAAGCCTCCAGTCCAGGGCGAAGGCGATGACGGTATTGACGATTATTTTCAGTACGGCAAAAATACAGGCGGGGACGGCTATTTTATAAAGGGTTTCAATGCTCTCCAGATCAGAGGTGAAATGGGAAAGGATTTGACCGGGACGCGTCCTAAAGAAGTAAGACATGGAAAGTTGCTGTATTTTATTAAAGAGACGATTGTTGTAATTCAGGAAGACATTGGCATAGAGCTTGGCGTACAGATAATTCATCAGCAGCATGGAGGAGGCATACAAAAAGACTGTAATCACAAAGCCCAGGATTAATAGGGAAAACAATTGATAGTCTTTGGGAATGATGATATAGTCAATCACAATTTTTAACACAAGAGGCAAAATGCACTCAAGAATGACAATAATGATAACGCCAAGAGAGTATAACGCCGTATACCCTTTGTTCTCGCCAAAGAACGATAGAATGTTGCGCAAAAGCAGCCTCATCCAAAATACACAACCTTCACTTTTTAGTGTTATTGTATAGTCCGCTCAAAGAAGATGTCAACAAAATGAAATAGTTGAAAAATTTTTTTAAAAAGCCCTCCTTTTAGGGGCCAAAACCGCAAAATCGTCAATGATTTTTCCTGCTATGGCCATTAAAATAAAAAAGTATGGGGATCTTGCGGGTTTGCCGCGAAAAGCTTTGGGCAATGGCGAGGGGAATGGTATTTGCTTGATTATCAGGTTTTATCTCCTTTGTTTATTGATAAACTGCGTTTTTGGCGTTTTTGCTTGGCGGAAAAAGAAAAAAGAAGCCGTTGACCGGATAATCACGCTTACCGTCGTCCTGCATATCCTGTGCCTCGTTTTATGGGGAGGGCAATACGCCTTCTCGCTGTTTACGGCTGTGCTCCTTGGCCTGGGTGTCTGTGAAATTACCAGGCCGATAAAGGAGAAAAGCATGCCGTGGATTGTGATAGCCCTGGTCTGGGGGACCGTACTTTTTCTGCACGAACCTTTGCTGCGCTATAGCATACCGCTGTTTTTACTCACCGGCGTGATCGCTTTTGCGGGGAAAGAAGAGCAGGTGCGGTCCCGATACTATTTGCACGGTTTGATGTTGTTGGTCCTGGTGCCCTGTGCGGTAAGCCTGACTGCTATTTACAGAATGAATTACGGCTGGGTGATCGCGCTGATCCTATTGTTGCAGTTGAATGACGGTTTTGGGTATCATTTCGGAAAGAGCTTCGGAAAGACGAAAATTTTCAAGACCATCAGTCCCAACAAATCCTTGGAAGGCTATCTGTTCGGTCTGTTCGGACTTGCGGCGGGGATGGTCCTCCTCTATTCCTTCATTCCCGTGTTGCAAGGGTACTCCCTGGCCAAAGCCTCCCTGCTGGCAGTGTATCTGTTTATTTTCGGCAATGCGGGAGACTTGCTGTTTTCAGCCGTAAAAAGAAAGCTGGGGATCAAAGACTTCGGCCAGATGTTGCCGGGCCATGGGGGAATATTGGACAGATTCGACAATATTCTGTTTGCCGCGCCCGTACTTTATTTCATGTTGCAGGGATGGTAAAGGGTATGCTCGAGAAAAAAAGACTGTTGCATCTGGGCTTGGATATAGGCTCGACCACAATAAAGCTGGTGGCAATAGAGGGGCAGGAGCTTTTGTACGGCAGCTACAGGCGACATTTTTCCAATATAAAAGAAACTCTGGCGGAGATGGTGAATGAAGCGGCCCCTGTCCTGGGAAACGCGGAAATTACCATCATGCTTACGGGCTCTGGAGGCGTTGCCCTGGCCCGGTGGCTGGATGCCGCCTATATCCAGGAAGTGGTGGCAACCGCAAAGGCCGTCAGGACACTCAGGGAAAAAGCCGACGTTGTCATTGAACTGGGGGGCGAGGATGCAAAAATAATATATTTTGAGCAAACAGGCGTCGACCAGAGAATGAACGGGATATGCGCCGGGGGAACGGGGGCTTTCATCGATCAGATGGCCGTACTGTTGAATACGGACCCGGCGGGCCTTGACAAGCTTGCCGCGAACCATAGGGCCGTCCATACCGTTGCCTCCCGCTGCGGTGTGTTCGCCAAGACAGACATCATGCCGCTGATCAACGAAGGCGTCGAGCGGGAGGATATCGCCGCTTCCGTTTTTCAAACGGTAGTCAATCAGACTGTAAGCGGTCTTTCCTGCGGCAAGCCGATCAAAGGCAAGGTGCTGTTTTTGGGCGGTCCTCTTACCTATTTGCCCGCCCTGCGGGAAAGATTTATAGAAACCTTGCGGCTTGAGGATAAGGAGGCCATCCTGCCCGAAAATTCCCTTGTTTTGGTGGCTATCGGGGCGGCAGCAGCTTCCATGCGGGAAGAAAGCAGGCCTTTTGCGGCTTTCCGGAGAAAAGTTTTGTCCCTGGACCAGATGGCCGTCCGGGAGGTCAAGCGGCTGCGTCCGTTGTTCCGGGACCAGCGGGAGAAAGATGATTTCTACAGGAGGCATCAGGGCGCGCAGCTTAAAACCAGGGCTGTCGGTGATTGGCAAGGCCGCTGCTTTTTGGGAATCGACGCGGGCTCTGCCACAATCAAAGCCGTACTGATCAACGAAGAAGAGGAAGTGCTGTATTCCTACTACGCAAACAATGAAGGAAAGCCTTTGGAGACGGCGAGAGAAATATTGCGCGAGATCTACAGGCTGCTGCCGGAGCATACGGTCATCGCCAATGCGGCGGCAACAGGCTACGGGGAGGAGTTGCTAAAAACCGCCTTGAGCCTCGATCTCGGCGTGGTGGAAACGATTGCCCACTACAAGGCAGCCCGCAAATTTCTTCCCGGAGTTGATTTCATCCTGGATATCGGCGGGCAGGATATGAAATGCCTGAAAATACGGGAGGGCGCGATTGACAGCATTCTTTTGAATGAAGCCTGCTCTTCCGGCTGCGGATCCTTCTTGGAAACCTTTGCTAAATCCTTGGACATAGATATTGAGGCATTCGCCGCAGCCGCCTTGACGGCGGAGCAGCCCGTGGACCTGGGCACCAGATGCACCGTTTTTATGAATTCCAGAGTCAAACAGGCCCAGAAGGAGGGCGCTTCCGTAGCGGACATATCAGCCGGATTAGCATACGCGGTGATAAAGAACGCTTTGACGAAAGTGATTAACGTAAGAAGCCCCGCGGATATGGGCGGGAACATCGTCGTCCAGGGCGGGACCTTTCTGAACGACGCCGTCTTGCGCTGTTTTGAACTGATCGCGGGAAAGGACGCGGTCCGGCCCGGTATGGCAGGCCTGATGGGGGCGCTGGGAGCGGCTCTTACCGCCAAAGAGCGGTATCGCGAGGGTTATCGGAGCACCTTGCTCCGGGACGGGCAACTGCGGGAGCTGAGGGTCATGAAGACCTTTAAAAGGTGTGAGCATTGCCCGAATCATTGTACGATCACGATAAATAGCTTTAATCATGGCAAAAAGATTGTTTCGGGCCATAAATGCGCACAGGGGGCCGGTTATAACAGGGAAAAAAAGGACATCCCCAACCTCTTCGCTTATGAGCTGCAAAAGAAATTTTCCTACACCCCCTTGAGCTTTAAAGAAGCCAAAAGGGGTGTCGTCGGCATTCCCCGGGTGCTTAATATGTATGAGAACTATCCCTTCTGGTTCGGGTTTTTTACCAGGCTGGGGTTCAGGGTGGAGCTGTCCCCGCTATCCTCCCGGGCCATCTATGAAGCGGGAATGGATACCATCCCTTCGGAAACGCTGTGTTATCCTGCGAAATTGGTCCATGGGCATATCGCCTATCTTGTTCATCAGGGGATAAAAACGATTTTTTATCCGTGCCTTCCCTATGAGCAAAAAGAGATTGAGGGAGCCGACGACCATTACAACTGTCCGATTGTGACCTCGTACCCGGAGATCATCAGAAATAACATGGACATCCTGCGGGAGGGGAATATTCGCTTCTTAAGTCCTTTTTTACCGTACAACGACGAAGGAAGACTGGTCCAAAGGCTTTTTGAGGAATTTAAAAATTTCGGCGTCACGCAGGAAGAAATAGCCGCCGCCGTGGGCCGGGGCAGGGAAGAGGCGCTGAAGGTGAAGGAAGATTTGCGGAGAAAAGGCGAGGAAACCTTGCAGTATCTGGAACGAACCGGCACAACGGGGGTTGTGCTGGCGGGAAAACCGTATCACCTGGACCCTGAAGTCAATCACCGGATTGACGATATGATCACAGATTTGGGTATGGCGGTGCTTTCGGTCAATGCAATTTGCCACAGCGGAAGGATCGAAAGGCCGCTTATTTTTATCGACCAATGGATGTACCAGTCAAGACTTTACGCGGCGGCAGCGTTGGTCGCCGCTTCGGACAATCTCGAACTGGTCCAGCTCAATTCTTTCGGCTGCGGACTTGACGCCATTGCCCTGGAGCAGGTAAAGGAAATATTGAAAAAGAGCAGAAAGATTCATACCGCCGTTAAAATCGATGAAATGAGCAAAAGGGGCATATTTAAGATCCGGCTCCGCTCCTTAAAAGCGGCGGTGCAGGAGAGAAGGACTCCGCCCGCCTTTTTACAGGCGGACCAGGCCGGGAAAGCGGAGCTGCCCGCAGGGGAAGCGGCAAAAAAACATAAGATTTTGCTATACCAGTTATCACCTTTCCATGATCAGTTTTTTGAAGCGGCCTTTAAATCTTCCGGATACGATCTGGAGGTCTTGTCCGCGGCGCCTGGCGAAGACAGGGACATTGCGGACGAGGGTCTGAAATACGTCAATAATGATGCCTGTTACCCCGCGGTGCTGATCATCGGTCAATGCGTCAAGGCGTTAAGAGCAGGCAGGTATGACCCGGACCACACCTCTGTGGCCGTATATCATACGGGCGGGATGTGCAGGGCCACCAATTACATCGGTTTTATGAAGAAAGGCCTGGCGGCCGCCGGCTTTGCCAATATACCGGTGATTCCTTTCAGCCCTACGGCCTTGGACGGCGATCAGACCCTCAAAATGACCCCGGGACTGCTCAGGAAGTTTATCATGAGCCTTGTTTACGGCGACCTGCTGATGCAGGTGTTGCATCAGGTGAGGCCTTATGAAAAAGATAAAGGCGCGGCCAATCGTCTGTATGAAAAATGGGTTGAAAGATGCAAAGGGTCCGTCGGCAATGGCGGCGAAGCCGAATTTGCAAGGAATATCTACGGCATTGTGCGGGATTTCGACTCCCTGGAAATCCGCGAGATTACCAAACCCAGAGTTGGGGTGGTGGGAGAGATCTTTGTCAAGTACCATCCCCTGGGCAATAACAATATCGTGCAAATCCTGGAGGACAGCGGGGTCGAAATTATCGTCCCCGGCATCGTGAATTATCTCCTGTATAATGCTTATGACTCCGACTTCAAATACAAAAAGCTTGCCTGGAGTAAACAGAAGCTTTTGGCGGATAAAGCCGTCATGGGGCTGCTGGAGTATTACCGAAAAGACATGAAAAAGGCGCTGAGCGGCAGCCGCAGATTTCAAGCGCCTCCCGCGCTGACAGAAATGGCGGCAGCGGCCGGCGAGATATTGTCTCTGGGCAATCAGGCCGGCGAAGGATGGTTTTTGACGGGTGAGATGCTGGAGCAGATTAAGAGCGGCGTTAACAATATCGTGTGTGTGCAGCCCTTTGCCTGCCTGGCCAACCAAATAACGGGGAAAGGGATGATCAAGGAGTTGAAAAGAAGATACCCCAAGGCCAATATCATTCCCGTGGATTATGACGCGGGGGCGAGCGAGGTTAACCAGTTAAACAGGATCAAGCTGATGCTGGCGGTTGCCTTTGAAAATGCCTGAACCGGATATCTTGGAAAGGAGCCATACTTTATGAAAGTTGTTTTATTAAGTCCTCCCGGATTGGCGCCTTTTACGCCGCCCCTTAGCATCATGGCTTTATCCTCCTATCTGTGCCAGGAGGGCATAGAGGCGGCGACGATTGACACATCCATAGAATTCCTGCATTTTAATTTGTTTCCGGAAAGGCTGAAAGATAAAATACAAGCGGCAAAGGCTGTATTTGCCTCCTTGGGGCCGAAATTTTCTTATCCTGAGCAAGAAGAGATAACCAAAATCAGCAACCGCATCGATCGGGATTTTGCTGTTGTGCAAGAGGTGTGGGGAGAAGAAGGATTCAACATCAGTAAGGATAATTTCGAGACGGCTGCCGCAGCAATCAATAATGCCTTATTATTTACTTCATTGGTGAATTTGCCTACCATCCACACGTTAAATTGTCTTTATGCGAGCGAGAGCATGCTCCGGAACAAATCCGAAAATCTGTTCCTGGAATACTATCAAAAAAAGCTGATCCCCCGGATTGCAGAGTTTCAGCCGGATTTAATCGGTATCTCTTATAGTTACGAAAGTCAATTGTTCCCGGGATTGTCGCTAACCGCTGAAATACGAAACGCCTTGCAGGTGCCAATAGTATGCGGGGGTTCGTTTTTTTCTATCATGTGCGACGCTGTCTATAAAGACGGGACCGGTCCCGCCAGTACGAAGAAAGAACAGGAAGAAGACCTGCTCAGGCTTTTGCATCCCTTCGGTATTTATGGGGAAGGCGAAGAACCGCTGCTGGCGCTGTGCAAATGTATGGAAAAGAATGGGCAGTACCGGCACGTCCCCAGGCTGCTGTACTATGACGAGAAGCTGGAGGCCCTTAAAGTTAATCATCATTCGAAAACAATTGAGGCTGCTAAATTGCCTCTGATTGATTTAAAGGATTTGCCTGTCGGCAAGAAATATCTCACGCCCCTTGTGTTTGCGCCGCTGATGTCTGCGCGAGGCTGCTATTGGAACAAATGCGCTTTTTGCGTGCTGGCCGAATCAATCGGGAGCAATTGGCGCCGGCTTCCCCAAGAAAAGATCATCCAAAATATAAAACTGTATAAAGAGCGCTATGGCGTGGATTTTATCATATTTACAGATGAAGCGATGCCCCCCGCAACGCTTCGGTTCTTGGCGGAGAGAATCTTACAGGAGGGGATAGAAATATATTTCGGCACCATGATGCGTTTTGAAAAAGGGCTGCCGGATACGATTGAGCTGGCGGCAAAAGCAGGCTGCCGGTTTCTTTCCTTTGGTTTTGAATCAGGGTGCCGGAGAATTGTTTCCGCCATGAGAAAGGGGTATTCCCATGAAACCGCCCAGCTTATCCTGGATCAATGCGCTGAAAACGGCATCGCTGTGGAATTGCACGTGATGTTCGGGTTTCCCACGGAAACCGTGGATGAGGCCCGGGAGACCATTTCTTTTTTGGAAAAGAACAGTGACAAAATAGCCGTTATCAGCGCAAACCCCTGGGTTTTAGCGGTTGGAAGCCATATCTATGATCATCTGGAGCACTACGGCATCGTTCCCAACGAGGGAAGAGTGATTGCGGACGATCCTGCCACCTATTCGGTAACGGAGGGGATCGGCTATAAACAAGCCCTGGAAATGGTCAATTCGCTATACGGCAACCCGCTTCTTGGGAAAAAAATCCTCAGACGTATGGGCGTGCACGGGTTCTCAGAGGAATACTATTATTTGCAAAGGCACTTCCCGGAAACCCTTGCGTCACCCTTGGCGATGGCCCGTAAGCCAGGTGTGGAGGTTAGCCATGCGTAAAATTTTTCCGACCCTGAAGCATGTCAATCTTCCGAATCTGATCACTGCATTTTCAATAGGCACGGGACTTTGCGCCTACCTCCTGTTTTTGCAAAAAAACTACCGGCTGGCCGTTGTCCTTTATGCCCTGACTTTACTGTCTGACCGGCTGGACGGCCTGGCGGCCCGGAGGCTTAAAGCGGAGACCGAGTTCGGCAGGGAGCTTGACAGCCTGGCCGATGCCGTTAATTTTGCGGTTTTCCCCGCTCTGATGGCTTATTCCCTGGGGTTTAACAGCTTTTGGGCAGTATGCGCCCTCTATCTCTACGGGCTGTCGGGCGTGTGGAGGCTGGCCAATTACAATCTGGAGGGTTTGGTTGAGGTCGGGGGCAAAAACTGCTTTACCGGAATTTGCACTACCCACGCAGGCGCGCTGGTCCTCCTGGCGATGATCCTGCACCTTGCTTTTTTCCGGGGGGAGCCGCTGTATTTTATGTATCCCTTGTTCATCCTTTTGGCGCTCCTGATGAATTCCTCCTTCAAATATGACAAAAACGGCTGGTTTACAAGATCCCTGTACGTGATCATGCCGGCGGCAGTCATCATGGGTTTGATTAAATTATAAGACCGGGGAGACCGGCATGAGCAAAATCCATAAAATCTATAACAGAAAGACCAGGGGCTATGAGACGGAGAAGATGACGGGGGAAGACTCGATTAAGAGTACCTACCATACCGTTCTGGGCCGTCTTGGGTTGGAACTGCTTTTAAAGCGCAAGATTTACCCCTTTATCCTGGGCAGGCTGAATGATTCCCGCTGCAGCGCCGGCAAAATTAAAGGCTTTGTCCAGGAGCACGGCATCGATATGTCGGAATGCATCCATGACCTCCGGGACTTTCAAAGCTTTAACGCGTTCTTTGCCAGGAAGCTCAAACCGGAAGCAAGAGAGTTTGCGGCTGATCCCCGTCTCCTCTTATCGCCCGGAGACGGGAAGCTGCGGGCCTGGAACAATATTGACATTGAGCGCGTGATCCAGGTCAAAGGTTTTTCCTATACCCTGGCAGAACTGCTGTCGGACAGGGAACTGGCCCGCCAGTACCGGGGCGGGGTATGCGCGGTGTTGCGTCTTGGGCTGGCGGACTACCACCGTTTCCATTTCATCGACAGCGGCAGGTGCACCGGCAGTAAAAGCATAAAAGGCTTTTACTATTCGGTGAACCCGATCGCCTTGCGGGCCATACCGGAGCTTTTTTGCCGGAACAGGAGAGCAGTCAGCACCCTGCGGTCAAAGAATTTCGGAGACATCACCTATGTGGAGGTGGGAGCCGCCTTTGTCGGTTCCATTATCCAAACCTACCGGCCGGATACCGCCGTCGCCAGGGGGGATGAAAAAGGATACTTCAAGCTGGGAGGCTCAACCATCCTGCTGTTTTTGGAGAAAGGGGCCGCAGCGGTTGATGAAGATATCCTGCTGCAGACAGAAAGAGGTTATGAAGTGAAAGTATTGGCGGGAGAAGCGATCGGCCGCAAAACCTGAGCAAATGTTTTCTTCCTGAAAGGATAGAAAGGCGGATTTCATGAATTCCTGTGATTTACAGACCTTGGAACTACAGACCCTGGAACCTGCGCCCAGGCTTCCGGGCGTTATGGCTATGTATGCGGCGCAAAGGCAGGCAACCCCGGCCCGGGGCGGGAGAGCTTCCGCAAAGGAGCGGCGCCGGCAAATCCTTGACTTTTATGCGGGACTAAACGCGGTTCACCGGCAATATGTGCAGCAGATGAGCCAGGCCTGGCAAACATATTTGCGTTCCATGTCTTCCCTGGCGGAAATTTCCGGTCCAACAAAGCCTTGCTGTCAAGACGGCGCAGGAGAAGTGTCCTGGATTGACCCTGAAAAGGATAGCTGGCTTTGGGATCATTGCCCGACATATACCCTGCCGGCTTATCCTTTTATGTTTATGCTGGATAAAATAGCCCGGCAGGTGCAAAAAAAATATCCCCGGCAGGTCATTACGGCGATGCGGGATGTAAAGGTGCACCGCTGGTTGGTTTGCGGGCAGCAACAGAAGATCAAAACGGAGCTTGCGGTCCTGGCAAACAACCGGATCAAAGCGACTCTTTTTGCTGGAGAGAAGCCTCAAAATCCGTTCTTTCCCGGTTTGAACCCCTGATGACAGCCGAAGTGGAGATCCGGGCTCAATACAGGCAGCCCCAACCGCCGGCCATCGCAGAACTAAAGCAGCCGCGGCACATTGCCGATCCGTATGGACAGGATCTCTGCTTCCATGGGCCGCGGCTGCGGGTTGTCAAGCAGTTGTTTTACGGCGCCAACGGCTCCAGCGCCAAGATAAGCGCCGCGCCCGGCCAGGCGCCCGGAGGAATTTTAAATCCCAGGCTGTTGGACGGTCTTATGCAGACGATCCCGTATGATCAGTTATCCCTGTGGACAAATACTGCCATGGAGGAATTTTTTACCTATCCCCGGCAAATTCCCTGGATGGAATTTTACGCGCCTGTGCCCAGGGCGGGCGAGGTCCGCTGCGAGGTGAGATTCGCCGGTTTCCGCGATGAAAATACGCGTTTCCCGCAATTTGATATTTATATGCTGCAGGGAGAAAAAAACATTCTGACTCTGAAACTGGTGGGAATTTGTTTTCCCAAAGGGATATGGGGGGCAATGTCCAGGAAAGACCGAAAACGCTTTCTGCGGAAAGAAGCCTATATCGAAGGAGCCGGCTTATGCGACCAAAGGGAGGACGGGTTCTTTCTCCGTATGGAAACGGTGAAACAGCAGAATTGGTTTCCGGGCACCCTGGAGCAGGTCTATGCGCTTGCCGGGGAACAGACGGAGAAGGATAAAACCAAACGGATCGCCGCCAAAGAGTATGTCGCCGCCCAGCTTCAAAAACATCCCGCCGGGATCATGCTGGCGGACGAAGGCGGGTATGCCTGCCACCCGGAATTCCCCCTGCGGCGCTACCGTCTGTTCAGCGAGGAAAAGAACGAAGGGATTTTGGTTAAGGGGACCGCGGAAAAGCTGGACATTTCCAAGGCGAGGCGGTACTGGAGAGAGCGGCTGCAGCTCAGCGAATGGGTCGTGGAAGATCTTTTCGCCGGGCTGACCCGGCAATTTATCAGCGATTATCAGCTGGAAGATGCGGCGGCTTACGGGGCCCTTACCGGAAACGCCAAGCCCGTGCTCTATCTGGCCAATCACCAAACGACGGTAGAAGGGCACCTGTTTATTTATCTTGCCTCGGCGCTGGCCGGGCAGCCGGTCGGCATCCTGGCCAAAAAGGAGCACCAAAGCACCTGGATCGGCCAGCTGCTCGGGGAAATGGGCCAATACCCTGGCATTGGCGGCAGTTTTATCGATGTGTTCTATTTTGACCGTCAGGACCAAGCCTCCCTGCTTCATCTGATGAAAGAGATCAGGCGTAAAATGCTGGAGGAAGGCGTCTCCCTGCTTGTCCACGCGGAAGGGACGCGGGCGCTGCAGTGCCGGAAACCCGTAGCAAAAATCAGCTCCGTGTTTATCGACCTGGCCATAGAACTCCGGCTTCCCATTGTTCCGGTACGCTTTGCGGGTGGACTGCCCGTTGAGCCGTTAAAGCAAAAAATAGATTTTCCTTATCACTACGGCACGCAATCCGTCCATCTGGGCAAACCCCTTTTGCCCGAAGAGCTTCTGCCTTTGCCCTATGCCAAACGAAAGGAAAAAGTTCTCGCGGCCTTGAATACAACGGGGGCGCCTTTAGCATCCGAAATCCCTTATCCCGCCAACGTCCCGTTTAAACGAAAAGTGGAAGAAAGCATGCGGGAAGCTGGTTTAGATGAAGCTCGCGCCGTAATTCTTCAGGTCTTAAGGGAGCTGGAAGGTAAATCCGCTGAAACCTTGCGGCTGGTAAACCCCCATGGACCCGGGCTGCCCGGCGGAGAAGATGCGGCAAAGGAGAGCTGGCTTGCGGCATTTTCCAGGTGGCTTTATGGGGAAGGGCAAGGGGCGAGCGGAGAGTTCCAGAAATGAAGGGCGCGCAGAGAAAGGAAAGGATTGACGCCAGGGGACTGGAGCGGGCGATCCATCTCTGGTCGGCGAATTTGGACCAGGTTGACGAGTCCGGTGAAGATATCCTGGACGTGCAAGAACGGGAAAGGGCCGCGGCATACCGCATACCCCTGCTGAGGAAACGATTTGTCAAATCTCGCCTGATTCTGCGCCGTATTTTAAGCGTATACCTGAATCAACCCGCGCCGGATATCGGCTTTTTGTACCATGGGAACGGTAAACCGTATCTGAAAAATCATCCGCTTTATTTCAACCTTTCCCATTCTCATGAACAATGGCTGGTGGCTCTGACCGGGCGTCAGGAAATCGGCGCGGATGTGCAAAAGATGGAGCAACTCTCGGGAATGGACGCCATCATCAGAAGGTATTTTCCCAAGGAAGAACAGGAACGGCTCGGGAGCCTGAGCCAGGAACAGAAAAAGCCGGCCTTTTATCATCTTTGGACGGTAAAAGAAGCTTTTGTCAAAGCACATGGGCGGGTCCTCGCCGGCAATTTGGGCCGTATCCGGCAGCAAGGGAAGTTTATTTGCTGGGAAAACGAACCGGAGCGCCAAGGGGAGACGGTGTCTTGGCTGGCCGGGGAAAATTTCATGGCCGCCTTGGCGGTCAAGGGAGAAATGAAGCCGGTTTTTTTCCTGGACTGGCCCCGGGATTACAGGAATTTTCAGAAAGGAACGATAAACGATGCGTCAGGCAGATACAGGCCGCCACACCATTGGCTTTTGGATTGAAGGCGACATGAAGCCGGCCTTTCTCCCCCGGGAGACATTAAGGCTGCTCAGTTATATCAGACAGCAAGCCTATGTGATCAGAGATGAAGAAAGTGGCGCGGTTGGTGTGACCGTTGGCGGGCAGTTCATCCCTTCCCGGCATAAGGCCGCCGCCCTGAAAAGTTATCCGGTGCTGGCCGTGTTGGCGCCCCAATATCCCGAGTGGCTGGGAGACCGCAGCTTTCAAGAGGTGCACGGGGTACGGTTTCCTTACGTTGGGGGCGAAATGGCGCATGGCATTGCCTCGGAAGAAATGGTCGTTGAGCTGGCCAGGCATAATCTGCTGGGGTTTTTTGGCGCGGCCGGTTTGCCCCTGCAGCGGATAGAGCAGGCGATTCAGGCGATACGGCAGGGTGTCCGGGACAAATCCTGGGGCATCAATTTGATCCATACTCCCGCTGAGCGGCGAAGGGAAGAACTGCTGGTTGATTTGTTCCTGCGTCACCACGTGTCGCGCGTTTCGGCCTCAGCCTTCCTGCAGATCACACCCGCTCTGGTCAGGTATGCGGCCAAGGGTTTAAAGCGCGATGCCAAGGGCAGCATCCACCGGGAGCATCACCTTTTTGCCAAAATCTCCAGACCGGAGCTGGCCGGGCAATTTATGTCCCCGCCTCCGGCCAGGCTGCTGCAGCAGCTCGTGGAGCAGGGTAAAATATCCGTTGCAGAAGCCCAATGTGCCGCTCAAATCCCGCTGGCGGAGGATATTACCGTGGAAGCAGACTCAGGCGGCCACACGGACAACCGGCCCTTGGGGCCGCTTTTCCCCACCGTGCTGCAGACCAGGGAGGAGTGCATGCGGCGTTTTTCCTACCGCCGCCCTATTCGCGTCGGCGCGGCCGGCGGAATCGGCACCCCTGCGGCGGCTGCGGCGGCCTTTGCTTACGGCGCCGCTTATATCATGGTGGGAACAATCCATCAGGCCGCCGTGGAATCCGGCCTTTCCCCGGTGGGAAAAACCCTGCTGGCCCAAGCAGCCATCAGTGACGTCACGATGGCGCCGGCGGCGGATATGTTTGAGCAAGGCGCCAAAGTGCAGGTGCTGAAGCGGGGAACCATGTTTGGTCCCAGGGCCGCGCAATTGTATGAGATCTACCGGAGATATTCCTCCCTGGAGCAAATACCGGCGGATATTCGCCGGAGAGTGGAGACCGACACGTTCAGGGCCTCTTTTGAGAAGATATGGGAGGATACGGTCCACTTTTTTCAAGAGAGGGATCCCGGCCAGATCGAGCGGGCCCACAGAGATCCCAAGCATAAAATGGCCCTGGTGTTCCGCTGGTATTTGGGAAAGGCCGGCAGATGGGCCGTCACCGGAGAAAAAGGGCGGGAGCTTGATTACCAGATTTTTTGCGGGCCGGCCATGGGGTCTTTTAATGCCTGGACCAGGGGCTCCTTCCTGGAGGACCCCGGGAATCGCACCGTCAGTCAAATTGCCTTCAACCTTTTGGAAGGGGCCGCCGTTATTTCCCGGGCGCAGCAGTTGAGAGGCTGCGGCGTGGCCATACCCGCGGAAGCCTTCCTCTATGGGCCGAAGAAATACCGGTTGTCAGGGGAAGAAAAAAGCGATGGTTGAAACAGCAAAATGATCAAATGATCAATAGAAAAGCAATGAGAAAAGTGATAGGATGAAGGAAATCATTTCACTGGAACCCGGCAGGAAGTTGTTGAGCCGGCCGGTCTGGCGGATGGGAGATTTCTTATTGCGCAGGATGGTGGTGTGAGGATATGCGCCCGGAAACAATTGAATTCGCGGATAAAATGCCGGTCAGAGCCTTCGTCAGATCTGTTGAGCACCACCCGTATCACTGGCATGACGCCCTGGAAATTGTCCAGGTGCTGGAAGGATCGGTCAATATCAGCTTAGGCGACGATGAACTTCTGCTGCATGAAAATGATCTAGCGGTCGTTAACATGGATGAGCTGCACCGCCTCGCTAAAAGCCGGGAGGATAATAAAATCCTGGTTGTGCAAATCGACGCCGGCTTTTGCCGGCAGCTCCTGGGTAACAGATATTTGTTTCTCTACTGCTGCTCGCATTATCATGAAGCCCAAGCGCCTGAAAAGTATAAAAAGCTAAAGGAACATGTCGCCCTGCTGATCAAGGCGTTAAATGGAAAACCCCATGCGGATCGCAATAAAAATATTGAAAACATCCTGACGGCCACGCTCCACTATCTTACGTACAACTTTGATTTTTTGCGCTGGGGGTATGGGACGGCGGCATTTGACGAGAAGCAGGTGGAAAGGCTCAGGCAATTAGCTGAGCGGATAGTTGAAAGCTGCAGCCAGACCGTCAGACTTAAAGAACTGGCTGCGGAGGTTGATATCAGTCTGCACCATCTGAGTCACGATATTAAAGATAAGTTCGGCGCCACCTTTCAGGAATTATTGTATTACAGCAGGATAGAATATGCGGCCAAACTGCTTTTAAGCACCGACAGACGTATTGTCGATATCGCCATGGAATGCGGGTTTTCCGACCCGAAATACCTGATCAAGCACTTTAAGCGGAATTTTCAATGCACCCCTTCGCAGTTCCGCAAAGCGCATCAGGCAAATGATAAAAACCTGGCCGCCCAGCCAAAATATCAGGATTATCCCCTTGCTGAGGCAGACCAATATTATATGCATGCACCTTAACCTTTAAGATTCTTAAAGGTTTTTGCTTGCGTGGCGCAAAATCGTCAATGAATCTTTTCCGCTAAAAAAATACAATGGAATATGGAGAGGGAAAGGAGTTGAGGAAAGCATGCGTCCGGAAGTAATAACCTTTCCGCAAGACACCCAATTCAGGGCAATGGTCCGGAATGTGACCAATTATCCCTACCACTGGCACAATGCCCTGGAAATCGTCTGTGTGCTGCAGGGACAAGCATCTGTCGGTGTAGGTGGCGGAACGCACCTGTTAAAAGAGAAGGACATCCTGGTGATCAATCCGGACGAGATCCACCGGATTGACAAAAGCAGCCGGGATAATAAGCTTTTATTGCTGCAAATTGATTCGGCCTTTTATAGAGAGCTTCATCCGGATCATCAATACGCCTTTATCTACTGTTATTCCCCGTACCACGAAGCACAAGCGCCGGAAAAGTATAATAAGCTGAAGGGGTATATTGCCGATCTGATATGTGCGCTCAATAAGAAGCCCGGTAAAAATCAGGAAGAAAGCGTCCAGGACTGTCTGGGGAAAATGCTTTTCTATATGGCCTATAGCTTTGATTACTTGCGCTTTGGACCCGGGGGTAAAGCCTTTGATGAAAAGCAGGTAAAAAGAAACAAGAAAATGTATAAGGACATCCTGAAGTTTTCTCCCGGAAAACTGGGTTTGAAGAATCTGGCGGGAGAGGCCGGTATCAGCCTCTATCATCTATCCCATGACATTAAGCATAAATTCGGCCTTACCTTCCAGGAATTGCTGGATCATATCAGGGGTGAACAGGCAGCAAAATTGCTCTTGTGTACGGATAAACGGATCGCCAAAGTTTCAGCGGAAAGCGGATTTTCCGACCCGAAATACCTGATCAAGCACTTCAAGCTAAACTATCATTGCACCCCTTCAGAATTCCGCAAAATGTATCGTAGGGACGAGGAAACCCTGATTTCCCAGGTGGAGTACCACGATTATCCCCTTTCAGAAGCAAGCAAGTATCTGGAGTCTTATATTGGTGTGACAAAATAAAAAAACAGGTAAAATGGCCCTGATTTCACATTGGGTGTTGTTCTCGGTATAATGGAGGGATTTGTACCCCCGTAAATAACTGTACTGCACCTCGAAAATAAATTCCCCTGTGGAACGGTCAAGAAAAATTAGACAAAAAGATGAAAAACACAAGCGAAATCTCGAAAATGTGCCAAAAGGCAACCGAGCCGATATATATTACTAAAAACGGCTATGGCGATATGGTTATCATGAGCGTAAAAATGTATGAGGAAAAATTGTTTATGCTGGACGTGTACAACAAATTAGCTGCAGCCGAGGCGCAGATAGCGGAAGGAAAGGTGCTGGACAATGTATAGGCTGGTTGTTTCGGAGTATGCTCACAGCGATTTGGATAATATTGTTTCGTACATTGCCCTTCAGCTTGCAAGTCCCATAGCAACTGCCAATTTCCTTGATGAAGTGGAAAAATGTTACGGCTATTTGAAAAGCAATCCGTTTATGTATGAACGGTAAAGAAATTTAGCTTTATTTTTGGGGGTTGTGTCTGGATAATAACCTGCATCTAAATTTTTGATCACACATACGGATTTTTATCGAAAGAAGTCGATTGCGATTGGGCAGTGAGGATGATAGTTTAGCTTTCGCCAAGGAAATTAAAAAAATTATCGGTTCCGAGGAAGAAACTGAATGATAGCAATTCAAACAACGAACCTTACGAAAAGATACAAAGAGAAAGTGGCGGTGGATTCGCTATTTTAACCATTACCCAGGGAGAGCTTTTCGCTTTGCTCGGAGTAAATGGAGCGGGCAAATCCACCACGATTAAAATGTTATCCTGCCTTACGAAACCGATCTGCGGCAACGCTACCCTTTTAGGGGGCGCCAGTATTGTTTCAAATATATAGGTTTGAGCGCATCTTATTGCATCGTGGGGTGGGCACGTCTCCCCGGGCGAAACCCAAAAAACTTTCATAAAGTAAACTTAGACAAGAAAAATGTGTCAGATGCTAATCTTGTAATCGTATAATTTACGATAGAGTGTAGTTCGCGAGATTCCAAGGGTTTTAGCGACCTTTGTTCGGTTACCTTTATTTTCCTCCATAAGAGAAATAATTAATTGCTTTTCGTATTTTTCCAAAGGCATTACGGCATGTTTCATTATATTTTGTTCCGAACCGAGTATATAGTCCGGAAGGTCAGACAGTTCAATAGTATCGTTGTTGGCTACGTTTACTGCTCGTTCTAATATGTTTTGCAGTTCCCTGATATTCCCGGGCCAGTGATGGTTTTTCAAAACCTCAAGCACCTCCGGGCTAATGTGTATTACGTTTTTGTTCAATTTTAGGTTTAGTTTATTGAGAAAATGTTTAGCTAATGTTGGTATATCATTCGGCCTATCACGAAGTGGGGGTATACAAATAGACAATACGTTCAGCCTGTAGAACAGATCTTCCCGAAAGTGGCCGTTTTTAATTTGTTCAGCAGGATCTTTATTTGTGGCGGCTATTACTCTAGCATTTATGGGAATTACTTCTTTCCCTCCAATTCTAATAATTGAGTTTTCTTGTAACACCCGAAGAAGTATTGCTTGAACTTCAAGGGGCATTTCGCCTATCTCGTCTAAAAACAGTGTTCCTTCGTCTGCCAATTCAAATTTTCCGGGGTTCCCTCCTTTTTTCGCTCCGGTAAACGCGCCTTCGGCATAGCCGAATAATTCACTTTCAATGAGGGTTCTTGGTAAAGCAGCACAATTTATTGCCAAAAAAGGGCCAGACCTACGGTCGCTTAAGTTATGAATTGCCTGTGCAAACATCTCTTTCCCGGTGCCACTTTCGCCTAATACTAAGACATTGGAAGGACTTTTAGCAGCTGTTTTAGCTAAGTCAATCGCTGATAAGAAAAGATCGTTTTTGCCAACTAAATCATTAAATGTGAAACTAGCCCTAGCACCTACCATTCTATTAACCATTTTTTTCACCATTTTCATTTCTCTTAATATCAATACTAATCCAATAATGTTACCATGTTGGTCTTTAATTAGTTTGGAAGATACTGTAAAATTGCCTTTATCCTTAAGGAATATTTCTTTATGATAGTGTTTAAGGCATCTTTCTATTTCACTGATAAGCGGGTGATCCATACCAATGACTTGTTTAATTGACTGGCCGACTATTTTTTCTGTCGGTTCCATTATTTTTAGAATATTTTTAGCGGCATTGTTTGTATGGCTTATAGTCATGTCGCTATTTAAGGCCAGTATACCCTCCTCTATTGATTCCAGAATAGTTGTTTTATATGCATCAGATACGATGGCTTCATTATATATCCTTTCCATTTTCAAACTGTTTTCAATAGCATTTACTCCTGCTACTACCATTCCCAGAGTATGCAAATGGACTTTATTCCATTCACCGGTCATGGTTAATACACCGATAAGTTTTTGGTCTTCATTAAAAATCGGTGCTGATGAACTGGTCCAGGTGTTACATATTTGTATAAAATGCTCGGACCCCATTATTTGAATCGGTTTTTTTGTGGTGAGGCAGAGACCTACGGAATTGGTACCCATTGTTTCTTCGGTCCAAAGATCGCCTCGTTGAACTCTGGACTTTTTGATAACTCTGTTATCTCCTAACAGGTCTAATATCATTCCCTTACTGCTAGCTAAAGATATCAAAAAACCTGAGCCTTCTACAAAACTCAGTAAATTTTTCATAACTGGTAGAGAAACTTCAATTAATTGGCGGTTATCGGAAAGTTCTTTTTTGATCTGTGCTGGTTCCATACTTTGAACTTTGTACAAATAAGGGTTTCTGCCACTACCTTTGCATCGTTTCCAGGAATCAGCCACTATCGGTCTGATGACAGTTGAATTGATGTCACCTGTGGTTACGAAAAGGTTCCAGGCTTTTTTCAGGCATTCCCATTTAAACTGAACGTCCATTTATACTATTCACTTCCTTTACACTTAACTATATGCTAAGTTGATCAAAATGTTTTAAAAGTGAACACTATGTTTTGATTAATTCTAGCACGTCAAAAGGAAAATGTAAAGGTTATTGCTCAGTTGATGTTATTATTCCCTAACCTGTAAAATTTAGATATATTGAATGATTAATTGAATGATTAATCCGGTTTGAGGTTTTACCGTTCCTCGTATGGCTAGAGCGCATTTTAATCATGTTCAAATTTTTAGAACGATGATTTGAACGTACAGTTTTGTTACATTGTATCAACAATGAACAACATCGCTGCAACAAAAATCTAAATGAGGTTTTGACAAATTCGATAAAATTATATTTTATAAAAATATTTTATAGGTAAAGGAATTGTTAAATGGCTGTAAATAAAAAGACAGGTGATTCCATTGGCATCATTTTTGCAAGCTTAATTATATCAGGAGGTGGATTTTGATAATTTAATTTTGGAATCGATCAGAAAGCATAGATTATCAACAAAGAGGGAGGAGACAGAGTATGGATACAATGCGTCAATGTGCCATGAAATTCAAAGACATCTCTGCGGAGTTAACTGAGCAGTGTGGGGGTAAAGGTGCTCATCTCGGAGAGTTAGCCAGAACGGGTTTTAATGTGCCGAACGGCTTTGTCGTCGTGTCTGATGCTTTTTCGTACTTGCTAAAGTACAATAACATAGAATCGGTGATTGATGAGATTGCTGAGTCCATCAACTTTGATGATTATAATGATGTAGATATGAAAACAAAGAAGATTCGTGAACTGATTGAAAGTGCCGAACTACCGCCTGAATTTGAGCAGATTGCTGTATTTTATTCTGAGTTGGCTGAGGAGGGCGAGACTGATCCGTACGTAGCTGTGCGTTCATCGGTTGGGGCAAGGGGAACCAATATTTCATCATTTCCAGGTATGATGGATACTTTTCATTATATTCGTGGTGCCGAAGAGGTTATTGCAAAAGTGAAACTGTGCTGGGCTTCTGTATGGACCACTAGAGGAGCAATGTTGCGTAACCAGAAGGGGATTGCTCATAAATCGGCAATTATAGCTCCCATCATACAGCTCATGGTTGATCCTGATGTTGCGGGAGTCGCATTTACAGCTAATCCGATTAATATGTCTCGGGACGAAATTGTAATCGAGTCATGCTGGGGACTTGGAGAATCTGTTGTGTCAGGAAAAGCAATGACTGATTTTTTCTGTTTGGATAAATCAACTTTAAAAGTTAAAAATAAAAGGATTAGTAATAAAAGCGTTATGATGGGTATAGACAAAGACCTTAAAGGCGGCAGGAAGGAATATCAGGTTGACCCGAAAAAAAGCCAACAACCGTCTCTTACAGAGGATCAACTAGTGGAACTTGGCAAGGTAGCCAAAGCTATCGAAGATCATTACGGCGGCAGCCCCCGGGATATTGAATGGGCTTTTGTTAATAATACTTTATATATACTGCAAGCCAGACAAGTTAAGGGGCTTAAAGAATAATTTGAAATCTCTCGGAAAAATGAGTTGACATTTCATATTGGTACCGTAATACAGTATACTTTACCGTAATACAGTATACTTTACCGTAATACAGTATACTTTACCGTAATACGGTATACTGTAAGGTTATCCTTAAAGTAATACCAGACGATGTGTCCAGTTTTGTTACATCGAAACAGTAGGTGAACAATGTAATTGTAACTGAACCGGACACATGAGGATAAATGCTACCCGAAAAACCAAGTAAAATCAAGGATAGAGAGATTGTGGCACGTGATTTGCTCATAATAAATCACTGGGGAGGTGATTTATGAGCGACACGTGATATTAAAAGTTTCCTAATTTACCTATGGGCTCCTCTAAAGTGAGCCAAAACCGAAATTCTATGAAAATTAAAAATCTTAAGGAGGAACTAAAATGGCAAAACAAAAATCGATTGATGTTCACAATCACTTGTATCCGATTAGGTGGCTTAATCAACTAGAGAAAATGTCAAACCCTAAATTGGTCAAAACCGGACCAACATCTTATCTTGCTTATCAAAATGATGTCATTGTTGCCCACATTGACAGGGCCGGTCACTATGATCCCGCAGCCAGGGTTGAAGATTTAGATAAGGCTGGTCTGGATGTTCAGATTCTTAGCCAGACAATCCCCAGTGTAGAGCTGCTGCCTGCGGCTGAGGGTGTGGAATGGGCTAAAAGAATTAACGATGATATGTCCGAGATTTGCCAGAAATACCCCGGGAGATTCTATTTCTATATTACTTTGCCTTATCAAGATAAGGATGCGGCTCTGAAAGAAATTGAAAGATGTACCAAAGAATATAGCCAGTACGCCAAAGGAATTCAGTATTTTTCTAACCTCTTTGGAAAACCGGCAAATAGTCCGGAGTTCGCCGATTATTATGCTGCAGCAGCGAAATATGACCTGCCGATGCTTTTCCATCCCGCCTCTCCGCTAACTGCTGAAGCATTGAAACTAATCAGACTGCCCTTCCAGTTATATGGTTACACGCTGGATACCACCATGGCTGTAGTGTCGCTTATATTTAATGGCACGATGGAAAGATTACCTAATCTGAAAATCATACATTCTCATTTGGGTGGCATGGCTCCATATATGTTGAGGAGATTAGATGACTCCTTCAAAGGTTATGGAAAAGAGTGGGGTTATGAAGACCTTCCGAAAAAGCCCAGTGAATACTATCAAGCTCAGGTTTGGACGGATACCTGTAACTTCAACAAGCCAGCTGTCACTTGCTGCTATCAAGTTATGGGAGCCGATCATATGGTCGTAGGTACTGACTATGCCCACCGGGTAGGCGATCCTGAGGGAGCTATTGCCAATGTTAATAATTTGGATATCCCTCAAGCTGATAAGGATAAGATTTTAGGTGCCAACGTGGAAAAGATTTTCAATCTGTAATTAGACAAGCTAGGAGGGGGCCGCTTAATTCAATAGCAGCCCCCCTTTGCAAGCAATTGCATCTAATGTAGGAGGTAATGAGTTATGCTTGAGGTGAAATGGTGTGGTTTTGATTTTGGTCAGTGCTTAATGGAGCCAACCAGTTTGAGGAACCCATTACTTTTCGGAGATATTTTTAAACAATTGGGCAAGCCGGAAAAAATAAATAATGCTATTCGAAAATATAGGATCCTCAAAGAAAAATACGGTGATTATTCAATAATGAAAGAAGGGCACCGTGACGAGATACTAACATACGTTCTTGACGGCGACCAAGAAGCAATGGATTTATTCAACATTAAAGAAAAAGAAATTCTGCAACCAGGTGAAGGTTTACGCGAGGCCCTGGTTTATTTAAGAGATCAAAAAATCAGTATTAATGTTGTTTCTGAATTAAAAAAGACCCTGGGGCCAATGACTAGCAACATTATTACCGGGTTTTTAGGCAGAAACGATTTAACATCTTTCTTTAAAGAGTTAGTCACACCACAGGGGAAAATAAATACGGCAGACGGTTCTGTTGATTCTAGCTATATAGGGCTAACAAAACAAGCAGGGACAATTTACGACAGACTCAAGGAAGAATTGGCTGAAAAAGGCATCTCGCCCTCGGAAGCCGTTATTATAGGTGATAAACCTGCGACTGACATTATTCCGGCCAAAGCAAGAGGATTCAAAACCATACAGTATATAGGCTACATTGATTCCGGTGATGTAGGGGCCGATTATAAAATATTAAAGTTTTCAGAGCTGACTAAAATAGTCAAGGGGAAGGTGGCCGTAAATGCTTGACAAGAAAATACAAAAGGTGGTAGTTCAATATGATGATGGTTTAGAGCAAGAAATACCGGTAAGTAATTTACCGGAAAAAATGTTGTCAGAGTTGGCTGCCATTGGCTTTGAGAAGAATGGAACTGAAGGGGATTCCAGGCGCTATCTTTTATTGGAATGGAAGGATGGATGGAAAGAAGTTGTTAGGGTACCTGGGGATGTCACGGAATTAATCAGGTACTTTGTAATCAGAAGGCCTGAGGATAAAGGAAGGCTGGTTGTTGAGAGAAAAGATTCGGATTATCCGGAGCTTGTTGAAATCATTCGTAAACCAAAAGAACTAAAAAGGGTGACTGTAGTATGAAAACATATGATTTGTTAGAAAACGACAGCAGACGATTAGGAGATAAGTCAGAATATTTTTATAACTTACAGCTGAATACGGATGGAAGCATTGCTGAAATTACCAGCTCTATTAAAGAGGTGCTGGATAGGGAAGGTATTAGCGCAAAAGAGACTGTGGCAGATCCACGGAAATTTGAGAAGTATGAGCATATAAGAAGACAAGTAGGACTGACTGCAAGTCAAAAACAAGAGGATGTGTTGTTGTTTATTGAAGAGATATTGAAAACAATTGAGGGGTAGAAGGGGTTGATGGAATTATTTCTAATTTTAAAGTGGGGGTGAGTGCTGGACGCATTAGGAAATAATTCCTTAACATACAAAGCAGTTATTCCTTTAATAAGCGCTATTCTTTTAATTGAGGTTGTAGTTTGGCGGGACACCAAGAATTTCACCCTTTCTCGGAGCAAAAATTTAAGGAGGTCAAAAAATGAGTGATAGAGGTGTGTTAGATCGCAGTATATCAAGTTTGAGGACCATTAGGTTGCCGGAAGATGAGGATATCTTTTGGTTTAGAGATGATTTACACCAGCCCTATCCTATTTCTCCTATGGGAATGACAACCGTACAAAAACACCATGCTTGGGCATATCATCATGCGTCTAATAAGGTTAAGTTGCCTGGAACAAAGGGTGCGCACGTAAAAATATATAAGGGTAGAGTTTATTTGGGTTTTCAAATAATCACGGACGAGAATGAAATAAATGAGAGGCTAGTAGAGTTTAATAAGAATCTGGAATATTGCACAGATAATTGGAACGATTTTTATGCCGGATACATTGAAGAGGTAAAAAGTGAATTAAACGTTGTTGACTGTATTCAAGCTGACCAGTTGAAGGATTCCCAGTTATTAGAGTATATGAAGTGGGTTAATGAAATGAACCGTCGAAATTGGGAGATCCACTTTACAACGATGTACATGGCTGACGCCATATATTTCGGATTTGAAGAATTTTGCAAGCAGAAAGGACTTGAAGAGAAAGAATTCACAGTCATGTTGCGGGGTGCTTTAGACACTATGGCCACCAAAACTGACCATGAAATGTTTAAATTGGCGCAATTAGCCGAAGAATTGGGAATTGGTGATAAATTGATCCAGGAAGAGCCAGCTTCTTTTTTAGTAGGGCTGAAAAACACTCCTGAAGGCAGCAAATGGCTTTCCAGTTTAAATGATTTCCTCAGGTATTATGGCAACAGAATTACGGCTGGACACCTTGATGTCTATTTCCCAACGTGGAGAGAGGACCCAACTCCGGTAATTGTGACACTAAAAGGTTATATACCAAAACTTCGGGATGGGTGGAACATTGCTGATACCAAAAACAAGCTAGCGCTTGAGAGAGAGGAAAAAATACAAAGTTTTATAGCTAAATTGACAGAAGAAGAACAACAGACTTTCTCAAGGCTACTGAAAGCAGCTCAGGGTGTATATTTCTTCCAAGAGGACCATGGTTTTTATATCGACGCGGGCTCTACCAGCCGACTTCGTTATGCAGTATTGAGTTGTGGCAGGCGCCTGCAGCGTTATGGGTTGCTTAAAAATGCCGATGATGTATTTTTCCTTAATTATAATGATCTGATTGATGTTTTAACTGATTTGGCCCGGGAAAGAGAGATAGGAATTTACCACAATATGAGGTTGGTTCCGTCTCTAGTTAAAGAGCGTAAAAGAGATTGGGAAAACGTTAAGAACGAAGAAGCGCCATTAACCTTAGGGACTGTACCCGAAACTATGACAGATCCGATTGGGGTAAAAGTTTTTGGGATTATTGATGATATAATCCATCCCAAGGGTGAAAAGGAAAAGACTAATAAACTGGAAGGTTTTCCAGGTGCGCCCGGGGTTGTTGAGGGAATTGCTCGTGTTGTTAACCATTTTGACGAATTTGCATCTGTACAAACAGGCGTTGTCCTAGTATGTCCATTTACATCAACTGCATGGACACCACTGTTTCCTAAAATTACTGCCGTAATCACGGATACAGGCGGAATGCTGACCCATGCGGCTATTGCTGCCAGGGAATATGGTATACCAGCTGTAGTTGGATGTTGGAATGCGACTCATTCTATTAAAGATGGAGATCGAGTTAGGGTTGACGGGGATAATGGGATCGTAGAAATACTCTAGCAATAATAACCCTAGAGCTAAAACTTTAGTCCAGCCGTAATAATTTATAGACCATGATCAAAAGAATAAAAAATCTTTTACCAGGGGGGACAATTTAATGGCAAAGACTTTTCAAGAAAGTCTAATACAGTTCATTGTTGCCATGATTATCGGTTGGTTAATTATGTATTTGGTCCCAGCGAACACTTTTTATACAATATATTTGCCCATATCGTTTTTTGGGTTATTCTATGTAATGGCTCTAGGGGCAATTGGCAGAGGTTGGCCTGTTGCCCCTCCAGAGGGCATTTGGAAACCGGGTATGAGCAAATCAGTACCGGGTATCTGCATGACCTTATTATGGATAGTATTGTCTATAATAACTATGCTGGTAGTTACCAAGGGCTGGCCAGGGACTCCTTTATTTCCTGTAACCATGAATTTTGGAATACTGCTGTTTATGACTACGCTTTGGTATGCATTAAGTTGGGGCGCCTACCCAATTGCTAAAAAATCCGGCATGGTAAATCTAATTGGCGGTGCTGTGATCATCTTAGTGGTTACCGGTATTGTTTGGTCGATTTTGGCCAATTTTAAGGACACAGCATGGGTTGGTGCACCGTTTGATCCAAAAGGTTTGTTTCAAGTCGACTTTATGTTTGGCTTAGCCATATGGATTATTGCCTGGATACAAATATTTGGCTTATCAATGCAGAATTATCCTTTTTACAAATTAGGCGAGCCTGTTGGCCAGATTGTTTTAACCATAGTAGTTGTTCTTTTGGGGTATTTTTCGTGGACCACTACGTTAAATTTCATGAGTCCAAGCGTGTCTTTTGCTGCCGTAGCCGGATCAATTATTGGATGGACACTATTTCATAGCATTATATTTGGTTATCATCCTAATGCCAAATATGCTCAGCCTGTACGAGGTATTTATAATCTTATAATAGTTGCCGTGATGACAGCTATTTGGATTCCTCTGTTAAGGTGCATACTTCAACCAGTTTTAGCGAAAGCTACTGCAGCCGGGTTACCGTTTGATATATCAAGTGTCGGGGTATTCTATACACTTCATGTGGTTGCGATATTGTTACTGGTTCATAATTTCTTTTGGTTAAAAGCTCCACTCACACCTCCTGGTCCCCCATTAGGGCCTGAGGAAATACCTCCGGTTGAGGCACCCGGTCCGGAGGATGACAAAACTGTAATTAAAGGTTGATTAGTGAAAAAAGTAAACATTAATTACATGTGTTAATATCAAACGGGATTGGGCACCAGCCAAGCTGGTGCCCAATCAGCTATTAGCAGTATCAACGATCACAAACATGGAATGGTCGGTGTGTTAAGATATAAAGATAAACAATTTGGGGAGAGGAAAGGAGTAAGGGAGATGTACATTAGTACCAGAGGAAACTTTGATAAGGTTCAGGCAGCAGAAGCTATTAAACTGGGAATGGTGCCGGCTGGGGGACTGTTTGTCCCAGAGCAAATCCCGACACTTAGCAAAGATGAAATCAACAGTATGATCGGACTAAGATATCAGGAAATTGCCAAGAAGATCATTAGGCTTTATATGAATGATTATTCTACAGATGAAATCACCCAGTGTATATTAAATGCGTATAATGAAAATAATTTTGGACAATCAATAGCGCCTCTTCAAAGGTTAAAAGATGGTACTTACATATTAGAACTTTGGCATGGTCCTACCGCCGCCTTTAAGGATATTGCCCTACAAATTATGCCGCATTTTCTTTCATTGGCATTGAAAAAAGTTAAGGCTGACAATGAGATTGTAATATTGGTGGCCACTTCCGGGGACACCGGAAAAGCGGCCCTGGAAGGTTTTAAAAACGTGCCTGGAATAAAAATTATAGTTTTTTATCCTTATGAGGGAGTTAGTAAGGTTCAGGAACTCCAGATGTCTACCACTGACGGTGACAATACTTATGTTGTTGCTGTAAAGGGGAATTTTGACGATTGCCAGAACGCCGTTAAAGATATCTTTGGAGATGAAGGATATAATCAAGTGTTGAATTTGAAAGGGTTTGAACTTTCTTCTGCTAACTCGATTAACTGGGGGAGGCTGCTACCACAGATTGTTTACTATTTCTCGGCTTATGCAGATATTTGCAAGTCAGGGGATATAAAAGCAGGAGACAAGGTTAATTTTGTAGTTCCCACAGGAAACTTTGGAAATATACTGGCGGGATATTATGCGAAACAAATGGGTTTGCCGATAAACAAACTAGTTTGCGCTTCAAACGAGAATAAGATTTTAACGGATTTTTTTGATACAGGATTCTATAACCGAAACCGGAGTTTCTTTACCACAAACAGTCCTTCTATGGATATTTTGATTTCCAGCAATCTGGAACGGTTCTTATTTGAAATTACTAATCATGACAAAGATAAAATAAACCAATGGTTCACCGATCTGCGGGAGAAGGGGTGTTTTGAGGTGGACCGGAAGACTAAAGAGATTATGGGAGAAATCCTTTGGGCAGGGTTTGCTACCGAAGAGGATACTCTTTCCGCTATAAAAGAAGTGTTTGAGGGCAATGATTATGCCTTGGATACCCATACTGCTGTGGGAGTTAAGGTTTACCAGGATTATGTTGAAAAGACTGGTGACAATACATGCACTGTTGTAACATCTACTGCTAACCCATATAAGTTTAATTCCGCGGTACTTGAAGCTATAAAAGGCAAAGAAGTTTTATATGGAAAGGATGAGTTTCAAATTCTAGATGAACTGCACCTATTGACGGGTATGGAAATTCATCCTGGACTTAAGGATTTAGACAAGAGACAGGTTCTCCATGAGCTGGTTTGTGAGAAGAATCAAATTAGAGTTATTGTGGATGAGATTTTACAATTGAAGTAACACTACATAGATGTTTGGTTATTGATAGAACAAAACTAATGGCCGAAGCAGGTCTGGATTACTAAGCGTGTATCTGCTGGGTAAAACGAAGATGGATATTGGTACCGTGGATATAGTGGTTCGAGGGCCATGCCTACTGCCGATCTGCCATACGGTTGCCATATTTACCTGTCAAGGAATTAAGAATTAAACCTATGACCAGGGTTTGTTCACGACGCTTATGCCGGTGTTCCGCTCCAAATCAGGGGTATTGGACCGGTGGCATCAACCCGTAAGATTTTGAAGCAGACAGGCATGCCTCTTGATCAAATTGATCTGATTGAACTCAACGAGGCGTTTGCGGCTCATTCCGTTGCAATAATCAGGGAATTCAACTAAAAATTTCTCACTTTGGCTCTAATAAAAAATGTCAAAAACAACCCAATTTTCAAAATGGACCCGTACAAGGATTAACCTGGGCATTTCTTTGGATGCGCTTTACGGACCTTAATTTTTTGTTGTCCAAAATTGTTACACTGTTTCAAATGGTAACGCTGGATTTAAAAGCAGTAATCCGAGCTTTTGGGGAATTCATGCAACAATAATGGACATTTCATTGAAATTATATGTAATCGTTATTGATTGTCAGCAGATGGGTTTGGTAGGTTAATAAATCTATATTCATTGTTCATTAGCACGAAAATAACTGTAGCTATAATATTTCTGCACCCCTTATGATTGGAAGGTTGGCATGGAACTTGCATTATCATAAGAATATTGGAGCGTTCGGAATTGTGGACTTTCATTTTGTTATTCTTTTAAGATGGAGGGCAGTATTATGGCTTACGAGACAATAGAAACTGTATTAAAAGAGGGAATACTTTTAATTACCTTAAATAGACCTTCGAAGATGAATTCCCTTAACCGGGTTGCCTTGGATGAAATCCATAAGGTCCTAGATGAAGCAGAGAGATCCGAAGAAATTAAGTGTGTAATTGTTTCCGGGAGCGAAAAAGTTTTTTGTGTAGGTGCGGACATTTCGGAAGTTAATAAAGTTAATTCCAGCTTTGCCGGTTATGCCAACAGTAGAAGATTCCAGGAGTGTTTTGGCAGATTTGAAAAGTTAAGTAAACCAGTTGTCGCGGCAGTTAGAGGATATGCGTTGGGCGGCGGTTGTGAACTAATGATTGCTTGTGATTTCAGGATCGTGGCTGAAGATGCCAAGATGGGTTTTTCAGAAGTAAATATCGGCGCCATCCCAGGGGGAGGAGGTACTGCTAAGCTTCCTCTCCTTATTAACCCGTTAAAAGCCAAAGAAATACTTTGTCTTGGAAATCTTATCAGTGGAAAAGATGCTGCGGAGCTTGGTTTGGTTAATAAAGCAGTACCGGCTGAGCAAGTTCTTGAGGAAGCTTATAATTTAGCCGAACAGTTAGCCCAAAAATCACCGTTAGTGCTTAAGACTATCAAGCAAATTACAAATTTAGCCACCAATGACATGGAATCATTACTTCAGCATGAAGCCCAGGGTTTTGGATTGATTGCCGCTTCTGAAGACTTTAAAGAAGGAACCGCAGCATTTTTAGAAAAGCGGAAACCCGTTTTTAGAGGGAAGTAATATGACAAGAAAGGAGACGCGAAGAAAAGAAAACAAAAACGATGAGAGTTTTCGTAAAACAAAAAAAGTAATTTAAATTAAAAAATAAATGGAGGGATTTTTGTGTTTAAGGGTGTACGAGGTGTTAATATAGCTGTTAAAGATTTGGATGTTGCAGTAAAAAAGTATACTGACCTGCTGGGGCGACAACCTAAAATGTTGGGCGATAAAGATTTTGCAATGCCGGGACTTAAAGGGGCCGCCTTTGACATTAATGGTTTTATTCTCCAATTACTCGCCGGGGAGGAAGGCACTGCAATTGCGAAATTTGTCGCCTCCAAAGGAGAGGGATTCTTTTTGATGTCCTTAGCGTCGGACAATGTTGAGGAAGATATGGTTAAAATGAAGGAAGCAGGAGCCATGTTTGTTATGGATAAACCAATGTCAGGAAGCTTTGGCACTGTTAATTTTATCCACCCCAAGTCGACTCACGGTGTCCAATTCGAGGTATACGACCCGGATGCGAAAAAATAGTTTATAACAAAGCGTAAGAAGAGATCCTGAAGAAATTAAGGAATAGTCATAGAAGTCTTGACAAGCTATAAAGGTAGAGTCTGCATAGCCTATGTAAAAAAAGGAGGAATTAAATTGAGTAAAATAAATAAGGTTGTTGTCTTAGGAGCCGGGACAATGGGTAATGGTATTGTCCAGGTTGTAGCTCAGGCCGGATATCAAGTTGTCATGCGGGATATTAGCGATGATTTTTTAGCCAAGGGCCTGAAAACAATAGAAAAGAGTTTATCGAAACTGGTTGAAAAAAATAAAATCAAAGCTGATGAAAAAGCGAACATCCTTGGAAGGATTACTACTGCGACTTCTATGGACGCAGTTTCAAGCGCTGATTTAATTATAGAGGCAGTGCCCGAGAGAATTGACCTGAAAGTGAAGGTATTTGAAGAAATTGACAAGTTGGCGCCTGCTCATGCAATTTTAGGGTCCAACACGTCCTCACTCCCCATTACTGCCATCGCAGCGGCAACCAAGCGTCCCGAACAGGTGGCTGGGATACATTTTATGAACCCTGTACCCATGATGAAGGGCGTAGAATTGATTAAAGGCAGAGTGACCTCTCAGGAAACCCTTGATAAGGCCGTTGAATTTACCAAGAGCCTGAATAAAGTACCGACTATTGCTATGGATTATGCCGGGTTTATTAGCAGCCGGCTTTTGCAGGCATATTGTAATGAAGCGGCTTATACTGTTATGAACGGCAATTCCCCCAAAGATGTCGATGATAATATGATTTATTGTGCCAATATGCCTATGGGACCTTGTGCCCTTATGGATTTAATAGGCATTGATGTTTGTGTATTTGTTATGCAGATTTGTGAAGAAGAATTTGGTCCCAGATTTAAGGCGGCCCCTATTCTTAAACAAATGGTTAATGCCGGTCATTTGGGGCGTAAAACAGGGCAGGGATTTTATAAGTATTAGACTTATATCTTGGATAAACAAAAGGTCCTGCAGGAATAAATTGCAGTATCTTTTGTCTTACAGGATAATTTTAGTTTATTAGTATATTGAAAGATGTTTACGATTTAAATGCTAATTAGGTAGCGGCCTTTTTTAGGTTCAATCGAATTAGCATTTAATAGCATATGAACAAGTTTTATTTATGTTTTAAATTGCTACACTGTAAATAAAGTGGACAAATGTGTGAATAATTAGCGAATCTTTGAAATAGGTTCCTTGATAGTTACAAAACTGAACACTAGTATTAAACACATATATCCAAATTATCTGTAAATACGCGGTTTTTCGGGTTGGCATAAATATTGCAGTTATGATTGGCAAGGAGGTGTTAAAGAGGAATTTTAACTAGGTTTTTTGTTATCAAGTTATAGGGAGGAGGTCTTTTATGTTAGAAGGAGCTCTGCAATGGCCGGAAAAGCTCCGGGAATATTATATCAAAAAGGGTTACTGGGAGAATGTCAGCATTGGTGATGCATTTGATCGGGTAGCCGAGTTTTTTCCGAAAAGAGAAGCATTGGTTTGCAATGATGTAAGAATTTCCTATGATCGGCTAAGAATCATTACCGATCATCTGGCGAAGAGTTTCTTGTCAGCCGGGTTGAAGCCATTGGATACTGTTATTATCCAGCTGCCAAACGTGCCCGAGTTTGTCTACTGCTTTTTAGCTTTAATTAAAGCAGGAATAATACCCGTTTTGAGTCTTCCGCAGCACAGGTTTGGCGAGATTTCCGGCTTAGCCACGGCCAGCAAGGCCAAGGCGTATATAATTCCTGACACATACAGAGGGTTTAGTTATCCCGAATTGGCTAAAGAAGTGCAGGAGGCAGTTCCGTCGATTGAAAA
>JGI12104J13512_1000393_pt1 | contig 40160 bp, 38 predicted proteins | sample TerdegcTABiofilm_FD_13512 | JGI IMG/M metagenome (IMG submission 13512)
TACTTCAACTTTACTACATTCTTTATTATTTTTATATATTGGCTGAAAATGAAGAATGAAATTATTATTTTGAAGAGATTTTTTTAAAAGAATTTCTAAATTAATTCTTTTATAGCTTAGTTCATTCAACACATTATTGTAATAAATAACTGAATTTTTATTTTTTTTGGCTTCTATTAAAGCCATTTCTGCCTTTTTTACTAAATCTTCAGGCGAGTTTGCGTCATCTGGGTAAATAGAAATACCAAAACATAATGTAATATAAATCTCTTCTCCATTTACATAAAAAGGTGTTTTTATTGCTTCTATTATCTTTTCAGCAACAAATGTTCCAGTAAATTTTTCCATTACATTTCCAAGAATAATAGCAAATTCATCTGCTCCGATTCTAAAAAAATGATCTGTTTTTCTAATAATATTTTTAACCCTATCGACAAATTGTATCAATATTTCATCACCAAAAGAAAAACCAAATTTGTCATTGATATTTGAAAAATTATCTATATCTGTCAATATTACTATTTTTAAGCTATTTTTTTCTCTTGCGGCAAGTTGAATGACTTCATTTACTTTTTCGTTGAATGACTTTCTATTTTTTAGTTTTGTTAAAGAGTCAAAGTAATACAATGAAAAAAGCTCATCCTGAAACTCTTTCAGCTTTGTAATATTCTCAGAAACTCTTATCCATTTAACTAAATTATCATTGTTTTCTTTTATCCTATAAAATTTATCCCTAATCCAAATAATCTTTTCATTATTAACAATTCTATATTCTATTATATTTAAATGGTTATAGTTCATTAGATATGTTTCTACTATATTAATGTCATCTTTATAAACAAAATTTTTCCAAGATTCTTTATCTTCCATAACTTTTTCTACTGGTAGTGGCCATATCGAAGAGAATGATTTTGAAACAAAGTAAAGTTCACTTAAATCATGGTTATAGATCCAAAATACTTCATCAATATTGTCAGAAATAAGGGTAAAATCTTTTTTCAACTTATCTATTTCATTATATAATTTTTCTGTGATAAGAGCTTTCTTATAAAAATTCTTGATTATACTTATCATTGTCAACATAGTAAATATAGTAAGCCCAAATGAAAACCTTGAAAAAGGATGTTGTGAAAAGTAACCTATATATCTGTCAAAATATACAAAATAAATATCGTCTATGGCAGCTAATATAGCAATTGTTAAACCTATAAATATTTCAAATATTAAATTTAATTTTACCTTTTTAATAATATTAAAAATCAAAATAATATAAAAATATATTATAATTATAAATAAAATAATATCTCTTAACCTATAAACAAATCCTTCTTTTCCTCTCGCATAATTTGCTGCATATATAAGATATTTTGTATTTGGGATTTTTGTAGAAATAAAAAGATCTGGTTTAATAATAGCTACTAATGTAATAGATATAGAAATAAATAGACCTAAATAGATTAAAATTTTATTTACTTTTTTGAAAAAATCTTTTGTTTCAAATACAAAATAAATAAAAAAGGGGAATGAAAAAATAAACCATGCTCCACCTAACTGCTGCGATATATGAAAATAAATTCCAAGATTTCTATCAGATCTTAAACCCCCAAGATAAATAATAAAAAACTCACTAAAAACAAACATTAAAGCACTAATTCCTAAGAAAAAAGTTGCAAGATATATATCTATTTTAGTTTTTAAGTATAAATAAAAAAATAAGAATATACCAAAAAATATAAAACCAGAACCAATAGCAGGAACTAAAATTTCTATTAAAGTAATTTGATGAATAAAATTCATAATTATATTTTTAAAATTGATTAAGATTTCAATTATTTATATTCTCGATTTAACAACAAAATAAATTCAGTTAAATTTTATAATAATTTTTAATAATAATTAAAATGATTCAAATATAATTTGATAGAACAGAAATAAAAGCATTTTGGATTTATTAACTGTAATATTATTAACAATAACTCAAGTTATAATTGATATGATATTCCTATACTATTGGAATAATATTTCAAAATACAAATGAAACAAAAAGATTGAAATTAAAATTTTTTCCTTTAGTTTATATAAAGAAATCAGAATTCTTTTTGTCTTATTTATGCAAAGAAGATACTAAATTTTATTTATTTTTCTTTGGAGGAAGTTTGGAAAACTTAGATAAAAAAATAAGATGTCCTTGGGCGGGGAATGATCCTATATATGTTGGTTATCACGATAAAGAATGGGGGGTTCCAGTTTTTGATGATAAAGTTCTTTTTGAAATGCTTATTCTTGATGGTGCTCAAGCTGGTTTAAGCTGGATGACAATATTAAAAAAGAGAGAAAATTTTAGAAAAGCATTCGATAACTTTGACCCTTATAAAATGGCCAAATACAGCGAAAAAAAGATAGGCGAATTGCTTTCAGATGTAGGAATTATAAGAAATAGGTTAAAAATCGAATCTGCAATTAACAATGCAAATAAATACTTAAAAATAGTTGAAAAGCATGGTAGTTTTTCCAACTTCCTATGGGGTTTTGTTGATGGAAGACCTATAGTGAATAGATGGGTAGATGTTAAACAGATTCCAACTTCAAATGAAGTCTCGGATAAAATGAGTAAACAATTAAAACTTGAGGGATTCACCTTTGTGGGAACAACTATTTGTTATGCCTTCATGCAAGCAGCTGGCTTTGTTAACGATCATCTTGTTTCCTGTTTTAGATATGAGGAAATTTTAAATCTTTATAAAACGCTAAATTTATAAAATTTATAGATAAATATTTTTACTAGAAAAAAAATAATAAAATATACAGATATACAAAATTGAAAAAAAAGAAAATTAAAAGCATATAAGAAGATGATAAATCTGAGAAATATAGAGACAAAGAAAAAAAGAAATAAAAATAAATAAAAATTTTGTTAGAGACTAAAAAATAAAAAAGAATTAATAAAAAGAACTAAAAGAGAAATAAGAGAAAGCAAAAAAAGGATTAGTTATGGGAAAAGATGATGTTTTATTAAGAAGAGAATTCTTAAAATCAAATTGGACTTCAGTGGATTTTAATAATTCTGATATGTCAAAAAAGCTTCCCTTCCCTTCTCAACAAAAACCTATAAAAGAAGATCAAAAGAAAATTCCATTAATTCCGATTGAAAAATGGCAAACTGTCGAAATCAATTTTTTTGATTTAATAATTCAAAGAAAATCAACAAGAAAATACTCAGATGAAAAAATCAGCTTTGAACAGCTTTCAAAGCTTCTTTATTGCACTCAGGGCATAAGGAAGTACTATCCCGACTATTCTTTCAGAACTGTTCCTTCTGGTGGTGCGAGACATCCTTTCGAGACATATTTTTATGCAAACAAAGTTGAAAATCTAGAAAAAGGGATATATATGTATCTTCCTATAGATAACTGTATAGTAATGGAAATCCCATATTATGATGGAATTGAAATGGATATCCATAAGGCTACCTTGGAGCAATTTTGGAACCCGGCTGTTTATTTTTTTTGGTCAGTTATTCCTTATAGAACAGAGTACAAATATATTGAAGCGGCCGCTAAACTTGCCGCAATAGACATCGGGCATGTTTGTCAGAACCTTTACTTAGTCGCAGAATCCTTTGGCTTCGGGGTATGTGGTATTGCTGCATATGACCAAAAAGCTATGGATAAACTTTTAAAACTGGATGGTGTCGATGAATTTGTAATTTACTGTGCAAGTTGCGGTAAAAAAATAAGAAAATAAAATTTAATTAGTTACAACTATATTGGATATTAGATAGCGATATTAAATAACATTGACTTTTAAAAATAATAATAAAGTCTGAATTAGATAAACTAAAAAATTGTTTGTAACTTTATTAAACTTTTTAGTCAAAAAAATTAAAAAATTAAATCAGACTAAAAAAAGGAATAATCTGTGAAATTAGCAACTCTATGTTATCTGAAAAAGGATAATAAAACATTAATGCTTTTCAGAAATAAAAAAAACAATGATATGAATGGTGGTAAATGGATAGGTCTTGGAGGAAAGATTGAAGAGGGTGAAACGCCAGAAGAATGTGCCATAAGGGAAATAAAAGAGGAAAGTGGATATATAGCTAAAAATTTAATACTAAAAGGAATACTCACCTTCCCAGCTTTCGATGGTTTCGAATGTTGGTATGTTTTCCTTTATCTTGTGACAGATTTTGACGGAGATTTAATAGAATCTAGTGAAGGTACATTAAAATGGATTGATGATGAAAGACTTAAAGAGCTTCCAATGTGGGAAGGTGATAAAATATTTTTAAATTGGCTAAACGAAAAAGGTATTTATTCTGCTAAATTTATTTACAAAAATAATGAATTTATTGATTATTATTTCACAAAGTATATTTAATAAGGTTCAATAATCTTTTTTTTAATTATTGTAAAAGAAAAATTATTAAGTAAAATAATTTATATTGGAGTTTTAATTAATCATATATGATATTTTCTTTATTTTATCTATTTTCAGCAAATTTAAGCCTTACATTGGGTCTATATACATTTTTTAAAAATAAAAAAAATAGAACTCAAAAAATATTCCTACTGCTGACTATAGTGATTTTCCTATGGGCTTTCACTTATGCTTTAATGAACATTTCTAATACTGTTGAATTGGCAACTTTTTTACATAGAATTGGTTCGATTTTTTATAGCTTTTTTTATGCTATTTTCCTTCATTTAATAATCATACTGTCAAAGCATGAGAACCTTTTAAATAAAAAAAGAGTTTTATCAAGATTTTGCCTTTATTTACCTGCATTTATATCATTCATTTTATATTTTATTATAAGTCCAGTCAAAACTTATGAGCATTTCAAAACTCCTTTAGGCTGGGGATATATAAATGATAAAACAGTAAACATGTTCATTTTTCATTATTTCAATGTTTACTACATAACTTATAGTTTATTTGCATTATTTTTACTTGTAAGATGGCTTAAAAATGCAAGCTATATAAGGGAAAAAAAACAAGCTACTCTACTTATTCTAAGTATTTTGTCAGTCTTTATCTTGGGTACAGCAACAGATATAATCTGGCCTATATTTGGAAGCTACCCGCTGCCTCCTATAGCTACAATTTTGCTTTCAATTCCTATTTTAGCAATATGGCGAGCAATAAATAAATTCAATTTGCTGCAATCTAGTCTTGATATAAGTAATTTTTATCTTTTCCGTTCAACAAAAACTGGTATAATAATATTAAATGATGAGATGAAAATAACTGAAATAAGTAGTGGAGCTTTAAATCTATTAGAGGAATCCGAAGAAAAAATAAAAGAAAAAGGTATTTGGGAGTTTTTTCCCTATCTTAAAGAAAATAAATCCATGGATTTTAGCAATATTAGATCCTATGCAATTAAAAGTAATCATGAAAAAATACCTTTACTTCTTAATTTTATGTCTATAAAAGATGAATTTTCTGAAAAAATTGGATATCTTCTTCTTTTTGATGATATTTCTGAGATTACTAATCTTCAAGACGAACTTGAAAAATTAAATGAGAGTCTTGGAGAAAAGATTAATCTTAGGACTATTCAACTGCAAAATGAAATGGAGAAACAAATTCTTCAAAGAAAGAAATACCAAACACTTTTTGACAATTCACAGGATGCAGTTGCTGAATGCAATGAAAAAGGAATTATAGTAAATATAAACGAAAGCTTTGAAAGACTTTTTGAGTATAAAAGAGATGAAGCAATAGGAAAACATATAGACGATGTAGTTAATGAACAGGAAAATAAAAATGAAGGGATTGAAATCACAAATAAAGTTTTAGAAAATAATGTTATCACTTTAGAAGGTATAAGAATAACAAAAAACAAAAAACAAATTTATACTTTGATTAGAGGAGTTCCAATAATCATAGATGGAAAGGCAATTGGTGGTTTTGCTATTTACACCGACCTTACAAAAAACAAAGAGTATGAAGATAAACTAAAAATAATGGCTCAAAAAGATGCTTTAACAGATCTTTATAACCTTAATCAATTCGAAGAATTTATTGAAAATAGCAATTTTGAAGAAAAATTACCTATTGGTCTTATTGTGTCAGATATAAATGGCTTAAAATTTATAAATGACTCTTTCGGACATGATGTTGGAGATAAACTATTAAAAAGTTATGCTCAAATACTTTTACATTGCGTTAGGAAAGATGATCTTGTTTTCAGGATTGGTGGTGATGAGTTTTTGATCCTTATAACTAATGGAAACAATAAACTTGTAGAGGAAGTCATAAAAAGGATTGAAAATAATATAGTAAAATTTAATGAAGAAAGTAAGGATAAAACAATAATAATAAATTCATCATCTGGCTATTCCCTTGTTTTTTCTAAGGAAGAGATTAGAGGTCAACTTAAAAAAGCCGATGATATGATGTATAGAAATAAACTCTTAAATAAATCCAGCAATAAAAATACAATTTTAAAAGTACTTCTTTCTGCTCTTGCTGAGAAAGATTATATAACAATGGGACATACAAATAGAGTTCTTGAAATATGTAGAAAGATTGCAGAGAAAATGAATCTTGAAAAAAGCAAAAAAGACAACCTTTTTCTTCTTTCAGAAGTTCATGATATAGGGAAAATTGCAATACCTGATTCTATTTTACAAAAACCTGGAAAATTGTCCGAATCTGAATGGGAAATAATGAAGTCTCATTCTGAAAAGGGGTACAGAATAGCTATTAATTCTGAAGAACTTTCAAATATTGCTGAACTTGTTCTTAAACATCATGAAAGATGGGATGGCAAAGGTTACCCACTGGGTTTGAAAGGCGAAGAAATCCCAATTGAATGTAGAATTTTATCTATTGCAGATTCATTTGATGCGATGACCTCTCAAAGACCATATAATATAATAAAAAATGTAGACCAAGCTCTTGATGAAATTATTAACTGTAGTGGTAAGCAGTATGATCCATATATTGTTGAAATATTCAATCAGTTAATTATAGAAAATGAAATTTCTTGATTTTGACATAAATCAAATTTGATTTACCTATTAATTAGATGAATTTAAAAGTTAATATTTAAGGTTATGATATGAATCGGAAAATTATTTTTGCTATTGAAGATGATAGCGACATTCTTTCTCTACTTGAAACAACCTTTACAAAGGAGCATTATATTTTTGAAGGTTTTGGTTCAGCAAAAGATTTTTTTGAAAGGCTAAAATTTAAAATACCAGATTTAATAATATTGGATCTTATGCTTCCAGATATTGATGGATTTGAGATAATAAAAAGATTAAAAACATCAAAAGATTATAACTATATACCTTTAATAATTGTTAGTGCGAAGACAGATGAGATCGACAAAGTGGTTGGACTTGAAATTGGTGCTGATGATTATATAGTAAAACCTTTTTCAGTTAAAGAACTTTTAGTAAGGGTTAAAAAGCAGATTCAAAAAGAAAAATCCTTTAAACATGAAGAAATCGAAAAAGACGAATTAGTATTAGAATTACCTGAGGGAAATTTAAAACTTTCCAAGGTAAGACATTCGGTTTTTTTTGATAATGAAAAGTTAAACCTAACTTCAGCAGAGTTTAAGATACTTGAGAAATTGATGGAAAACCCTGGATGGATTATAAGCCGTGATAAACTTTTAGATTATCTTTGGGGAAACGAGAAAGCAGTTATTGATAGGACCATAGATGTTCATGTAACTCATCTTCGTCAAAAATTGAAAAAAGCTGGAAAATATATTAAAAATGAAAGAGGAATTGGTTATAAGTTTGATATATAAATATTTTAGAAATGAAGGTATAATTAATGGATGAAACAGAGTTATTAAAAAAAAAGATATTATTCAGAAACCTTGTTTTTACATTTCTTCTTTTCTTTCTTATTTTTATTGTACTATTATCAGTAATTTTAAACTACAACTATAAAAAATTCATATATGAAAATCTAGATTTTTGCTCGGACATTTCTAATATAATTGAGAAATCTATTGATAAAGACTTTTCAAATCTACCCGAATTTTCTAGCCTAAATTCAAGAGTTACTCTAATTGATTGTAATGGTAAAGTCTTATATGACAATAAAGCAGATATATCTATTATGGAAGCTCACTTTGATAGAATCGAGCTTCTTCAATCAATGCAAAAAGGAAGTTCATATGAAATTAGAACCAGTAAAACACTTGGCAAGAAGCTATTTTACTATTCTAAAATAGTTACTAAAGATGCCAAATGTATAGGTTTTATAAGGATAAGTAAAGAAATAACCCAACTTGAAAAAACCAATTTGATCTCAACAATAATCCTTTTATCTTTTCTATTTTTACTCTTTTTTATAACGATGCTTTTAAGTTTCAATCAGAATTCTTATCTTTTTTCAATCATTAATTTGGCATTACTTAGTATACAAAATATTACTGAAGGAAAAGAGAATAATAATATTTTCTTAAAGCAAAAAAGTTGGATTTATGGCAAACAGTTACAGAACAAAATAGAAAACCTACTTCTGATATCGTTTTCAAAAACCAAAGAAAAAATTGTGAAAAATGAAATAGAAATTATTTCAAATCTTTTTGAAAATTTTGATGAACCTGTTTTACTTTTTTCCGAAAATGGTCAAGCCCTTGTTGCTAATGGCATCGCAAGAAAGATATTTATCCCTGATAAATTTCAAACCCAATATAAAGAAAAGTATTTTTGGGAAATTTTCATATCTTCTGAAATTTCATCAACAGTGCAAAAAACTATGGAATACAAAGATAAAACTTTGGTTGAAATTGAGTTTGGTGATAGACTATTTTTATTACGAGTAGCTTTTTTAAATTCAATAAATTCTATCTTTTTGATTTTTACAGATATAAGTGAAGCCAAAAGATACTATGAGCTTATAAAAGGGATACTTTCAGCAATAACTCATGAACTAAAAACACCTCTTACTTCTCTAAATGGTTTTTTAGAGCAGATAATAATAGAAGCAGAGGAAAAAAAGTTAAGTAGTATACTTTCTTATGCCCAGATAGCTGAGAGAAATTGTCATCGCCTTATACTTTTAACGGAAGATATAATAGAACTTGAAAAAATGCACTATCAGAAAAAATTAAATATAGAAAAGTTCGAAATAAATTCAACTATAAATGAGATAATGCTTTTATTTTACGCAACAGCTAAAGAAAAAAATATAGAGTTATCTTATAAAACTTTAGATAAAGAGATAATTTTCAGTACAGATAAAAATCTATTTGAACAGATTTTAATTAATCTTGTTGATAATGCCATAAAATATACCGATCATGGATTTGTTATAATTAGTGCTGAAAAAACCAATGACAAATTAATACTTTCAGTTGAAGATTCTGGAATAGGAATAGAAGAAAAAGAAATCCCCAAAATTTTTGAACCTTTTTATTGTGTAGATAAAAGTAGAAGTAAGCAAAGGGGTGGAACTGGACTTGGTCTTTCAATAGTGAAAAAAGCCACTATAATTCTTGGTGGTAGTATCGATGTTATAAGTCACCCATACAAAGGTTCAAAATTCGTTGTTGTACTCCCTTATTTATCTTAAAAAATAATTATTTAATATTTAAATAGATAATTTTTCAAGCGACTTATCTTAAATTCTAATCTTTTCTTAACAAATATTTAACATAAAAAAAACAATAATTTTAATCTAAATAAACATTCAAGAATTTTATTACAAATGTAAAGGAGGACTTTTATATGAGCAAAAAAGCTTTAATCTTTTTATTTCTTTCAATTTTATTAATAATTTTCTTTAGCAATCTTACTGCACAATCTAAGATTGAAATAACAGGTGGTGGCGCTACTTTCCCACAGCCTTTTTATTCAAAACTATTTGATATCTATTATAACTTAAAAGGTGTGAAAGTAAATTATCAAGGAATTGGTTCTGGCGGTGGAATCAAAGGCCTTACAGATAAAACCATGGATTTTGGTGCGACAGATGCACCTATGACTATCGAAGAAGAACAACTCGCTAAAAATCCTATTATACACTTTCCAACATGCCTTGGTGCTGTCGTAGTTATATACAATCTACCTGGGAACCCATCTATTAGATTGACTGGTGATTTAATAGCAAAGATATTTATGGGTAAAATTACAAAATGGAATGATCCAGAAATTGCAAAGGTTAATCCTTCAGTCAAAATGCCTAATTTACCTATAATTGTTACAAGAAGAACAGATGGAAGTGGAACAACTTATATTTTTTCTGAATATCTTTCAAAAGCAAGTAAAGATTGGGCTTCTACTTTAGGAACTGGAAAATCATTAAATTGGAATCAATCAACAATAGGTCAAAAAGGAAATCCTGGTGTTGCTGGATTTGTAACCCAAACTCCTGGAGCCATAGGTTATGTTGAGCTTGTTTATGCAATTCAGAATAATATAAAATATGCATCAGTTCAAAACAGCTCTGGAAACTTCATAGAACCAAATCTTGATTCAGTTTCACTAGCGGCAGAAGTCAATATGGCAGATGATACTAAGGTTTCTTTAACAAATACTAGTTCTAAAAATGGTTATCCTATTAGTTCCTTTACCTGGATAATCCTTTATGCTGAACAGAACTACAATGGAAGAAGTATTGAGTTGGTAAAAGCGATGTTAGACCTTTTCTGGTTTATAATTCATGATGGTCAAAAATATGCAAAAGAACTTGGTTATGCACCACTTCCTTTAGCAGCAGTAAAAAAAGCTGAAGCTCAGCTTAAAAAAGTCACTTTCAATGGAGTGCCTGTTCTTAAGTAAATAGATATTAAATATTTTATGTTAATAAAAATCAAACTTCACTGAAACTACCTTATTAAACTACATTATACAATCCTATTGAATTAACTGATTTTGATAAAATTTCTGGGTGCCTAATCTTATGGGCACCTTTTTTAATCTTAACACAAAATTAACAAAATCTTAATACAAATTAGATTTTAGTTTTTTAATTTCTAATCAGTAGGTTAAAAAGATGAAAGATAAAATATTTAAGTATTTTCTAACTTTTTCAGCTTTACTTTTAATATTATTATTAGGTATAATCTTTCTATTTTTAGTTAGGGATTCAATACCAGCTCTTAAAGTAAATATTTTATCATTATTTTCAAATAAAGCCTGGGATCCATTAAATGATTCTTATACATTTTTGCCATTTATAGTCGGAACTTTAATGACCTCTTTTATAGCTCTTATCATAAGTTATCCTTTTTCAATTTCAATAGCCTATTTTCTTTCTCAATATTTAGAAAAAGGAACTTTTAGAACCATCATCGAAAGCTCAGTAGAACTTCTTGCTGCAATTCCTTCTGTTATATATGGACTTGCCGCATATTTTATACTTTTACCACTTATAAGAATGTTTCAAATCAAAATTGGAGTTGCACCTTATGGTGTTGGCATATTTTCAGCATCTTTAGTATTAAGTATTATGATAATCCCATATTCGGCAAGTATAGCAAGAGAAGTCTTTCTCATGTGTCCTCGTGATTTGCAGGAAGCAGCTTATAGTCTTGGTGCAACAAAATATGAAGTTATAACTAAAGTTGTATTTCCTTTTGGGAAATCTGGTGTTTTAGCTGGAGTTCTATTATCTTTAGGAAGAGCCCTTGGCGAAACCATGGCTGTGACAATGTTAATAGGAAATTCAAACTTCTTACCAAAATCAATATTTTCACCATCAAACACTATGGCTAGTGTTATAGCCAATGAATTTGCAGAATCTACAAGTTATCTTCATTCTTCAAACCTAATTTTAATGGCTTTGTTGCTATTTATAATAACATCAATCATCAATCTTATAGGTAAAATTTTTATAAAAAAAGCCGCAAAGGCAACAATTTAATGAAAAAATGATAAATAAGGATTTTTATGGCTGCTAAAATTAGTAAGGACAATAATCTTATTCTTAGAAAAACCAAAAATAAACTTTTTAACATTACTATTATTTTTTTATCTTTAGTTGCTATCTTACCTTTATTTTTCATACTTGGATTAATTGTAAAAAAAGGGATTGAAACCTTTTCGATAAATCTTTTTATCTTCAATACAAGGCCAGTTGGAGAACCAGAAAATGGCATATTAAATGCTATAATAGGAACTTTTTTAATGGTTATTAGTTCTTCAATCTTCGCAAGTATTTTTGGCATAATAATTGGTCTATTTTTATCTGAAAATAAGGGGAAAAAGATATATATCCCTGTGAGACTTTCAGCCGAGATAATTCAGGGAATACCTTCAATAGTAATAGGTATTATTGCTTATATAATATGTGTAAAGCCGATGAGACATTTTTCGGCTTTTGCTGGAACTGTGGCTCTCTTTATAATGATGTTACCCTATGTTATAATAAACACTGAAGAAACTATATCGAGAATACCTTACACTATAAAAGAAGCTGCAATTGCACTTGGAGTGCCTTACTACAAAACAATTATAAAGGTCATTCTACCAAGTGGTATTTCTGGTATTCTAAGTGGAATTTTAGTCGGGATAGCAAGGATAGCTGGTGAAACCGCACCACTACTTTTCACTGCTTTTGGTAATCAATTCCTATCTTTAAGTTTTAACAAGCCTATAAATGCAATTCCTCTTGTCATATTTAACTATACAATGAGTCCTTATCCAGAGCTACATAAAATCGCCTGGAGCTCTGCATTTGTTCTTGTTCTTTTTGTCTTGTTGATAAATATTACAGCTAAATTCGGAGCAAAAAAGTGGAAGATAGAATATTAAGAATCGAAAATTTTTATGTCTCATATGGGAAAAACACCGTATTAAAAAATATTTCTTTTGATGTTCAAAAAAATAGTGTAACTGCAATAATGGGACCCTCAGGATGTGGTAAAACTACTTTAATTCGAGCAGTAAATCGGTTACATGATTTAAACTCAGATGTTACTTCTAAAGGTGCCATATACCTTGATGATCAAAATATTTTTGAGATTGACCCGATACTCTTACGAAGAAAAGTCGGTATGGTATTTCAAAGACCAAACCCATTCCCTACAATGAGCATCTATGATAATGTTATAGCTGGATATAAACTAAATGGGTTGCATCTTACCAAAAAAGAAGCAGATAGAATTGTTGAGACATCTTTGATTCGAAGTGGGTTATATGATGAAGTTAAGGCTGATCTATTCAAAAAAGGAACATTTCTATCTGGTGGTCAGCAACAAAGACTTTGTATTGCAAGAGCCCTAGCTATGGAACCAGAAATCTTACTTTTAGATGAACCAACATCGGCTCTTGATCCTAAGGCAACATCTAAAATAGAAGAACTTATGATGAGCTTAAAACAAACTGTAACTATATTGCTTGTTACACACAATATCGCTCAAGCGGCAAGAGTATCAGATTATGTGGCATTTCTTTATCTCGGGGAACTTATAGAATTTGGTCCTAGCAAGAAAATATTTACATCCCCAGATTCCCTGGTAACAGAGGAATATTTAAGTGGAAAATTTGGCTAAACTATAAATAGGAGTGATTTATGATAGACAACATGATGAATGAATTAAAAAGATCTGTTCTTTCTTATGCTTCTTTTGTAAAAGATATGATGAATAAATGCATAGAGGGGTTATCTAAAAGGGACTCAAAATTACTTCTAAATATTATAAATGATCTTGAGCCATATGCAAATATAAAAGAACTTGAAATCGATGAGTATTGTATTTCTTCTATAGCTCAGTTTCAACCAAAAGGTAAAATACTTAGGCAGATAATAATGTCATTAAAAATCAATAATGATCTTGAAAGAATAGCCGATCACGCTGTAAATATAGCAGAAGCTGGACTAGAACTTTTTAAGTATCCATTAGGAGTGGTAAGTGAAGAGATTTTCTCGATGGCAAGTTTTGCAAACTCTATGTTTGAAGATGCTATTGCTTCTTTTTCTTATGAAGATTCGGATAAAGCGACATCTGTTTGTGAGCAGGATGATAACATGGATAAACTAAATGAAAAGATAATCTTGAATTTTTTAAGCGTACCTGTAAATTCAGTTGAAGAGAAAAGTACCGCATTATCTTTAGTTTTGATTTCACGAAACCTTGAAAGAGTAGCTGATCTTGCTACAAATATAGCTGAGGATGTTTATTATATTGCAACAGGTAAAGTAATAAAACATAAATCTTCTGAAAATTTATAATTAAATAAATTCGATGCAGGAATATATGTCTTACCAAAAAAAAGATATTAATCTAGAATTAAAGCAAGAGATTGCAAATAGTATAACTCATGGTATAGGCATTGCATTGTCGATAGCTGCTCTTACGATACTTGTTGTTTTTGCAGCTTTGCAGGGGAACCCTTGGAAGATTGTTTCATTTTCATTATTTGGAACAAGTTTAATAATATTATATCTTTTTTCTACTTTGTATCACAGTTTCACAAATCCAAAAGTTAAAAGATTTTTTAGGATATTGGATCATTGCTCTATATTTATCTTAATAGCTGGGACATATACTCCTATAACATTGATAACCTTAAGAGGACCAATTGGATGGACCTTGTTTGGATTGGTCTGGGGTATGGCAATTTGTGGAATTATTTTTAAGTCTTTTTTTACTGGAAAATACAATAAAATATCTACATTGTTTTATGTTTTCATGGGTTGGATTGTTGTTTTCGCATTAAAACCTCTTATCCAAAATTCTTCATTTCGGCTTCTCACATGGTTTTTAATAGGTGGTTTATGCTATACTTTAGGGGTATTCTTCTATGCTTTAAAAAAAGTTGCTTATTCCCATGCTATCTGGCATCTTTTTGTTCTTGCAGGTTCAATCTGTCATTTTTTTGGAATACTTTTTCATGTATTGTAATGTCAAGAATTTAACTTAGAAATATTAAAATAATCTTCTTTATCATATTTCTTCAATACTCTTAAAACTCTTAATGTATTTATTCTTCCAACTTGACCTACTGGTTCCATATCAAAATGTACCAAGCCAGGATATTTCTGTTGTGTTTTCCATAAGTTGTCTTTTGTTTTTTTGGACAAAATTAAAATAATGGCTTCTTTCATTCTTATATCATATGGAAATTGAATACTCTGAAAAAAATCAAGTCCTCTTAATATATCATAATGCCATCTAGAGGGCCATGATAATAATATCATTTTTTTATCTATTATTTGATCTGTCTTATCCGATTTATATAATTTATGTTTAAGTATGAATTCACAAGATAGCTCTATTGATTTAACTATTTCACCTTTTCTATATTGATAACCATTAAATATATATTCTTTTAAACCTTCTAGTATATTAATAGTAGTATGAAGAGAACTATGATTTTTATCATACTCCCACCTACAATTAAAACCTCCATCTGCAAATTTTTTTTCAAGAATATAATCTACGATTTGATCTATTTTTTCCGATTGTATTTTAGCATAACAACAGATATTTAATATCATCCCGCAAATGCAAAGATCTAGGAATCTCTCTCCTTTCTTTTCTGGAATCTTCCAAAGACCATTTAATAAGATAAGAGAACTTTCTTTATATTCTTTTAACTCAGGGTCTATCCCAAGATTTTTTAAATCTAACAAAGTATAAGTCGTAGAAATCCACTTGGGTGAGTATAATCCGTTAGCCCACATACCCGTTTGGTTATCTCTTTTGCTTAAGAATTGAAATCCCCAACCTTTTTTGGAAATCTGCTGTTGCAAATCTTTGATCTCTGATGTTTTTGCATCAAGTAAATCTCTATAAGTTTGATAAATAATAGAAGGATCACCTTTTAAAAGCCAATCAAATACTGTATTTTTAGTAGATTCTTTTTCCATTTTTAAGAAACCTTGACAGTATTATAATTATATTTCGAATTGTTTATAAAACATTAATTACTTAAAAGAGCATTTTCTATAGCTTTCAATATGACTTTACTGCTTGCAGTTGCTCCACTTACAACATCAACTTTAAGTTTTTGATCTTTTAATACTTTTTCTACAATGGCTTCTGCTGGCTGACCTTTACCATTTCTATGTTCCAATAATTTTATATCAATTATTTTATGATCTTTGACTGTAACCTCAACTTTCGCAGAAACAGGTATAGTAATATATTCTCCCCTATAAATACCATCTTTAACACTGCTTAAATCAATATCAGAAATTTGTAAATCATTTATTTGCTTATTATAGTTTTTTACTTCAAAATAAATTTTCAAAGCCAAAAAAATAAAAAAGATCAATATAATAGAAATAATTATTAAGAAAACTATATTTTTTGTTTTCATTTTTCCCGCCTTTCTTAATTTAAGTTTACAATAGCATTATATTTAAGCAAGAAATTGTTAACTTTTCTTTTTTGAATTTTTATTATATTATAATTATAAAAAGAATGAGGAGGTTTAATCTATGAAAAGTATTAGGAAATTTCTTTTTGCTATGACTTTTATTCTTATTTTTATTTTGATGTTTTACATCAATATTTCTTCACAAAACAAGATAATTGTGGATGGTATCATTAATCCAAATGAATATACCAATAAATATTCTTTTGATAATAATAACTTTATTGTTTATGCAGAAATTTTAAAAGATATAGTATATTTTGGAATAGAATCAAATGCATCAGGTTGGATAGCTATTGGTTTTGATCCAACATCAGCTATGAAAGATGCCGATATGATTTTGGCAGTGGTATTAGATAAGGAAGTTAAAGCCTTCGATACATATTCAACAGGAATCTTTGGACCTCACCCTGATGACACATCAATAAATGGAACTTATGATATCCTTTCTTTTGCTGGCAAAAAGGATAATAACAAAATTTATTTCGAATTTTCAAGGAAAACTGATACAAAAGATTCAAAAGATAAACCAATATTAAAGGGGAAAGAAATAAAATTACTGTGGGCTTATTCAGACTCGACAGATATAAAATCAAAACATAAAAAAAGAGGAAGTGAAATAATTGTAATTAAATGATTGAAATTTGGTTTAATTTTAGAACACATAGGAGTTGTTATGAATTTATTATATATTCATTTAGGATTGATGATAGTGGTTTTTGTAATTTCTCTAGTAGCTGGTTTGATTGCAAAATTTTTAAGAAAAAAAAGTTGGTGGCTAAAAATCCATAAATTATTAAATCAGATAAAGACTATTTTGGCAATTTTTGGCTTTATTATTGCTATACTTATGGTTAATAATTTCCAGATGAATCATTTTTCATCCATTCATGGGATAATTGGGCTTTTTGTCTTTCTTCTTATATTGCTTCAGTCGATTGCCGGTTTTATTATTACAAATAAATATCTAGTCAATTTAAAGTCTTTACAAAAAGCAAATATTTTAAGATATTTAAGAATTATACATAAAAAATCTGGTTTAATAATTATTATCTTGATTCTTTTTAATATTTTTATTGGGCTAAGTAGATTATTTTAAGCTTAGGTAAAAAATTAAACAACTAAGCTTAAAATTATACATCGACATTAAGTACAACTTTTAAAAACCAACCTATAAAAAAAGAAAAAGTTGCTACACCCAAACTTATAAAAGCCATTTCGAAAAATCGATGCTTGAAATCTAAATCTTTGGCTATAGATAAATAGTAATTAAAGAATAATATTATAAGTATGACTATAAGTAAAGTAATACCAAGACATAAAAATTTTTCTTTTATAAATAAAAATGGAAGAATAAGAAGTATTACCGTTATAATATATGCTGTACCAGTATAAAATGCTGATTTTGTAGCTTTTGGATCTCCTTCTGCTTTAGATGAAAGATAATCCGATGCAGCCATTGAGAATGCAGCTGAGATTCCAGTAATAAGCCCGGCAAGAGAAATAGTTTTTGTTTGACCAAGTGCAAGAGTAAAACCTGCAAGTGCTCCAGTCAATTCGACTAAGGCATCATTGAGGCCTAAAACTATTGAACCAACATATTTCAGTTTTTCTTCATCTAACATAGAAATCAACTCTTTTTCATGTTCTGCTTCTTCTTTGCTAATATTTTTAGCCTCTGAAAATTCCACCGAAATATCCTCATATAACTTGGAACCTGTTCCTTCTCTTTTTTCCATTAGTTTCAAAACAAAGGTAATTCCAAATATTTTTGCTAAAAATAGCCTAAGATAAACTTTGAAAATATTTGGTTTTACCTTGACTTTGGTAATATTTTGCCAGTAATTTCCATGAGCCTTTTCAGCTTCGGCGATTTTTTGCAATATGTTTTTGTTTTTTTCATCCTTGATGATTTTAGATAATTTTAAGTAAATATGATATTCAGTCATCTCATTTTTTTGAATCTTTAATAATAATTTCTTGCTTTTTTTATCCATAACCTTCCGTCACGATTTACTTAATAGCATATTATATTTGGAATTTTTTCTCTTATTAGTATAAAATATATTAAAAAATTTACTATCAATATTTTATATATCCTTATTCATATCCTATTCTTATTCATATCTGTATGTTTATATTTTTCCAATCATTAATTGAAATAATTACAAAAATATCTATAATCATCAAAGGACGAACAAGTAAAAAAAATAAAATAACACTCATAAATAAAATAATACAAATAATTAAAATAATACATTTATAGGAAATCTATTTATGAAGGTTTGTTTTTTTCATTTAAGTGACTATGATGTAGATCTGATAAAAGAGAAGCTAATAGAGGCTGCTTCTTATTTAGGTGGCTTTCAAAAGTATTTTAATAGTAAAGATAAAATTCTTTTAAAACCAAATCTTTTAGCTTCTGATAATCCTGAAACAGGTGTTATTACTCATCCTCTGTTCTTTGAAGCTGTTATAAAATTTTTTATTGAAGAAGCAAAAAAAAATGATTATCAGCTTGAAATAGCATGCGGAGACTCCCCGGCTGTTTCGCCCTCTATAAAAGTCGCAAAAGATGTTGGAATCTACCAGATTTGTGAAAAATATAATATTCCATTTATTGATTTTAAGGGAAAAACACAGATTAATGGAAATAAAAAAAATATAATAAAAAATTTTGAAGTAGCATCCGAAGTATTGAACTTTGATAAAATAATATCTTTACCAAAACTTAAAAATCACTCCTTAACTGTTTTTACGGGAGGCATGAAAAATCTTTTTGGCGTAATTCCAGGAAAAACTAAAGCTTATCTTCATACAAGATTTCCAGACTCAGTCGTTTTTTCGAAAATGATTGTTGATTTAGCTGATTCATTAAAAACCGGGCTTTGTTTTATGGATGGCATTATTGCACATGAAGGAGAAGGACCAAGAGGAGGAAATCCGATAAAACTTGGATATATTATTGTTGGAGAAAATCCATTTATTGTTGATTTACTTGCTTCAACTCTAGTTGGATACAACCCAAAAGATATCCCATTTTTGAAATACTATTCACAAAAACATGATGTTTCATTGGACATCAAAGATCACCAGATTTATGGAGATCAGTTGATATTTAGAAAAGATTTTAAGAGAATTAGCTTTTACAAAAAAACTACTATACCTAAAAGATTCAGAAAAGGATTTATTTATAACTATTTAATAAGTTCGAGACCTTTTATAGACAATAAAAAATGCCTATTTTGCCTTCAATGTTATAATATATGCCCAACCGAACCTAAATCTATTTTACTTATTGAAAATAAGTCTTCATTAAAAGATGGGGAAATTGAAAGAATAGAACAGACTTCAGAAGAAACAAAAAAAGTAGATGAAAATATAGAAAAAATAAAAAAAATTGAGAAAGATAAAAATAAATTTAAGAAACTTAAAAAGCTAAAGTACAATTATAACACTTGTATTAGGTGCTTTTGCTGTCAAGAAATATGCCCCCATAAGGCTATAGAGATAAAAAATTCTCTAATAAGTAAGTTACTTAAAAGTATAAGGTGAAAATAATTATTAAATAAAATATAAGATGAATTCCCATTTAATCAAAAATATTAAGGGGGAGAAATACTATGAAAATTGAAGTTAGTAAATATTTAAAAAAAGATTATGACCCACGATTGAATAACCTTAGAAAAGACTTACTTGAAAGTTTAAATTCTGGAATACAAAGTGTTGATCCATATATCTGTGTTAATACTTTTTTTTCATATAAAGAAGAAGAATTAATTAAAGAAAATGGTATCTTACATACCCAAAAAAATAGTCTCGATTATTCAAAATTTAAAAATATTTATTTAATAGCATTTGGAAAAGCTGCAATTAGAATGAGTATTGCAATCATTGGAAGATTCAATATATCTGAAGGCTTAATATGTTCAAATGAAGAAGTTTCCGATGTTGAAAAAAAATTTTTAAATATTGTAGATGTCGATATACTAGATAAAGATAGTAAAAAAGTTTCTTCGGATTTTATTAAAAAGATTCAGTCAAATACTAAAAATATTGAATATATAAAAGGTGGACATCCCCTACCTGATGAAAACTCAATAAAAGCAGGAGTTAAAATTACTAAAATACTTGAAAAAGCAAACAATGAAGATCTTGTTTTTATATTAATATCTGGTGGTGGTTCCGCACTTGTAGAAAGGCCTATGATCTCTTTTGACATATTAAAATCTCTCACTTCTGATCTATTAAAAAAAGGAGCAAATATACATGAACTAAATACCATAAGAAAACATCTATCAAATATCAAAGGTGGAAGACTTATTCAACAAAGTAAAGCTAAAATAGTCTCACTTATTCTTTCAGATGTTCCAGGTGACCCTCTTGAATCTATAGCCTCAGGTCCGACCTATCATGATAGTACAACATACGATATGGCATTTAGCATCCTTAAAAAGTATGAGCTTGTTGAAAAATATCCAGAAATTGTAAATATATTTAATGATGGGATAGATGGTAAAATACCAGAAACTTTAAAAGAAAAAGAGTATAACCAAAAATACATAGACGGGAAAATAGAAAATTTCCTAGTTGGTTCAAATTATATATGTTGTCAAAATATAATTAATAATTTAATAGAAAAAAACTATAATGTTATTTATTTAGGTTCTCTTATTGAAGGAAATGCTGAAGAGATGGCAAAAAACTTTTCTGGGTTTTTAAGATCAATTGTTAAAGATCAATTTGGTTTTATTGAACAATCAAAAAAAGATAAGACTTTTGTTAGTAAAAGTATCTTTTCCAATTTTCCAATTGCCATTGTTTGGGGAGGAGAGACAACAGTCATAGTCAAAGGAAATGGAAAAGGAGGTAGAAACCAGCATTTTGTTTTATCCTTTTTAAGTAATATTATTAAAAATATAAACCATATCGATTTTACTAAATATCTTTTTTCAATTTGTAGTTTTGGGACAGATGGAATAGATGGAGCTTCAATTGCAGCTGGTGCTATCGCAGATAATTGGTCATTAGAATTTATAAAAAATCATAATATTGATATCGAAAATTTCTTAAATAATAGTGACTCTTTTTCATTGTTTGAAAGACTTAATGATGCAATAATAACGGGACCGAGTGGTACTAATGTTACTGATGTAGGAATTTTACTTGTAGAAAAAATGTAGAAATTGGGGTTATCTTAATTTATTTTATATCCTGATTTATATAGTGAATCTATTTATAAAGTTATATCTTAAGATAACCCCCTAAAAAATCATGGACAATCCTTATGAAAACCCTAAATTAAATTTATAAATGATACCTAAAAATTCATTAAATAATTTACATAAAAAAGATAGAAAGTATCAAGACACCTATCAAAGCTCCGATACCTGTTACAAGTGATCCTAAGGTCTGCAATCTATAACCTTGTCCTACATCCATATCAGAAAATTTTGCAACAACCCAGAAATATGAGTCGTTTGCGTGAGAGACAACCATAGAACCAGCTCCAATTGCAAGTACAACAAGTGCTTTTTGAGGTGTTGTAACAAAACCTAAAGAAGTAAGCATTGGAGCAAGAATAGAGGATGTGGTAATAAGAGAAACTGTTGAAGAACCTTGAGCTGTTTTTATTGCTGCAGCTATTATAAATGGGAGAAGCAATCCAATATTCAATTTTGCTAAAATATTACCAAGATAATTCCCAACTCCACTTGCTCTAAGGACACTACCTAAAGAACCACCAGCTGCAGTTATAACAAGAATAATAGCTGAAGTTTTTATTGCTTCACCTACCCATCCATCGAAGACTTCCTTTTTCCAACCAGTCATAATCGAAGCTATAAAAACACCTATTAATAATGCTATATTCGGATTACCTATAAATACCAAGATTTGTTTCACTAACTTTGTTCCAAATGGGTTAGTAGGAAAAGATGCGATTGAATTTAATGCAATTAAAATAAGTGGTAAAACTATTGGTAAAAATGACATTGCTGGTGAAGGAAGTTTCTTAAAACTTTTTTTTAACTCTTCAAAAGACATACCAGCTGAAGGATCTATATTTATTTTTTTACCATATTTTATGGAAAAAAACCAACCTGCTAAAAGAGCTGGTATAGAAGCCAATAATCCAAGCATAATAACCAAGCCAAGATCGGCGCCAATATTTCCAGCAGCAGCTATTGGACCAGGAGTTGGTGGAACCAAGCAATGTGTAGAATATAAACCCATACTTAAAGATGTAGCCATAACTGCTAGTGATATACCGGCTGCTTGTGCTAGGCTTCTATTTAATGCTTGCAAGATAACGAAACCAGAGTCACAAAAGACTGGTATAGATACAATATAACCTGCAATTCCGATTGCAAGAGGTGAGTTTTTCTTACCAACTATTTTTAATATTGATTCAGCCATGACGATTGCTGCACCACTTTTTTCTAGAAAATAACCAAGAATTGTTCCTAAAATAATGACTATACCAATACTTGTTAAAGTACTTCCAAATCCGCCAGTTATAAGGTTTATGACTCCTTGAACAACCTTATCATCTTTTTTAACATCAAGCAAAGGCGGAGTTCCAGTTAAAAAATAGGAAAGAAGACCATAAAGTAAAGCGGACAGTAAAAGAACCAAAAATGCATTTACTTTGAGTTTAGCAGTAAGGTAGATGATAAAAGCAATGGTAAAAAGTAGAATAAAGGTTTGAATTAATCCTACATTCATGCTTAATCCTCCCTAAGTTTTTTTTGGATATACATTTGACTAATATAATAATAAAATAAATTTTAATTTTTTAAAGAAAACATATTTCAATTTTATTTATGTTTATTTTTATTCGATATTTTTAACTTAATATTTTTTATATATTATTTTTTATATTTTTTGTACTATTCGCATAGCAATATATGCATTTGTAAAGGCAAGTATTATATGCCCCAATATCTTTACTTACAATACAATTACAATTTTTCCTCTGCCCTTTATCTTTTAATTCTTTTTTTGATGTATAAGGCAGCTTTTCAGGTAGCTCATATCCTAGAAAATCCATAAGATATTCATTATTATTAAAAAGTTTTACCATAAGAAGGTCATCGATACATTTATTATGGAAAATTCCATATTCTTTTAAGTCGATGTCTTCAGCACAAGTTGCAATAGTGAAATTTGGATTTATCTTTTTCCAATCTTTTTGTAAATTTTGAATACCTTTAGCAAATTGAATTTTCTGTTCATAAGAAAATTCAGATTTTAGAATATTATCTTTGTTAAAAATTTGCGGGGCTTTTTCTATCATGTTGTTGATGACTTTTTTATATATAGCAATATCAACAAAACTAAAGACCAATTTATTTGTATATAAAAGTAAATCTTGAGCAATCTTAGAAACTTTGATAAGTAAATTTTCTACATTCAAACTATCTGTTAAAATCAAAGGGTCAAATCGCCAAATCACTTTTTCTTTTCCAATTAGCTTTGAAAGAGCTTGAAATGTTTTTATCCTTTCTTTCAAAGATGGGAGACCTATTTCAAACTTTTCATCTTCATAATCGTTTAATGTATATTGAAAATAGTAATTTATCCCTTTTTCATCAAGTATTTTCAAATAAGGTATAATTGGTTTTGGATTTTTCGACCAAAAAACTATTATTCTGACCTTTTCAAAAGAAATATATTGAACATTTTTTTTATTAAAAGGATTTATCCATTTAGTATAGCCTTTGAAAAGTCTATCAAAAAACCATTTTGAATAAAAGGCTGGTATGTCTGTTGCTCGACTAGCAGATATTATTAATGGAGCAATGGCTTCAAATTTTTTACCATTTTCATCTATGATTTCTGTATTTTCCCATATTTTAGGCATAATTTTTTATATTAACTTATCTTTGTTTATTCTGTTTATCTTTGTCTTTTCTAATTTAATCTTTTTAATTCTAGTAATTTAAATCCCGTTTATTTTTAATTTTAATTTTAAGGAGACTTAGTATTATAAAATTTTATAGGAATAATTCTATTATTTATAATCTTTTTTATTTAATCTTGTTTGAATAATTCTATCAATTGATATGGAGTTATAAAAGGATATCGCATTGTATTTGTTGTAAGATATCGTATAAAAGAACCATTTTTGAAAATTTTGGGTGGAAATGCAGCATAATTACAAAATGCTGAATACGCAGAACTTTTACTTCCATATTTTGAATTAGGGTTAAAAATAGAAGTTAAACTATATTGATTCCCATAAATTCCATATTTATTAAAGATAGATTCTGGATGATAATAATTTCCAGTAATAAGTCCTAAATATACTCCATCCTGTCCATATATTTTACATCCCTCAAAAAAAAACCTATTGTATAAAGAAGTACCTGAAGAAAAGGACAAAGTAAATAATTCACATGAGCTTAAGATGAATGTGAAGAAAAGCAATATTAATAATATTCTTAATTTAATATTTTTTTTCATTTATCAAAATCTTCCATCTCATTTAATAATTTTTCTTTACACTCTTCACACATGCAGTGAGAAAATTTTGGAAGATAATTATATTCAAGCATTTTCAGCTTATTTACAGCATCGTCTATCTCAATAAAATTATCCCCTACCTTTATTCTATTACACCAAGCACAAAGATAGAATAATTCACTTGATCTTTTTTCTAAATCAAGTTCTATAGATCTATTTGTTTCTTTAATTAATTTATGGATTAATTTTAATATACCATTATTTAATGGTATAATTTCAAGTTCAAATAATCTCATATTTTTTTCGTTATCACATCTATATGTTGTTATAAAAATCTTTCTTTTTTCTCTAACTTTTTTAAAAATATCCTTTAATATTTTTATCAAAGTTAGATCATCTGCAAAATCAAAATAATTTAGTCCTAACAGATTTTTGTCGTATATAACATTTTTTGTATCTATTATATTATTGTCTTTATCTAATAAATATTCTTGTATTAGTTCTTCCATATTTATCCTTTTGTTTTCTTTTTTATCTCATCTGCTGCAATTTTCCCTGTTAAAATTGACATAGGAACACCAGCTGGACTATATACCCATTGCCCTATTTGGTATATATTACCTATAGGAGTTAAAATAGAACTATTTACTTTTAGCATATTAGATACAGCAGGTATTCCTTTTTCAAAAGCCCAACCAACTATTGATCCTTGAGAGCTTTCTATCCTATTTTCAATGCTCAATGGACTAAACGAAAATTTTTTTATTATTTTATCTTTAAGCATAGGATAGGTTGAACTTACTAAAATATTGACAACATTGTTTTCAATCTCAGAAATAAACTGCTCAAGCCAACCTGCATTTTTTATTTTTTTAAAAAGCTCATATTCAGCCATAAAACTCACTATTAGTCCTGTTTTTCCATAAGGTGCCATATTTTTATCTCTAATGGCTGGAATAGATATCTCAAAGGTATTATATTTTAAAAAGCTTTCTAACCATTTTAATATATCTTCTTTAGTAAAAGTTTCAAAGTTAGCAAGGATACTATCGAGTTTTTTACGATGCAGATCACCAAGCCCCTTTCTTGAAGGAGTATAGAAAAAATGACCATAAGAAATTTTCTTAAAAGTTTCAACAGGTTCATCAACTTCAATAAATGTCGTAAATACAGAATCATTTCCTCTAAATTTAAGGATTTTTTCTTTTTTTAAGTAAAACTTTTTCTTTATACTATTTGAAAGTTCATCTATTTTTATAATATTAAAAAATGTTTTTAAATCACAAGCCCATACAAGATATTTATAACTATAAATTTCTCCTTTTTCATCTTTTAAGATATTTTTAGCAGGATATATTTCAACAATTTTTGTGTTTTTTTTAATTTCGCCTTTAAATTCTATAACTTTTTTTTCTATTTCTAAAGCTAAATTTCCAATACCACCTTTTGGATAGAAGTAGTTTAAGTATAGTGAAAAGTATCCTAAAGCGAAAAATGTTGGTGTATTTTTAAAAAAATGTTGAGTAATATTATCCAAAAGAGATTGGTTTTTAATATACTTACTAAGATAGTCCTCAACTGGAATTTTTAGTCGATTTATATTTAATATCGTAAATAGAAACTTTGGAAGCCAAGGTAAAAGTTTTTTAAGTAAAAAACCAAAATCCTTATTTAATTCCTTAAATATTGGGTTATCTATACCATATAAGATATCAAAATACTTCATTATGGATTTTATTTTTTTAATAGTTTTCTTAACTTCTTCTTTACTTTCAGGATAAAATTTAATTAAAAGTTCTTTGTATTTTTCTATGCCATCAGGGCTTTCTACATTCAAATATTCATCCTCAATCCCAATCGTAATAGGGCTTTTTATTTTTTCAATTTCTATTCCAAACTGTTTAAGCATCGGGAAAATTATCCCAGCATTAAGTAAAGATTTTACTCCCGAATCAAAAATAAAATCATCATGATTAAAACTATTTACTAATCCACCACACTCATTATTTTTTTCTATCAAAAGAACTCTTTTCCCTACTTTCGAAAGATATGCTGAACAAGTAAGACCAGCGATCCCTGCACCTACAATGATTACATCATATTTCATTTTTACCTCATTTGAAAAAATTCTTTTTTTAAGAAAAATAAAGGATACAAAACTTCTATCTTCCCTTTTTATATAATTATTTTTTATTTATTTGTTTTCTATTTATTTATTTATTTTCTATTGATTTTTTTTAATTTATTTATATTTTTATTTAATTATTTTTTTAGTTTTCGTTTTATCATTCTTTAATATTAAACTTATAGCAAGATTTCCAGTCATTATTGCTGTAGGGGTTCCAGCTGGGCTCATGGTCCACTGACCAACCTTAAAAATATATGGTATTGATGTCTTGGCAGCTTCGGTCATCTTTAAGAAATTTGAGTTGATAGGAATTTCACTTTCCATAGACCAACCAATAACCGAACCTTCCGAAGAACCACTTATTTCTTCAATTGTTAAAGGTGTGGATGAAAACTTAAATATTATCTTTTCTTTTAATCCTTTATAAATAGTGGTGGATAATATATTTATAACGAATTCAGTAAGTTTTTCTTTTAGTTCTTCATATATGCCTGATTCTAAAGCTTTTTTGGTTATTGTATAATCAAACAAGAAACTTACTTCAAGTCCAGTTTTTTTTGGTGGAGCAGCATTTTTATCCTTTAATACTGGGATAGAAATTTCATAAGTGTTATATTTACAAAATTCTTCTAACCAATTTATTATCTCTTTTTTATCAAGATTTTCCCAGTTTTCGATGATATATCGCTGTTTTTCTTTTATAATATCACCTAGACCTCTTTTATAAGGAGTATAAAAAAAATGGCTATTTGAAATATTCTTAAAGTATTGAGGTTCTTCATCTACGGCTAAATATATTGAAAAAATGGACTCAGCTCCTCTATGCTTTATTATCTTTTCTTTTTCTTTTTCAATTTTAAGGACTACTTCTTTTGGTAAATCCTCAATTTTAAGATTTTTATATAATGTTTTTAAGTCTGCAGCCCAGATAAGTTTATCGTAATAATATTTATCTCCATTTTCAGTTTGAACGAATTTCTTGGTCACATCAACTTGATCTATTTTACTATTGTACTTTATATCTATATTTAACTCTTTTACCTTTTCTTCCAACTTTTGCGCAAGCCTTCCAGTACCTCCTAAGGGGTAAATATAATCCGGATACATATATAGATAACCTAAAACGAAAAATGTGGGTGTTCCAGCAAAAAAATGCTGTGTAATAATATCAAATAATGATCTATTTTTAATTTTAATTTTATTTATAAAATAATCTTCCATCGAACATTTCATCTTAAATAGCACACTAATATTTGCAAAAAGACTAACAATTGCCGGAATAAAATCCCTAAAAAATGAATGCAATCCTTTTTTGACTCTTAGCATTTTATTTACTGATCTTAAGAATTTTCCCATCTTCCTAATATCTTTAAATATTTTTTTAATATCATCAAAAGAATCTGGAAAAAGATCTTCAAGCATCATTTTATATTTTTCTATTCCTTCTTCTGATTCTATAGATATTATTCTATCTTCAATACCTATGGAAACAGGTGTCTTCACATAATCTAGGGTAATATTCAAAGGTTTTAGTAATGCAAAAATAAACTCCTGTAAGGATCTTGTTCCGCCATCAAATAAATAATCATCTTTATAAAATGAGTTTACAAGTCCACCTGCTTTTTCATTTTTTTCAAAAACAATAACATCATATCCTTCTATTTTCGCTCTTAAAGATGCGACAAGTCCTGATATACCTGCTCCAACAATAATAATTTGACTCATATTATCCTCTTTTCATATTGATCTAATTTAGATAATTTTATACTAATTTCCCATAATTTGTAAGCCACATCTTTATCCAAGGCAGGTGGAGCTGGATCTTCCAAGGTTGTCAGATTGAAATACCTACCGCTAATGTCATCAACTTCTTTTGAAACTCCAAGATAATATAAAGCTTCTGCTGAAATCTCTGGTAATTTTAGTATTTTATTTAAAATATTTTTCCTGTACCATTGATAAATAGGTCCATTATCTTTTCCTGATTCTGTTAAAACGGCTCCAGGATGCATAGTATTTATTGTTACTTTTGTATCTTTGAAATTTTCATTAAAAACAATCATAGACAAAAGTTGTGCAGTTTTTGAATACCCATAACTTTTTAATCCAGAATATCTTTGTTTTTCAAAGGATAAATCGTTAAGTTTTAAACCCCAAACCGCGAAACGATGCCCTTCAGAACCTACCATTATTATTCTTGCTTTATTTTCTTTTTTTAATCTTTCCATCAAAATATAATTTATAATAAATGAGGATAGATAATTTACAACAAATACCTTCTCTAATCCATCTTCAGTCAAATGCCATTTAGTAAGATATATTCCAGCATTATGAATTATAATATCTATTGATTCTTTCATTTGAAGTAATCTTATTGCAACATTGTAAATATCTTCTAATCTACTTAAATCAGCTATTAAATAATCACATTTAATCTTAAATTCATCTTCCAATTCTTTTTTAAGCTTTTCAGATTTTTCGATATTTCTGTTTATCAAAATAAGATTTGCAGAATTTTTAGCATATTTTTTTGCTGTCCAATAACCTATACCCGAAGTGGCTCCAGTTATAACAACTAACCTATTCTTGAAATCATCATTACATATTTTTGGTGGTTTATTGTTGTTTTTAATCATTGCTATAATATTTGACCATTTGTATTCTTTAAAATATTTTATAAATTTTGATTCTTCTTTCATATACTATCCAAACTTTTTTTTCATAAACCTTCTATAAATCTTTCCGAAATGAGGAATGTTGTCGAATATATCGCCCCATAAATCATAATAATCTCTTTGTTCAATTATCTTTCCTTTTTCATTGAATGTTAATCTACTTACACCATAAAGAATGGAACTTGGATACTTTTTATAACTTATTGTCATTTCCCACTCGAGAAATACTATTTTACCATCCATAATTGCATTGACAATCTTCATCTTTAAGTCTTGAGATCTTTTAGTAAGTCTTTGGGTCATTTTTGTAAATTCTTCTTTACCTTTTACTTCCTGTACACTATCTTTAAAAATAATATCATCATCATAGTAAGGAAGTATATGAGACCAATCTGGTTTACCTTCCTTATTGTAAGTATTTGTCCATAATTGTTTAATTTCTTCTAATGTTAATAATTCTATTTTATCTGACATAATAAAAATATCTCCTTATCTGCTAAAAGTATAAAAAAAGTTTTAATAAAAATCAAATTTAATTAACTATTTTAAATTCGATTGTTCAAAATCAATTTTTTATTTCATCTTTATTCTTTGTTTATTTTTTTCCTTATTTCTATTTCAATAGTTTTTTACTTTACATATATAATTATTTTTATATATATGGATTTAAACATATTGACTTTTATATATATTGATTTTTATACCTATTGACTTTTATTTATCTTTTTACTACACTATATATAGGTATACCCTCTATATCTATTTTATATTCTTTTATACCATTTATTAATAATTTTATTTTCAAATTTTTTGGAGGGAAAATGAAAAGTAATAGAAAAGCACATCATTCTAGAGAGTTTAAGGATAGCATTATTAAGAGATTAAATAGAATCGAAGGGCAGATCAGAGGAATAAAAAAAATGATAGAAAATGATTGCTATTGCGATGAGATATTGAACCAAATAACAAGTACTAGAAGTGCCCTCGCAGGAGTTCAAGAAAAGCTACTTAACGAACATATAAAAACATGCGTAGTTGAAAGGATAAAAGAACAAGATTTAAATGTAATAGAAGAAGTAACAAGCACAATTAGGAGGATTATAAAATGAAAAGAATAAAACTAAAAATAACTGGAATGAAATGTATGGGTTGTGTCAGTGATGTTCAAAATGCTCTGTCAAAAGTCTTAGGTGTAAAAAATATCAATGTAGATCTAGGAAAAAATGAAGCAACCGTGGACATTGAAGATTTGGTTAAACCAGAAGATTTAGAAGATGCTATTAATAAAAATACGAATTTCAAAGCTCATATTGAAAAATAAAAAGGATTTTTTTAAAAAGTATTACAATATTAAGTATATCAATTAATAGCATATCAAAAAAATTATAGCAATAAAAAAGGATTATATATGGAAAAAATATATGCTAAAGTAGAGGGTATGAGTTGTTCAAGTTGCACTATAAATGTTAAAAAGGCATTAGAAGAAATAGATGGCGTACTTGATGTTAAAGTCGATTTAAACCTTAAAAAAGCAGAAATAATTTTGGATAAATCTATACCATTTGAAAAGCTGTCATCAAAAGTTAAAGAAGCTGGTTATGAATTATTGAAAGAAGGAGAAGAAGAAGAAGAATTAAAATTCATAAAAAGAGAAAGAAAAAGATTGATTCTATCTTGGGTCTTAACTTTACCACTTTTAATAAAAATGATTTTATCTATGTTTTTTAATATAATGATTAATAATAATATAGTAGATATCAGTATTGATCTTCTTTTTAGTTTTTTAATAATTTTTATATTAGGTTTTAATATTATAAAATCTACTTTCTATGGGATAAAAAAGCTATCTTTTACCATGGATAGCCTTATTGGAATAGGAACAATAGCCTCTTTCGTTACAGGTCTTTTAAAATTATCTAGTATTTTAGGGATAATAAATATCCAAATAGAAGATTTTTCAATGGTCGGTGCTATGATTATGTCTATAAATCATATAGGAAATTATTTGAAACAGCTTTCAACTGGAAAAGCTAGTATAGCTATCAAAAAACTTATGCAACTTGGGGCAAAAAATGCACATAAAATTGAAAATAATGAAATTTTCGATGTCGAAGTCTCTGAACTTAAAATTGGAGACATTGTGCTTGTTAAGCCGGGTGAAAAAATCCCTTCGGATGGTGTTATAATTGAAGGGAATTGTGCTATAGATGAATCTATAGCCACTGGAGAATTTAAACCAATAGATAAAAAAGTCGGAGATAAAGTCATAGGTGCAACTATAAATCAAGATGGAGTCATTAAAGTTAAAATAGAGAAAATTGGAAAAGATACATTTCTTTCTCAGATAATCACAATGGTCGAGCAGGCTCAAGCGAGTAAAGTTCCTATCCAACAGCTTGCAGATAAGATAACTGGGTATTTTGTTCCCATAATATTAAGCCTATCTATTTTAACATTTTTATCTTGGTATTTTTTATTCTCCACACTAACAAGATTTAGTCAAAATATTTTGCATTCTCTCCCATGGATGCTAAATATATCAAAAGATAGACTTTCTATGGCAATCTTTGCTTCTATGGCGACACTAGTTATAGCTTGCCCTTGTGCTTTAGGACTAGCAACTCCCACTGCCTTAATGGTAGGAATGGGAAAAGCCGCACTGAATGGAGTTCTTATAAGAAGAGGCGAAGCTATTCAGAAGATGAAAGAAGTAAAGACTGTTGTATTTGATAAAACAGGCACAATAACAGAAGGCAAACCACAAGTTGCAAATATTTTTATAAACGATAATACTTCTAAAGAAAATAATGCATTTTCTGACATTAATAAAGCTTTTCTATATTATTCATATGCTCTTGAATCTCTGTCCACTCACCCTTTAGCTAAAGCTATTTGCGAATGGATAAAAAATGAAGGAAAACATACTACTCAAGCAAGAGTCGAATCATATCAATCGATTGCAGGATTAGGAGTAAAGGCAGTTATTGAGGGAAAAGATGCAATATGTGGTAGTATCTCTTTTTTAGAAAAGGAGAATATAAATATTTCAAACACAATAAAAGATAAAATACAACTTTGGGTTAATCAAGGTAAAACTATAGTTGGTACATCTTACAATGGTATTCTTCTTGGAATATTTGCAATCTCAGATAAAATTAAAGAAGATGCGAAAGAAGTTATTGAAAAACTTCATAATTTAAACTTAAAAACAATTATGTTAACTGGAGATAATAAGCTAGCTGCTAAATTTATATCAGATCAAGTTGGTATTGATGATTTTTTTGCAGAATTATTACCCCAAGATAAAATCGATATTGTCAAGAAATTGCAAACAAAAAATGAGTTAGTTGCAATGGTGGGAGATGGTATCAATGATGCACCAGCCTTAAAACAAGCAGATGTAGGCATAGCAATAGCAGCAGCAGATATAGCCATTGAAGCAGCGGATATAACTATACCTTCAAATAGTCTTTCTGGAGTATTTAAAAGTTTTATTATATCTAGAAAAACATTTCAAAGGATAAAGCAAAACCTATTTTGGGCATTTTTCTATAATATTATAGCGATTCCACTTGCTATGCTTGGATTACTCCACCCAATCATAGCGGAGATAGCTATGGCATTTAGTTCTATAAATGTTGTATTAAATTCATTAAGGTTAAATAGAATTAGATTATGAAAAAAAATTAATTTAAATTAAATGTTCTAACTTAAAAAGTATTATTTTAGCATTACTAGTTAGTTTAGTTTAGGTATTTTTTTTATATATTTTTTTCTATTTTTGAAAAAAAGGCTGGATATATTATATCCTGCCTTTTTTAGATAAATAATATTTTTTTTCTTTTTATTCTAATGGATTGTAATTAATGTCCAAACTTTTCCATTATTAATATCTCCAGTTCCAAGTTCACCATATCCATTATATCCTGTTACCCATAGTTTACCATCTTTTATTATAAACAAAATATAAGTACTATTTATAATAGAAAATAAAATACCCATTAAAAATCTAATCAATATTTTCTTCATCTATTAACTTATTTTTATTTTTTAATATTTTATCTTCAATCGTATCTTTTACTTTATTAATATATAAAATAATGAAATCTTTACCTTCCTCTACCTCTTCATTTCGATATAGTTTTATATAATCAGTTAAGATATAAAATTTTGTATATAAAACAGATGGGCTAAAAAATAAGAGTAATGTTGCAAATACTCCATGAAAAATACCTAAAGCGTAAAGATTTCTAAAAATCATAAAATGGTTTAAAAACATCTGTTCAAGTCCAAAAACAAGAAGCCCTAAAAATAGGTTTGGATAATGTAAAACCACAAAAATTGCAGAAGTAATAAGAACTGCATTATAATCACTTACTAATTTCCTAATAAAAACAAAAATAACAACCATAAAAAACTGTTGAACAAATCCCCAGATTGGATATTGCCATAACAATTTTCTATAAAATTTTTTTTCCCATTCATCCATTTCCCTTTTTATAAGCCTTCTAATAGAAATTTCTGGGAAATTGATGTTAATTGTCTTACAAAATATTATAATTAAAATAATACCGATTATCAAAATAAATAATGATTCTCTAATAAAATAATGAGTTATAGGGGGAGGAACAATTCCTGTTTCTTTTAAAAAATTCATGGAATTACTCCTTATTAAAATAGCAATAAATCAAAAGACAACCTATAAATTATCTAATAAAAAGAAATACAATATAGTGTAAATATATTTTACTATTAAAACTAACTACTTAGGAGCATTTAAGATTAAGGGGATGCCTGCACCACTTGTAGATGTTGGAAGAATTATAAAAGTGGTATTAGGAGAATTTGCTAATTTTTCATACATCTCTATAGCTTTATATTGGACATATAAAGGAGTTAATTTTTGCTGGATAATATTTTGAGCTTCAGCTATCCCTTGAGCCTGAACTTTTTGTATCTCCGCATCTTTTTTAGCCTTTTCAAGCTCAAATATCTTTTGCTCTAAGGCTTGCTGAGCTGCTAGCTTTTCTTCTATACTTTTTAGTATGCTTTCAGGCGGTAAAATATTTCTGACAAGAACTTTATCTATAAAAACATATTTATTTCCCACTAAAGATTCCATCAATTTGTGAATATCATTTGAATATTGATCTCTTTTTTCTATAAGTTCTACAAATGTATATTTTGCGGTAATATCCCTTAAAGCAGTTCGAATAGCAGGTCTTACTACTGAATCTTTTAAGTTATATATGCTTTTTGCAATCTCTTTGTAAATTTTAGGAATATTATTTCTATCTGGAACCCACCATATTGTGCAATCTATCTTTACCATAAGTTGATCTTTGGTTAGTGCAGAAATACTATCATCACCGTATCTTTCCCCCTCCTCAGTAGCTATAGACATGGTAAACTCTTGTAGTCTAACAGGAAATTTGACAACATCTGCAAAGATATTTTTAATGTTTAAGCCTGATCCTAGTTGTTTATCAAGAGTTTTACCGAAAATCACCATGATTCCAACTTCTCCAGCATTTATTGTGGTGATTGCACTAAAAATTATTATGACAATAGCCACAAGTATAATTATAAAAGCTGCTATCCTTTGAAATTTGATACTATCAGAAGTCATTTTCACAGCTTTTCTTGATTGCAAGATAACAAGATAAATAATACCTAATATTAAGAATAAAATCCCGAAGATTCCACCCATAAAGACCTCCATTTTGATTTTAAATAATATTAAAAAAAGAAACAGAATATTATCTATAATATTTGTAGTATTGTATTAAAGTTTTTCTCTTATCTTTTTTACTAAATCATACATTATATCTGCTGAATATCCCCATAATATATTTTTATCCTCTTCCCAATATCTTATTAATCTTTGATATGGTAAATAGTAGTTATCCTTTATATAATAGTTTTGAATAATAGATTTTAATTCTTCATTTTGAATAGGATTTTCTAGTTCCCCCTTATATTTTATAGGAAGAATCTCTGGTTCATTCATCAACTTTTCAAATGGAAAAAATATAACCTTCTCGACTTCATTCTTATTAATAGTAAAAAGTTTTTCATAATCAAATTGAAGTTGGAAAAATCTATTTGATAATTTTTCTTTTATTATACCTGCAAAAACATAGATTATAGTCTGTAAATTCGCAAAAATACCACAATATTTGATTTTCTGAAAATTTTCTTTTTTAAGACCTATTTCTTCTTCGCACTCCCTTAATGCTGTTAGAAGAGATGAATTTTCTCCATCTTCGCTTCTTCCTCCAGGAAACGAGAGTTCGTGGGGTTGTTTTACAAGAGCGGATCTTTTTTCGATTAAAACATAAATTGAATCTTTTACTCTACAAAATGGAATAAGAATAGCATAAATTTTAGCATCATAAAGACAATGCTGTGGATTAACAAATAAATTTATATTTCTAATATTATTATTTTGAAAAAATTTATAGATTAACTTTACAACTTCATTTTTATTGGTCATTAATTTTTTTTTTATCTATTATCAATCCTTGCTTTTCTCTTCATCTATCTCTATTTTAACTTTATTTGTCTTATAAAATAATGATCTTATTGAACTTAAAATTATTGAAACTCCAATAATTATAAGAATACCAGGTAGTATCTGATTGTAATAAAATGCAAAAGCAAGTCCTCCAAACCATATTAAAGCTTGTAAACCACCAAAAATACTGCCAGAAAAAAGAGAGAGCAGAAAAATTGTAACTCCAATAACAAGAAGTATCCATGGGAAAAAAGGGATCTTAAAAGCATATTGGTTTATTACTAAAAATAAACCAGCTATAATAAAAATAATTCCTACAACAATTCTTTCATCGCTTCTTTTCATCTTTTACCTCTTTATATTTTTTTTATTTTCATATTTTTGTATTCTTATTTTTACATTTCATATTATAAATCTTATCTTTCTTTAATCTTGCCTTCATTTGATCTTATATTTAATTATTTTAACCCCAGTTTTTCAACATTTCTTTCAAGGATCTTTCCATCTCGATGGCAAAATCTGATGCAAATTTATTTGTATAAAGCATCTGACCATAGTTAGAAAATTTTAAATTTTCTTTTGCACCATTGGAAGCATTTTCAGTCTTTACTGTCATATTTTCATTAAATCTTTTTTCATAAATTTCATACATTTTCTTAAGTTCAGCTGATTTAACTATATTATATCTTTCATTATGTACAATATATTTTTTATCAAACCTTGGTCTTAACTTTTTTTCATAATTTTCTGGATAATAACCAAAACAAAGCATTGTAGCTATAAAAACATTTTCAGGAAGACTTAAAAGTTGCCTATGATATTCAAACCTTTCTGCTATATCGCCTATATAACAAGAACCTATCCCCAAAGATTCTGCAGCTATAACTGCATTTTGTGCTGCAATCAAAGCATCATTTAAAGCAAGATATAACATCTGAAAGTTTGGTTTTACATAAGTGATACCAAATTTATCGCAAAATTCTTTTACATTGCAAATTTCAAAATAATCATAAAGCTTTTTAACATCAGCAAGAAAGACCATAATTATATCTGCATCTTTTATAAAAGGCTGATTGTCACAACTTATAGCAAGTTTTTCTTTTGTGCTTTTGTCTTTGATCATAATAATAGAGTAAAGCATATTGTTACCAGCGGTAGGAGCTCGAATTGCACAATCTATTATAAGATTTAATTCCTCTTGCGTGATATGTTTTTCATCATATTTTCTTAATGATACCCTATTGAGTAAAACTTTAATTGTATCATTTAAATTTAACATAAAAAATCCTTTAATAAAATATTTAAAATCAATAAATATATAAGTTATTTCTTATGTTAAAAGTATAGGATAAATTTTGTTTTTTTCATTAAAAATATTTCATCAAAAATATTATATAATCACTATTCTTTCTTTATCTAAATATCCTTTATTAACTACATTATTATCGACATTGTTATTATCTGCTTTTTTTTGCTGTTAATTCAACTATTATCCATAAGGTCTTTATTATTAATAGTTCTTTTTTCAGTTTCAAGATCTAAAATGAATCTTTCTTGTCTTATATTTTTAGTCTGATTCCCATATTTTGCCTTTATATCCTCTTTTATAAAATATTTCATTAAGATAGACTCCATCCCCAACTATAAAAAACTTAATAAAATCATATTTACTTTTTAAATTTTGAAAAATATCTATTATAAAATCAAGGTTTTTGTCCTTAGAAATTCTTTCGGTATGAAGCAATACAAAACTATTTCCTTTTATCCTATATTATTGTAAATATCAGTTTTCATTATTTCATAAGATTCCTTGGCAAAATAAGAAGGTTTATCCCTTCTTGCTTTGCAAAATTATATAAAGCACTTGTATCTTTTGGAAAGCAAGATCCACCATAACCACAACCAGCTTCCAAGAATTTATCCCCGATTCTCTTATCTAATCCAATACCTTTAGAAACATCCTTTATGTTTGCTCCTATTTTTTCTGAAAGTATGGACAATTCATTGATAAAACTTATTTTAGTTGCTAAAAAACAATTTGAAGCATATTTTATTAATTCTGAACTTTCTAAGTTAGTAAAAACGAAATTCACACCTTTTTCTATAAAATACTTATATAAACTTAACATTAAATCTTTTGCTCTATCATTTTCTGTTCCTATTATTATTCTATCGGGAAATAAAAAATCATAAATTGCATTTCCTTCCCTTAAAAATTCTGGGTTTGAAACAACATCAAAACTGTAATTTTTATTGTAAAATCTAAGTCTTTCTAAAAGGAAATTGTAAGCAGATCTGCAAGTACCTGGAGGAACTGTTGATTTTACAATTATTACCTTATAGTCATTCATATATTGTGCAATATCAGATAGAGAATCGTAAAGATATTTTAAGTATGCGGATCCATTTTCATCAGAAGGAGTACCAACTGCAATAAAGATATAATCAGAGTTTTCTATAACTTCTTTTAATGAATANGTAAAGTTGAGTTTTTTTGCTTTAATATTTCCAGTTAAAATTTCTTCGAGGTTTTCTTCATAAAAAGGAAGTACTCCAGATTTTAGCATTGTAATCCTTTCTTTATTGATATCATAAACAAAGACATCATTATTTAAGTAAGAAAAACCTGCTGCTGTTATAAGTCCAACATAACCAGCACCTATGACCCCTATTTTCATTTTTTTCCCTTGTAATTTTTTTCTAATAAGAAATTAGTTTATGTTTATAAAAATCATGTGAATAATTCATTAAATTTTAGTTAAATTATTGTTATTGTAGCTTTAAGAAAATTATAATATATTGCTTTCCCAATAATTTACTTAACAATTTCTTCATATTTGTTATTTTAGATGCATACATAAGTATAAATTGATATTTTAAATGCATAGGTTATTATAATTGGTTTTTAACTACACAGATAACTATAATTGATGAATAAAGGAGAAAATATGAGAATGAAATTAAACTTTAAAAATCAAAGTATAGCTTTTAGTACAATTTTCATTTTTCTTATTATACCTTTTTTATTGATTTCTTCTCCATCTTTAGTATTTGCTCAAAGCAATCAGCAAATGACCATTGGTCTTGAGTCTATTGCTATTTTTAGTCTGTATAACCAGTATTATACACAACTTAATTCAAGTTATGATTCGATTGTCTTAAATTCTATGTTTTCAAGTCTTGGCCATTTTCATATTGCACCATATATATTTTTTAATTTTGGGGATTTAACATTAAAAGTAATATTGAATTATTGGGAAAATGATGATTACAATCTTTTGCCAGCCTTGGCAAGTCCTGAATATTTAGCACTATCAACAAACCTAAATTATTCAAATAAATCCTTTGATATCGGTATCCACCAGGTAATATTTTTTTCAAAAAACTTAGCAAATATAACTTCAGGAGTTACCTTAAGTAATGCAACTTATGAACTAGATGATTTTTATCTTATTATAAAAGACTTGTTTTCCTTTTTAAGCATTACAACTGGTTATTCTGGATCATACTATACTAATCCACTTTTTAGAGCAGTTGGACCAAATTCTTTGAAAAATAGTATTTTAATAGATCCACTTTCTAACAATCTTTATCCTTTATTTCTTTCTGTCGAAAATTCTTACGTAGGAATATTTAAGGGATGGGAATTCAATGGCATAAATGCACAAAATTATATTGATATTCTTCTTACAATGAAACTTTTTGGCATAATTTTTGATCTTGATTTTGCACTTACTTACAGCCAAAATGCAAATAACTCCTCTATTTCATTTTCAGACTATTTTCAAAATGGACTTTTTAGATTTCATATAAATTATGACAATGATTCAATAGGGACATTTAACCTTTATTTCCAACCTTTTATAGCAAAAGATAATTATTATACAACAGGTATTATGGTTAAAACCTATTACTATGAAAAAGGTGAAAATTTATCCTCTTATTTTCTCTCTTTCGATTATTCCCCAAAACTCTCATTTTTAAAAGATCTTAGTATTGTAATATCTTTCGATGGCTGGTTTGATAAATTGCAGGATCAAAGGACATCTAGTAGAACAGGAAGTGGT
>JGI12104J13512_1000395_pt1 | contig 40098 bp, 38 predicted proteins | sample TerdegcTABiofilm_FD_13512 | JGI IMG/M metagenome (IMG submission 13512)
TCCCGTGTCATTGAGAGCCGCCGCAGGCGGCGCAGCAATCCTCTGCGCAAAAGAATGTAGGGGCGACCGGCCGGTCGCCCCTACTATCGCCGCCCTGCCTGTGCCTTGCACGCAGACAGGCTCGCAATGACGATGACTTTAAGGCCATTATATTGTATAAAAACTCACCGCTGCACAAAAGGCGGGCTGACCTGTCTGTTGTGCAGACGTAATTGCCCGTTTAGAGGGCAGGGGAAATAATCATGTACCTATCAGATGTAAAAAATGGAGCTATCGCCACAGTCAGGCACATCGATTCCGGCTGTGAGATGTATCGACGTATTTTAGAGCTGGGGATCTTTCCTGGAACAAGGCTGAAGATTCTGCAAAATGTGCCGGAAGGGCCTGTTATTTTCGAAAAAAATGGGTCTAAAATGATACTTGGCCGGGGCATGGCCCAAAAGATACGGGTGGAGTAGAGGCGACCGGCCGGTCGCCCCTACATTTGCCCTATTTTTTTTGCGATATAAGTTTGGCAAACCAAAAACTATTTGGCTATACAAAGGAGGATAAATGGCTTCAAAACACATAACAATGGCCCTTGCGGGAAATCCCAATGCAGGCAAGACCACCATCTTCAATCAGCTCACAGGGGCCAGACAAAAGGTGGGCAACTGGGCCGGTGTCACGGTGGAAAAAAAGGAAGGCGTGAGAGAACACAAGGGGATACAATTTACTGTGGTGGATCTGCCTGGCATCTATTCCCTCACCGCCTACTCCATGGAAGAGGTGGTCTCACGGGACTTTATTCTGAAAGAGCATCCTGATGTGGTGGTGGCCGTGCTGGACGCCTCAAACCTGGAGCGGAATCTCTATCTGGCCTGCCAGCTCATCGAACTCAATATCCGGCTGGTCTTTGCCATGAACATGGTGGACATGGCCAAGGACAAGGGGCTGCTCATAGACTACGAACAACTGGCCAGGCTCCTGGGGGTCCCCATTGTTCAGACCGTCGGCACCAAGGGCATCGGCATTGAGGAACTCCTGGACAAGGTCAGAGAGGTTGTAGAGGGCGCGGACTCCGTGTCCCGACACATCCATATCAATTACGGCCCTGAAATAGAAGAGGAAATTCAGACCATCAAGGGGGTGCTAAAGGGAAAAACGCCTGAATTTGCAGCAAGATACTACCCTCGATGGAGCGCCATAAAGCTTTTGGAGAATGACCCCCTGGTTATTAAGGAGCTGGCTTCCTGTCCCAAAGGGGACATGGTCCTGAAACAGGCAGAGGCCTCTCGAACACACATAAAAGAACTGTTCGAGGATGAAGCAGATGTAATCATCACAGAGGCCAGATACGGTTTTATTTCAGGGGCGCTCAAGGAGACGGTCAAGCTCTCTGCAGTGGCCAAAAGGGACATGAGTTATGAGATCGACCGGGTCCTCACCAACCGGCTTCTGGGCCTGCCCATCCTGCTCTTCTTCATGTACCTTCTGTTTCAGACCACCTTCATTCTGGGAGAGTATCCCAAGTCCTGGATCGAGGCAGGCGTTGCATTTATAGCCGGTGTCATGGGCCATGTCCTCCCCGATGGCCTTGCAAAGGAGATGATAATAGACGGCGTGATAAACGGCGTGGGCGGGGTGGTGGTATTTCTGCCCAATATCGTAATACTGTTTATGGGCATCAGCCTGCTGGAGGATACGGGCTACATGGCAAGGGCCGCCTTTTTGATGGACAGGGTGATGCACCTTTTGGGCCTTCATGGAAAGTCCTTCATTCCATTTGTCATGGGCTTTGGATGTAATGTCTCGGCCATTATGGCGGCCAGGACATTGGAGAGCAGGCGGGATCGCATACTCACCATTCTGCTCAATCCCCTCATGAGCTGTTCCGCCAGGCTTCCTGTCTATGTGCTGGTGGCTGGCACCTTTTTCCCTAAACATGCAGGAAACATCATATTCAGCATCTATCTTTTGGGAGTAGGCATTGCGGTGCTCATGGGCCGCATCTTCAGCAAGACCATCTTTAGAGGTGAGGCCACGCCCTTTGTCATGGAGCTGCCGCCTTACCGCATGCCTACCTTCAAGGGCCTCATCATACATGCATGGGACAAGGCCAAGGCATATCTACAGAAGATGGGCGGCGTGGTCCTGGTCTTTTCGGTGATCATCTGGTTTTTAGGCGCATTTCCCAAGGATGTGCCCCTTAGCATGGATTACGAGGCCGCCAAGGCCACTCTGGAAGAAAGACTGGCCCAGAGCGGCCTTTCTGAAGAGGACTCAAGGGCCGTCAAGGAAGAGATAGCAAACATCGAGCAAAAGGAGGCGGCGGAGCGGCTTCAGGCCAGCTACATCGGCAGAATCGGGCAGGCCATTGAACCTGTGATTCGGCCCCTGGGCTTTGACTGGAAGCTGGGTGTCAGCCTGCTCACAGGCTTTGTGGCCAAGGAGGTGGTGGTGAGCACCATGGGCGTGCTGTATCAGGCCAAGGCCAATGAGGAAGAAGACCTCTCCGGACTTCAGGCGGCGCTGAAAAAAAGCGGTATGACACCGGTCACTGCCCTGGCATTTATGGCCTTTGTGCTCATCTATGTGCCGTGCATGGTGACCATCGTCACCATCTGGCGCGAGACAGGCTCACTGGGCTGGGCGGGTTTTGCCATATCCTATCTAATTGTCCTGGCCTGGATCGTGGCCTTTGGTATTCAAAAGATCGGCGGTGGGATTTATGGATTCGTAGGGGGCTAACTCGATATTCGAATATCTCATGAATTGCCATGAAATCAAATTTGTGTTACTTTTCAAAAAAACATAATAATAGGAGGTAAAGATGAAGCTTTCACACACTGCCAAGGGCGTTTTTGTAGCCGCAACACTTCTGGCCATTCAGGCATTGCCAGCCAATGCCATGCACCCACTCATCACAGACGATACCGGCGTGCAGGGCAAGGGAAAGACTCAATTGGAGGTCAATGGAGAATACAATTACGACAAGGAACGCCTTGATGGAGTCTCTGTAAAGGAAAAGGAGTGGCAGCTGGGGGCCACCCTGTCCTACGGAATTACAAATGAGATTGATCTGGTCCTTACCACGCCTTATCTATGGACCAAAGGCGAGGAAAACGGCCTCACCACCGCCAGGGAAAACGGCCTTAGCGATGCCACATTGGAGGCCAAATGGCGCTTCTGGGAACATGAAGGGTCAAGCCTGGCCATCAAACCAGGCATCATTTTGCCCACCGGCGATGAGGACAAAGGGCTTGGGGCTGGAAAGGTAGGCTACAGCCTGTTTCTCATCGGCACTCAGGAAATAAAGCCGTTCACATTTCATACAAATTTGGGCTATAAACGCAGTGAAAACTGCCTGAATGAACGAGAAGACATCTGGCATGCCTCCATTGCTGCAGAATGGGAGGTCATGGAGAACCTGAAACTGGTGGCCAACACAGGTATTGAAACCAATCCAGAAAGGGATTCTAATACAGACCCTGCCTTTTTATTGGGAGGGGTGGTTTATTCAGTCAATGAAGACCTGGACCTGGATGCCGGCGTAAAATTCGGCTTAAATGATGTCGAGACCGACTATACCCTACTTGCCGGGCTGACCTACCGATTCTAAACAACATGACACGGGAATATCCATCAGTGCCTCACCTGGCCGTGGCCGCGGCTGTATTTCAGGGAGACAGGGTTTTGGCTGTCCAGCGAAGAAATCCGCCGGCTGAAAACACCTGGGCATTGCCCGGTGGAAGCGTTCAGTTGGGCGAGACCGTCTTTGAGGCAGTCATACGGGAAACCCTGGAGGAGACGGGCATACAGGTGAGGCCTGTGCGTTTTTTGACCGCAGTGGATGCCATCTATCGAGATGCGAGCAATCGAGTGCGGTTTCACTACACCATTCTCTATGTCCTGGCGGAATACCTGAGTGGCCAGCCCATGCCGCAAGATGATGCCCTGGAGGCGCGCTGGCTGACCATTCAGGAACTACATGCGCTGCCCTTTGAAAGGAACACACTGCGCATTATTGAAGAGATAGTCGAACTTCAGGGCATTTAATGCCCTGTCCTACTCACAGAGGAGCCAAAACAGTGACACAATCCGCTGATAGACCAGTTGACCTGATAGAGACGGCATTGTTTAACAATCGTCTCTGGGCAACGGAAATTCAGAAAAACAATCCAGAATTCTTTGAAAAATTATCGCAAATCCATGCACCTTCACTGCTCTGGATAGGTTGCTCAGATGCACGCGTCCCCGCCAATCAGCTTATAGGCATGCAGCCGGGTGAGGTATTCGTACACAGGAATATAGCAAATCAGATACAGGCAGCGGACATGAACTGCCTGTCGGTGATAGAATTTGCCATAACAGTCCTGAGGGTTCAGCACATACTGGTTGTAGGGCATTCTGATTGTGGAGGCGTCAAGGCCGCCATTCGGGGTGATGCCCCGGAACTTGTATCCCATTGGGTAAGACCCATTCAAAGGCTCTTCATCAAACACATGGCCACACTCAAGGAATTGCCTTTTCACGAACAGGTAAACGCCTTGGTGAGACTAAATGTCATTGAGCAGACAAAACAGCTTGCTCAGATAGCATCCATTCGCTCAGCCTGGCAAAAAGGACAACAGCTGACCATCCATGGTTGGATATATACCCTGCAAAGCGGCTTGCTCGAAGAGGTGACACATATAAACAATATCGCCGCTGCTGACACCATTTTATTGAAAGCGGAGTAGCGCCTCTTTTTAGAGGGTCCCTATATAGAGTTACTGCATCAACCTGTTTAGCCGCTCGAAGTCCATGTGCTCCTGCATCAAGGCCTCGAAACGCTGTATCTTCTGAGTCTGGTGAAAACGGGTCTTGCCGAAAAAGCCCTCGATGATCTCCACTGCCGTCATGGTATCGTGTTGAGTTAGAATAATGGGTACACCTGCGTCCTCGGCCTTTCCCAGAATCAAGGGATTGGGACGTATGTTGCCGGTGAGTATGATGCACTTGGTGGAGGTCTCCAGGGCGGCAAGCTGAATATCCGGCCTGTCTCCGCCGGTGATGATGGCCTTGTTGGGCTTGCGCCTAAAATATTTTAGGGCATTGTCCACGCTCATGGCGCCCACCAGCAGGTTTTCCACCAGTTCCTCCTGCCTGTCGCGAGCACAGAGCACCTCGCCAGCCAGTCCGTTTACCAGGTCCCTGACGCTTATGGATAACAGGGTCTTTTCCTTGGGGAGCACAGCCAGCACAGGCAGGCCCTCTGCCTCAAAAAATGGCCTCACCAGTTCATTGACCCACGAAAGCTGATGTCTGGGCACTCGATTGATAACGGCCCCCAGGAGCCGGTCGCCAAACCGCACCCGGGCCGTGATTAGATCATCCACGCACTGCAACTCCGAATCAAACGGCGTCACAATCAGCACCCTTGAGTCAAACAGGGGGGCAACCTGACAGGGAGAGAGATTGAAGATCCAGCCTTCACGCAGATTGGCACCGCCCTCCACCACCATGACATCCTTACTGGTACACAGGGTCTCAAAGGTCTTGAGCACCGCCGGCTGCGGATTCTCTCTCTGTTTTAGGGCATCTTGCAGAAGCTGAGAGCTAAAAATCACGGGCGACATCATGTTCAAAGGGTCCTGTATGCCAAATGTGTTTCTGAGAAAAATCGTATCCTCGTCCACCAGATAACCATCCACCACCCTGGCTGTGGCACTAAACGGCTTCATGTAACCTATTTTAAGCCCTTGGGCCTGAAAATGTCTCAACAGGCCGATACAAAAGGCACTTTTGCCGGAAAAATTCTGTGTAGATGTCACATAGAGAGTCTTTGCCATACTTCCTCCAAGTCATATAGGGCAGGCACACAGGCCTGCTGATAGGGATTTATTCAGGCAACTCCATCAAGAGATCACCAGCCGCATATCCAGGGCCATCACACCACGGCCTTCATCAAATACCATGAGGGGATTGATATCCATCTCAACGATCTCAGGAAATTCCGTCACCAGATAAGAGACCTTCAAGAGCACCTCCACCAAGGCCTCTATGTCCTTGCGCTTGCGCCCCCTTACGCCATAGAGGATGCCGGAGGAACGCACCTCTGCAATCATCTCCTTGGCCTCCTCTTGAGAAAAGGGTGCCAATCGAAATGAGATGTCCTTGAGGGTCTCCACATATATTCCGCCCAGCCCGAACATCACAAGGGGCCCGAATTGGGGGTCCCTGTGCATACCCACGATCACCTCCACATCCCCCATGATCTGCTTCTGCACCAAACAACCCCATATCTCGGCCTCAGGCAGTGTGCGGCTGGCACGTAAGGTAATGAGCTCAAAGGCATCCCTCACCGCTGATGCGGACAAGAGATTCATGCGCACTCCACCGATGTCGGTCTTGTGCAGAATATCAGGAGAGGCGATCTTCAGAACCACCGGATATCCGATGGAATCCGCAAAATCCGCTGCCTCGTCAGGGGATGCGCAGAGTTTGGAGGCTGGCACAGGAACACCACATGCCTGAAGCACGGCCCTTGCCTCGGTCTCTCCCATTTCGAGCCTGTTTTCCCTTTTGGCTGTATCGAAGAGGTCCCGCAACCTGCCTCTGTCCAGATCGAATGAAGGAAAGATTGGAAGGGGTCTGGTCTGCCAGTCACGATACATGCACATGGCCTTGAGTCCGCGCACTGCCCGATCAGGAGAGGGATAATTGGGGATCCCGCCCGATGAAAGCAGGTCGCGGCCCGGCTGCACCCGTTTTTCCCCCATGAAACAGGCCACCACAGCCTTATCAGACACCTTGCCGAGCTCGGCCACCAACCTGGCGGTCTCTTCTATCTCCGTCATGATCTGAGGTGTCAGAAGCACCAGGACCGCAGCAACATTCTCGTCCTTCAGCAAGACAGAAAGGGCCTGACGATAACGATCAGCCCTGGCATCTCCCAAGATGTCCACAGGATTCAACACACTGGCGGCGGCAGGCAGTTGCGCTGCAAGCGCATCCATCGTGTCCTTTGACAGGGATGCCAGGCGCAAACCGGCCCGCTCCATGGCATCTGTGGCCAAAATGCCCGGACCCCCGGCGTTGGTGAGAATGGCCATGTCATCGGTCCTGGGCAGCGGCTGCATTGCAAAGATCCTGGAGATGTCCAACAGCTCTTCAATAGACCCCACACGTATCACGCCTGATTGCATAAAGGCGGCGTGATATGCCTTTTCACTGCCAGCCAATGTGCCGGTGTGGGAACTCACCGCCTTTGAACCGGCATTTGTGACACCTGCCTTGATAGCGACAAGGGGTTTGTGTTTGGTGAAGACTCGCGCAGCATCCACAAACCTTCTGCCATCAGAGATACCCTCCAGATAGGCCATGACCACCCTGGAATCTGCATCCTCCTTCCATGCCTCCAGAAAATGCAGCTCATTTAGGTAGGCCTTATTGCCCAGGCTTACAAATTTGGAAAACCCCAGACCCATGGCCAGTGACATATCCAGGACAGCGGTGCACACAGCCCCTGACTGGGACATGAAGGCGATGCCGCCCGGCAAGGCCATATCCGCTGCAAAGGAGGCGTTCATGGGAGTGAAGGTATCCATTACGCCAAGACAATTGGGCCCCACGATGACCATGCCATATGCCTCAGCGAGCCTGGCCATCTCCATCTCCGCCATCAACCCCTCATGCCCTGTTTCTCGAAAACCTGCGGAGATGACGATTCCAGCCTTGACTCCAGCCTCTCCGCATGCCTTCAGGGTCTCCAGCACACAGGCAGCAGGTATGGCTATGACGGCCAGATCCACATGGCCTGGAACCGCCTGAATACTGGGAAAACACTGAAGGCCCAGAATGGTCGTTGCCTTGGGGTTTATGGGATATATTGGGCCGGTGTAGCCTGACTGTATCAGATTGTTTAAAATCTCATAACCCAGTTTGCCTGGTTGAGTGGAGGCGCCCACAAGGGCAATGGCATTGGGTCTGAAAAGGGCCTTTAGCATTTATCCCTCCTGACTGATTCCTGCCCCAATGACAGGTTCAAAACCAGCCTGTCTGAGAATGGCATATACCGCATGTAGATTGAAGGTCTGTACCCGCAGATAGATATACGCTGAAGCAATGGGTCGCACAACCCGAGTGCAGAGGATATTGTGGACCTCAAGGGCCTGAAGGATTCGGCTCAGGCTGTCAATCTCATTTCTGTTTTTCAATACAATGAGCACACTACCCTTTTCCGCCAGGCCAAAAAGCTGGCTGTATGCCCGCATCAGGTCCCGAATGGAAAAGACGCCCACAACCCGCTTGTCTTCATTTACCACCGGCACTGCCCCCACCTTCTTTTTGTCAAGGATCAAAAGGGCATCGTCCAGAGTGGCATCGCCGGTTAGAGAGACCACATTGGTGGACATGATTGCCTCCACAGGCGTGCGGGCTATGCGTTCCCATTGCCCTTTACTCTCTTCATTTGAGGCCAAAAACGAAGGAAAGGCGGATCTGATATCCCTATCGGTCACCACTCCCAAAAGCCTGCCATCTGCATCTACTACGGGCACATGCCTAAATCCCTTGTTGCGCAGCAGGTCCCTGACCTCAGAAATGGAGCGATCAGGCGTGACTGTAACCGGATTGTGCGTCATATAGTCCTTTACAAACATAGCGCCTCCTTAAACCTTTAGGGCCAGGCCCATCAGATAGGCCTCCACACCGGCAGCCAATGCCTCCAAGTGATAGCCGCCTTCCAAAATAGACACGAGTCTATCCTCACATATACCGGCCCAAACCGACAGATAACTGCCCAATTTTGCATACAATCGCGTGGAGTAGGCAAGGCCTGACATATCATCCAGGCTATGCCCGTCAAAGCCCGCTGCAACCAGCATGGCATCGGGCTGAAAGGCAGTCAAGGCAGGTTTCACCTGCGATTCCATGGCCTTGATTACGACATCATCACTGGAGCCAGGGGCCAAGGGAATGTTAAGGGTAAAGCCTGTGCCCGCCCCTGTGCCTGTGTCATTGGCCCAGCCAGTTCCAGGGAAACTGAAGGTGGGGTGTTCGTGAATGCTCACATAAAATACGGAAGAATCCTCATCAAAAAACTCCTGAATGCCGTTTCCATGATGGGCATCAAAGTCCAGAATAAATATCCTCTTTCTGCCATAGCGCCTCTGCCAATATCGAGCGGCTATGGCCACATTGTTCAAAAAACAAAAGCCAAGGGCCAGGGCCGCCTCGGCATGGTGGCCAGGGGGTCTCACACAGCAAAAGATGGGGTCTTTGGAGCCATTTTCCAAAAAATCTATGGCGGTCAGGCCTGCACCTGCGGATAAAAAGGCCGCCTCATAGGAATCATAAGAGATGCGATTGTCGGAATGGCCCAACCATTCCTTGCCTGAAAGACAGGCCTCCTCAAAGCGCATCAGGTAATTTTCTGTATGCAAAGAGACCACATCCTCCCGTTCAGCCATGCGTGGAGGAATGAGCCTCAAGGGCAGCCCCAAGCCTGATTTTGCGCCTCCCTCACTCAACAATCTGTTCATCACAGCGGTCATGCGCTCTGAAGACTCAGGGTGGTTACTGCCGGTGTCATGCCTCAAATAAAAGGGGGAATTGACGATTGTAATGGTCTTGAAATCAGGCATAGCCGGCTCACTGATTTTTCCGCTTTTTTCTTGCGGGTTTAGAGAGGTCGAGCACATAGCGCAACAACTCCTCATCCTCGTGTTTCACCTCTTCAAAACCAAACCTGGCTGCCAGCCCTCTCATGGCGCCGTTTTCTCTCAAGACATCCATGAAGATCTGTTTTATGCCCTGACCCATGGCCACCTCTATGCAGACCCCCATGAGTTTTTTGCCGACACCCTGTCCGTGCCAGGGGTCTCCCACCACCACTGCAAACTCCGCACGCTCCCGATCCGGCAGAATCGTCAGCCGGCCCACACCGATGATGTGCTCCTTGTCATCCTCTGTTATGGTGGCCACCAGGGCTATCTCTCTATCATAATCGATCTGGCAGTAACGGGCCATCTGCTCATGGGAAATGGAGGTGATGTGCTGAAAAAAACGCATGCGAATGGTCTCAGGCGAAAAGGTGGAGAACAATTCATACATCAGGGGCTCATCCTCCGGCTTTATGGGCCGAATCAGATAGGGCGTTCCGTCCCGCATGGTCATGATATCCACATAATGACACGGATAGGGACAGATAACCAGGTTTTGAGGGCAACAGGCCCCCTGAGCCCTGTGAATATCAGGCTTGGTGTCAGGCTCCAGTATGATCTTGGCGTCTAAACAGAGTCCGGTAAGCTCTCCGAGGAAAAAAGGATTGATATCGATTTCCTGAATTTGGGGAAAATCCACCACGAGCTGCGAAAAGCGGAGAAGGGTCTTTTCCAGCAAAGGCAGACACGGCCTTGGATGGGCGTTGTCCTTGAGGTAGTGATAGATGCGGGTGTCTCCCAGAAGACGTCTGGCCAGGGTCTGGTTAAGGGGTGGCAGCGCTATGGAGCAGTCCTGCATGGCGTTCAACAGCCTGCCGCCTGCACCAAAGAGGATGACTGAACCAAACACCGGATCCTTTCTCATGCCTATGGCCAACTCGAAACCCGGCCAGAGGGCCATGGGCTGCACGGTTATGCCCTTTAACACCCCATCCGGCCTCAATCGCCTGAAGGTCTTCACAATCTGCTCAAAGACCTCTTCTATCTCCAGTTTGCGCAGGTGTAATTTTACTCCTCCCACCTCTGTCTTGTGCAGGACAGAAGGGGATTCCACCTTGAGGGCCACAGGAACCCCTAACTCCTCGGCATATGAAATGGCCTCCGCAGGAGATGACGCCAAAAAGATGGGAGGGGACGAAATGCCGTAGGCAGCCAAAACCGCCTTGGCCTCCCTTTCGTAAAGCACATGCCTGCCGTCACGAATGGCATCGTTGAAGATCTGCTCCACCCTGCCGGAATCGGGGAAAAAATCCTCCAGGATATTGGCAGGCGTCTCAGAGAGCAGACGGTTGTTCTGGCCATAGGTGTGCATATAGAGAAAGCTCTTTACAGCATGTTCCGGAGTCACGAAGGTGGGAATGCCGTTCCTGTCCAGAAAATCCCTTGCCTCCGCAAAATCGCCGGATCCCATCCAGCAGGCCAGGATGGTTTTCCTTGTGGTACTGGAGGTGATTTTGACCAGGATTTGCGCCATTTCCATGGGCTTGGTAAGAAATTGCGGAGTAAGTATTACCAGAACGCCATCCGCCTCGGTCTCCGCCATGCAGATATCCAGGGCCTTTTCAAATCTGTCCGGTCCTGCATCAGACAGTATGTCCACAGGGTTTCCGCCGCTCCAGTGAAAGGGCAGGACCTGATTGAGCCTTGTCACCGTCTGACCGGAAAGCCTTGCCAAAGAACCTCCCAGCTTCAACAGCATATCAACGGCCATGACCGAAGGCCCGCCTGCATTGGTTACAATAAGCAGACGATTGCCCTTGGGCAGCACGGAACGGCCCAGGGATTCCGAGAGATGAAAGAGTTCCAGCACATCATCCACACGCACCATGCCGGCCCTTTTGAAAACAGCATCATAGACGGCGTCGGAATCAAAGAGATCAGCCTCCCTGGCCGTCAACTTTGTGGCATCGAAATACCTGCCACCCTTGACCACCATCAGGGGCTTGGCCCTGGCAAAGGCCCTGGCAGCCCCCACAAACTTACGGCCGTTTTCTATGTGCTCCATATATAGCACAATGGCCTTGGTATCCGGATCTATGCTCAAAAAATCCAGGAGATCCGCAAAATCCACATTCATCTGACTGCCAAGGGAAATAAAGGAACTGAAACCGATGTGTTTTGCGATGGCATAGTCAAGGACGCCTGCCGCCAGAGTGGAACTCTGGGATACGAAGGCAAGGCCCCCTGATCTGACACCTTGTCTGCCGGTACTCACATTGAGCCCCAGCCTCGGCCTGATAAATCCCATTGTATTGGGGCCGAGAAGCCTGATATCGTATTTGGAACAGAGTCTCTTCAGCTGAAGTAGCAATTTATCCGGCTCATTGACGCGATGCCTGAAGTCACTGCCCAGAATCATAATGGACCGCACCGCCTTTTCGCCGCATTCGGCCACCTGCCCCGGCCACTCCTCAGGAGGACCAGACAAAACAGCCAGGTCAACCGGCTTGACAATATCCTTCACGGTCGGCAGAGTTGAGATTCCCGACATCGCCTCTTTTGAGCTGTGAATTGGATAAACAACCCCTTCAAACCCAGATGTAACGATATTTTGCAGCAATATCCTACCTGCGGACACAAAGGGCTCTTCTTTGGCCTCAAGCCCAAGAATGGCAATACTACGGGGACTGAACAGGTATTGAAGGGACTGCATGGTCATGGGATCAGCCTCCTGGGGCGATCTTAATGGACAACTTTACAAGAAATGAACAATTATCCCAATTTGTTATCATAATACATATAGAATAATCTGTCATTGAATTTTTTACTGTACCACCCTTCCTGGCAGTTATGCGCCGCATGGAACAAATGTTTCACCGCTGCTGCCGCCCAGTGCCTTTTTGCTTTATTCAAGTGTGCGCAAGCTCTCAAACGCCGCATAAAGGGTATGTGCCCTTTCATTATCTCGCATTCAGGGAAGACAAGGCATGAGTGCTGAAAATCGCAAAAAGGGGTATTCTGCATCAACATTTATGGCAAAAATATTGCACTATAATCAAATCCAGTTATCTTAAGTCTTATTGTCTTTTTATCACAAAACAAGGTACAGACGCGGCAAGATGAACAACACTGGGACAAAAAGCACTACAAATAGCGTTCTTTCCATGGCTGACGCCATATTGAAGACCGTAACAGAAGAATTTTATGGTGCTGCGATCATACGTACAATCATGGAGACCCCGAATATTTGGGAAACCGATGTCAATATTTTGACACAAGCGTTAGGACTCGTTCTCCATTCATATAAAATAAAATTACCGAAGAACATAGCCGATGGCATTCGGGCATTCCGGCCAGGCCCATACTCGTTTGAGGCAGCGAATATGACGGAAGGACTCAAGCCAAGACGGGTCATAATGGACCTGTCTCCTGGCAAAAAGATACTCCTCATAGCTGGACATGCCCCTGTTCCAGGCAAAGACGGTTTTTTCACTCCTACTTTCAAGTTCGATACCACCAAAAGATACCATCTGGATCACCTGAGCTTTGCAGACATCATCTCCTTGCCAGAAGCCGCCGCCAACCAGATCATAGGCAAACTGTTTCTGCCCACACAAGGCATTCCAGGCGTAACGGTTTCAGGTCAAAAAATAGAAGCCCCTTCAGGCGCCCCTCATGAGCTCCTGATCGGGGATGGCATAAAAACAAAAAGGATCCTTGCAGAGGATGGGCAGGAGTGCGACGAACTAATAGCCATGGACAAGGGCGTGATTCTTCCAACACTCAGCTATCTTCAAGATACCCACAAAATCATAGGGTTGGATGTAAAAAACAGACTGGAGATAGAAGAAATCGACTGCGTTACGTGCGACGAAAAAACCACTTTCAACTGTCCACCCACCATGGTAGTAAACGGGGCCATGCGCGGAAAATCACATTTTGTGTTTGGAGGTTCCCTTGAGGTCAGAGGCGTGATAGAAGGGCCCGGAGTGCATGTATCCAATTCCATAACCACAGCCCCCTTAACATTGTCCATAGAGATTGCCGGAAATCTCCTGACTGAATCCATTTATAATGCCCGCATACACGTCAACACATCAGCAGTCATCATGAAAGACATGCTCAGGGTCGATCTCACAGCCCCACAGATTCACGTCAACCGCACAGGCTCCTATTGGGACTCCTTGATGGGATTTGTAGCCATGTCAGCCAATCAGGTGTTTCTGGAACGGGTCAACATCAGAAATATAGTGGAATTGAACATAGGCAGAGAACTTTTTGATGAAAAGACCTCGCTGGAAGAGAAACGGGAAGCAATCAGCCTGATATATACGGACAACACTGAAGAATTACAGGAAAAACTGGCCACGCTCTATGAAAAGACAGAAAACCTTAAAACAGCGGCGGAATCAGATCCTGAAGCAAGGGATGCAACTCAAGCTGTTTATGGAGTGCTAAGTCATATCCTGAAGAAAAAATGTTCCACCGAACAGGCCAATCAAATGGTAACCGCCTGGATGCAGAATTACGGCAAACGATTTTTCGCCCTTGGCAAGGGATTACTTGCCATTCTGAAGATATTCGCAGAACAAAATGAAATCCTTGCCGATCTGCATTCAATAGAAAGCCAGTTGGTCGCTATCGAACAGAACCTGCAACAAATTCAGATAAAAATAACTGGATATCTGGGCATATACGGAAAAATCATCATTCGATGCTCAGGACAGGAAATGCAGTGGGAAAACAACACCGCTTCGGAAAAAGAAAATCTCATCATCGATCTCAAATACAGACCAAATAAAGGTCTCGTGGCAAGATAAGACCGTGTCCACAAAAAAATATAGGGGCGCAGATAACCACTACGCCCCTATACAACAATACGGGAAATTCCCAAAATCAATGAACAGGAGTATAGGGCAACGACGAATGATGGAGATTTATCAATAATTTTCCATCCTTACCCTCTTTATATCCAAAGGTGTATTCCACCTTTACCTCTTTGCCGGTCTTGGCGTCCGTGAAATAGTAATTGCCCATGGTTATAGCCGAATCACTGTCGATAATGGTTCCGGCAGGCTCGAAACGCACCTTTGACCAGGGCTGCAGGGCGAAACCATGGTCTTCAGGCACATCACCGGTCACGAAATAAGACAATGCCTCTTTTTTGGTTGAACGGAACTGTTTTTCAGACGCCTTGGTTGGCTTGAAAAGCACCGTGCCTGTGTCATAGGCGTACAGATCAGTGACACACTTTTCGGCCACAGCCTTGTAATCACCCTTTTCAGTAGATGCCTTTCCAATCTGGACTATACAGTCCCCCCATTTCTGCTGGGCGTTTGCGATATCCTTTTCAGTAATCTGACCGGCAGAGACATCAAAGGAAAATAACGCAATTGAAACAGCAGACGCCACACAACAAATCACCTTTTTCATTCTCATATACATCTCCCTTCCTTTTTATACTGTCTTCAAAGAGATTCCAAAAAATGCACCATCTTACAAAAGAACATTTTTGAAACCTCTTTGAAGCAAATCCCATTCAATTTACAACATAATTCAAAACAATCGGCGAGGAAGCCCCTGAATCCTCCAGTTCGCTCAGGGCCGGAAGATCGGATATGTCCCTCAAACCAAAAAATTCCAAAAAATACTTAGTTGTGCCATAGATCAGGGGACGACCAGGGGTGTCCTTTCTACCTGCTATCTTTATAAACTTCTTATCTAATAAAACCCGTAAGTTGGCGCTTACATCCACACCGCGAATGTATTCTATTTCGGCCCGCGAAACAGGTTGTTTATATGCAATGATCGACAGTGTCTCCAGGGCGCCTCGACTCAATCTCTGGGCGCATATCCCTTTTAACCGCAACACCCATTCCTTTAACTCACTCCTGGATTGCAGACGAAAGGCACCTCCTACCTCCTTTAACTCCCAACCACGGCCATTCTGTTCGTACTCTGCCTGTAAGATTCGCAGGGAATCCCTAATTTCCCCCATGGAAAACTCCGAAAGCAGGCCATGCAATTCCTGGGGGGTCAGGGGCCTTTCCGCCACAAACAGCATGGCCTCTAAAATGGTCTTCAGCCCAGGCCTCATTCTTGCTAAAACTCTTCTATCACAACCGTACCGCTTACCTTGACATCCTTGCCATTGTCATCAATGAAGGAGGCAAAACCACCTATCACCTCCACCTTAAACCTGCCCTCCCATGTTTTGATGGGCTTCCCGTTGTTATCAAAAAGCGTGACACGCCGCTTCAGGCCGATGACATCAGACTTGAAATGCTTCAAGTCCTTGCGCTGACCCTCTGTACATGCCACCAGAGAGGTCAGCACCAACATACAGAAACAAATAGCGAGAATGCGAAGCCGAGTCAAATTCATTTTCATTTACCAGAAACCAGCTCAACCCCTGTGCGAAATGCCTTTAGGTTGGCCTCCACGGTCTTGGGTTTTACCTGTGTTTTAATGGTCTCCTCCATACTCTCCAAAGAGACAGGAACAAGGCCTGTTCCCATGAGCATACCCAGCAACAACACATTGACAGATTTGGGGCTTCCCGCCTTGGTTGCCAGCTCCTCTGCATCACAGGCATAAAAACCCGACACCCNACTCCGTATCCTCTCAAAGACACTTGAGACATCCGGATACTGTGCGGCACCCAATTTCACCACATTGGGCACTATGGGTGAAAGGCTGGTAATGACAACAGAATTCTGGTTGCAATAGGAAATGGCCCTCAAGGTTTCAAGGGGCTCAAAACCTATGAGCACATCCGCTTCTCCAGGAGAGATCAAAGGGCTTTTCAGGCCCCCCAACATCACAGTTGACTCCACTACACCCCCGCGTTGGGCCATGCCATGTACCTCACTCAACAACACAGGAATGCCCTCTTTTATGCAAGCCTCGCCCAAAAGACGGGATGCCAGCAGGGTCCCCTGGCCTCCAACCCCCACAAACAACAACCTCATTCTCTTCATCTTCTTCCTCCTACCTTTTTTGCATATAGAATGCAGGGGGACTCGGATATGATCACCACCAATTCATTCAAGGAAAGGGCCTCTCTAACCACCGGTAATGACTCGTCCTTTTTGTGCGGATTTATTTTAAACACATGTTGCACACCACAGCCCCTGACCACCTGCTCAATGGGCACTCGAGTCTTCTTGTATTCAGGCGGCACATATTGAATCCCTGGGTTGGGTTGATGACCTGTCATGGCGGTGGTGGAGTTGTCCAGAATAACCAGACAAAAGCGATGGCCCTGGTGTACTGCGTTTATGAGGGAAGACACCCCTGAATGGAAGAATGTGGAATCCCCGATAAACGATATGATCTTTTGATGGGTTGAGACAGAAAACCCCGCAGAGCTCCCCACGCTTGAGCCCATACAAATAAGGTAATCCGCCATTTGAATGGGTGGCATGACTCCGAGGGTGTAACAACCTATATCAGTGGGATAGAGCACATCCTCATTCAAGCCCAAATCATGCACCACCTCTTTTATGAGGTTATAGGTTTCAGTATGGGGACAGCCCTTACACAGGGCAGGAGGCCTCATGGGAAGCGGCGGCATATCAGGGAGTTGCAATGGCCCTTGCTGAACCAATGAATGGCCCAAGAACTTAGCTATGGCAGCCCTTACCTGGGCAGGATTGAACTCCGACATGCGAGGCAGATATGCGCCATTTTTGCCATAAACAGGGGTTGTAACGCCATTTTTTTGTAAAACACTTCGAATTTCTTCCTCTAAAAACGGCTCCAACTCCTCTACAACCAGGAGCATTTTTTTGTTTTGGGCAAAATTTACTATGGTCTTTTCTGGCAAGGGATGTGTCATGACAAGGGAAAGAAAGGAGACCTGATTTGTGCAATCCATGTCATGAAGGGCATCCCACACATATCCACGGGATACACCCGAGGCCACTATCCCCACATCACCACTACCAATTATTTCATTAAACTCAAAGCCTTCACTTATGGCGCTGGCCTGTTCAAAACGCTCCAGCAGGACCTTTCGTCTCAACCTGGCAGTCCCTGGCACCAAGACCCAACGCCTTGCATCCTTCTGAAACCTGCCCAGCCCCTTTGGGGCATCAGGTAGGGCTTCGAGCTGCACAGGGCCTCGCACATGGGCCGTACGAGTAGTGGTGCGCAGAATTACAGGCAGTTCCAGGGCCTCAGAGAGTTCAAATGCCCTTTTGACCAAGTCCTTTGCCTCTTGAGGAGAAGAAGACTCCAAAATGGGCAAAAAGGACATCTTTCCATAAAATCTATTGTCTTGCTCGTTTTGACTGGAATGTATGGATGGGTCATCGGCACAGACAATCACCATACCAGCCCTTACCCCCACATAGGCAAGGCTCATCATGGCGTCCGATGCCACATTCATTCCCACATGTTTCATACAGGTAAGGCTTCTGAGCCCTGCTGCAGCCGCCGCAGCGGCCACCTCCATAGCCACCTTTTCATTGACAGAAAACTCAAAATATACCAGCTCAGGGCATTCCGAATGGATTTGAAAGAGGTTATTGCCTATTTCAGAGGAGGGGGTTCCAGGATAGGCTGCGGAAACCCGAACGCCTGCCTCTAATGCCCCCCTTACAATGGCCTCGTTTCCAAGAAGTAACATACTGCACGGTTCTGTCTTCAATAACTGATGCATATCGTTGAATCCTTCAAAAAAAATGGCGGGCAATGCGGGATTCGAACCCACGACCTTTGGCTCCGGAGGCCAACGCTCTATCCACTGAGCTAATTGCCCGCATTATAAGAACAAGAAAGAGAGATAAAAATATAAGAAAACAATAGCAACTGTAAATGCCTGCACAACATTAAAACAAAACCCAAAAATATGGAAGCGCCTAATTTTAAAAAACACCACCCCTGCGGCTGTTTCTTCTTGCAATCTTCCAATCAGGGTCTTGTTTTTTATTCTGCCTTCGCTTGCGGCCTGACTCTGAGTCAGCAACTGAATCTATTTTTAAAAAGAAGCCACCGGCTGCCACGACATCGTCTTCTGTTTTCTTTTTTTCAGAGGACTTGGACTTCTTTAATGTCTTGGCAACCCCTTGAGCACCCACAGACAACAAGGGAAAGACGATGGCATCGGCAGGGACATAATCACACAAATAAATCTGTTCTCCATACAAATAAAAATGACAACCCCGGTCCATGGCCCTTTGAGTTATCACCTTTAACAACACAGGGCTTTGATATCTTCGTTTTGCCACAGACATAGCCAACTCCCCCGAGACAAACATGGCCACTCTTCCATTTATGCCTTTTAGGCCATGTCTTTTAACAACCTCATAGACATTTTCGGCTACCGCCACATATAAAACACTCGGCGGTGACTCCTCTCTCAGAGGTGGCACAACCAAAAGACCCTTCCACCTCACCATTCCATTGAAGACCTCATAACAGTCACTATTCATTTCAAAAAATCGCGTCAAAGAGATGGGGGTCACATAACCAAAGGATTCTTCCTGAATCACGGCCCGATGCAATTCCTTTATGGAGATTCGACCCTCTTCATTTAACACAAGCCCGTAGGCATCAGGGCACACAGAGAGCATGGCCTTGAGCAGCTTGTTCAGCTTCAACTCATTTTTCAACACAAAAGCAACTCCTCTATTTCACTAAAATGTTTCACGTGAAACATTGCCTCTAATTCCTTGTTTTTATAGGCAAAAAAGTCAACACCCACTGCCTTTGCAACCAACTCATCCACTCTGGAATCCCCCACATAAACCACATCCCTTGCTGTTACACCAAAAAACTCCATCAATTCCATCAGACCAGAAGGGTCTGGTTTGGGTCTTTTTACATCCAATGCGGTCTTAATGGAATCAAAAAGGGCATCAAAACCAAATCGCTGTGTAATTCGGGGCATTGTAGTGGTGCGATTGGTAAAAATAGCTGTTTTTATGGGTGGCCGAATCTGTTGTAATGTCTCCACCACACCTGGCTCCAACTCCAACAAATCCAGATAGTTGGCATATGGAATGTTTTTCATCTCCATCAAGGCCTTGTCTATGAGATCAGAGGAAAATCCCAACTCCTCCCTAAAAAGATATACCACAGACTCCTCTGCTGTGTGGGAATGCACAAAGGCAAACTCCTCTTGGGTCAAGGGAAAACGCCCCATTCTCCTCAATAATTCATTGTAGTAGAAGAGATTGGATGTCTCGGAGTTGATCAAGACACCGTCGCAGTCAAAAACAGCCACTTTATATCTCATAGCCTGTCCATTCTGTTTTGCAACAAAAATCCCTTGATTTTTCCGTTGATTTTTACATCCTTCGCTTGAACCATGACCTTGTGACTTGTTCCCATGCCCTGTGGAAAGATCAACATCTTTATACCAGCCATCTCAGGAGAAAATGGTGTGAGATTTGGGTATGTGTCCTTTAAGGTCTTTTCAAAGTCCAGGCTGCCCAAAAATGCCCACTGCTGGGCATAACCTATGGTAGAAAACCCCAATTGTAAACCCACTCGATTTAGATCAGAAAAATTTACATGAGCGGTTATATCCTGTTCTCCTGGGCAGGCAAAGAGGTCTTCGGAGGTTCGGTGGGACACATAGGACATCAATGTCCCCCTGTTTCTACTTAAGTCAAAGAACTCCTTGGCAGAATGTCCATAATCTATCGTCAAAACAAAACCGCTTGTCATGCGTGCTGCAATGGCTGAGAGCCAGGGTTGAATAGCCAGATTCACCTCGGTTCTGTAGCCATTGGGCAAATCAGAGGGAACATGGTTTAAGACATATTCTTGTAAGGCAACAGAACTGAGCGGCCCTGTCTTTTCACACAATTCCCGGCCGTTGAAATCCACATAAATCTCATGGAATTGAGAAGAGTCCTTTTGAATCACATGCACGGGAAAGGCGTCCAAGAGCTCATTTGAAAAGACACAACCAGTGAACTCATTCAAATCCTCCAATGAATCAAGCCAGGTAATTTTGTTCAAAAAATCAGACAATAATCGCTTATGAGTCTCTTTTGCAGCCTCGTTTTGTTCGATGATGACATATCTTATCTTTTCATAAAAAGGATGAGGCCTTATATAATTCAGAATGTCTTTGGCGGAAAAACCAGCCCCAGCCCCCATTTCCACAAGACAAAAATTCCCTTTTCCCAATAGCTCCCAAAATTCTATAAATTGATTGGCAAGCAATCTGGAAAATAAAGGGGAACAGTGTGAGCTTGTGATATAATCACCCTTGATTCCGATTCTGTCGGGTTTTGTATAATAGCCGAAGTCCTTGTCATACAGGCACATTCGCATGAATTCCTGGAAGGCAATGGGACCTTTTGTTTTTATTTTTTCGACTATTCTTTCTTTAAGTGCTGATATTTTCATGAAATTATGTTATATTTAAGGCATTGAAGGACAAAATTATCTAAAAAGGAACCTTTAAAACAACTATATAGTATTGTTGATTTCATGTCAAAAAGATATTGTTTAGAACTGTTGATGTCTTTGATTTTTTAATTTTAACAAAAAACAACAGAAATATACAATTAAATGTGATGTATTTTTGTTTAAAAATCAAATGGTTATTTGTTTTTCAACAAAATTAACAGGGTTTATTTTTATTATCTAATATAGGAGATACAAAATGATTGAATTAATAGTAAAAAGAACCGATTTATTGGAAGCACTTTCTTGTGCACAAAATTTTATAGATAAAAAAACCACCATGTCTGTTTTAAAAAATATACTTTTATATACAAACGATGCTAAATTAATCATTGAGGCAACAGATCTTGAGATAAGTTATCAAACAAAACTTTCTTGTGATATAAAAAAAGAAGGTTCTATATTATTAGATCCTAAAAAGATATATGAATTAACTAAAGAATTACCTTTTGAAAATATAAGAATAGAAGAAAGTGATAATTTCTGGATAAAAATAAAATCTGAAAATAATACAGAAACAGATAATGAAGAGATGGAATATGAAATAGCTGGTCTTCCTGCTGATGAATTTCCAAGATTTATAAAATATACAAACGAAAAATTTCTATCAATAGAATCATCTATATTAAAAGAAATGATAGATAAAACTATATTTTCAATAGCATCTGATGATGCAAAAACTAAAATAGGCTTAACAGGGATTAATTTTGAAGTAATAAATGAAAATAATTTAAAAAAGATAAGAATGGTAAGTTCAGACAGTTTAAGACTAAGTTTAATAGATAAAATTATTGATTCTGATTTTGAATTAGAAAAACCTATTATTATTCCTAAAAAAGGAGCAAGTGAATTAAAAAAGATACTTGATAGATGTAAATCTATAAATATAGCAATACAAGATAAATTTCTTTTTGTATTGACAGAAGGCGAAAATGAAAATATCACAATTAGATTAATAGATGATAAATTTCCTCCTTATAGAGCTATAATTCCAGAAAATAAAAACAATTCAATAACAATAGATAGGTTAAAACTTATTAACACACTAAAAAGATTAACCATATTAACGAATGATGTTTATGATTCAATAAAAATAAAACTAAACAATGATATCCTTGAACTTGAAACACTACAAAATGAAACAGGAAGAGCAAAAGAAACAATACCTGTAAATGTAGAAAATGCTAATTTTACAGAAATAGTTTTCAATGGAAGGTTTGTATTGAATATATTATCTGTAATGAGATCAAAAAATATTAATTTAACAATTAACAACTCAAAAAGTCCATGTTTAATAACTGGTTCAGAGGACGAAGGTTTTTTAAGTATATTTATGCCAATTATAATATAAGCGAGGAATGTTTTTTATATGAAACCAATGGAACAAGAAAAGTATCAAGCAGAAAGTATAAAAGTATTAGAAGGATTATCTGCAGTAAGAAAAAGACCTGCTATGTATATAGGTAATATAGGCATAGAAGGTTTACATCATTTGGTTTATGAAGTTGTAGATAACAGTATAGATGAATCAATGGCAGGATTCTGTAATTTTATACATGTAGTTATAAATGAAAATAATAGTATAACAGTAGAAGACAATGGAAGAGGTATTCCTGTAGATATGCATCCTACAGAAGGAATATCAGCTTTAGAGCTTGTTTTAACAAAATTACATGCCGGTGGAAAATTTGACAATCAAACATATAAAGTTTCTGGTGGATTACATGGTGTTGGAATTTCTGTAGTAAATGCATTATCTAAACATTTAGATGTTGAAGTATATAGAGATGGTAAAATATATAATCAAAAATATGAATATGGAGTACCAATAACACCTGTAACAATAATAGGAGAAACAAAAAAAAGGGGAACAAGAGTAACTTTTACGCCAGATGAAACAATTTTTACAGAAACAACCGAATTTCAATATGAGATATTACAGGCTAGAATGAGAGAGTTGGCGTATCTAAATAGTAATATAACTATTAAATTAGAGGATAAACGATCTGAAAAAACAGCAGAATTTCATTTTGATGGAGGTATAGTTTCTTTTGTAGAACACTTGAACAAAAATAAGGAATTGATTTTTGAAAAACCAATATACATTTCAGCAGAAAGAGACAATGTGGCTATTGAAATAGCTTTTCAATATAATGATGGATATTCAGAAAAGTTATTGAGTTATGTAAATAATATAAGAACAAAAGAAGATGGAACACATGTAACAGGATTCAGGCAAGCTTTGACTAAATGTATCAATAAATATTTAGCTGATGACAATATATCTAAAAAACTGAAAGAAAAAATAGAAGGAGATGATGTTAGGGAGGGTTTGACATGTATTGTATCTGTAAAGGTTCCAAGTCCGCAGTTTGAGGGTCAAACCAAATCAAAATTAGGGAACAGTGAGGTGAGATCTATTGTTGCATCTGTGGTTTATGAAAAGCTGTCCCTGTTTTTTGAAGAAAACCCGGCAATTGTAAAAAAGATGCTGGAAAAGATAGTGGATGCTGCAAGGGCGAGAGAGGCTGCAAGAAAGGCTAAGGAATTGTCCCGAAAGTCTTCTTCCGGTCTGGATATAACTCTTGCAGGTAAGTTGGCGGATTGTCAGGAAAAGAATCCAGAACACAGAGAGATATTTATTGTGGAGGGTGATTCCGCTGGAGGTAGCGCAAAGCAGGGGAGAGACAGAAAGTTTCAGGCTATTCTGCCTCTCAGAGGAAAAATAATGAATGTAGAAAAGGCAAGATTCAATAAGGTATTGTCAAGTGAAGAAATAAGAAATCTTATCTCGTCTATTGGAACAGGTATTGGTGCAGGAATCAGTTCTGATGATTTTGATGTTCAAAAATTGAAATATCATAAAATTATAATAATGACCGATGCTGATGTCGATGGAGCACATATCAGAACATTACTGCTGACATTTTTTTATAGACACATGTATGAGTTAATAGAAAAGGGCTATTTATATATCGCTCAGCCACCGTTATATAGAGTTGCTTATAGTAAAAACAAAGAGATTTTTCTCAAAGATGATTCTGAATTTAACAAATTTCTATTCAACAGAATTATCAATGAAATGTCGGTTCTTATTAACGACAAAATGATAACAGGAGAAAATCTATATAATTTCTTGTTAAAAATAACGGATCACTTAAATGATTTTGATGAATTGATCCGCATAGGATTGTGGAAGGACTTGCTAAAGGATCTTTTGGAGTTTGGTCTTGATAGTTATGAAAAACTTGGTGATTCAGGCTTTATGGAATCATTGTTTGTAAAATTATCAGAAAAAGGATATAAAATTACAGACATAAAAAAATCTGATAGCGGTGATTACTCGTTTACTATTACATCGGAATCCATATCTTTTTTAAGAACCAGCATAGATTCAGATTTATGGAAAACACCTGAGATCAAAAAAATAATAAAGTCATATAGGTCATTGAAAAATATTGTACCCAATGACATAGTTTTGAAATATAAAGAAAACAAAGAAATCTTTCAGGATATGGAGTTGTTTCTTGATGCCGTAAAGGAATATGCACAAAAGGGACTGACCAAACAACGATATAAAGGACTCGGAGAGATGAACCCTGAACAGTTATGGAAAACTACCATGGATCCACAAAACAGAACATTGTTGCAGGTTTCTGTTCTGGATGCTGATGAGGCTGAAAACTTGTTCACTACATTAATGGGTGAAAAAATAGAACCAAGAAAGGATTTTATATACAATCACGCATTGGAAGTCAAAGAGCTTGATATATAAAAGAGGTTATATGTTCAGCAGATTAAATCAAATAACCATATTTAAGATTGGACTTTTTTTGATTTTATCGGAATTGTTTTGTGTGAGTTATGTATTCTCTGATACAGATCAGAATGTTTCCGGCAATCCTGTCAGAATTGATTCAAGCCCCATGGAACAGGGTGGCTTGTCAATTGAATATTCCGGAAAACCTGTGGGGTTGTTAAATCATGACATTATATCCGCCTCGATTGTTGATTTAAACGGTGACGGATTGTATGAAATTGTTTATCTGCTGCCATCAGGAGTCTATGTCGCTCCTTATAAACAGGCTGCAAAACCGTTTTTTTACAGATTTTCAGGGTTTGGAACCCCTGTTTCGTTTTCTGTATCCCCTGATACCGGATGGGTTGCTGTAAATATCCTGATTCATGATGTTGGACTTGAGTCATGTCTTTTACGTTTTGATGGCAATACATTACGATTGGTTCAGGATAACATAAATATGTGGCTGAACTTTCTTAATGATGGCACCCTGATTGCCCAGAGGTTTGATGTCAGGAATAGGTTTGGAAATGTTTTTTTTATAGTTAAGCCGGATGACAATGGTATGGTGTTTATCAACGAAAAAGCCATTATTCCAATGGATGCTGTAATGAATCTGTTTGCTTTTGTTGATTTAAATCATAACGATATAAAAGAGACGATATTTCTTGATAGATCAGGGATGCTGAAGGTATATGAATCAAATAAACTGATTTGGTCGAAAAAAGTGATTACAATTAACGATCCAGCCTCTTTTTTGAATATCAAAATAGCAGTTGTGGATTCACCAAAAACAAATAACAAATCGTTTTGGCTTGCCACCAACGAATCACAACAGCAGCCATCTGATAAAATATCACTCTTTAAATTGTTTTCGAATGGCGACAGCTACGCCATTGAACCAGTATCGATAAAAATGAATGGCAAAATATCAGGTTTTAGTGTGCTGAACGGGAAAATGATCCTGATTGTAACCGAAAGATCGGAAGATGCCTCTGTGTCTGGTATAACAAAAATTTATGAAATAGAAGAGCCACACATATAATCTGTTTCTTTTATGGGAAACTTTTGTTAATTTATGTTCTGTTTGTGGATGCAGAGATGTCGTTGCAGGACGCAATGAATAAATCTTCAAGTTTTTTGATTTGTTTTACGTAAGTGGCCGGAGATATTTGAGCCCCTTTTATGCCGCCTCTCAATGCTATTTCTGAAAAGAAAATCTCGTTTCTGGGTGTGATCATTAAGTCGATGTGGGCGTATGGGAATTGGCCTCTTTGCATTATTTCCTTGCATAACATCAATGCATTTTCAGGCAAATCATATATTCCGCTGCCCCCCCCTCTTGAAATATTGTTTCTTATATTATTGTCATTTTTTCTCCAATATGCCTCTAAATAATTACCCAGAATAATTATTCTGACATCAAGTACATTTTCTATGAAGGGTTGTAAAACAAATGGAAATTTAATATGTCCAAAGGAAACACTATTGTAAATGTCCTCTATTGATGACCATAGATTTATTCCAAGGCCGCAGTTTGCCCTGTCCTGTTTTGTTATAACCTTGTTTATTTTCAGCGAATTATAAATTGTTATTGCGGAAAGTATATCGTTTTTATCCCTTATTACGGTTGTTAGGTGTACCATGTATTTTGTGAAGACAGCAGCTTGAAAGCATTTGGATCGGGTCAGTTGTTGCGACAATGCCGATGGGAATAAAACAACCCCCCTTGATAATAAATCGGTGAAAATATATTCTTCTGAAGGTTTTATGTTCAGGCAACCTATTATTACGTCTGAGGAACTCAATTCATGAAATTTTGCCCTGAATTCCTCATTTGTTCTGATTATATTGTACATCTGTATTAAAAAAGCATTTCCACAAATTGTGTATGAAATTCTGTCAAATCGGTTTGGCATTTGGAACAAAACAGTTTTATGTCGCCCATTATATTGGATTCGTCACTTTGTGGAGTAAAGCTTCCATCTGCATTCTGTATATATTGTGTTGTTATAGTGACGTCTTCCGCTATTTCATGAAAATAGCGATCGTTGCCGCACCTGGGACAGATTATGCGGTTGTTGACCGCTGGAACAGGTCTTGGGCATTTGAAAAAACGTGTTCCTTCCTTTCGGGACCTTGTTTTTGATGTTATTACCATGTGGGCTCCTTCTGTGGGCTCATTGTGGCGCTGTGAACGGATTGTTTTCGATCCGGCATTGAACCAAATGAAATATAATCGTTCAAACCGCAAAAATCCAGAGATTGTATTTTAACCGCATTATTTTTATTGCATGGCGTCAGGAGATATTCGGGCGGCGGAACAAATTTAGAAAATATCTTTGCTAAATTAGATATTTTGGCGTATTTTTAGAGTATAATTTCAGGTAGCATTGAAAAATTGCCCTTTCGCTCACAACTGCGTTGCTCGAAAAAAATTCTGATTTTTCAAGGCTACCTTCAAAAATGAATAATGTACGATTTATAATATAAAAAATTAAGGAGGGTTTTCATGTTTTATAGACCATCTCATATCGATGCCGCAGACAAAACACAACTGCTTCAGCGCTTTTGGAGTAAGGATGCATCTCTTTGGAGCAATGATGCCAATGTCCAGGAATCTATCATGAATAGATTGGGATGGCTGGATTGTCTTGAAAAAATCAAGCCAAATCTGACCGAACTTATTGATTTTGCAGATAAATTACGTTCTATAAACATAGAACGTGTGATCTGGCTGGGTATGGGAGGGTCAAGTCTCTGCGCCCAGGTGTTGGTCGATGTGTTTGGTGTACAGAAGGGATATCCAGAGTTGTGTGTGCTGGACACCACAGATCCGGTAGTGGTGCAGCGATATGCTGATGAGTTGTCGAAGAAAAAAACCTTTTTTGTGGTGGCCAGCAAATCAGGAACAACCCTTGAAACCCGTGCACACCTGGCCTTTTTCTGGCAGAAGGTCGTGGACCTGCACGGCCAAGGCAATGCAGGTGATTTTTTCGCAGCAATTACCGATTCCGGCACAGCTCTGGAGACATTTGCCTCTGAACACGGATTTTCTCATATATTCAGTGGTGAATCAGGCGTGGGTGGCAGGTATTCGGCGCTTTCTGTGTTCGGGCTGGTTGCCGCTGCAATTATCGGAATCCCACTGAAACAGGCTGTATCAATTGCGGAAGAAGTCATTGCACAATGCAGGGTGCCGGACTGGGACCTGAATCCTGCCTCCAGACTTGCCACATTTCTTTCCGAGTACGGCGTGCAGAACAAGGATAAGCTGACCATGTTTTTCGATGCGCCTGTCCGCAGTTTCGGGCTGTGGCTGGAGCAGCTTGTGGCTGAAAGCACCGGCAAGGAAACCGTGGGTTTGGTGCCGATAATCGGGGAAACCACCGGCATCCCCGGTTTTTATGGTGCGGAGCGGATGTTTATCTATTTCAGAATGAAGGATACCCCTGTTGAGGACAGCCTCGATAGTTTTGTGGATGAGTTACAACGTGCTGATTTTCCCGTATATTTGATGCAATTACAGGATCGTATGGATTTATTTGGAATGTTTTTCCTCTGGGAGATGGCGGTGGCCTTGACGGGCCATTTCCTTGGCATCAATCCATTTGATGAACCCAATGTCCTGTCGGCCAAACAAAAGACATCCGAGGTGTTGAACGGGTATGTAAAAAAGGGCAGTTTTGATATGGAGTTCTGGGTGGATCCAACGAGTCAGTTCAACTTCAGGACATCCGAGATGCTTGCTGCATCCATGAAGGGGCTTTCTCGTGCCATGAGGGATACCTTTCTGGCACTGCCTTCATGGGGTTATTTGGGTTTTCTGGCCTATCTGCCCTATGATTCCGAGGTCGATGAGATAATTTCAGAGATGCGTCATTTTATTCGACAGGAACGGGGGTTTGCCACTACATTTGGATACGGTCCCCGCTATCTGCATTCCACGGGCCAGGTGCACAAGGGGGGGCCCATGAGCTCGGCCTTCATCATCTTTACTCGACAAAAAGAGGCTGAATATCCATCTGTGCCTGGTTTCGATGCCTCTTTCTGGCATATTCAGTTTGCCCAGGCAGTCGGGGATTTTCAGGCCCTTTCAGATGTGGGGAAAAGGGTCATTCATATTCATCTGCCGGCGGATTATAGAATGGGTCTTAGGAGTTTCAGTAAGGTGTTTTTGAGGGCGGCGCGCTTGTAGAAGATTGCCAGGTCAGTTCTATGGAGATCAAGCATAAGCTTTTTTGGATTGCTTTAATGCTGGTGGCGCTTTTGTCCACAGGCACTTTGGGTTATATATTCATAGAGGGCTGGCGCCCCCTCGACGCCCTCTATATGACGGTTATAACTGTGGCTACCATAGGTTATGGCGAGTTGAAACCCCTTTCCGATGCAGGCAGGGAGTTTACTATGGCCATTATAGTCATGGGAGTGGGTTTCTCGCCTATTCCATAAATGTGTTGACTGAGGCTGCTGTAGAGGGCAGAATAAAGGACATATTCAATCAGAGACGAATGCAAAAGGCCATTTCAAAATTAGAAAACCATTTTATCATATGTGGCTGCGGCCGAATCGGCAGGACCATTTTGGAGATGTTGCTCCGTGAAGGTATTCCTGCCGTGGTGATAGAGTCCAATGCCACGGTGATCTCGGAACTGGAGGAGGCAGGTTATCTCGTCATAGTGGGGGATGCCACCAGCGAGGAGGTATTGCAGCATGCCGGTATATCCAGGGCGCGAGGCATTGTGTGTGTGCTGCAATCGGATGCAGACAATGTTTATATTACCCTGACGGCCCGCCTGTTGAATCCCTCGGTTTTTATAATAGCCAGGGCCAGTGACCGTAAGGCGGAACGCCGTATCTATCAGGCTGGAGCCAACAAGGTCATTTCTCCTTATGAAATAGGTGCAAGGCGCATGGGAATGGCGATTCTGAAGCCGACTGTCATAGAGTTTTTGGACCTGGCGGTGCACAGTGCGGATTTTGATCTTTCCGTGGAACAGTATGAGATCGGAGATTCGTCCGTTCTGGTGGGTAGAACCCTGAAGGAAATCGGCATCAGGGAACGGACCGGTGCCACTCTGCTGACCGTAAAACGCAAGGCCGACGCAGTAATGTCCAGTGTGCATCCGGATTATGTCTTTCAGAAAGGCGATTTGGTAGTCGTCCTTGGCTCCAGTGAAAGCCTGAACAAATTTAGTGCAATGGTGTCTGGCTAAAACCCTTTAACGGAAGAAACCCTGATTTGATTCAAGGAGGCTGTTTATGTATCTGGCAAAAACGGATGTATGGTATCTGGAACGTATTATATGGCTTATAGCCGGAGTGGTGGTGCTTACAGGCGTAATTCTGGGTTTTTTTGTGCACAGGTATTGGCTTGTGCTCCCCCTGCTGGTGGGAGTCAATCTGCTGATCTTCGCCTTTACAGGTTTTTGTCCCATGGCCATATTTTTACACAAAATGGGTGTGAAATCCATAACAGAGCTCTCTTGTGAGCAAAAATAACCTTAAATTGCCTTATGGGAGTCTCGAAAAATTAGAATCTTCATTCACAACTGCGTTGCTTGCCGGCGAACAATGCTCACATCTTGGTGAGGGTATAAGGGTGAGGGACGGGAACGTGTTACGGTAATGGTTTATTTTTCAAGGCTCCCTTATGTCATATCAGGACAGACATGGCCAATAAGACTCGAATCATCTGTATAGCCAATCAAAAGGGCGGGGTCGGCAAGACCACCACAGCCATAAACCTGGCTGCGGGCCTTGCCATGCTGAGTAAGCGCGTGCTTCTGGCTGATTGTGACGCCCAGGCCAATGCCACCAGTGGTTTGGGTTTTGATCTAACGGCTGTGGCCGGGGCCTGTCTCTACTGCGCTGTGGCCGGGAAGGTGGATATTCGCGACATCGTGCGCACTACTGGTGTGCCAAACCTGCACCTGCTGCCAGCCACTACGGACCTGGTGGGGGTGGAGATGGAACTGGCCGCAAAAACCAACAGGGAATTCGTTTTGAAGACCATGTTCTCGGCCCTTCAGGATTACGACTTTATCCTCATCGACTGCCCTCCCTCTCTTGGTCTCATGACCATAAATGCCCTGGTTTCAGCGGATTCCGTCCTGATTCCCCTGCAGTGCGAGTATTATGCCCTGGAAGGACTCAGCCATCTCCTGAAGACCATCCGGCTTGTGAAACACAACTTCAATCCAAGGCTCTATATAGAGGGCATCCTTTTGACAATGGCGGATCACAGAATGCGTCTTTCGGTTCAGGTAGCTTCAGATGTGCGGAATCATTTTAAATCGTTGGTCTATGACACGGTTATTCCCCGCAATATTCGATTGAGCGAGAGTCCCAGTCATGGTAAACCTATCTTCCTATATGATCCAAAGTCCAGGGGAGCAGAGGGCTATGCGGCCCTGTCCCAGGAATTTCTGAACAGGATGCAACATGACAGCTAAGAATGTGCTTGGAAAGGGCCTCGGCGCCCTGCTTCCCGATATAGATACCTATGATACAGGCCGCCCAGGCTTTTTTATCTGTCCCATTGAGAAGATACACCCAAATCCATTGCAGCCCCGCAAAAATATCGATCCAGTCACCCTTCAAGGCCTGGCCCAATCCATAGCTGAAAAGGGCATATTGCAGCCCCTGGTGGTCAGAGAGATTGAAAATGGCTATGAGCTCATCGCAGGTGAAAGGCGGTGGAGGGCGGCCCAGGCCGCTGGTCTAAAGGCGGTGCCTGTGGTGGTCAAGGATGTCAGCCCGCCGGAGGCCATGGAATTGGCCCTCATAGAGAATGTGCAGCGGGAAGATCTGAATCCTATTGAAGAGGCCATGGCCTACAGACGCCTGATAGAAGAACTGGGCCTTACACAGGAGGATGTGGCCACCCGTGTGGGCAAGGAGCGTTCCACCATAACCAATATCATGCGTCTGCTTCAGCTTCAGCCTGCGATGCAACAGGACTTGATCGACGGCAATCTCAACACAGGACACGCCCGCGCCCTGCTGATGCTGGACAACGAGGCCGAGAGGGAGTTTTTGCGCAATCAGATTGTGTCAAAGGGTCTTTCTGTGCGTCAAGCCGAGGAGGCGGCCAGGCGGCTCAACAAAAAGACCGGGCGGCAAAACAGGAAGGTTTCAGACCCGGACATTCAGCGCCTGGCTGATGAGCTGTCTCAGAGGTTGGGACTCAAGGTCAACATTGTGCATAAGGGAAGGGGTGGAAGGTTGGAGCTGTATTATCGCAACACCGAGGAATTTGACGTATTGATGAGAGCCTTATCCCTTTAGGGAAGCTCGAAAAATTGCCCTCTCGTTCATAACTGCGTTGCCCGTCCCTGCCTGTGCGTTGCACGCAGACAGGGACGGAAAATGCTCACATACAGGCAGTACCTTCACACCTGGGCAGCCTGTTCCCCCATCTGTTTGTAGAGTCTTTTCGTCAGTATTTCATCCGCCTTTTCGCAGATAACGAAGATATTTTCAAGGAGGTCCAGCATCTCCGCCTGTCCGTCCGGTGTGCGATAGCCGAAATCCTCTTCCCACCTTCCGCTTTCCAGATATTCCTTGAATTCAAGAACGGATTTCATGGTGATCATCTTGTTGTTCCTCCTGAGAAGCCTTCTTTTTTCAGGGCTCCCTTTAGCCAGTCACAGACATCATCGTATGTTATGTCTTTTCTGAACCCCGGGCAATCCCTGGAAATGGCCTCCCATGCAGCAGAATCACCGAGGATACTGGGATGCAGCGGCCATTGTCTGCACGGAAACGGCTTGACTTCATGGATTTGACACCTGCCATCCTCTCCATAGAAGATGCAATGCCCGTCAATGGTCTTCATTTCCACGCGATTTTTCAGGACTACGCAGTACTTTTGAAGCAATTCCGCAACCGGAATGCCAAGTGCTGCTGAAATGGCCTTTTGTTCCGTCTCGGTCATGGAGACTGTGCTTTCACCGTGGCAACAGTGGCCGCACATCTGACATTTGAAGACAGGCGCTGTCGCGATCTTGTTGGGATTGCCGTTTTTTTCTGTTTTATTCATAGGGGATTGGGTCCTTTACTCCTGCTTCCTCAAATCCTTTCAGCCTTAACCGGCATGAGTCGCAGCGGCCACAGGCCAGTTTTTCGTTTTTATAGCATGACCATGTGAGATGCAGAGGGGCTTGAAGTTGTATGCCGGTCAACACCACCTCGCGTTTTGTCATGTGTAATAAAGGCGTTATTATCTCTATGCGGGTCTCGGGCCTGGTGCCTGCCTGTATGAGCCTGTTAAATGCCTTGAAATAGGCGGCCCGGCAATCGGGATAACCTGAGTTGTCCACCTCGGTTGCTCCGATGTAGATGTAGCCGGCGCCGATGACCTCTGCCCATGAAACAGCTATGGCTATCAGGTGCGTATTGCGGAATGGAACGTATGTGGCTGGAATCACATTATTTTCCATATTGGTTGTGGGTACTTCTATTCGCCTGTCTGTAAGGGCCGAACCGCCTATCTCTGCAAGATAACTGATGTCGGCTGTCAGTTGTTTTGTTATGCCGTAATGGGCTGCTATGCGCTGGAAGGCCTCGAGTTCAGTCCGTTCCGTGCGCTGTCCGTAGTTGACGTGCAGAAAGGCGGTTTCCCTGTGTCTGCTTACTGCTATCGCAGCACACACACAGCTGTCCATGCCTCCGCTTACCAGACAGATGGCGGTGCCTTCAGGTTTCTTTGATGTGGTTTGTACTTGTGTTTTCATGAAATGTTATGGTAAATTTTTAACATGATAAGTCAAGACCGCAATAGAAGACATATCTTCAACAACATGGATGTGTACCGATGAATATGAAGGATGTGAGTGCCGGTCAAAGGATCGTTCTTGCGGTTCTGGTATGGGTCATATTCATATCAGGTCTTCACATATGGCGCAATGGGAAACCCTTTGCAGGGCATGTGTTAAGAGTGGGTTTTTTGCCCATAACCTGTCACCTGTTGTGTCCTGTCACCTATGAGCTAAATAAAGACATACCCTTCAAACCAGTCAGGTTTACAGCCTGGCCTGAGATGTGTGAGGCGTTGAAGAGCGGCGAGCTGGACATGGCCTTCATTTTGGCCCCCCTTGCCATCACGCTGTATCAGCAGGGTTTCCCCATAAAACTGGTGATGCTTGGCCATCGAAACGGCACAGGCCTGATGGTGCGCGGGAATGCGCCCAATGCCGGCATCGATTGGCTGGAACACAAGACCATCGCCATTCCCATCCGTTTCAGCAATCAGTATCTGACCCTTCTGGATCTCCTTGAACAGGCGGGGATTCCAGCCGACAATGTCAATCTGGTGGAGATGCCGCCTCCGGATATGCCGTCCAGCCTGGCTATGGGCGCTGTGGATGCCTATATCGTCGGAGAGCCCTATGCAGCCGCGGGAGAGCTGAACGGCTCCGGAAGGATCCTGTACCTCATGAAGGATGTAAGACCGGGCTTTATCTCCAGCGTGCTGGTGGTGAGGGATGATGTGCTGCAAAGGCGAAAAGACGATGTAGGCAGGTTGGTAAGGGCGTTTTACGCCAACGGCGCCTGGATTGAGGCCCATCGCATGAATGCGGCGGCCATCGGGGCCAGGTTCTACGGGCTTCCTGTGTCCCTTCTTGAGCGCGTGCTTTTATCGCAACCGGATCGAGTGCTGTATAACGATCTTATGCCTAAAAGGCAGGAAATAGACGCCATGGCTGCCGCCATGATAAAAAGGGGTTTGTTGAAGGGTGTCTTGAATGTGAACGGTCTTCTCGATACATCGCTTATTACGGAGAAAAAACAGTGAGTCTCAACGGACAGGGTTTGAGAAACTGGTTTGCCGTGCGCTGGAGCGCCTTTTTGCTGTCTTTTTTCATAATGGCGCTGTGGGAGACGGCGGTGCATGTTTTTGATGTCAAGCCGGAGCGTTTTCCGGGTGTCATGCAGGTACTGAGAGGGCTTTGGGAGCTGATACGTGACGGCAGGCTTCTGGATTATATAGTGGCCAGTCTGTTTCGTGTAACCTGGGGTTATCTGTTGGCAGTGGCGCTGGCCGTGCCCTTGGGCATTTTTTTAGGCACAAAACCATTCTGGCGCATGGCGGTAAATCCTGTTATTCAATTCATGCGCCCCATTTCTCCATTGGCATGGATACCAATCGCCCTTCTGTGGTTTGGCATAGGGGATAACCCTGCCATTTTCTTGATCTTTCTGGCTGTATTTTTCCCAATGGTGCTTTTTACAACGAGTGGTGTGGCCGGCATCAATCCAACTTACCTCTATGCCGCTTCCAATTTCGGTATTACCGGCCACGAATTCTACAGCCGCATAATACTTCAGGCCGCGCTGCCGGAGATCATCACAGGGCTTCGCATAACACTCGGCACCGCATGGCTGGTTATCGTGGCTGCAGAGATGATAGCTGTCAAGAATGGACTTGGGTATCTCATCGTGGATGCCAGAAATTCCCTGCGAATGGATCAGGTCCTCGGTGGTATGCTCGTGATCGGTTTCATCGGCCTGCTTCTGGACAACCTTGTCCGGCAGCTGGAGAGACTGCCGTCAGTTCGCTGGAAGAGGTTGAAGCAATGAACCAGTCCAGCGTGAGGCCACAGTCATTGAACAAGGTGGAGATATGCGGGCTTTACAAGGTTTATGAAGAGACATCCTCAGAGGCGGCCCTGGACAGTATTTCTGACAGACATGTACTGACTGATCTGAATTTTGCTGTGCCAGCCCGCAGTTTCACCTGTTTTCTCGGGCCGTCCGGTTGCGGCAAGTCCACCCTGCTTCGCATCATTGCAGGTTTTGACACACCAAGCAGGGGCGAGGTGTTGGTGGATGGAGACCCTGTGTGTGGACCAAATCCAAAACACATCTTTGTTTTTCAGGAGGATGGCCTTTTCCCTTGGTTCACAGCCTATGAGAATATCGAACTTGGTATCAGAAATCTGAAGGACTCACAAAAAAGGCATGAGCTGGTGCTGGAATATCTGGAGATGGTGGGTCTAAAGGGTTTCGGTGGATATTATCCCCATGAATTGTCAGGCGGTATGAGACGCAGGGCGGAGGTGGCCAGGGCACTTATCGCCAATCCGGACATCCTGTTCATGGATGAGCCGTTTGGGGCGCTGGACTTCGTTACCAGGCTGCAGATGCGCGAGGAAATGCTCAACGTGCATGCCATGTTTCCAACAACAATTCTTTTCATCACTCACGATATAGACGAGGCCATACAACTTGCCGATCAGATCGTGCTTTTTACCGAACGCCCGACCAGCGTAAAAGAGGTCTTGTCCCTCGGTTACCCGCATCCAAGGGATTTCACGAAGGGTGATTTAGCCGTGCTCAGACGGCATATCTATCGGACTATGGGAGTCCACGCAGCGCTGTAGTTTCCATCTCAATGACATGCCCCGCAGCGTCTGCAACCGGGCATACAAGAAGGGCTGCCCTGGGCTGCCCTGGCCCTGGCCCATTCCTTTTGTAGAAAATCCCTGGTGACGCCGTGGGACACGCTTTCCCACGGCAGCGGTGCGTCTGTATCCCTGCCGAGCAGAAAGGTTGCGGCCATGACCTTATCCTTATGGTTTTTGAACGCCTTGCGCCACGGCGTGGCATTTAAGGCTACATCTTGCAGAATGGGGGCAAGGCTGCGATCTCCCCTGCTCAATATGGCCTGAATACTTGCAGAACGCAGGGAATCCAGCCGCAATTGCACATTCGGCATGGCTGAAAGCCCTTTTATCAGGATGTCTCTGTGGGTTCTATGTGTTTTTTCATCAACAAAATCAGCCCATTGAAAGGGTGTCCATGCCTTTGGCACAAAGGTGCCGGCTGATACGGTTATATTTCCCAGGTGTTTCCGTTTCTTGCCGATGGGGGTTATGATTTCCTTTACCCGTTTTACAAGATTGACCAGGGCCTCCATGTCTTCAGGTGTTTCAAATGGCAGGCCGTACATGAAATATAGCTTGAAGTTGAGGATTCCGGCTGAGGCCAGCCGTTCGATGCCGGAAAGAATGACCGCTTCCGTCAGATTTTTGTTTATGATGGCCCGCATTCGTTCCGAGCCAGCCTCCGGTGCTATGGTGGCTGTGGCTATGTGTGATCTTACAAGCACCTCTATGAAGGCGTCGGTCAGGCTGTCTATGCGCATGGATGAGAAGGCAAGGCGCATCCCTTGATTCAGCAGGGTCTCGCAGATATGATTGATGCCCTCCCTCTGAAGGAACTCCAGTCCTACCAGCCCGATTCTATCGGTTCCTTTGATGCGGCTCAGAGTGGAAAGCAGCGCTTCCTGGGGCCATGGCCGCGCAGGCCTGTAAACGAAGCCGGCTGCGCAGAAACGGCATCCTTTGCCGCATCCCCTGGCCAATTCCAGCAAAAACATGTTGGAGAAGGCCGCATCCCTGGAGATGATCTGTGTATGGGGTACTGTTTCAACGGGTTGCATCTGCCGTGCCGGTGTTGTTGCCGGGGGAAAACGGTTCGGGATATAGACACAATGACATTGTCGGGCCAGGAGATCGAGCCGGGCCTTTCGGGTGGTCTGTATCGCAGCCAGGTCATGGAGAATGGGCAGGAGATCCGGAGAGATGGCCTCGAATTCCCCCAGCAGAAAGGCGTCTATGAATGGCGCTATGGGTTCCGGATTGATGAAGGTGGCGACCCCGCCGGCCAACACGAGGGGGCCTTTTTCATTTTCTCTACCGGCAGCCAGGGGAGAAAGGCCGCAGGCCGCTATGCCGCGAAGAATGTTTAAATAATCCGACTCAAAACTGACGGAAAACAGCAGAATCTGAAAGTCCTTCAGTGGTCTTCCGCTTTCTTCCGATTGCCATGCGAAGCCCTCATTATAAAAGAATCTTTCAGCCGCGATTCCATTTTGTGCGTTCAGGGCTGCATAAAGGGTTTGCAGCCCGAGATTTGACATGCCTACTGCATATGTATTGGGAAAGATGAGTGCGACTGAGGTTACATCCCGCGATTTTTCGGTGCGCCCCCATGTCTTGCGAATGGCCCCTGTTTCTTCGTGTGACAGGTGTGCACGACCGCGGCCACCTGTTTTGTTATTCGGCAGAGGGATCCTCCTGTTCCATCTTCGCAAGGTCTTCAAATTTGATGTCGATTCCCATTATACCTATTATTTCATCGGTTTCGTTTCGAATTGGAGCGGAAACAGTGATGCAGAGGGCGCCTGTGATCTTGGAGGTATAAAACGGAGACACATGGCTTTTGCCGTCCTGCATGGGTTCTATGAACCATGAGCGGTCAGAGAAGTCCTCGTCTAAAAGGTGCGTGGCATATTGGCTCTTGTATTTGAGGTGCGTGATGTTACGGGTGATCTTCTTTCCTTCGGTATTGACCACATATAAAAATTGAATAAACGGGTTTTCCTCCAGGGTTTTGGTCAGCACAGGTTCGATCTGGGTAGGTTCCATGGAGCGAATGGCTGGTTGTTCCACCAGTTCCTCGGCCAGGTGCAGTGCCAGCTCCCTGGCCTTGGCCTCAAGCCTGGCGAATCCGGATGGGAAGAACTCCGGCAGGTATTTTCTGGCCAATAGTTCGATTTCGTCGTCTGACATGGAGGTTATGCGGTTGTTTTCATATTCCTGCATGACCTTTTTGTATATCTTGACGATTCCTGGATGTTTCTTGTCGATAGCCCGCTCGCCCTTCAGTTTCAGCTTGGTGTTAACCCAGTGGGCGATACCAGCTGTTCCGGACTTGTCTGAAACGATGACAGAGATAGGGCGGCCCAAGATGCGATCTGTGTCGAAGATGTTGTATATCTCTTCGTTTTTGAGCAGGCCGTCTGCATGGATACCGGCGGATGTGGCGGTGGAATCGGCTCCAACAATGGGATAGTTGCGGGGGATGTGGACGTGCAGTTCCTTTTCGAAGTATTCAGCCATTTCTGTGATAGCCCGCGTGTCGATGCCGTCCTGTGAACCCCTGAGGGATATGCGCTCGATGAGCAATGCCTCTATGGGTGTATTGCCTGTGCGTTCACCGAAGCCCAGAATCGTGCCGTTTACGGCCCCGCAGCCATAGAGCCAGGCGGTGGAGGCGTTGATTAGGGCCTTGTGAAAGTCGTTGTGCCCGTGCCACTCCAGTAAATAACCAGGTACACCGGCATCCTGTATCATGGCATGTACTATTCTGCCCACACTCCTGGGCAGGGCTGAACCAGGATATGGCACACCATAGCCCAGGGTATCGCAGAGCCGAATCTTGATGTCTATGCCGCTTTCCTCCCGTAGTTTCATGAGCTCTATGGCAAATGGCACACAGAAGCCGTGAATATCGGCCCTGGTGATGTCCTCGAAGTGGCAACGGGGCGTGATGCCCTCTTCCAGACATGCCTTTACAATGGACAGGTAATCCTCCAAGGCCTTTGCCCTGGTCTTTTTGAGCTTTAGAAAGATGTGATAATCGGAGATGGAGGTGAGAATCCCTGTTTCCTTGAGCCCCATCTCCTTTACCAGCTGCAGGTCGGCCTTGTTGGCCCGAATCCAGCCGGTTATCTCTGGAAATTTATAGCCTTTTTCCCTGCACACCCAGACCGCTTCCTTGTCCTTTTGTGTGTAAAGAAAGAACTCCGCCTGACGGATTACGCCGTTGGGCCCGCTCATGCGGTGCAGAAAATCAAAGATGGTGCTGATCTGCTGTACGGAATAGGGAGGCCTGGCCTGTTGGCCGTCGCGAAATGTGGTATCTGTGATGAGCATCTCATCACATGGCTCGGGTATGACATGCACATGGTCGAACGGTGTCCTGCAGACCTCGGTATAGGGGAAGATGTCCCGCAGGAGATCGGGTTCCTGCGGGTCATGTAGTTTATATGTCTGTCGATTGGGTGTTGCTTCCAGGAGCTTTTTGTTGGGGTTCCATTTGGCCATGTTTTTCTCCTTTTTTATATCCAGCCCGGCTTGATATACAGCTCAGCCAGTTGTGTGTGGCTGACCCGGGACGGCGCATTTGTGAGCAGGCACTGGGCCTTTTGTGTCTTGGGAAAGGCTATGACGTCTCGAATGGTGCTGACTCCGGCCATGAGCATAACCAGTCTGTCTAATCCGAAGGCTATACCTCCGTGCGGCGGGGCGCCGAATTCCAGAGCGTCTATCAGGAAACCGAATTTTTCCTGGGCCTCTTCATTGGTAATGGCCAAGAGCTCGAATAGCCGCTTTTGCAGCTGAGGCAGATGAATGCGAATGCTGCCTCCGCCAACCTCTATGCCGTTCAGGACCA
>JGI12104J13512_1000397_pt1 | contig 39979 bp, 29 predicted proteins | sample TerdegcTABiofilm_FD_13512 | JGI IMG/M metagenome (IMG submission 13512)
TAAATTTTTAGCTATTCTTCCAGCTTGGCACGCATTTGAAAGAACCGTCGAATATACTGTCTTAAATGTTAGAGGTTTTATAATCTATTCTAAACCAATTCCTTCTATTTTATTAAGAGATTTATCAATAGAAAATCCACAATATGTAGTTTCTGTTCCTAGAGTATGGGAAGGGATTTATGATGGATTATTAAGAACATTAAAAAATAGTGGAAAAGTAAAATATCAACTCTTTCTATTCTTCCAATCTGTAGCAAGATTCTGGTTTAAAAAGAAAATTGCCATACATGAGCAGATTCCATTTTTCTCAAAGGATGAATATTTCAAGAATCTTGTTATGATACCATGGAATTTTCTTTGTTATTTATTTTCTTATCCATTATTTCTTTTAGGGACCGCACTTATTTTTAGTAAAGTAAAAGCAAAGCTTGGAACTGGATTTAAATGTGGTATATCTGGGGGTGGCGCTCTTCCAAAACATATAGATGAATTTTTTAATGCTATTGGTATTAAACTTCTTGAAGGTTATGGCTTAACCGAAACCTCTCCAGTTGTATGTGTAAGAAGATATTTGAAACCTACTATCTATACAATTGGAGATTGGGTCCCTAAAACTGAGATTGAAATTCGTGATGAAAATGGAAATAAACTTGGATATGGTAAAAAAGGAATAATTCACATTAAAGGTCCTCAACTTATGAAAGGTTATTATAAAATGGAGGAACAGACAAATAAAGTTTTGAAGGATGGATGGTTCAATACTGGTGATATTGGAAGAATGGATATAAGAGGATATGTTCAAATAACTGGTAGGGCGAAAGATACTATTGTTCTTTTAGGTGGAGAAAATATCGAACCAGAACCTATCGAAAAAAAGCTTATGGAATCACAATATATTAAAACAGCTGTTGTAGTTGGACAGGATAAGAGAATGCTTGGTGTTTTAATCGTTCCAGATCTTGAAAACTTCAATATGCTTTTTAAAGAAAGAGAGGGAATGAAATTCGAAACCCTTAAAGATTTAATAGAATATGAAAATACTAAGATAATAATTCAAAAAGAAATACAAAGATTAATTTCGTATAGTAATGGTTTTAAAAGGTATGAATTAATAGGGGCATTTTATCTTTTGCCAAATGAATTTGTCACTGGAATTGAGTTAACTGAAACCTTGAAGGTTAGAAGGAATGTAGTATACGAAAAATATTCGAAGGAGATTGAATCTTTGTTTGCAAAATAAATAGAATATGCTTAATTTAAAAGGTAAATAACCTGAAAGGAGTTTCCCATGGCGACAGCCAAACCTTTTATTGGTTTAAGACCATCAAAAAGCATTGTACAGGAGTTTCATTGTCCTCCATATGATGTCATGGATAGGGATGAAGCAAGAAAACTTGCAGAAAACAAACCATATAGTTTTTTACATGTGACACGAAGTGACCTTGATTTACCTGATTCTATAGATGAGCATGACACTCAGGTTTATTTAAATGCTAAAATGAAGATTGAGCAGTACCTGAATGAAAAAATTTTAATAAAAGATTCAAAACCTTGTTACTATTTTTATGAAGAGACCTGGAGAGGCAAAAGTCAACTTGGTTTATTTGCTGCAGTTAAAGTTCAAGAATATGAAAATGGAACCATTAGAAGACATGAATTTACAAGAAAAGAAAAAGAGGTCGATAGAACCAATCACATAGTCATAACTAAGACTCACACGGAGCCAGTATTCTTAACATATAAAGATAATGATAAAATCGAAAAAACGATTAGAGATTTTATAAATAAAAATGAACCAGAATACTTTGTAAAAGATGAAAATGATGTAACACATAAAGTTTGGGTTTGCGCTGATGAAAAAATAAATAAAATAATCGAGGATGAGTTTAAAAAAGTAAAAATCCTTTATATAGCAGATGGTCACCATAGAACAGCTTCTTCGCTAAATGCGGCAAAAGAATTTGAAAAACAGAATCCAAATCATACTGGTGAAGAATCTTACAATTATTTTATGGCTGTAATATATCCTTCAAAACATCTTAGGATCTTACCATACAATAGAGCTGTTAAAGATTTGAATGGTTTAACTTCAGATCAATTTTTAAATAAGATTAAGGAGATTGGAACCATTAAAGAAACAGATCTTACCGAACCTTCAAAGAAACATTCTATTATGATTTATTTAGACAAAAAGTGGTATGAATTTGCTTTTAAAAAAGTACTAATTCCAAAAGATCCAGTTAATTCTTTAGATGTAGCTTTGCTTCAAAATAACATTTTAGATCCAATATTAGGGATAAAAGACCCTAGAACAGATAAGAGAATATCTTTTATTGGTGGTATTAGGGGGACAAAAGAACTTGAAAACCTTGTTGATAATAAGGGATATAAAATTGCTTTTTCAATGTTTCCAACAGATATAAATGATCTTATAAAGGTAGCCGATAATCACCAGGTTATGCCTCCAAAATCCACATGGTTTGAACCCAAATTAAGATCTGGCTTTGTGATTCATACCATAGATTAAAACTTATAAAATATATATTAAATCTTAATATTTTAAGTCACTTATACTTATAGTTTCGTTTGGTTTTAAGATAAGAAGATTTTCAAAATTTAAAAGCTTAATGTTGTTCTCATTAAATAATCCATAAGGATCTGAATGTATTGGCATTAAGTAAACTGGCTTTATTATTTTAGCAGCTTCTGTTGCCATCTTTGGTCCCATATTGTAATATCCATCACAAGGTAATGCTGCAACTGTAATATTTTTACTTGTAAGTTGTTTCATCTCCTCAATTAAATCAGTATCACCTGCATGGTAAAACTTAAAATTTCCAAATGTAATTATATAACCAAGTCCAGTTCCTTTAGGATGATTTTTATTATATGCAGCAACTGTTTCTATTGAAATTGAACCAAGCTTAAAAGTTTGATTCTCACTTGCTACTGTATATTTTCCACTAATTGCATTTTTAGGTGCTATGATAATGGTATTATCATTTTTTGATACTAATGAAATTTTATTATGGTCTGAATGTCCATGGGTTACCAATATTAGATTTGCAACTTCAGAATAATCCCCAGATGCGTAAGGGTCAATATAAATAACAAAAGAGTCAAAAGTTTTTATTTTTATTGAAGATCTTCCAAAATAGGTTATTGTCCCATTGTCAGATGAATTAAAATTGTTATATGAATTAAATGAGATGCTACTGAAAAATAAAAATAATAGAGAGAGAAATAATATAAATTTTTTCATCCTGTCCCCCTTTATAATAATTATAACTTAAAATTATTATATATAAAAATTTTAACTTTAAGAGGTTTTTATGAAATTTAACACTATTGTCTGGGAAGATGAAAAAATAAAAATTATTGATCAGACACAACTTCCAGAAGTTGAAAAGATTATAGAACTTGATAATGTTGAAAAAGTGATTGAAGCGATAAAAGAATTAAGAGTAAGAGGTGCTCCTTTGATTGGTATAACAGCCGCTTATGGTGCAGTGGTAGCCGCTAAAGAATTAATAGGTATTCATATCCCAGATATTGAGTTATATAAAAAGTTATTTTTTGAGAAAATTGATAAAATATTAAATTCAAGACCAACTGCAGTTAATTTGAAAAATTGTTTAGATATAGTTAAAAATAAATTCAATGAGGTTGTTGCAATAAGCATAGAAAATCCCATAAATTTAGTCAAACAACAAGTTTATGAAAATCTTTTATATGTAGCCAAGAAGCTTCATGAAGAAGATGAAAAGATATGTGAGTCTATTGGTATTCATGGAAATAAACTTATTAACAATAACGATACGATTTTAACCCATTGTAATGCTGGTTCACTTGCGACTACTGCATGGGGCACTGCACTTTCTGTTATATATAAAGCATTTGAGGATGGGAAAAAAATAAAAGTGTATAGTGATGAAACTAGACCACTTTTGCAGGGCAGTCGCCTTACTGCTTATGAACTTTTAAAAAAAGGGATAGATGTCACAACGATATGTGATAATATGGCTGGTTTTTTAATGAAACAGAAAAAGATAGATAAAATAATAGTTGGAGCTGATAGGATTTGCCTAAATGGGGATTTTGCAAATAAAATTGGAACTTATTCTTTAGCAGTTCTTGCCAAAGCACACCATATCCCATTTTTTGTAGCTGCTCCTTATACTACTTTTGATAAAAATATAAAAAAAGGAGAGCAAATCCCAATTGAGTTTAGAAGTCCTGATGAGATAAAGAGATTTAAAGGATTCCAATTTGCTCCAGAAAATGTTAATGTTTATAACCCAGCTTTTGATGTAACACAATCTAAATATGTTACTGCATTTATAACTGAAAGTGGAATAATCTATCCTCCTTATAAGACAAACATAAAAAAGTATTTAAAAGAAAGAGGAATAATAACATAAAAAGGTATTTGAAAATAAAAAAGTATTTGAAAAAAAGAAAATCAAACTTTTATTCTACTTTTTATTGAATCAATATAAATGGTAAAAAAAAGTCCTATTGAGATAAGAATAATACCTATAAAAAATTTTTTCTTAAAAATTTCATTAACAAAGAGATTACTTAAAAGCAGAGTAAGCGGGATTCCAGTATAAGAAATAATGGAACCTTTTGTAGCACTAAGATATCTATAAGCGGCTGTCATAGCTATTTGTGCTACAAAGGCAACAACTGCCACCAACATAAGGTATGAAAAATTAATTAAATTTATATTTTTCCATTCCTTAAATGTAAAAGGAATAAGTATTAATCCGAAAATGCATGTCGAAAGATATATAATGATGGGATTATCAAATCTAATGCCTCTTCTTAAGTAATTTATAGCCATACCACCAAAAAGACCAGATGCCAATGAAATTAAATCCCCTATTTTTGAATAATTACTGTTATCCCAAAAGATAAATGCTGCCCCTGTAACACATAGAATCAAGCTTACAATAGATATAGGAGAAACTTTCTCTTTGAAAAAAATCCATCCGAAAAAAGCAACAAAAATAGGATAAGTATTTGAAAGCATAGTAGCTCTACCACTTGAAGTAAGAGAAATACCAACATACATAGTAATCATGCCCAAGGCTCCAAATATCCCTCTTAAAACCCAGGATTTAGTATCATTAATTCTTATAGGTATTTTTTGGAATTTTAATATGAAATACCCTAAAATTAATCCAACTATAAATCTAATTAGTGATATAAACATCCCAGAAAATTCTTTCGAAACAAATTTTACCAATATTGATGTTATTGCAAAAAGAAAAGCCGAGAGAATTAAAAGTAGTTCGCCTTTATATTTCATAAATTTTTATTATCAATCTTTATCAACATCTTTTTTGTAATTCATCGCTGTAAAAATTATAAGCAAAGAAAAATAAATTATTATAATAATAAGAAAAAATAATTTATAAAGTAAAGGAATTTTAGTTATTAGATAATAAATCAAATTTGAATAGATCTTAAAGTAGCTTTATTTCGGTATTATTAGTTGATTCAAAATTCAAATCCATTGTGATTGCTGGAATTCTATTGAAAATATAAGGGAAATGATTGCTTTCTGTGTCATAATAGTTAATATTACAATATATTCCATTTCTTTTTAAAGAACCAGTTATTTCTTTGGTAAAACCGCTTAATTTGTCTTTATTTTTATTAGTTAAAAAAGTAAGAAGGTTTATGTCAGACCCTGGTAAGTTTTCTAATATCAATACTTTTGTATCTTTAGGAAAATTCTTGAATGAATTTATGAAATTCAATTCAGAAGGGAAATCTTCAATAGACTTATTTGAAAAGAAAAAGATAACTGATCTATTTAATCTGTTTTTATTTGAATTTAATATGTTTAAAAAAGGTAAAGTTAATGCAATAGATTCAATATTATTTAATATTGGGACTTGAAAAATAATAAGCTCATCTTTTATTTTTCCTGGGAAAAAAGCAGTATTTTGGAAGAATTCTTTTTCTGTTATCTCCCAATTTGCTTCAATATGAATCCTATAATTTTGATAAGAATAAGATGCAAGCTCAGAAAAGACATCTGGTTTTACAAATATTTTATAAAAACTAGAACTATTGTTCTTCATTTGGTCATTTTTATATTTATTTTTATATCCAAAAAATATATTATAACTATTTTTTATTTTGTTTTCAGATATGTCTGTAATTATTGCAAAGACTTTTGAATCATTCAATATTGTATCGTATTTTTCTGAATAATATGCACTTGAAATTAAAAGTATGTCTCCTTTTTTTGGTTCAAAACAGGTCGGATCTACTAAGGTATATGCTTTTTGTGTAATAGAAATGTTTTGAGAATTTTCAATTATTTTGATGTTAAAATCACTTCTATATTTGTATTTTTTTATTACTTTATTATTTTTATCTAAAACTGTTAATACTGGTTCTTTAGTAAAATTTACAATATAAGAAGTAAACTTATTTAAAAAGCCAGTTTCTTCATCAAATGAATATATTCCATTCTTTTTTATAATTGATGAAATAAAATTTTGAATCTTATATTCCTGGTTAAATCCTTCATCCGAATTATTATCATTTTTAATAGATGAATTAACCATTGAATATAAATCATTTTTATATTTATTAAACAATTCAAAGATATTTTTTTCATCGTAGCTTATTTTTTGCAAAAAAATATTATAATAAAAAAATAAAATAAGGGAAAAGATGATTGTTAAAAAAATTATTCTTAATTTTTTCATGGCTTTATATTATATAAAATTTTTTATTTAGCAAATCTTCTTGACAAAAAATATTGTTAATGTATCTATTGACTACTTCAGTAATGACTGTTTTAAGTATCGAAGAGGTTAATATGATTGTTTATAAAACTGTTTTAAGAAAACCATCTGAAATCCAGAAAAATTGGATTTTAATTGATGCTAAAGGTAAAACACTTGGAAGACTTGCTTCTTTTATTTCAAATATATTGCAAGGGAAAAATAAAGCTGATTATGTTCCATACTGGGATAATGGCGATAATGTTATTGTTATAAATGCTAGACACATTAAAGTTACTGGAAATAAGCAGCAGGATAAGATTTATTATTGGCATTCAAAAGCGCCTGGTGGAATAAAAAGTGCTAGTTATGAAAAACTTCTTGAAAAACATCCAGAAAAGCCACTTGAGATTGCTGTAAAAGGAATGCTTCCACACAATAAAATGGGTAGAAAATTATTAAGGAACTTAAAAATATACGCCGATGCTGATCATCCACATTCAGCACAGAATCCTAAAGTTGTTACTTTTGATGAATAAAGGAGTCAATAGATGGAAAAAATGATAATGTCCAAAGGTTCAAGAAAAACAGCAATTGCAAGAGTAATATTAAAACCTGGTAAAGGCAATATTATTATAAATAAAAAAGAAATTAGCAAGTATGTTCCTCAACCAGAATTACAGGAAATGATTTATCAACCTTTCAATCTAACCGAAAATACTGGCAAATATGATGTAACTATTAATGTTAAAGGTGGTGGTTTTAATGCCCAAGCAGAGGCTATCAGACATGGTATCTCAAGGGCTTTGGTCAAAATAGATGAAAAATATAGATCAATTTTAAAATCAAATGGTTTTCTTAAAAGAGATCCAAGAATGGTTGAAAGAAAGAAATATGGACATAAAAAAGCGAGAAAATCATTCCAGTTCTCTAAAAGATAATATTTTAGTAATATTAAAATTAGATTATTTAATGTTAATAAAAAAAAGGCTGCCTAAAAGCATTAAGCAGCCTTTTTTTATTATTTTTTACTATTTATTATTTTGCGATAATTGAGATAATAAAACTATTTTTATGGAAAATATTATTTATGAAAAACATCGTTTACTAAAAATATTATTGGCTAAAAATATTGAAAATTTACTTTAATATTGTATAAATTTAATAATGATTTTTGATAATATTTGCAAAAGGAGAATTTTATGGATATTCAAATTTATAAGAATATCTTTGATAAATCCCCCTTAGGTTATGCTTTACATAAGATAATTATTGATGAAAAAGGGACACCTATCGACTATCAATTTTTAGATGTAAATATAGCTTTTGAAAGAATGACTGGCTTAAAAATATCTGAAATAATAGGCAAGACATTAAAACAGGTCTTACCAAATATTGTAAATGATTCATTTGATTGGATTAAAGCATATGGCCAAATAGCTTTGAATGGTACCGAGATGGAGTTTGAACAATATAGTGAGACATTAAAGAAGTATTATAAGATATATGTTTATTCTCCTGAAAAATACTATTTTATAACTACATTTATTGATATCACCTCATTAAAGCAGGATAAAAATAATTTTAAAAATTAGTAAACTGATAAATAAAACTAATATAAACCAAATTAATAGAATAAATTGTTTTTTAAAAATAAAAGTTCTATAAAAATAAAATGGGTAAAAAGAAATTATCGAAAATAAATTTATAGATAATAAACAGAAGAATAATGTTAAGTATTGAAAGAGATGATTTTCTTTTAAATTTATTGAAAATCGGTTACTCATATAACAAAATAATATTTGACAAAAAAGAACCGATTGATTTTCAAATTGAAGGTAGAAATCAAATTTTTGCTGAATATTTTGAAGTAAAAGAGAAGGAAAAATTCTTCGAGTCATTAAATACTATTTTTGATAGAAGCAGTTTAGAAGATATAACTAACTTTAAGGATATATTTTTAAATTCAATAAAAGATATTCTTATTAACAAAGATAAAAATGAATTTTTCATAAATTTAAACTCGGTAGATAAATACTATAAAATAATACTAAATTATGAGTCAAAAGAATATTTTTCTTTGTATGTTCAAAAGTTAACAGATTCAAAAGTCAAAGATCTATTTTACAAGATTGGTTATAACATATTACAAGAAGTCTATATTATAGATCCAATAACATGGAAAATTATTGAGCTAAATCAATTTGCAGTCAATGAAACTGGTTTTTCGGAAAAAGAATTAAAAAATATGATTCTTTTGGATCTTTTGCCAGAAGTTACAATCGAACAATTTACCCAAATACTTGAGCCTTTAATAGAAAAAGTAAGTGTTAGTAGTGTTTTTGAAACTGTTAAAAAAAATAGAGGTAATAAGTTCTTTCCGGTCGAAGTAACTTTTCAAGTAATTGAAAATGAAAAAAAATATATTGCGGTATATATTAAAGATATATCAGAAAAAAGAAGACTTGAAAAACAAATACAAGCCGAAATAGAATACTTAAATTATGTTGTAGAAGCAGCTGAAATAGGAACCTGGAAATGGAATTATCAAACAGGAGAAAAAGAGTATAACGAACAATGGGCTAAAATGCTTGGTTATACATTGGAAGAACTTTCTCCATTAAATGAAAACACATGGAGAAATCTTGTTCATCCAGAGGATCTTGAGAAAAGTGATAAGCTTTTACAAAAACATATAAATAATGAGATACCGCTCTATAACTGTGAAATCAGGATGAAACATAAAGATGGTAGTTATAGATGGATTGAAGACAAAGGTAAAGTTTTATATTGGACTAAAGATGGGAAACCACTTTTGATATATGGAGTTCATATCGACATTACCGATAAAAAGAAATCTGAACTTGAACTTTATGAATCACAACAACTTTTTAAGAATCTAGTAGAATCTAATCTACTAAATATCGCATTATATCAAAAAGATAGATTTATCTATGCAAATCCNCAATTTATAAAAACGACTGGTTACAAGTTACATGAGCTTTTTAAGATGGAATTAATGGATTTAGTCGATGATGATTTCAAAGAACAAATAAAAGATCATTTAAATAAGTCTTTCAGTAGAAAAAACAATGTCTTTACATTAAAAATAAAAACAAAGAATAAAAAAACAAGATGGTTTTATGGATTTTTCAATAATCTTATTATAAATGGGGTAAATTCGATTTTACTTTCTTTTAATGATATGACCGAACTTAAAAATGCTGAAAATCAAATAAAAGAATCAAAAGAACAACTTCAAAATCTTATTGATGCTGCGAATCTAGGTACATGGATCTGGAACATTCAAACTGGACAGACCATTTATAATGAAACATGGGCAAAATTACTTGGATACGAATTAAAAGAACTTCAACCTGTTTCATTAAAAACTTGGGAAAGTTTAACAAATCCTGAAGATGTAAAAAAAACATACATGGAACTTGAAAAACATTACAACGGTCAAACAGAATTTTATGAATGCGAAATAAGAATGAGGCATAAAAATGGAAATTGGATCTGGATTTTAGATAAAGGTAAATTAATTAGTCGCGATGAAAAAGGGAATCCTCTATTAATGTTTGGAATTCATGCAGATATAACAAAATCAAAAGAGATAGAACAAAAATTAAAAGAAAACAATAGATTTTTGGATACAATATTAAAAAATATACCTGTTAGNGTCTTTTGGAAAGATAAAGATTTAAGATATTTAGGATGCAATACTCTTTTCGCTAAAGATGCAGAAGTAAATGATCCTCAAATGATAGTAGGGAAAACTTCCTTAGATCTCTTTAATAAAACTGAAGCTGAAAAATGTCTTGATGATGATAGATACATAATAGAAACAGGAAAAGCTCTTTTGTCTTTTGAAGAAACAATGATAAGATCTGATGGGGTTAAGTTGAATTTAAGATCCAATAAGGTACCTATTTTTGATGAAGATAAAAATGTAATAGGTCTTTTAGGAACTTATGAGGATATTACTGACTTAAAAGATAAAGAAAAATCTATAAACGAAGAGAAAGAAAAGCTGAAAGTCATAATAGACAGCATAGCAGATGGTGTCATTGCAACTGATAAAGAAGAAAATGTGATATTATTAAATAAAGTGGCACAGAAATTAACTGGTTATGATGAGAAAGAAGCTATAGGGAGAAAAATTTCAGATATATTCAATATAATTAATGAAAAAACAGGTCTTAAAGTTGAAAATCCAATAATCGAAGTAATAAAAACTCTTCAAGTAAAAAGTATAGAAAATCCTACTATTTTAATTTCTAAAAATGATGAAAGGTATATGATAGAGGATAGCGCTGCCCCTATTATTAACACTGAAAATGAATTAATTGGGGTTGTTCTTGTTTTTAGAGATGTTACTGAAAAGGTAAAATTACTTTTAGAAGCAAATAGAGCTAGTAAGTTGGAATCACTATCAACACTTGCAGCAGGTATTGCTCATGATTTTAACAATTTGCTTGGGGGTATATATGGTTTTATTAATCTAGCTATAAATGAATCTTCTTTAGAGGACTCAAAAGAAAATCTTTTATTAGCATTAAATACTTTGGAAAGAGCAAAAGCCTTGGCAAATCAGTTACTTACTTTTTCTAAAGGCGGAAAACCAATATTAAATGAAGAAAATTTAAATGATATTATATATAAAACTACTAACTTTGCCTTAGCTGGTTCAAATATAGAACCAATATTTGATATTGATAAAGATTTGAATCCAGTTTTATGTGACAAGAATATGATTTCTCAGGTTATTGAAAATATGATCATTAATGCAAGGCAAGCAATGAAAAAACCTGGGAAAATTTTTGTAGAAGCTAAAAATATTTATAGTGATGATAAAAATCTTGTTAATAATAAATATGAAAAAGAATTTAAAGAAAGGGATTATATTTTTATAAGTATCAAAGACAAGGGAGAGGGTATTTCTTCTGAAAATATTAAAAAAATATTTGATCCATTTTTTACTACTAAAAAAGGTGGAACAGGACTTGGTCTTTCGGTATGTTATTCAATAATAAAGCAGCATGGTGGTTTTATTGAGGTAATTTCAGAAGTGAATAAAGGAACCCAATTTATTATATATCTTCCTGCATGCAATAATAAAAGGAAACAAAATATAGATTGTTTAACAAAAAAAGATGAACTTGAAATTCAAAAAGAAAGAAAAGTTGATAATGAAGCAGATTTTATAAACTCACAAAACATTACTCAAAATCATTTAGATCTGGAAAAGTTTTACCAAAAGGATTTGACTATGAGAAAGATAAAAAGGATTTTAGTGCTAGATGATGAATTATCAATATTAAAAACAATTTCAAAATACTTAACTAAAAAAGGATTTCTAGTTGATGAAGCTCAAAGTGGAGAAAAAGCACTTGAATTATTCTATAATAGTATAGAAAAAAATGAAAAGTATGATCTATTGATCCTTGATTTGACTATTCAATCTGGTTTAGGAGGAAGAGAAGTCATAGAAAAAATTAGAGAAAAAGATAAAGAGGTTTTAGCAATAGTATCTTCAGGATATTTTGACGATCCAATATTAGGTTTTCCTGAGAAATACGGCTTTAATAGAGCTATTCAAAAACCCTTTTTAATAGAAGATCTTCTTGAAATTATTTTAAGTTTACAAAATGAAATTTAGTATTAACTTTATGTTATGAAAATAATATCTATTATTCCATATAAAAAAGGTTATTCAACTTTGATGGATGAAAATCAAACATCCTATGTATTATCCGATAAAATAATAAAAAAAGAACAAATTTCTATTGGTGAGATTGATGATGATAGATTTAAAAAGATATATGAAGAAGTAAGGAAAAAAGAAGTAGTTTTAACTTTATTAAAAAGATTAAAATATAAATCATATAGTGAAAAACAGTTGATCGAATACTTAAAAGAAAAAGGTTTTAATGAATTAGAAATAACTTATGGAATCGAATTTTTAAAAGATAAAAGAATTGTTAATGATGAAAGACTTATAGAAAATAGTATTTCATACTATAAAGAAAATCATCTTTTTTCTCGTTTTTTTATAATTCAAAAGTTGATATTGGTTTTAGGAAAAGATAAAGTGGACCAAATAAACCAAAAGATGAATAAAATATATCCTACCGAGGATGAAATTGAAATAGTATATAAACTATTAAAAAAGAAAAAGATAAAAAATAAAGATAGAGCTTTATTTTTTATTAGATCTAGAGGATTTCCGTATTCTGCATTCGTTGAAGCTTTTAATAGATTTATTTCAGAAATAGAAAACTAATTTAAGCTGCAATTTCTTCATTTTATGATAATTAACAGAAAATTTGATTAAAAAATTATATTCGAGGTGTATTATATGATATCTTCCAATGAACTTAGAAATATGTTTTTAGATTATTTCAAAAAACTGGATCATAAAATTTATGAATCTTCACCTGTTGTTCCATATGATGATCCCACATTACTGTTTACCAATGCTGGTATGAATCAGTTTAAGAAGATCTTTTTAGGTGAGATAAAAAGCGAATTAAAAAGAGCAGCAAGTGCCCAAAAGTGCATAAGGGTTTCAGGTAAGCACAATGATCTTGAAGAGGTTGGAAGAGATGGAAGACACCACACTTTTTTTGAGATGTTAGGTAACTGGTCATTTGGAGATTATTATAAAAGAGAATCATTAAAGTGGGGATGGGATTTTTTAGTAAATGTGCTAAAATTAGATCCTTCAAAATTATATGTCTCAGTTTACAAAGATGATGATGAAAGTTATGATATATGGGCAAAGGAAATAGGTGTTCCGGAAGAAAGAATATATAGACTTGGCGATATAGAAAAAGGAGACGAAGAAAATTTCTGGTCCATGGGAGAAACTGGGCCATGCGGTCCATGCAGTGAGATATATTACGATCAAGGACCAGGTGTTGGATGTGGTAAACCAGATTGCTCAGTAACTTGTGGATGTGATAGATTTTTAGAGGTATGGAATCATGTTTTCATGCAATATAATAGGGATTCAAATGGCAAGTTAACACCTCTTCCTTTTAAATCAGTGGATACGGGGATGGGATTAGAAAGGATACTTGCTATAGTTCAAAATGTAACATCAAACTATGAAACAGATCTATTTGAACCAATAATAAAGAAACTTACAGAAATAACCGGATTTTCTTTTGAAGAAAAAAAGATTCCTTTTCAGATAATATGTGATCATATAAGGATGCTTACTTTTGCAATTACTGACGGAGCTTACCCATCCAATGAAGGAAGGGGGTTCGTAGTCAGAAGAATTCTTAGAAGAGCAGCAAGGCAATCAAGATATCTCAATATGAAAAAACCATTTTTATATCAACTAGTTCCAGCAGTGACATCAAAGATGGGAGAATATTATAAAGAGATTAGAGTCAAAGAAAAGGTTGTAATGGATATAATAAAAGCCGAAGAGGAGAAGTTCAACAGAACTTTGGATAAAGGACTCGAGCTTTTCAATGAACAACTTTCTAAGATTAAGGCAGAAGGGAAAAATGTGCTTGATGCTGAAACTGTTTTTACTTTACATGATACCTATGGTTTCCCTTTAGATTTAACGAAACTAATGTGCGAAGAAAATGGAATAAATCTAGATGAAAAAGGTTTTGAATCTTTGATGGAAAAACAAAGAGAAAAATCGAGAACAGTGAAGACTCAATATGATTTTTCTTTAATTGATCAAGAGGGTTGGTATATAATCGAAAAGGCAGATTCTGAATTTGTCGGATATGAATATGATAGAGAGAAGCTCTGCATAGAGTCTTCATTACTTTCATATACTTTTGATGGTGATAAGGTTCTTTTGTTTTTCAAAAAAACCCCATTTTATGCCGAAAGTGGCGGACAAGTTTCGGACTCTGGTTATATCTTTGGGTTCAATGATGAAGAATTTAATAATTTAAAAGAAAATATCAAAAGTGAAGCGACTGATATATTAAAGACTAATGCAGATATCATACTAAAAGTTGAAAATGTTTTTAAGACTAAGAAAGGTCCTCTTCATCTTTGCATCTTGGAGGAAGGGAAAGATATTCTTTTGGATAGAAAGCAGTTTGAAAAATTAAGATTTATACTAAAAGTTGACATTGAAAAAAGATTTTCTACCATGAGAAATCATACAGCAACTCATCTTCTTCATCAAGCACTAATAGATATTCTTGGATCTCATGTTCAGCAATCTGGTTCTTTTGTATCTGAGGATTATTTAAGATTTGATTTCCCGCATCATGAAAGCCTAAGTGAAGAGCAGATAAATCAGATAGAAAAGAAAGTGAATGAAAAAATTATGGAAAATTTGCCTGTTGTTATTCATAATGGTTTATCTTTAGATGAAGCAAAAAAAATGAATGCAAAGGCTCTTTTTACTGAAAAATATCAAGATATCGTAAGAGTCGTGGAAATCTCTGGATATTCTTTAGAGCTTTGTGGAGGAACTCATAGCCTAAATACTGGTTTTATTGGCGGATTTGTTATAACTTCGGAAACCTCAATCGCAGCTGGTANAAGAAGGATTGAAGCAGTAACAGGATGGGGTGTCTTAAATAATCTATTCTCTTTAAGAAAGTTAGCTAAAGAAACGACAGAAATCTTAATGATAAAAGATGAAAGTAAAACAACAGAAACAATATTGAAGTTGAAACAAGATTATGAAAAATTGAAAAAGGAAAATGAGATACTAAAAAACAAAGTNATTGATTTTAATTTTAACTCCATAATTGGAAAAGCAAATCTTATTGACTCAATACCGCATTATCTTGTAATATTTGAAAATGAATCTATAGAAGATATTAAAAAGTATGCTGATAAGTTCAAGGCTGAAAAAGAAGGGGTTGCGATTTTTGTAAATAAGCAAAATGAATCAGTAACTCTTATATGTGTTGTATCAAAAAATTATACTTCAAAGATTAAGGCTAAAGATTTTCTACAAAATATAACTAAGAAAGCCGGAGGTTCTGCTGGAGGTAAAGATGACTTTGCACAAGGCGGAATCAAAAATTTCGACTCTCTATTAAGAGTTCTTAATGAACTTGGTTTTAACATAAGATAATTTGAAGATGGCATACCTCTTTTTTCTCAAATCGCATTGATGATTTCTATATTTCGATATAATTTAAATTGAAAATCACCCCTAAATTTAAGTTTTAATTTTTAATTATACTTAAAATTAATTTGACAAATGGTTCGTTGCTTATATTATTTAAACAGTAAAATTTTCTATAGAGGGAATTAAAATGTTTTATACAAAAATTATTTTACAAGGAAAGTGTTATGATACAGATACTATATTCTCACAATTTCCTTTAATAAATTCTAAGAAGTTCACCATAGCAAACTTAACAATTCTTTGTGAAAATATTATAAAAAATAAGTCGATAAAAGATGTTTTTATAGAATATGATACAACATTTTCCTGTATGATGGGGCAGCTCGAACAGATTTATAATCTATTAAAACGAATGACAGTTCATGGCAAGAAAACCATTTTTTTTTCCAGTGATTATAATGAAAAAGCTCTTTATCTTTCTGGTGCATGTAGCAAAAGAATTATGCCAGAATGCGGGAGATTGGCTTTTTTAGGATTCAAAAGGCAGTTTAGTTATTTAAAAAATCTTTTAGAGAAACTTAATATCGAAGCAAATGTTATAAGAAGAGGAAAGTTCAAAGGTGCGGCAGATATTTTTAGATTGGATAAGATAGATGAAGCTCAAAAGACTGCTCATAGCAGAATTTTAGAAGTCTTTGATGAGACTGCAAAGAAAACAATCTGTTCTTCCTTTAATTTTTCACAAGAATTTTTTAATGAAAATATCGAAGGAAAGATTATCTGGGCTCAAGAGGCTAAAAAGCTTGGAATTATAGATGAAATTTCTCATCTTCAACAGTATATAAATAAAAAAGAAAAAGAAGAAAAGATTCATAAGTATACTTTTAAAAAATTAAAATCAAGATTTGGTAAAGGTAGGAAAGTGGCAGTCCTTTATTTTGATGGAGGAATAAAGGATGGAGAAAATGATGCGAATAGCCCTTTGGGAGAAGAGATTGGTGATAGATATATGATAAAGCAGATTGAAAAGATCAGGAAAAATAAGAGAATAAAAAGCCTGATTTTCAAGGTGAATTCCCCGGGTGGTTCTGCAACTGCATCTGATGCAATTGCAAACGCCTTATTAGAGCTCAAAAAAGAAAAAGATCTTATTGTGGTTCAATCTGGAGTCGCTGGTTCTGGTGGCTATTACATCTCTTTTCCTGCAGAAAAGATATTTACGCAAAACACAACTATCACTGGCTCCATCGGTGTAATCTCAGTTTTTTTCAACATGAAGGACTTCTATGAAAGATTTGGTATTACACATTCCACCCTTAAAACTCACGAATATGCTGACATAGAAACAACGACAAGAAAAAAAACAGAGGAAGAACTAAAGTTACTGGATTCCTTGATTGAGAATATTTACAATGGTTTTTTATCAAATGTCGCTAAAAACAGAAATAAAACGGTTGAGCAAATAGATGAAGTTGCTCAGGGTAGAATTTGGGCTGGAATAGATGCTATAAAAATAGGTCTTGCTGATGAGATAGGGGATTTGCATAGTGCTTTAGATTACTTAAAAGAAAAGCATAAGACTAAAAATCTTTCTGTCGAATTTTATCCAAAAAGAAAAGTTTCTTTTATAAGTAAACTTATTTCTCCAAAGGAAGATTTATCATTTGAAAGAAGCATCGTAAATCTACTAAATATTGAAAATTATATAAAAAGAAACAACTATAAGATACTTGCAATGTATCCTGAAATCTTTTTGACTGATTTTTATATTTAAACTTTTATTTTTTTACAAACTTCAAAATTCCTTTTACTATAAAAAAGATAATAAGAATCCAAATTATAATAAATAAAATTGCGAAAACCCAATTCTTTTTCAAGTTTATATTTTCGGTTTCGGCTTCTTTCCTTGAAATCTCTATTATATTTTTTGGTATTAACTTTATAGATAACATTATCAATGCTGGAAGAATAATTAAATCATCAAGATAACCAAGGATAGGGATAAAATCTGGAATCAAATCAATTGGACTTAAAGCATAACCTATGGTTAAGATTATAATAAACTTAGGTAAAATTGGTGTTTTTGGGTTTTTATATGCAAAATATAGTGTTTTTATTTCATTCTTTATACTTTTTGCTTTTTCTTTAAGGTTTTCTAAAGTTTTATTCATCCCTTTTTATTTACCTTTAAGATTTTTGATAATAAAGATTTATAAGAATTGCATCTCAAATCTTTTTCTTGGCGTTATTAAATTTTGCTCTTTAAATCTTCCATAAAATCGATTCCTTTAGTTTTAAGTACGACTTTTATCTTAGAAATAAAATCTTCAAATCCTTTAAAATTTTGTGGAATAGGCAAGATATCTTTATTCTTTAAAATCAAAAAAATATATTTTTTTGTCTTAACAAATTTATCTATAGCATTGTATAAAATCTTTCTTTCTCCACTTTTATCTATCCAATAAAAATAAAAATCGTCAAAATCTATTGCTATTTCTATAAATTCTTCTTTTCCAAACTTTTCATTTATAATTTCTCTATAGAATAATTTGTACCAAAATTTTTGCGATATATCATAAAGAAAAAATAAAAATATATAAGAAAAAATAAAAATTATAGAATGCCATAATGATTTTGTCTTTTGAGTCAGTTGGATAGATATAATACCCATTAAATTAAGTAATACTAGGACATTAAATAAGTTTGTTGATAAATCAATGCTTATCTTTTTTGATTTTGATACCATATATAAGTGAGATTTAACAAAACTATCCTTATGAAGGTTAAATTTGTACATTATTTGTTAGCTCCTTATAATTTTTGTAATAATTTGATTATCAAAACTTATTTTTTCTTTGGTGCTATAAATACAAAATCACCAATATTTACTTTTGAGTATATGTCTTTTTTAGTTATTTCAAGTAATGCACAGGTTTCAGAAAGTTCTTTTATTTTAGCTGTTGCCATAACACCTATTTCAGTATTAAAACCAAATGAGTTGAAATTCTTCTTAAGTTGATTTTTATTTATTATTATAAACTCAGTATCTTTTGTTATTCCGTTAATATAACCGATGTTTACAAGAACTGTACTACCAACAGCATCTAGAACTTTGCCTCGACAAGGTATGATAGAGTTGATATATTCTTTGGAATATAAGGATATTTCAAGAATAGGGAAATCTAGACTTGCATAAAAAATTTTGGTATCAAGGGTATATAAATTATCTGGATTTATCATTTTGGTATAGATTCTATAACCATTTCTAGGAACAGGTTCGATATTATCTATTATAATAGCATAATCAATATTTTTTTCTTTAGAAATCTTAGCTATTTGCTCTAAAGAATCTATATTTTCATTATGGAGGTAAAGATTTATCCCATATATAGATGCAAGTTTATCAAATAGCATCTGAGAAAAGATGAGATTTATATTATAGTGATCTTCTCTAAAATTTGAAGGCATTGCGAAAATTCCTAAAGTAACGAAGCTATCTGTAATGGAGTATGGTTTTATCTTATATTTATTTTCAAGTGAATTTCTCAAAGAGTAAGTTAAAACATCTATCTTTGTTGAAATACCACTATATCCAAGGTCTTTAAGTATGTTATACTGTTCAAGTTGCTTAAAATATGCTTTTCTAGATCTGAACATTTCACTTAAGGTCCATCTATAATTTGTATTCATAGGCATAAGCCTAACTGCTCTTCTGAGTAAGATTTCACCTTTAAGTGAAAAACCATTTGAAAAGAAAAAATTTGCCCACTTAAAATTATACTCAGCAAGTTGAGATCTTAAATCATAAAATTGCATTTGATTGGCTTTGATAATCAACTCTTCTAAATAAAACCTTACCATTTCATCATAGGGGAACAATGTCAACGTAGAACTTAAAAGTTTAATTGCTTTATCGTAATTATTTAATTTTTCTGCCAGATATGAGTTTAGCCAAAGTACATTTAATCTTGTCGGATAAATCTCATAAAGTTTTTGAAGAATATTTGAAGCCTCTTCAAATTTATCCAGTTTTATTAGTATATATGCTTTTATAAAAAGTCCTTGTGGATTTTTTGGATCAAGTTCAAATAATCTTTGCAAAAATTCTTCGGTTTGAGGAATATCATTTTTATTAAAATAATAGTAAGATAATTCCTCAAAAACTGCAGGCTCATATGGAGCAAGATCTAAAGCTTTTCTCAAATATATAAGTGATTCTTTATCCTTTCCGATGTTTTGATAAAATTTATAAAGGTAGAGATTTACCTTCCAATCATCAGGATATCTTCTTAAAAGTTTAGAATAGATATCAAAGGCTTCACTTATTTTTGATTGATAAATCTTAATCTCAGCTTTTAAAAAATAGGCATCAAGAAAAGTTGGGTTTCTATTAATAATTGAGTCGCAGATACCTTCGGCTTTTGCAAGATCTCCAAGTTTTATGAGTATTTTTGCATATAAAAGCAAAGATGGGTTATCTTCATATTCGAGTCTTAAACCTTTCTGTATAATATCATTTGCTTCTTCATACTTTTCAAGTAGAAAATAGCAAGATGCTAAATGATAATAAGCATCAAAGTAGTTTGGATTAAGCTCTATGGCTTTTAAAAACTGTTCTATCGCTTTTAAGTACTCTTTTTTCTCTTCAAAATTCAATCCATTTTGATAATAACTGACAGCATTTGAATTTTGAAAGCTAAAAATTATAAGAAAGGATAATATTAAGATAAAAGTAAAATATTTATTCATCTTCTTTCCTTTTCGAGATTTATATTAAACTTTGTCGTTTTTCATGCTTTCTTCTAAAAATAGAGCAAGATGAGCTTGATCATAAACAGTTATCTTTGGAAAATCAAGAATATTTTTTTCAATGTCTGGATCCAGTGGAAAATTATAGAAAAAAAAACATGTTTCAATATTTTGTTCATCTAAATCTTTATTGATTGTTTCAAAAAGCTTGTATGATAAATCGTATATGGAAGTTCTTCTAAATATAAACAAGGCTGATCGATGAGGATACTCTATTTCTGTTGCTAAAATTCTTAAAGATGCAATCCCCTTATCATGTAAAAATGTACTTCTGACCTTTGTTGGTACATACTCAAAAAGCCTTACGACTCTCAAATTTACCCTAACAAAGCCTCGATCTGTAAGTCTTAAGTATTGAGATAGTATTGTTTTTCTAAGTTGTTCACTCTGGCTAGCAGTTGGTTTAAGCCTTTCAAACTCTTTTTTGATAAAATCTGCTGGAGGAATCAAAGATTTTTTTATTGAATAACCAAAAATATCGAGTAAAAAGACTCCTTGTTGAATTCTTTTTAAAAAATTATCTATTTTATTTTCTGAAAAGATATCAATCTCATCAAGATTTTCAAAGATTGAAAATGATGTTTTTCCTGTTATTAGAAAATGTTTTAAGTTTTGTTCATCACATATTAATTTAAGTAGGTAAATAGAATTTTCCAAGATTTTAACTTTTAGTGAATCAAGGTTATCTGATTTAATTGCATTGTTTAATGAAATTAAAAATTCTGTTTTTTCAGCATTTATACTTGAAAAATCAAGAACTTGTTCCACTTGAGAATTTTTAATTATATTGTAAGAGCAAAATAAAATTAAAAATCTTCTATAAAATTCAAATATTTCATTATCTGCAAAACTTGTTTTGGTAAGCCAGAGTTTTGCATTTGAAAAATCTTTTTTAAAAATATTACAATAAGCAACAATGAAAATAGCTTCTTTTTTTGCATTTTTTATAAAAATCTCAATGGCATTGGCTAGACTTCTTTCTTTCAACTTAAAAGATAATGCCAAAGTATAATCAAAGTATATATCTATAGATTTTTTTGAAATAAAGAGGGCTCTTTCAAGATAATAAATAGCATTTTCAAACTGCTGTTGAGATAGGAAAATTTTTCCCATAAGATGACACCAGCTAGCTTCATATTCTCCCTCTTTATTTACCTCATATAATTTTTCAAAAGCTTCTGATGTTTGATTTAAGTCATAAAGTATTTGAGCCATTTTAGTGTTATGAAACATTTTAAGGTATTTATCTTTAATAAAACCCTTTTCAACCGCTATTTGCATATAGTGAAGGGCTTTTTGTTTATTATTTAATTTTAAGTAGCTGTCATATAAGAAAGAAAGGAGTGTCTTTTCATACTTATGGTACTTGAAATACTTTTCAACTCTTCTTATTACTTCATTGTAATTTTTTGCATCAAAAAGTTTGCTGACTTTGCTTATTGTTGTAATAAGACTTAATAAAGGAAGAAAAAAGATAAAAATTGTACCTAGAATCAAGACAGTTATGTAAGGAGTATATGGGTAAGAAATAATATTTTTCAAAATAGTACTTATTGTATTTTCCATATAATAGTTTTGCTATATTTTTTGAAATTTTCAATATTAAGATATAAGCCCAAGAGTTGAAAAATTTAAATGATAAATTAAATTGATTTAAAGTAAGGGAAAAAGATGTTTAATAGTGATTTAGTAAAAAAATTTTCTAGGGTATATGGGGCAGGAAAAGAAATTTTCAATGAAGGTGATTTCGGAAGAGAACTTTTCATAATTATAAAAGGGGAAGTAGAAATCTATAGAATGATAGATGAAAAAAAGCGGACCTTAGCTATATTAAAAGACGGAGATATCTTCGGAGAGCTTGCTGTTATTGATAAATTCCCTCGTTCAGCAAATGCAATGGCTATTAAGGATACCATTGTGTTGGCAGTAAATTCTTCTGCCTTTGAAACTGTCATACTTTCTAACCAAGATTTTACTAAAAAAATAATAAAACTTTTATCCGCAAGACTTAGAAAAACTAATGATATAGTTCTTGCTATTTATCAAAAAGATAGGGAAGAAAAAGTCTTATCTGCATTGAATGCCTTTTATAACTTAGAGTTAATCAAAAAAAATATTAAAATTAAAGATAAGATAGAAAAATCAAAATTTCTTGAATATGCAGACAACACAAAGGGCTTACCATTAAATATAGTTGAAAATTGTTTAAATGAACTAAAAAAACAAGGATTGATAGATATCGATGGCAATATTATAACATGCAAAAATATTGATAGAAGAAATAAAACTAACGATCAACAATCGGAATAAGGCAGATAAACTCTAAAACTTCATTTCCACTATTGTAATATTGATGTTCTTCAAATGGAGGAATGAAAGCAACATCACCTTTTTTTACTTTTTTGCTTTCTCCTTTGGAGTTCCTAATCTCACCATTTCCATTTAAAAAATAATTTTCATGTTCCCATTCATGGCTATGTAAAGGGGAATATCCACCAGGCTGGATTTTGAATATTCTCATTATAAAATTCGGTGCCCCTTCTTTTTTACCAACTACTACTTTAAATTCCGCATTTAAGGCACCATCCATAGTTATATTTTCAAAAGGTATATCATTGGAATCTTTAGTATAAATATTCATTATTTACCCCCTATAAATAAGATAAAAACTTATTAAAAATAAATCAATATATACTTCTTAGTATATTATTCTTTTTCTGTTTTAAGCTATTTCTTCACAAATCTCAAATATTCGATTAAATGTAAATTTTTGAAAAAAAAGTTTATGCAAATTACTTCAGTACTTCTTTTAGAGCCTTCTGTAATGCTTTTTTAAAAAGCATAAAAGTTTATGCGAAATACATCAATACCCAGATGATAAGATCGATTGTAAAAATTATTATAAATGCAAGCAAGGGGGAGATGGATAATGTAAATAGGATATATAATCCCTTATGTACCATAAATAAAAGCTGATAGCCAGAAATAGAGATTAAAAATATACTTAATAGAAAAAAGATTATTTCAATGATAGTTATATGTGAATCACTTCTTTTCATTCCAATCATAGATAGCTTAAAGCTAATCATAAGGGTAAATAAAAATGAAATATAGAATAAAATCTTTTGTTTTAAGTAATCAATAAAAAGAGATGGGTGGTATCCAATGCTCTGTATAAAATTTTTTAAGTCAAAAACCGTATATAAAGGAAAGAGGTTGAATGATCTTAAAAGAATAAAATTTTTGAAATATGGAATCTTTATATCGAAATAGGTTATTACATGTTCAAGATCTGAGTTTTTAAAAACAAAGTAGTTTTGAACCTTCTTACCATATTTATACGACTGAAAACTTTTAGTCGAAAGGTTGTAAAGCGAAACATCGTAAAGATAGATTTCATCAAAGTAATAGACAACTTTATCTATAAATATGAGGTAATAAACATTTTCTTTTTTAGCGTCTTTAAGTTTTAATAAAGTTGAATTGAAACCTGGATAATCCTTTTTTTCATATGCATCTGAGACAAAGAAATCAACTTTTCTATATAGATTTGTTGCTTCTTCAAGATAAGGTTTTATCGATTTATCATTTGGATACTTTTTTGAAAGAGCAACAAAAAGATTATAAGCTTCAACATATTTATTTTGCTTAATATATGACATTCCTAACCTTTTCTGCTGCATTATATAAAGCGCATCTTCCTTTTTATTTAATACTTCACTTTCATAGACTGCTTTTACTTTATCGTAGAGGGATTTTGCATTTGTATCGTTTGGATTTAATAGAAGATACCTTTCTAAATAGTATATCGCAAGAACATATTCTTTCATTTTTGTATGGTAAATAGCAAGATTGTATAAACTTGCTGGATTTGTTGGGGGTGGTGTTTCAGAAGTTTTAATCTGAGGTTTAGGAATCTCGCTATACTTTTTCCTTTCAAGTTCAGCCACAAGGTCTATTATATCAATGTTTTTTGGTTCAAAAGTCAGGTATCTTTTATAGTTTTCTATGGCTAGACTATATTTCCCCTGTAATTCATATTCCTTTGCTTTTTTCAAATATTGATAACTTAGTTTTGTTGTAATCAATATTTCTGAGACCTTTAAATTCATAAAAGGTTTGACTGCCTCATTTAATATGGCTGTAAATAAAAAAGCTATTAGTAAAAAGATGAAAAAAGCTATAATATAATCTGTTTCCTGTAGATCATTCTTCCCTTTTCTAAGGCCAATGCTATAAATTAGGCAAAAAGATAAAATCAAAGCTGAAGATAATATGTAAGGCAAGAGTTCAATTGTTTTAACTAATGATGAGAAAATTATATATTGACCTTTTGATTTTTTTAAGACACTTTCGATATCATATGTAAAAGATTGATAAGAAACCATTATTATAAAAACTAGTAAAATTAGACCAGCACTTATGGTTAATAACTTATTAATGATAAATGATGAACCTCTATTTTGAGCCATATTATACCTTAGAATCTATCATTTAATCTTTCTTGTCATTTGCATTTTTCTTGTTTGTTCAATTTTAGAATGAAAAATCTTTCTGGAATATTTAATATATAATAGTAAAACTTCTATAATAAAAATAAGACCAAAAGCAAAAACTGGAAATAATTGGATATACAACTTAGAAATTTTCAAATCTTTAAGATAAATAAGTGAAAATTTAAAGGTTGCTAAAAATAAAGTTGCAAAAAGGAATATAAATAAAGAAGAGAGCATATAATAAGGCATCGGCCATTTTTCATTGTGAAAAAGATAAGGTATCCAGCAAATGACTAAAAAGAATGCGAAAAGATATAAAAGGAAAAAAATCCCTTTACTTTTGCTTAAAAAATAAGATAACTCTTCAAAATTTACCTTTATTGTTTTGATTATTGGGTTTAAAAATAATAGAGAATCAACTTTACCAATCTCATCAAGATATTTATAATCTTTACCTAATCCATCATTGAGTTTTTGTATAGTCAAAATATTTTTTTTAAGATTTAAACTTATACTACTTTCAATTAAAGAATTGTTCTCAAAGTAATATGCTTTATTGTTCTCAAAATAAAATTGGATTTCTGGAAAAGTAACTATACTATTGTTATAAAAAAAGTTAGTTTTTTCTGCTAATTTTGGCATATAAATTTTTGAAATTGTGTTAATTCTATTACCATCTTGAAATAGTGCTATATAAAGCGAACCAAATATTATTAAACAAAATAAAATAAGACCAATACTACTTCCTATACTTGAACAATCCCTTGACGATGCATAAGAAAAAGCTACTAGCGCAGTCAGCATAAGACTTATTGGCAATAATGCATATATGACTATCTGTATTTTTAAGATAAGAAAATAAAAAACTATGAAGTTTGAATAAAGATAATGAAACCTTTGTATTTCATCTGCTGATAAAGCTACAAAAAGAACTATTGTTAGGAAAAAGCTAATAACAAAAGTAATTAAAAGATATTTAAGAGTTAAAATGGCATCTTTGACAATCTTTTTCATATTTAACTATTTAATTTGTATTTATTTTTAATTTTTATTCACTTTTACTACAACTTGATTATAATTGTTTAAATCATAAAATCAATTTAAGGCTAAAATCTATAGGAATAAAGATGAAAAATGTTAGATTTTTCCTTATTGTTATTTTCCTAATAATTTTTTTCTTATTTTTTTTATCGTCAGAAAGCACAAACTTCTTTTATGAAATCGTTAAAGATTTTAATATTTTAAGTAAAATAGAAAAACTAAATAATTTTATAATATTTTATCGAAACTACGAGCAAGTTAAACAAAGGTACTTTATTTATGGTTATGATTCCGAAGCAGATAAAAATTATGGTTTTTCTCCATCAAATGAATTTATTACTACACCACCATTTTTTAATGATAGTAGAACTGCTTTTGCTTATGGTGCATTATATCAGGGGAATGATTTTGTCTGGTATAAAGATTTCAAAAATAATATCGCTTATAAGATACTTTATTCTATTTCTGGAAAACTTTCATTATTATCCCTCGATAAAAGCCACAAAAATATAATAGTGGGGTTTGATTATCTTGCTCCTCAACAATTTTTATATATCTCAGGGGTTAAAGAATTTTACACTTATCCCTTAACTTCTTATCCAAATATTATTGAAACTGGTTTTACCTACGATGAAAAATATGTTTATATAATTTTTAAGTATGAGAATCTCTTTAATTGTGATATTTTATCTTTATCAGAGGACCCTTATCATTCATCTTCATATAAGCCAACGGTCACAAAGATTTTTTCAAATGCAGACGAGATCTTGTTTAGTAATTCCAATGCTATTATAATTAAAGAAAAAGATCAATATATTTTTTATGACCTTAAAGATTACACTAAAAATAAAATTGAAAGTCTCTCTATTATAAAAGATAAAAACAACGACAAGAATGCGATTTTTTTAATAAATGGGTTAATTTTCAATACTGATTTTGAAAAAGTAACAATTGATTCGGAGAACAAATATATAGATTTAAAATTACTTACAAATTACTTAAAAATTGGTAAAAATGTCTTTTATTCAGATGACTTTTTAATAGTAAAGGATGAAAATTCTTCATTTTACATTTTTGAATATATAAGAACTCAAAAAGAATTTAAATATATAACGACCATTGGTAAAGATACCAAGAATTTTAATTTGGTAGCTAGCGGTGAAATTATTTTGATAAATAAATTCGAAGATAAACTCCTTTTTCTTGTTTACGATTCATTAGTTTCGACAAATTCAATATCAATTTTACTTTTCAAAAAGGATGAAGGCAAAATCGACTCTTTATATCAAGATAATATATATAAAATTAAAAAAGCATTGAATAGTAAAAATGGTTTTGCTTTCCTTGTAATGAAAGCATACACTAAGGGGATATTTCAGGAACTATATTTTTACTCATTTAGTTTAAAAAGCATAGTAAAAATTTCTGGATGGGAAAATGTTTTAGATACTGAACTTGATTTGTTAAAGAGAAAGCTTGACTAAAAAAAATAAAAAAGGGCAGAATTTTATGAATTATTTAATAGTGGGGCTTGGTGCTGTTGGGACAGTTCTTTCATCTTGCTTAAATCTAGAAAAAGATGATAAAATATATGCTTTAAGGTCGACTAAAACTCCAAAAAAGATCTATGATATAGAATTAGATGTAATAGAGAACTTAAAAGATAAAATAAAAATCTACCCTAATGTTGTTTTTGAATATGATAATGAACCAATAGATATTGTCTTTATAACTACCAAAAGTAACTATTTAGACAAGGTGTCTTTAACTTTTTCAAAAATTAAAAAACATAATCCAATAGTCATTTGCCTAATGAATGGAATGGGTTATGAATCTTATTTTAAAGGTTTTAATACTTTCTATGGTGTTATTATGTACAACGCTTTTAAGCGGGATACAAAAGTCGTTTTAGGTTCTAAAGGCGGACTGATTTTAGACGAAAAACTTGAAATTTACTTGAAAAATAGAATCAAGAATCTTCCCCTTACTTTCGCCAAAGATATTGATGCTTATAGATATCGAAAGCTTTGGCTTAATACAATAAATGGTTTTTTATCAATTTTAGGATTTTCATTATTTCAATTTTTTGAAGAAAGTATAAAGTATGATTTTAAGACTTTTAGTATCTTTATTGAATATCTTGAAGAAACAAAAATCTTATTTGAAAGGTTAAATATTAAATCCGAAGCATTACCTTCTTTAGATCCTGAAACCTTAATTAGCCTTATGAAAAAAATTTTATTAAAAGAAAAACTAAATGAAACAGAGCAGATTCTTTACCATAATTTACCAAGAGGGAAAAACTCAACTTTACAATCTATAGAAAAAAAAGAAAGCACAGAATATGAGTTTATAGGTGGATATTTAGTAAATCTCGCAGATAAAATTGACTTTTCATATAAAATAAATAGATATGTATATGAAATGATAAAAGAATATGATAAAACTTATCAATTTGAATTTATAAGTCTTGATAAGATGCTACAAATTTTTAGCTAAAAGATAAAAGCAAAAAGGAGGTTAAATGGAAATTGAAGCAAGAAATCTTTACAAAAGTTATGGACAGGTTCAAGCTGTCAAGGATTTTTCTTTCAAAACTGAAAGCGGGAAGATCTATGGAATAATAGGACCAAATGGAGCTGGAAAATCCACTACTATAAGGATGATAATGGGGATACTATTACCAGATTCTGGTCAGATCCTTTTTTCTGGTGAGAAGTTAAACTATAGTACTTTAAATAGAATAGGTTATCTTCCAGAAGAAAGAGGTTTATATAGAAAACAAATATGTGAAGATGTTTTGATTTACCTTGCAGAATTAAAAGGTAAAAAGAAAAAACAGATATATAATAGAATGTGTGAATTGTTGGAAAGATTCAATCTTATAGAATATAAAAATAAAAAGATTGAAACTCTTTCAAAAGGTATGGCTCAAAAAATTCAATTTATCTCAACTGTTTTGCATGAACCAGATTACATTTTCCTTGACGAGCCTTTTTCAGGGTTGGATCCTGTATCTATCGATGAGCTTAGAGATTTTTTACTCGAGTTAAAGAATCAAGGGAAAGTCATTATGTTTTCAACCCACAACATGGAGCAAGCAGAAAGGATATGTGATAATATATCATTGATAAATCATGGAATAGAAGTCCTTGGGGGTACTATAGAATCTATAAAATCAAGATTTGGGAAAAACTCTATTTCAATATCATTTGAAGGGATTTTACCAGATTTAAAATCAATAGCCAAAAATGTACAAAACTATCCTAAATGGGCTGAGATTGAACTTATTAATGGTGTGTCCTCTCAAGATTGTCTTTCTTTTTTGGTAAAGTCAGATGTCAAAATTAATAAATTTGAAGTTATTCAGCCTTCACTCCACTCAATTTTTGTAAAAGTCGTTAAGGAAATTTATAATGAAGAGGTAGAATATGAAGATAAAAACAATATTTAACCATGAGTTTAAGGTTTTTGCATTAAACAAAACTTTTTTGATATTGACATTAGTAGGTCCTTTTTTAATCTTAGGTGTTACAGTCTTACCTTCCATTTTAACTATGAATATTTCTGAAACTATATCAATTTCAATATTCTGTATGGATAAAAATATTGAAGAAAATTTAGGAAAAGCTTTACAAAATATGATGCAAATTTTTGATATTGAACAAGTAAAAAATATCTTAATTCAAAAGGAATTTATTGCAAAAGATACCATTATAGAAAAAGAAGAAGACATAATAAAATTACTAGATCTGGCTGTTTCGAAAAAGGTGATAACTGGTTACCTTTATATTGATCCAGATTTTTATCAGTCAAAAAAGGCAACCTTTGTCGTAAATAAAATAGCTGATTATAAAAATCTAGGGATTATTGAGGTCACATTAAAACAATTTCTTGTCTCCTATAATCTTATTTCTCAGGGATTAAATCCCGAACTTGTTAGTTCTGCCTTTGTTCAACCAGAACTAGAAGTTAAGCAACTTACAAAGGCTGGAAAAGAAAATCAAGATTTCTTTGCACTATTAATGACTTGCTTGGGGTTTGGAATGATTTTATATATGACTACACTTTTATATGGGCAGTCAATTGGCAGGTCTGTTTTGACAGAAAAAACATCTAAAACAGTCGAAGTACTCTTGTCTTCAGCTAGACCTATAGAATTTCTATATGGAAAAATCTTAGGTCAAGCTTTTGCTGCACTTTTACAATATACTGTTTGGGCTGTAATGGGGATAATATTTTTCAAATATCTTGGACCAATACTTAATTTAAATCTTCCTTTTACAATAAAAACTGAATACTTTATTTATCTTATAGTATATTTTATCCTAGGATTTTTCCTTTATTCTGCTGGATTTGCCATTATAGGTTCAGCCTCAGATGATGAACAAAATCTTGGACAACTCTCATGGCCTTTAATAATCTTTCTTATGATACCAATAGTCATGATTTCACCAATTGTTATGAATTCTGATTCCACATTTGTAAAGTTTATGTCATTATTTCCTATGACTTCACCAATAGTTATGTTTATAAGAGTCGTTGTTTCAACCCCTTCATTTATCGAGATAATTATATCTATATTATTACTTCTTATTACTATAGCTCTATTTATGATAATTGCTTCAAAAGTATTTCCAATTGGACTTCTTATGAGTGGACGTAAGTTTACATTTAAAGATATAAGAAGTTGGTTGAAATTTTGAATTATTATGTTAATAAATTTCTAAGTCCTTGTATCTAAGACCTATCATAAGTGGCCCATTCGTCTAACGGTTAGGACGCAGCCCTCTCAAGGCTGTAATAGCGGTTCGATTCCGCTATGGGCTAATTTTATTTTATTCAACATTATATATTTCAGTTCTGTTCTTTCCTTTATTTTTAGCACGATACATTGCCTTATCTGCTTTATTTATAATCTGCTCAATGAAAATTCCATCCTGTGGAAAAAGGCTAATTCCGATACTTACAGTTATTTTTGTTCCATTTAAAAGAAAGTTTGAATTTTCAATATTTGTCCTTATCCTTTCTGCTATAATATAAGCATTATCTGAAGAAGTGTCTGGTAGACAAACAGTAAATTCTTCACCACCATACCTGCCAATAATATCAATAGTCCTTAAAGATGTTTTTATCGTTTGAGCGATTTTTGAAAGGACTATATCTCCTTTTTGATGTCCAAATGTATCATTGATATGTTTGAAATTATCTATATCTATCATCAAAAAAGCAAGAACAATAGATTGTCTATTTAAATTTATTAAGGAAACACATTTTTTAAAGAAATTTTCCCTTGTCAAGACTCTAGTCAAATAATCATGCATATAGACTTTTTCTAGTTGCGTCCTTTCAAAAAGTTCAGATAGATAAAGGCTACAAAATTGAAGAGTCTGATATTGAATCGTTCTATTTTTAGGTATTTTAGAATCAAAATAAATATATCCTCTTAATAGAAAATGTTGCAAATACTTTTTATCGTGCCTTTCATATAGTATAATTCTAGGAATAGCATTGACAAAATATATTGGTAAATAAAGTATTTCAGCAATATCGCTATTTTTTAATTTTTTATATATTGGCTCTCTTGGTGCTGTAATATCACCTTCAGAAAAATTAAAAGGAGGTTCCGAATCAAAGTATAATACTGATTGCATACATATCTTTTCCTTAAGTTTCATCTCTTTGTTTTCATAAAGATAAAGCATAGCTCTATCAAAATTGAATTTTTCAGCAAACTCATATAATAGATTTTTATAATAATCTTTATCGTATTCATCTTTAGGTAATTTTATGAAATTTATTGATGAGATCCCGTAACTTTTTAGATTTTCTTTTGCTTTATTGTTATCTATCTTTTTCGCTAAATTTACAATATCTGAAAACTCTTTTTCTAGATTAGGGAAAAAAAGGAGATTGGAATCTATAAATTCGAAAAATGGCTGGAAATACTTTTTAAAAATCTTTAAATATAGTTTTAATTTTTCAATATTTTTAGTATTCTTAAGTAATTTAAGGTAGAATAAAAATATATAACTTTTGAAGTAAATACCGCTTGAACTCCATGGATCGACATCATGTAATTTGAAGTATTTTTCTAAATATCTTATAACAACTGAATCGGTAAATATTTTATTTACGCGTATCCTGTAATATATACTTAAATCTATATTGCAGACTTTTGGATCATTTCCAAATTTATCAACAATAGTTTTTAATAAATTTAAAAATTCATCATCATTGAATAATAATATTCCGTAAATACCAAGTAAAGTTGCAAAAAACTCGGTATTTGTAATCTTATCTTTATCACTGCTATAATTGATGAAAATTTCCTTCAATTCATTTTTTACTTTTATTGCTTCTTTTTCTTGCAAATTTTGCTGGCAAATTAAGAAGTACATAAGAGGTCTAAGTATTTTGTAAATATATCTTAACTCAGATTTTTCATCTAAATTTTCAATTTTATTTTCTATTTTAATAAGGTTTTCATAGAATATTTTTAGGTATTCCTTTTTCTCAAAAATATAAAATGGAAAAAGAAGTATAGTATAAAGATGTAAAAACCTTCTAATGGTAAATTGCGAATAATTTTCAAACCTTTGAAAGATTTCAGATTTATACTTTAATATAATATTAAAAATCTCTTGGAAATTACCTTCTTCAAGTAGATATAAAAATATATTGCAAAATGAAAGTATAAGATAGGTTTTTTCTGTTAAGAAAGGAGCAAGATCAAGCATCTTCTTACTTCTTCTTATTCTAAGCTGTTTATCCATTTCAAATAGATTTAAGTTATTGTAACTCACAAACATCAATGTCTTATCCTTGAGCTGTTGTGCATAAAGGGATGCATTGATCATGAAATTTCTTGCCTTTTCAAATTCTTTATTTCTATAGTTTACAACTCCTAAATTGTTATAGGCATAGAAAATATATTTTATATCTTTATATTCCAATGCTTTTCTAAGAAAATACTTTAAGTATGAATTTGCTTTTTTATAGCTTGAACTATATATGATAGAATTTACCATTCTGTGCATGATTGGAAGGAAAAGAGATTTGTCGAAATTTCTATCTAGATCCAAGATTTTAATAGCTTCTTTTGCTGTTTGTATTGAATTTTTATGGTCATATCTTGAAAAATAATCTTCTGCCCTTGCGTATAAAAATAATTTTTTTAAATGTTCTGGTAAATTTAAAAAATTATTCTGAAGTAAATTTATATCTTTTTCGATTTTTTCAGTGTTATGGATATTTATATAATACAATATTTTTTCCAATATGAATCTATAATGAAACTTATGTTTAGAGGAGATTTCAACAAGTTCATATACTAAACTCTCAAGTTTTTTATCATTATCAAGATATTTAAGTTTAAGGTAAAAGAGCTTAAATATTAATCTTGAGTATATATCTTCGATTGAATCAATAGTTTTACCATAATTAAATTGATTTTGCAAAAAACTAAAAAATAGGTTTTTGATTGCTTTTTTTTCTGAACTTAAAGGTAGAAGTATCTTAAAATCTATTAGTTTCGCCGCATCAGAATATTTTTTTAATTCACATAGATATTTAAAGCATAAAAATACTTCATTCCTATTCAAGTCATCTATATACTTCAAATAGATAAATGATATTTTTTCGATTATTGTCTTTCTTTCAAATTTGATTTTCAATAGATGTTGGAAAATCAACCTCATGGTTGAGATTAAATTTGAGTTTATCCTGTTTTTTTCATCAATAAACAATAGTTTATTTTTCAAAAATTTATTTACTATATTAAAAATTTCTTCACTAAAAATTTCTTTGAAATATTTAATTTCAGTCGGTTTTTCAAAAAATAAAAAGTATAAAAAAAATTCCTTATTTTTATCATTTTCTAAAATAGAAGATACTAAAATATCTATTTCATTTTGAACCGATTTTCTTATAAAATCCTGTTTTAATAGTACCTTAGATTTGTCGATACAAGAAATATTAAATGGATTTGTAGCTATGAGTGATATTAAAACATTGTATTCTAAAGTATTCAGAAACTCAACATCGTCTTTTCCAAGGTATAAAAGTCTACTATAGGAATTTATAATTAAGTTTTTTATTAAATTTTGAAGTTCTAATTCTGTTGAAAAATCAATCGACTCTATCTTGCAATCAAATTGATTCCCATCTTTATAATTAAAGACAATAAAAATAATAGGATAATGTAAATTCTTTATTTCAATTAGTGAATTAATCAATTTTAAGCTTTCATTATCAGCAACATTGAAATTATTTATTTGAATAATTAGAGGTCTATCCATTGAAAGTAAATAAAAGCATTCAACTATGGAATGCTTAATTCTTGAAATATCATTAGATAGTAATTCTGGTTTTAACTGTAAAAATTGAATTTCATTGAGATACTTATCAATTATTTTATCTACAATATCATAGAATAATGAGTATTTATCGGGACTTGCATTCAAGCTTAAAAAGTTGAAAAATCCTTTTTTTTGAATTATTGAAAGATAATCTTCACAATAACCTAAAAAAGAAGGAGGGAAGTTGATAAAATTATAAATAGAAGGTTTTTCGTAAGAGGGATAGCAAAAATTTTCTTCAAAAATATTTAATTTGTTATTGAAAATCCATTGAGCTATGTTGAATAGATAATTTGAAACAGAATTTGAATTATCAAAATAAGAAAATATTAATTCAAAATTTAACTCTTCAGAAAGACTAATATTTTTATCAGGAATTTCAACTTCAATTACTTTCTTGAAATTATTGCTATCTATATTTAATGGGAAAATTGGAAGTAGATAAGGTTTAGAAACAGGATCTATTAAAATTAGACAATTTTTTAAGCCAAATTTCCCATCATCCGAATTTTCAATCCATTTATTTATTTTAATTATATTATTAAAAATCTCATCCTTATTGTTAACTTTTTTTTCTATATATTCTTCTAATAATATTCTATCTTCATAGGGGTAAAGTAGTAAAAAAGTAGGAGAATTAATGGCGACATCATCGATAAAATCAACTTGAAAAATGTCTATTGGATAGATTATCGCTGGATTCAAACTCTTCTTTTGTTCAATGATAAATTCAATAAATAAATTAAAATTATTAATAAGTAAATTGTTTTGAATCTGAAATATAATATAATGAAGTTGATTATTTTTATTATCTTTGGCAAGGTACAATGAAAAGGAATTAAAATCCTTTTTCTTTTCAATTATTATAAATCTTTTGTTAATGAGGTTCATTGAATAAAACTAAAACACCATTTTAACAAAAATCAAATAAAACTATTGACATTTTTTATCATTATTTTATTTTTTTTTTTGACGCAGCAGTGGTGGAACTGGCAGACACACTAGCTTGAGGGGCTAGCGGGTGCAAACCTGTGCGAGTTCAACTCTCGCCTGCTGCAATAAAAAGGCATCCATTGTGAAATGGATGCCTTTTTATTGCAGATAAAATATTAAAATTCATTTTTTTAAATGATAAAATTATCCAACAAAGAAAAAAACAGCTACTATTATTAATAATATCCCACTAATTATTTTAAGTAAACTAGTCTTTTTGGATAATAACTTGAATTTTTCAAGAGAAAAAGCAAATACTAAACCAATAATCATAAATAAAATAAGTAAAGTCAAACTATAGATAATTAAAAGCATAAAACCTTGTAAAGCAGTCTCTTTTATTGATGCCGTAAAAAGCACTGTGCCTAAAAAGGGTGAAACACATGGAGTCCAACCAAAAGATAGAGAAAAACCAAGCAAAAATGAAGAGAGAATATTTCCTTTTTTGATTTTTAAGTTCTGAATTGGTTTGAATTCCCTAGAAAAAAACGGTATTTTATCTTGTAATAATATAAAAATACCAAATAAAAAAATGATAATTGCAGAAATTTTTTGTAAGATAATTCTATTGGCTTTCAAGGTTTGACTTATACCAATTAATATTGATCCTAAAAGGATAAATACTATTGAAAAACCTAAAATGAAGAAAATCGTTCCTATCAAAGTGTTTTTTAATAATTTTTTCTTCCTTTCTTTATCATCTTTTAAAAGTTTATAATCTTCACTACTAAAACCTGAAATAGTAGAAAAATAAACGGGCAAAATTGGAAGTATGCATGGAGAAAGTAATGAAAAAATAGCAGCTAAAATTGCTGTAAATATCGAGCTTAAAGACATAAATCCTCCTAGGTATTTAACTACTTTTGCTTTGCTCGAAAAGATTCAAAACTTTCATTCTTATAACTTTCAGTATAAATATATTTTAGTATTATTATGAATAAATCTGTAGAAAGATAACCTGGAACAGCAGTTAAAGCTACTCCTTTTTTATCCAGAAAAACCACTGTTGGTAGTCCAGTTATTTGATATTTTTGAGCAAGAGAAATGCCTGTAATATTTTTATTTGTTTTTGAAAGTATCTGCTTTGATTCACTATTTATTTTCAATGAAACAAAATTATTATTCAATAATTCAATTACCTCTTTGTTAGTGAATGTTGTTTCTTCCATCTTCTTACAATATGGGCACCAGTCAGCATAAAAAAATATCATAAAAGATTTATCATTATTAGATGATACATTTTGTAATTTGTCATAATCATCCCAATTTATTTTATCATTATTATTCGTTATCTTTTTATCATCGGTAATTGCACTAGTGCTTGTTGTATTTATGTTTAAGTCAGCATTTAATTCCATATCATTGTTATTGCTAGAGTCTTTATTTTTCGCACAAGATAAAGACAAAATAAAAATTATTAAAGTAAGAATAATAGTAAAAACTAAAGTTAATTTTCTGTTTTTCATTTTAACTCCTTTTCCTTGAAAAAATATAAAATTAATTTAATTAAAACTAAAAAAATAGTCAAATGAAACCTAATAGATATTTAAAATAAAATTGCAATATATCTTTGTTAGTATATTTTATAAACAAGTTTATTTTTATAAAGTAAAAGTCGTTTTTGTAAATATTAGGAGAATTTGGATGGGACCAGTCGTAAAAGTCGAAAACCTTTGTAAAACTTACAGAGGGAGGAATAAACAAATCAAAGCCGTTGATAATATATCTTTTGAGGGAGTAAGTGGAGAAATATTTGGGATTTTGGGTCCAAATGGTTCTGGTAAAACCACAACTGTTAAATCAATTGCCACTATTATCGATTATGATTCTGGAAAAATTTTTGTGGACGGCTTGGATAACAAAAAACATTCAAATCAAGTAAAACAAAGAATAGGAGCGGTTTTAGAAGGGGCGAGAAACATATATTGGAGACTTACCCCAGTTGAAAATATGATATATTTTGCTGGTTTAAAAGGTTTATCATATAAAGATATAAAAACAGATATAGAGTATTTTTTGGAAACATTAGACTTAAAAGAAGTGAAAAATAAACAGGTAAGAGAATTTTCAAAAGGAATGCAACAGAAGGTTGCAGTTGCTTGTGCATTTATATCCAACCCCAAGGTTATCCTTTTAGATGAACCAACATTAGGGCTTGATGTAGAAACAGCAAGACAGATGCAAGTTTGGATAAAAAAAATAGCAAAAGAAAAAAGTTCATTTATACTTGTTACTTCGCATGATATGAAATTTATTGAAAATGTATGTGAAAGGGTCTCTATAATAAAAGATGGGAAAATAATAATTACTGATACTATCGGGAATTTAAAAAAATATTTTATGAAAAAGGTTTATAAGATAACATTAAATTCACCACTTGACTCAAATCAACTGGAAAGCTTAAAAAGTTCATTTATGGTTAGATTTGAAAATGTAAAGGACGATTTTGTAATTTTTATTACAATAGATGATGATAGCATGCTATATGATATTTTCTCAATTCTTGCAATCAAAAAGCAAGCCATAAAATCTATTGAGATTGAAAATGATGATTTTGAAGATGTTTTTCTTGAAATAATTCATACAAATGGAGAGAAAAATGAAAATAATAAATCTATTTAAAGTTGAAGGGATGAAATATTGGCTTGAAATCAAAAGATACCTTTTCAATACAATATCAAGTTTGTTGGTTATCTACATAATATTTCTAGTATATTTTTTTGGTATAAAGTTTATGACTGGCCCTGCAATGTCAACAGAAAAATTGGATGTCTTAATAATCGGATATATAATGTGGATGTTAGCATTAATAGGTTTTCAAGGAACCTCATATCTTGTCTATGATGAGATGCAAAGAGGAACATTTGAACAAATGTATATGACAAGCCTTGGGCTTGAAAATGTCTTTTTTTTCAGAGTTTTCTATGATACAATATTTAGCATTGTTTTTACTTCTTTGATACTTCTTTTAACTATGGTAACAACTGGGAGGTACTTTTCATTTAATGTTTTTCATTTCCTTGTTCTATTTTTTCTTTCTATCCCTTCAATGTGGGGACTTGGTTTTATTTTTGGAGGACTCGCCCTGATTTATAAAAAAATATCTGCTTTTTTAAACCTGATGCAATTTGTAATAATTGTATTTGTCGCTCTCGATGCATATCCATTAAGAGCGAGGTCTTTTCTGCCTTTTGCCGCAGGAGCTTCCTCCGTCCAGCATCTTATAAATTCTCATGGCAGTTTCCCATTATGGTGGTATTTTTTTCTTTTAATAATAAGCATTTTCTATCTCATTATTGGACTACTAATCTTTAGAATTCTTTTAAAGAAGGCAAGGAAATTGAATCTTTTAGGTCAATATTAAGATTTAATTATATTTTTAATTATATTTTTAATTATATTATATTTTAATAGCTATTTAAGTTTATTTATAATTAAAAAGATAATTAATAAGATAATTAATAAGCCTCAGACCACCCCACCACCCACCCTTATAAATTTAAGTTTTTTTTTATTAAGATTGCCATAGTGTTATAAGGTTATAATATTACTTTAATAATATTTCACCAGTTGCAATGGTGCAATAGTACTTTAGTAGTATTGTAATAGTTATAGTAGTATAATAGTAATATATTAGAATAATTGTACTTTATGAGTATTGTAATATAGGTAGTTTAAAAATTGCTAAATTTAAGTGATGAAACTATATTTGGTCAATTTTTGTGCTAAAAAAATAATATTAATTTATAATCAAGGATAATAAAAATCTATATCAAAAAATAAGATCGATATACAGATAAAAACAATAATATAATCAATATATTACAACTATAATTCTTGGAATAATTGATTAAAGACAAAAGAGACTTATTCTTAAATATGAATCTGAATAAACATACTATATTTTGGACATATTTATACATAAATAGTAATATATTTCTATGATTTAGAATAATATAAATTTATAAATTTAATTTATAAGTCGAATTGAGATAAAAAAAATGAAAAAGATAAAGAAATAAAAAATAAAAAAATTAAAACTTAAAATAAAAACTATTAAATGGAAAAATCGAAAGAAAAAAAAGCAAAAAGAAAATAAGAAAAAAATAAAATTAAGAACAATTAAAAAATAATAAGCGAATAAACAAAAATGATAATATTCAAAAAATATAAAAACAAGAAAAGCAAAAATAAAAAAATAAAAATATTGAAATTTATAAATTTTTTTAAAAATTTACTTGACATAAATTATATATATGATACAAATTTATAAATGAATAAACAAAATAAAGTATCTCTTATCTCTTATCTCTTATCTCTTATCTCTTATCTCTTATCGTTATAAGTGTCGACCTTCATTAAAAAATAGATTCATATCTTTTAACAATAATAAAAAGTCTTTGTCATTTTCTTCTGCTTCTGTTTTTATCCCTAATTTTATTCATCCTTTTATTCGTA
>JGI12104J13512_1000405_pt1 | contig 39605 bp, 40 predicted proteins | sample TerdegcTABiofilm_FD_13512 | JGI IMG/M metagenome (IMG submission 13512)
CGGCTTCCGCCACCAGATTCGGGTTCTTCACCGCCGCTGTATTGACAGACACTTTATCCGCGCCAGCCGTGAGGATGGCGCGAATGTCCTCCAGGGTGCTGATTCCGCCGCCCACAGTATATGGGATAAACACCTCGCCGGCAGTGCGGTAAACCATATCCAGGGTAGTTTTGCGCTCTTCAAATGATGCTGTGATATCCAAGAATACCAGTTCATCCGCCCCTTCCCGGTCATAAAAAGCAGCCAATTCAACCGGATCGCCGGCGTCACGCAGATTAACGAAATTCGTTCCTTTAACAACCCTGCCGTTAGCAACGTCCAAACAAGGAATAATCCTTTTCTGAAGCATATTTACGCCTCCGTTTCTTCCCCGGCGGCAATGGCCAGCGCTTCTTTCAACGTAACGGTTCCGGCATAAAGCGATTTGCCGATGATCACTGAATCAATACCCAGATGCTCTAATTTTTTTACTGCCCTCAGGTCATCCGCAGTGGAAACACCGCCTGAAGCGACTATCTTTAAGCCGGTTGCCCGGGCAAGCTCCCCGGTGGCTTCGAGGTTTGGTCCCTGCAGAGTACCGTCACGCCTGATGTCCGTAAACACAACTCTTTGAACGCCCCGGTCCTGCATTTCTCTGGCCAGCTCCAGAGTGCTCTTTTCCACAGTCATACCCCAGCCTTCAATGGCCACACGCCCGTTTCGCCCGTCAATACCCACCAGTATAGCCTCCCCGAATTTGCCGCAGGCCTCGGAAACCATTTGCGGCCTCAAGATAGCCGCCGTTCCGAGGATCACCCTGGTCGCGCCCAGCTCCAGCAAGCGCTCCACAGTATCCAGACTTCTTATCCCCCCGCCAATCTGCACCGGCATATTGACAGCATTCAATATTTCACTGATTACGTCCATGTTCTTGGGAGCGCCTGCAAACGCGCCGTCCAAGTCAACAACGTGCAGCCAGCGGGCGCCCTGTTCCTGCCAGTGAACGGCCATGGCCACCGGATCGTTTGAATAAACTGTTTCTTGGTCCAACTTGCCCTCCACCAGCCTCACACACTTGCCGGCGCGCAAGTCGATCGCGGGAATAATCAACATCCTTTAACCACTCTCCCGAAATTCTCTAATATTTTTAAGCCCAGGGTACTGCTCTTTTCCGGGTGAAACTGAATTCCGTATATATTCCCCTTCCCCACAATACAAGCAAAATGCACCCCGTACTCAGTCAGCGCCAGGGCCAATTCCTCCTTGGCCGGGTCTACATAATAAGAATGGACAAAATAAAATGAAGAAAGGTCGGGAATACCCTCTAGCAGCGGATCCGGACGTTTTATTTCCAACTGGTTCCAGCCCATGTGCGGTATTTTTAACCCCTCCGGCAGGCGGCGCACCCGGCCCGGGAAAATACCAAGCCCTTCCGAGATTCCCCACTCTTCACTTGTTTCAAAAAGGAGCTGCTGTCCCAGGCAAATACCCAGGAATGGCTTTCCGGCTTCAACCGCCCGGTGAATGGCATCATCCATGCCGCCCGACCGCAGGTTGACCATGGCATCGGCAAAAGCGCCAACTCCGGGAAGAACCACCCCGTCGGCTTCATCAACTTGTCCCGGATTTACAGCTACAACAGTCTTGACGCCAACTTTCTCAAAACCTTTGTGCACACTTCTGAGATTTCCCATACCGTAATCTATAATAGCAATCATTTTATCCTCCAACAAACATAGCTTTTGGAAAAGAAATACTAACTAACTTTATAGAACTCCTTTTGTGGTTGGAATGCCGCTCATGCCGCTCGCGGCAACGGCTTCCCGCAGAGAATGCCCTAAAGCCTTGAAAATCGACTCAATAATATGGTGGGTGTTTTTGCCCGCCAACAAACGGACGTGCAGATTAAACTCACCATTCATAGCCATAGCCCTTAAAAATTCCTCAACTAACTCGGTCTCAAAATCTCCAACCCGCTGCGCCGGCATGGGCGCGTCGAAAGCTAAAAAACCCCGCCCGCTTAAATCAACCGCAACTAAAGCCAATGCTTCATCCATGGGGATGATTGCGCTGCCGTAGCGCTTAATCCCCTGTTTCCCGCCCAGAGCTTCCTTTATGGCGCGGCCCAGGCAGATACCGGCGTCTTCAACGGTATGGTGCCCGTCAACAGCTAAATCTCCTTGTGCCGCAATTTCCAGATCGAAGCTGGCATGTTTGGCAAAGAGCTGCAGCATATGCTCGAAAAACGGCAACCCGGTCTGTATCCGGAAAGCCCCTGTGCCATTTAAGTCTACAGTCAGATTTATCTCGGTTTCGCTGGTTTTACGACTGACTGTGCCTTTGCGTAATCTGCTCATAAAGAGTTCTACCTTTCAAATTCAATTTACGTCTTCAGGATATCACCAAGAGCCTTCAGGAACACCCCGTTTTCCCGCTCAGTCCCCACTGTCACCCGGAGGCAGCGTGACAAGGCCGGGTCATCTAAATAGCGGATTAAAACATCGCGTTCCAGCAGACCGTCATAAACCATCTTCGACGGCAACACCGTGCGGAACAGAATAAAGTTGGTCTCGGTGGGAAATACCTCTATACCGGGCAACCCGGCCAGGGCGGAAAAAAGGTGTTCCCTCTCCGCCAGGATTCTTTTTACTCTTTCCTGGAAAAGCGGCATGTTATCAAGCACAGCCCTTGCCGCCGCCTGAGAAAAAGAATTAACGTTATACGGCGGTTTTGTTTTAAGCAACTCTGTCATAACCGGACCGCGCGCCAGGAGATATCCCACCCGCATGCCGGCCATGCTGAGTGCTTTGGAAAATGTGCGCAGGATCACCAGATTAGGATAATTTTTTAATAAAGGAGCACCGGTTTCACCGCCGAATTCTCCATAGGCCTCGTCCACCACCACCACGGCATTGGTATTTGCCAGGATCTCCTCAATTACATCCAGCGGAGCAGCGTTGCCGGTTGGACTATTGGGGTTGCAGATAACAACAATTTTCACCTCGGGTTTTGCCGCTGCTCTTATTAATGATTTGACATCGAGGCTAAAATCTTCAAGGCGGGGAACCTTTAATTCCCGGGACAACGCGATACGTCCATGTATACCGTACATGGAAAAGGTCGGAGTCGCCACTGCAAACGCCGCCCCAGCGCCAAAAGCCAGCATCACCGTCAGGATAAGTTCGTCCGAGCCGTTGCCGACCATAATGTTTTCCGGTGCGACTCCGGTATAAGACGATAGTTTTTCGCGCAGCTTGACGGCATTTGTGTCCGGATAGCGATTGAAGTCCTGAGGAACAATGGTCTGGAAGATTTTATTTTTTACTTCAACCGGAAAATCGAAAGGATTTTCATTATCGGCCAATCTGATCATGTTTGGATAGGCGGGAGCATCATAGGGAATTAATACTTTTAAGTCATCCCGTGCCAGGGTGTTGATTGCAAAAATTGATCCCATCTTAACAGCCCTCATCTTCTTTTATTGCTTCATGTTCAAGCATCCTCACCCGCACGGCGTTGGCATGGGCGGATAAGCCTTCAACTTCAGCCAGCTTGACTATGGCGCCACCGGCTTCATTTAAGGCGGCCGGCGTATAAGAGAGCAAACTGGTTTTTTTGATAAACGCATCAACCCCCAAGGCTGAGTAAAACCGTGCCGTCCCTCCCGTCGGAAGAACATGGTTCGGTCCCGCCACATAGTCGCCAACCGGCTCGGGAGTATAGCGGCCTAAGAAAACAGCGCCGGCATTTTCCACTCTGTTCAGCCAGTTAAATGGCTCGGTAATCATTAATTCCAGGTGTTCCGGAGCAAAGTGGTTGGCCAGGTCAAAAGCCTGCTCCAGGTTTTCGGTCACAACTATAGCTCCGTAATTTTCCAGGGATTTTTCGATTATCTCCCGGCGGGAAAGCAATGACGCCTGCCTGAATACTTCAGCTTGTACTTTGAGCGCCAGTTCACCGCAGGGGGTCAGCAAGACCACTGAGGCCATTTCATCGTGTTCGGCCTGCGACAGCAAGTCGGCAGCCACGAAAGACGGGGTGGCGGTATCGTCCGCAATAACCAGCACCTCACTCGGCCCGGCCAACATATCAATATCCACCTGTCCATAAACTTGTTGTTTGGCTAGAGTAACGTAAATATTCCCCGGACCGGTAATTTTATCAACTTTGGGAACAACAGCCGTTCCGTACGCCAGGGCGGCAATTGCTTGCGCTCCGCCAATTTTATAGATCTCACTCACCCCGGCCTCGGCTGCCGCCACCAAAGTGTGGGGGTCTATTTTCCCATCGCCGGCGGGTGGTGTGACCATGGCGATTTCTTGAACTCCGGCAACCCTTGCCGGCACCGCGTTCATCAGCACTGATGAGGGATATGACGCTTTGCCGCCGGGAACATAGATACCAACCCGGCGCAAAGGCCTGACCATTTGACCTAAAACAATTCCCTTACCGCCTGTCTCGAACCATGATTGCTGCAATTGTCTTTTATGGTAAGCAGTAATATTATGTAAAGCAAGACGAAGCGCCTCAAGGAAACTATCGCCGACGGACCGGTAAGCAGCCTCCACTTCATCATTGGCAACCTTTAACTCCCCAGACGCAAGCTTACTCCCGCCAAATTCGGCGTTAAACTCGCATACAGCCTCGTCGCCTCCGGCTTGCACTGAAGCAATAATACCGGCGACCCGCACCGCAATTTTCTCTTGATTATCCGTTTTCCTAATAAATATTTTATCTAATAAGGAATCTCCGGCTTTCACTATTTTTATTATTTCATGTCTCATCCCGATACCTCTTCAATACGTTAAAATACTACCATAATAAAATAATAAATCCCTTTCTGCGGCCTGTCAAGATAAATCTTCTCTCAACCGGTCCAAAACCAGCTTATAACCATCCGCTCCGTAATTCAGAGCCCTTTTCACCCGGCTAATCGTTGCCGTACTGGCCCCGGTGCACTGGGTGATTTCTCCGTAAGTCCGGTTTTCCATGAGCATCTTGGCCACTTCAAGCCGCTGGGCCAACGACTTAAGTTCCGCAACTGTGCAAAGATCTTCAAAAAACTGATAACATTCGTCTATGTCTTTTAAAACTAATACAGCTGCAAAAAGCTTATCCAGGATATCTTCCTTTAATTTCCCAGAGTACAAGTTTACCCCTCCGGTTTTATGATATTACTCTTTATCATTTTAATTCGTTAAAGCATTCAAAGCAAGCCTACCTTGCCGCCATGATTTCATGCCTGCCAGTATTCCCCGAAAAGCTCTTTCCACTTAGCCACCGACTTTCCTTTCTTGCCTGCGCGGTGATAGGCAACACCTTGAATTGTCGTGTTGTAAGAGCTGGTTAGATTAGTGGAAAAAATATTAAAAACCGGCGAACTGGCAAATATATATTCGTCAATATAAGTATTCGATTTGCTGGGATCGAGGATATATGGCTTCTTTATTTTACCGTAATAATTATATACGTATCTAAACCATTGATAAATCGATTCGTACGATATTTCCAGCTTAATCTGCGAAGCGATAAGATCGGTTAGCAGTTCCAGGTGAAAAGGATTTAGTACCGTGCAGTTTACCCGTTGCCACATTGTCAGCAAGCGAATAAACGGTAAAAATGTCGGACCATTTCGCTTAACCGCCTGCTCCATCCACTGTTCGGGGATGGCCGGGTTGGCGGATATCCAGAAATCACTTTTGGGAACCATAAATTGTCCTTGCCCGTCATTTATCACAGCCAGTACCGGTGTAATCATATACTCTATTTCCTGTAGTGAAATAACTATATTGTTATTATTCACAGTTACAGCATCAAGGTACCCTTGGGACAGAAAGTAAACCAGACGCTGCATGGTATCTTTCACCTCGCGGTACTGGTCCGCAGGAGGTGTCATTACCGCAATCAGCTCTACCGGCTCCAGCGGTTTAACCATCGTACCTCGCGCGAATGCGCCGCTAAAAGACAGCCTGGCGATATTTAAATCATAAGCTTTTTCCAACGTATGACATATATTTTCATATCCTATAGCTATATTATCTAAATCTTCTCTTGTCAGCGTCCATTGTTCCAGCATCTTACCAAGCATCGCATCTTTAACTTCGCACGCCGCCGACGTCAGTTCTGCCAACGGGGGCAATTCAATTCTGGCACGGGAGGCGGCTTTTCGTGTTTTTTTACCCACCACACCAGTAACGGCATTGGAGTTGTTAAACTGTACTTCAGGAACAAGGGTCTCTTCATTAATAAAACCGGTGGTCGCCAGAGCAAGCTCATAAACAGGAATACTCCCGAGTCCTTTTAACTCACGCATGCCGACATACCGGGAAATCAATTGTTCAAAGTCCATCAGGAAAGGTTTAATCATGTCCATTGTTGTTTCGTCAGTTAATATTTGATTCGGTAAGGATTGACTTGTCAGCCGGGCGCTCCGGTCAACCGTGTTTCCCAAATAATCCAATCCGTTAATATCGACTTTTTTGACAATGCCATGCACTAATCCAACCTTGGTACGAAAGGGATATTGATTCAAATGTATCGTTTGAACAAATTCGATGGAGGCGAGAATACCTTCCAGTGGAATCTTGAATACAACCATGATAGAATCCCCGATATGTTTGATTATTCTACCATTAAATCGCCGGCAGACCTCTGCCGCAACCTGATTGTGCTTTAAGGCCAGGTCAACTCCACGTAATTGCCCCATCTGCTTTTTCAGATGTGTTGAATCAACAAGATCAAAAAAAGCTACACATACCGCTTCCAAAGCGCCCAGTTCCTGATATTGCTCATATAAGGATGTCGCCACAGGTCTTACACCTCCGGGGCCAACGGTTAATATTACATATTTCTCACAATAAGGCTTTTAGCTCTAATATATTTTCAATTCACTTTCCCGGCGGTTTTTCGGGCTTTTTGAAATCAAGCAATTGCCCCATATTGGGGGGTGGTTCAAAACTCTCCGGTGAAATGTGTTCAATTTCCGGAAAGTAGGATTTGATTTGCTCCATCACGGATCGAATAACTTTTTGCGTATCCTTGTCTGAATTTTCAATAGTAAGATTCAACGCCAATCCCAATAGAAGCATCTCGTCATGCGAAAGATAAAGCTCATAGTCATTTAGCGGAAGTTCATTTATTTTTGAAATCGCCATAAGGCATACGCCGGAGATAATAGCAAACAACTCGTTTTCAATTTTGCTGCTAGTAACTTCACCATGTATATTCGTTAGTGTTCCAATAACAGCGTTTAATAACACCGGCACGTCTTCAGGCGGTATTTTTAGATTGTATAACGCGGAAAATACATAGCTATCATCCCCGGTCCGCAGGATAAATTCCCCCCTGCTTCCGACAAAACCCACCATTCGCCCGTTTTCTATTTCTATTTCCACCAGTGAACCGTTGATATATAAACTGGTGGCAAAATTATTTCTAAGTAAGGATGAAAATTCCGGATTCCCGGAATCATCTTTTACATACTCTGGTTTAAAAAACTGGCCGGCTTCTCCCGGCTCATAATCAATCTCCACATCTTCAAAATAGATTATTTGCGCTTCGATCAGTTGTTCCTCGTAATAATGTTCAATCAGAATGTAATCATCTATCAAGTCTTCAAGTATTTCAACAATATCATCTGAATCGAAAACAATTCGGCTGTTGACCAAATTATAATCCACTTTTTTCTCCCTTCAAATTAAGATGTTTAAAAAATAAGGTTAATATTTATTAATGTCCGGTATTCAGAATTTAATAGTCAGAATTCAGAATATTTCGAGATGATAACTCCTCATTTCTTATCCTGACTTCAGACTCCTGACTCCTTAGTGGTTACGAATAAAGTATATTCGATGGTTTATGATAAATTCCTCTCCCCTGTCTGTCATAAAATGAAAATTAATTTACAAAAAAGATAAAAAACATCCTAAGTTACCGGGTGCAAATTCTCCTCTACATGACCGGCAAATCGACCTTTCTCTCCTCCAAAATCAAAGCCCGGCGACTCGCCACGCGGTGTAAAATAAGTATGCAGCAGTTTTTTCGACATGTCGCTTAACGGGCGGCCCAGGAATTCTTCATAAATTTTTTTTACTGCCGGATTTTCATGGGCGCGCCTCAACTTCTTCGAATAATCGATCCGGTCCAGGGCATCAGCCCGGTTGTGGCGGTAATCCAACGATATCTCTTTATGTTCCCTGGTGCCGAATATCGGTTGACCGCCTCCTCCCACACAGCCGCCGGGACAGGCCATGATTTCCGCATAGTCAAATTGCTCGCCGGCTCTCAACCTGTCCATTAATTTCCTGGCGTTCCCGGTGCCATGCGCGATAGCCACTTTGATCCGCCGCCCCTTCAATTCCACCCAGGCTTCTTTTAATCCGCTAAAGCCGCGCAATTCCTCATAATCCAGAACATCCATCTCCCGGCCGGAAGTAAGATAATACGCTGTCCGCACCGCCGCCTCGATCACCCCTCCGGTAGAACCGAAGATCGCCCCGGCACCGCTGGCAATCCCCATGGGAGTGTCGTAATCTTCATCCGGCAAGTCACGGAAATTTATTCCCGCCTGTCTGATCATTCTTGCCAGTTCTCTGGTAGTTATGACCCAGTCCACATCTTTAAATTTGCTGGTGCCCATTTCCGGCCGGCTGGCCTCAAATTTTTTCGCCGTACAGGGCATGATTGCCACTACCACGATTTTTTCGGGATCGAGTCCCTGCTTCCCGGCAAAATAAGTTTTAGTCAGAGCTCCGAACATTTCATGGGGAGATTTGCAGGTGGACAGGTTTTCCAGATATTCCGGGTAAAAGTGCTCGGCGAACTTAACCCACCCGGGGCTGCAGGAGGAAAGCAGGGGCAGCTTGTAACCCCGCTCCAATCTTTCCAATAATTCATGGGCTTCTTCCATAATGGTCAGGTCAGCGGTAAAGTCCGTGGAGAACACCTTGTAAAAGCCCAGACGCCGCAAAGCCGCCACCAGTTTGCCGGTAACCACCGTACCCACCTCGTAGCCGAATAATTCACCCAGAGTGACCTGGATGGACGGGGCGGTTTGTACAATTACATACTTGTCCGGGTCTTCCAGCGCCTCCCATACGGAATCAATGCATTCTTTTTCCGTCAGGGAAGCGGTAGGGCAGGCAATTACACACTGCCCGCAGGTGATGCAGGCAACCTGGGAAAGATCCTGCATGAACGCCGGGGCAATCACCGTGTCATAACCCCGGTTGATAGCGGAGTAAACATTTACCTCCTGCACTTTGCTGCAAATTGCCTCACAACGGCGGCACTTGATACATTTGTTATAATCCCGGACAATAAACGAATTTTTATTATGAATCGGCAGCTGTTTCATTTCACCGGTGTATTTAATATTCCTGATACCCAGGTTGTCCGCTATATTTTGCAGTTCACAATTCAGGTTGCGGATACAAGTGGTGCATTCACGATGGTGGTCGGACAGAAGCAGTTCCACCATCGTTTTCCTTACCCTTCTCACCCGCGCTGAAGAAGTATGGACCACCAGACCTTCGGTTGCGGGAAAGGCACAGGAAGCCTGGAGCACCCTGGCCCCTTTGATTTCCACTTCAACAAGGCAGACCCGGCAGGAGCCAATCTCATTGATATGGCGCAGGTAGCACAGGCTGGGTATCTCAATACCCGCAGCGTGAGCCGCCTCCAGGACATTCATCCCTTTATCGGCTTCAATCTCCCTGCCGTCAATGGTAAGCCTGATTTTTTCCGCCTTTTTCTCCGGGTTGTCATAAAGCTGCCCGGCTCTCCTGACTACCGGTCCCGCTGAAAATTCCGGCGTTTTCATTGATCTTCGCCTCCTTATCGCTGCCTTTAACGATCGCTTCCTTCGGACACTTGGCAACACATGCCGCACATTTGACGCATTTCGCCGGGTCAATCCGGTACGGCTGTTTCGGCGCGCCGGAAATCGCCCCGGCCGCGCAGGCCTTGGCGCAAAGGCCGCAGGCTATACATTTTTCTTCGTCTACCTGGTAGCTGAACAAGCCCTTGCAAACACCGGCCGGACAGGTTTTATTCCTTACATGAGCAATATATTCGTCTCTAAAATAACTTAGCGTTGAAAGAACCGGATTAGGCGCGGTCTGGCCCAGACCGCACAGGGAGGCGTCGCGGATATCCAGGGAGAGCCTCTCCAAAATGTCCAGATCCTCCATTTCACCGTGTCCCTCAGTGATTCTTTTCAGTATTTCCAGCAACCTTTTCGTGCCGACCCGGCAGGGCGTACACCTGCCGCACGATTCGTCCTGGGTAAACTCCAGGTAAAACCGCGCCAGGTCAACCATGCAATTATCCTCACTTATCACGATCATTCCGCCGGAACCCATAATTGAGCCAATTTCCTTAAGTGACTCATAATCAATCGGCCGGTCGAGGAATTTTTCCGGTATACAGCCCCCTGACGGCCCGCCGGTCTGGATAGCCTTAAATTTCTTGCCGCCGGGGATACCCCCGCCGATATCAAAAACTATTGTCCGTAAAGACGTACCCATGGGCACTTCAATCAAACCGGTGTTTTTTATTTTTCCGGCCAGGGAGAATACTTTGGTGCCCTTCGTGGTGGCAGTGCCATACCCCTGGTACCATTCCCAGCCTCTCCGCAAGATAATTGGTATATTAGCGTAGGTTTCCACATTGTTAATCAGAGTTGGCTTGCCCCAAACCCCTTCCTGGGCCGGATAAGGAGGCCTGGGGCGGGGTTCTCCGCGCGCGCCCATGATTGAATGAAGCAGCGCGGTCTCTTCTCCGCATACGAAGGCGCCCGCCCCCAAACGCAGTTCAATATCAAAATTAAATAAAGTGCCCAAAAGTCCTTTGCCCAATAAACCTGTTTCCCTGGCCTGGCCAATGGCGATTTCCAGCCTCTCAACCGCCACGGGATATTCCGCCCGCACATAAATATATCCTTGATTGGCGCCGATGCAGTAGGCGGCTATAGCCATGGCTTCCAGCACGCTGTGCGGATCACCTTCAAGGATGCTGCGGTCCATAAAAGCGCCGGGGTCGCCTTCGTCGGCGTTACAGACAACATATTTGGGGGTGACATCCTGTGCGGCAGTCATCTCCCACTTCTTTCCTGTCGGGAAACCGGCGCCGCCCCTCCCCCGGAGGCCGGACTTACTGATAATGTCAATTATTTCACCAGGCCGCTTATTCAAAATAGCATCCGCCAGGGTATGGTACCCGTCCCTGGCAATGTACTCTTCTATATCTTCAGGGTTAATCACTCCGCAATTTTGCAGGACTATCCTTTCTTGCGCTTTAAAAAAATGAATGTCATTGATGCTCGGTATCCTCTTTCCGGTTAAATCCTCCTGGTAAAGCATTCTTTCCACCAGCCTGCCTTCCAACAGGTGGGTTTGCACCAGTTCCTTAACATCCTCGGGTTTTACCCGGCAGTAAAATATCTCTCCCGGATGCACCATAACAACGGGACCGTGCTGACAGAAACCGAGGCAGCCGGTCTTCATGACACGCACATTTTCATTTAAGCCATGCTCATCCAATTCCCGCTCCAGTTCCCGCAGGATAGCCTGGCTTTCGGTAGAAACGCAGGAACTGCCTGAACAGACCATTATTTGGGTCAGGCCGAGTCCGTTCCGGTGGCCAAGTCTTTGTTTGATAAGGGGATAATGTTTTTCTTTCAGCGCTTTTAGATCTCCAATATTTTCAATTTTCAATTTTTTCACCTTTCTGATATTCACGAACTATTTTCATAACATCTTTCGCCGCAATTTCTCCGTATACATCTTCATTTGCCAGCAGGACGGGCGCAAGTCCGCAAGAGCCAATGCAGCGTGTGCTTTTTAAAGTAAAAAGCTTATCTTGGGTGGTTTCCTCCTCGTCAATTTTCAAGTTTTCTTTGAGAGTGTCCATGATCTCCTGAGCTCCCTTGACATAACAAGCGGTACCCAAACATACTTTGATCTCATATTTTCCCTTCGGCTCAGTTGAAAAAAGGGAATAAAAAGTCACCACCCCGTTAACCTCACTGACGGGAATCCCGGTTTTGCTAGCAATATATGTCTGCACCTCTTCCGGCAAGTAGCCGAATATTTCCTGAGCTTTATGCAAAATCCCAATCAAATGGCCCGGTTTTTTTATATATTCTTTGATAACATTATCTAAATCTCTATATCGATTCCTCTCTTTGTCGGTAATTCTATCAGGAGCCTGTTTTTCAATTCCGGTTATGTTTTCATGCTCCTCATTGATAAAATCGGACATAATCAGCCACCTCCCGCCTTATTTCTATATTGTTTATCTTTCCACATCTATTTATACAACAAGAAAAAACCCGCCTCGTGATTAAGGCAGGTCTAAGATGTTGGCAATTGTTCAGAACAGCGGTCATAAAAGGATAAATTGGAATACAGGTGAAATAGCAAAATATGTCGAAATATCTCTAAATTATTTATCTACCTGCAACGATAAGATCTATAAGTCCATGTAGAAAGTGAGTAAAGGGCAACCATGAATTTCAGGGATATTAAAGCGTTATTGCCAATCTCAATACCCTTTATATTAATATACTTATCTTACAAGCTTTTCTTAAAAATTCAGGAAACGCAGTTGGTATCTTATGAGGCAATACGATACTCTTCTTACGCTGTATTATTGATTGGCTTAGTTGTTAGTTATTTTTCTAATCGAAATAGAGTTTTTTTCACATTAATAACATTACTATTGAGTCAATATTTATTGGTAGACAAAAAATTATACTTGAGCGTTGTTTATCCTGCCGTCTGCATCTTTATTCCATTAAATATAATAATATTTAGTTTCTTAACAGAACGTGGTGTTTTAACTCCGGGCGGGAAAAATCGGATAGCCCTGATATTTGTTGAGATTATTTTTACCGCTACAATATTTGGGACGAATAACCAACCTTTAATTAATCTCATCAATAAAAAAGTTTTTTCTTTAAGAATACTTAGCCAAACGCCTGTACCGCAGATAGCAATTTTATTATTACTTGCCGCCATATTGCTCCTGATAATAAGACAAAGTAAAAATATATCATCATGAAAGCTCATTTGCCGGCGTCATAGTTGCCTCTTTTATAGCCCTAAATTTCAAAGAAATTTGGCCCTGGTTATATTTTTCTCCATATCGTCAGTCATATTGATTTTTGCAATAATTCAAGACCTTTATAGAAAGGCCTATCTGGATGAATTAACCGGCATTCCCACCCGCCGCGCACTTATGGAAGAATTGATGAAAATAGGCGGCAAATATACTATCGCCATGCTGGACATAGATTTCTTTAAAAAATTTAATGATACTTACGGACACGATGTAGGTGACAATGCGTTAAAGTTTGTCGCCGCGATGATGAAAAATGTCACCGGCGGGGGGAAAATCTATCGTTACGGAGGCGAAGAATTTACCATTATTTTTCCCGGCAAAGGAGTAGATGACGCTGTTTCCCACCTGGAGAAATTAAGAGGTAAAATCTCCAGCAGGGGATTTGTCCTCCGTGGACAGGACAGGCCCAAAAAGAATCCCCAAAAGGCTAAACCGAACAGCAGTTCTGCAAAGCGACTCTTTCTCACTGTTAGTATTGGAGTATCCGAGAAAACCGAAAAAAATAAAACAGCTGCAGATGTGATCAAGTCTGCGGATAACGCGCTTTACAGGGCGAAAGAGAACGGGAGAAACTGTATCAGCAAATAGGTGGTGAGGCTACCCCAGGTTTATTGCCGATTTTATCAAATTCACGATGTGTTGTTGCAAGTCATACCCCATATCCGGCCAAATGGGCAGGCTAAGCACTTCGGCCGCAGCCCGCTCCACATTCTTTAAAACTGGGCCACTCTCCCGGTAAACCGGAAGCTTGTGCAGGGGTACCGGATAATAAACCCTTGTTTCAACTTCTTGTCCGGCCAGATATTGTTGCACTTTGTCACGCATTCCACCCGGCACCCTGACAGTGTACTGGTGAAACACATGCTTGGCGAACGGTGCTTCATATGGTGTCGTTATTCCGGGTATTTCGTTAAATAATTCGTTATACCGCCCGGCAGCCAGTCTGCGTTTTTCATTCAACTTTTCAATATGAGGCAGTTTAACTCTCAAAACGGCTGCCTGAATTTCGTCCAATCGTGAATTATAACCGATCTCTTCGTGATAATACCTTTTCGCCGAACCATGCGCCCGCAGCAGTCTGGCCGTTTCGGCTATATGTTCGTCGTTGGTTGCGATAAGGCCCCCATCTCCGAACGCGCCAAGAATTTTCGACGGAAAAAACGAGAAGCACCCCGCCCTACCGGCAGCCCCCAATTTTTTACCTTCAAATTCCGCGCCGAAGGCTTGGGCAACATCTTCTATAACTAATAACCGGTATTTCTCCGCCTCCGCGAGAATTGCCTTCATATCTGCGGCGTGGCCGTATAAATGCACCGGCAGGACGGCCTTGGTGCGTGTTGTGACCGCGTTTTCAATTAATCCGGGATCAAGATTAAATGTTCTCGGATCAATATCGATAAAAACCGGAATAGCGCCCACCCGGCTAATTGATTCCGCAGTGGCAAAAAAAGTGAACGGCGTAGTAATCACTTCATCTCCCGGGCCTATTCCAGCAGCGTGCAAGCTGATAACCAAAGCGTCGGTTCCTGAATTAACCCCGACAGCATGTTTGACTCCCAGATAATCAGCCGCTTCTTGCTCAAAAGCTTTGACATTCGGCCCCAAGATAAATTGGCCGGAACGGATAACCTCTTGGATGGCGACATTAATTTTGTCCCACAGCAACCTTACTTCAGGTGCAAGGTCAAGCATAGGTATTTTTTTCACTTGATTGTCACCGGAATTAAATTTTAGCTTCTGTCTATACTCCGCCTGAACTTTTTTCAATAACCTGGGCGTAACAATTTATAAGTTTTGCCGTACAGTTGGCAGTGGACAGGTTTTCGGCGTTCTTCCTCGCATTATGGCTCATTTTTTCGCGCAGATCGTCGTTTTTCAGAAGAAGGGTTATTTTTTCGATAAATTGCAGCGGCTCCAGCTCCGTCAGGAATCCGTCGATGCCATCATCCACCATTTCAGAAACCCCGAAAGCTGATACGGCTACCACCGGCAGCCCGGCGGCTTTAGCTTCGCCGATGACAATACCCTGAGTTTCCGTAACTGAGGAAAACACAAAAATATCAGCCCCGGCGCAGCAGTTCACCACATCAGAAGGCGGCAAAACTCCTGTAAATGTTACTTGCTCAGCAATTCCCAGCTCTTTTGCTTTAGACTTTAATTCCTCTTCTTCAGGACCGCTCCCCACCAGCACAAGTCTTACCTTGCTCATTTCCCGGTTAATTATTGCGAAGCATTCCATGAGAAAGCCGATATTTTTTTCCAGCCCCAACCTCCCAACGAATAGAAGGACTTTTTCACCCCCGGGTAAATCAAACCTGCGCCTCAGCCAGTTCCGGTCCCCACTCTGAAAATCGGCCACTTTAATCCCGGTCGGCACTACGCGAATTGACGCTTTTACGCCTATTTTATGCAAATACTCTTCAATCGCAGCCGTCGGAACAATGACCAGGTCGCAATGGTTGCAAAAACCCCTGCTTATTCTTTGAGCCAGATCTTTCGTTAGCGATTGTGCAAATGGTATGTAATGCACGTATTGTTCATATAAAGTGTGAAAAGTAAAAACCAATGGTATGCCCAGCCTCCTGGCATACCTGGCGCCGAGACGCCCCAGCAGGAAAGGGGAATGCACATGAATCAAATCAAGGTTTAGTTTCTTGATGGTAGGCCTTAGCTTGATTGAAAAGGGCATCGCTAAAGCAAAGTCGCGGTTGGTCGGGGACGGTATCGATGAAAAACGGAATACCCTGTTTTCTTTACGGCAGTCGCGGTAGCTGGGCGCAAAAATAAAAACTTCATGCCCTTTGTTGGTAAGTTCTTCACTAAACGTTTGAATCGAACGGACAACTCCACTGGTATACGGCAGATAGCTGTCGGTAAAAATACCGATTTTCAATTGACCGGACCTCCCGGTAAAAAAAGTTGTATTGAACATTTAACATGCAAGATTCTAACACGGACCCCAATAAATAGCAAGGGCACCCGTTTGATTCCTTTCATAGTACGGTACGGTGTGCCCGAATACTTCCTGCTTGTTTATCTCTATAGAGCTCGTAAAAATTCAGGTCTGAGCAACTCCGGATGTGCCAGCGCCTTTTGGATGAGGGCAACCAGCTTCTCCTTGTCCTGGTTTAGCACGCCTTTTAACGGAAGGTAATTTGAAGCATGGTTGCTCCTGAACACACAGTTTGTCAGGGTCATATTTTCCAGCATAACTCTAAGTTCTTGAAGGGATTGCTCCGGTGTGAGCAGTTTAAACTCGCCCTTTTTCACTTTTCTGTCCATAAATGAATTTTCTGGAATCAACATGGTAAGCGCCGACAAATAAGCCGGGTTGATTGCACTTGCCGCCTCGGCGGTTGCCCTAGCGTGTTCTTCAGACAATTCCGGACCGCCCACCCCGATTATAACGGTGACAGACAGCGGTAACCCGGCTTCCATGGCTTTACGGCCGCCTTCAATTATCTCGGCGGCAGTCGAACCCTTGTGAATCATTTTATTAAGAATGTGGTCGCTGCCGCTTTCCAGGCCCAAATATGCAAGAGTAATGCCTGCTTCACGCAGTTTCTTTAAATCCTCCGGTGTTTTACTCAGGAAGTCACTCGCCCTGGCGTAAATGCCCACTCTCTCCAAGTAAGGAAAGTCTCGATAGAGTTTCTCCAGTACTTTAAGAAGCAGTCCGGTTTCCGCCACCATGGCGTTTCCGTCAGCTAAAAAGACTCTGGTAATATTACGATAGGGTACTTTGGCCGCGTCGATATCAGCCTCGATTTCTTCCCATGTTTTAACCCTGAATCTCTTTCCCTTATACGATACACAGAAACTGCAGGCGTTATGCGAGCATCCCAGAGTAACCTGAAAGATCAGGCTGGCGGCTTCGCTGGGTGGCCGGTAGACAGGCGGAACAAGATAATAACCCATCTTTCTACCCCTTTCTTAATCCAAAAAATAGGATCCCTACTTAATATTAATATAATAATTATACATTATTGTTACTATATCAGGTATTCAAAATTCAAGTGTCAAAATCCTGAATACTTCGAGATAATAAACCGTTCTCTCGTTCTAACTCCTGACGCAGTTGTCAATCTCCAAATGAGAGGCCAATTTGCTTTGCCGCACGAACCAAGTCGCCACCCACAGGAACCAGGCGCTGCTCACCTACTGCTTCTGCCAGAGGCACCGATTCAATATTCGGGGTGCGCAGGCATACCATTTCTCCAAATTTGCCTGCCATAACCAGGTTGACGGCGCCGGCGCCGTAACGGGTGGCCAATATGCGGTCAAAAGCCGTGGGGGTTCCTCCCCGCTGCAAGTGTCCCAGTACCGTAGCCCGGGATTCCATACCAGTGGTTTCTTCTATTTGATAAGAAACAACATTGCCGATACCTCCAAGGCGAATCGGGTCAAAGCTGTCCTCCACCCTGCGCTGGACCACCATTTCGCCACCGACCGGCTTTGCCCCTTCCGCCGCTACCACGATGCTGAATTTCTTTCCCTGTTCCTGCCTGTCAGTAATTTTCTTAATTACTTTTTCCATTGAGAAAGGTATTTCCGGAATCAAAATAACATCAGCGCCTCCGGCAAGACCGGCTTCAAGCGCTATCCAACCGGCATAGCGCCCCATTACCTCCAACACGATGATCCGGTGATGTGATTCAGCAGTCGTATGCAGCTTATCAATCGCCTCGGTGGCTGTGTTTAAAGCTGTGTCAAAACCAAATGTCTGGTCGGTAGCCGATAAGTCGTTGTCAATAGTTTTCGGTACGCCAACTACCGGCAAGCCCTTTTCTTCAAAGAGTTCCTTGCCGATGCTGAGACTGCCGTCACCACCAATAATAATCATCGCATCGATGTTATGTATATTAATGTTTTCAATAACGCGGTCCGACACGTCTTTAAATACTTTTTGCCCGTTTATGACCATCGGATAATGAAAGGGGTTGTCACGGTTGGTAGTACCCAAGATGGTACCCCCCCGGGGCAGGATGCCGACTACGTCTCTTTCGGTTAAATCACGCGCCCGGTTTTGGATCAGCCCGCCAAAGCCATTTTCAAAACCAACTACCGTAAGCCGGTATTCCTTTATGGCGGTTTTTACCACAGCGCGGATCACAGCGTTCAGTCCCGGACAGTCACCACCGCCTGTCAGCACTCCGATCCGCCTGATTGTTTTATTTATCGCCACTTTATTCCCTCCATTTTCATTGGCAAATAAGCTAAAACTACGATATCATTTTGATGATACAAAATCAATAATATGTTTATTGATAATTTCCGGTTCCTCCAGCATAAGCATATGGCCCGCTCCTTCAATCTTGAGCAATTTGGCGTTGGGCAGTCCGCATTCCAGCAAACGGCCCTGTTTTAACGGTGTAAGCAAGTCCGCAGAGCCGGTGATGATTAACGCCGGCAATTGAATCTCTGCTAGCCGGGAAGTTACGTCAAAATGTTTACACGCGGAAAAGTCCCTAAACCAAACCACCGGACTAACAGAGTTGATTTCCCTAATGGCAAGCTCTCTAAACTGTGACAGAGCGTTTTGGCTGTAAACGAGAGCAACTAGCTCGTGATTGTACCGCCTGTTTTTCAACATTTCCAGAATCGCGTTGACCGCGCTAAATTTGGCTCCGGTTGCCATTAAGACAACACCTGCCAGCATTTCCGGGTGATGCAGGGAAAAGTCCAACGCGACCGCACCTCCCATGGAATGACCCACCAGGTAAAAACGGCTGTCGCTCAACTTAGAAGCAATTTTTTTTATAAACTCTTGATAAGCTTTTATGCTGTCGCATGAAGCTCCACCCGATTTCCCGTGTCCGGGCAAGTCCGGCGCGATAACACGAAAGCTGCTTCCTATTCCGGCTAATTGTTTTGTCCAGTAACTGCCGTTGCCACCGGCTCCGTGGATAAAAAAAATTGTTTTTTCTTCTTTTACCGTTTTTTCAGGGAAACGCTCATAATAAAAATACCTGACGTCGTCCAACTCGCAGTACGGCACATCTCTCACCCGCCCAAAATAAAGGCTACCGCCAAGGCCGATAGCAATCTAACAATCTGTTAAATTAATGTTCATGGAAGGGGAGTCCCTTCCATGAACTAATTTTATTATTTACTGCTCAGCCCTGTTAACTAATTCCGTCAAGGTCTGTTTTAAATTAGACAATGATTCGCCATAGCCGGACCAGTCTCCAGCCTTAAGCTTGTTTTGCGCCTCGTCGTAAAGCTGGTTGGCCTTTTGCGCCAATTCAGCCACACTGGCAGGTGACAAAGGCTCTGCACCGGGTTCTGCCGTAACCGGCGGTCTCTGTATCCCTCCGCCAGGACCGAATATTTTTTCCACCGCTTTTTCCAAGGTTGGCTCCATTACCACCATATCGCCGTGGGCGACAATCACCCGGCGCAATTCCGGCATTTTGCTCTGTTCAGCCTGGAGGTAAAGCGGTTCGACATAAAGCAAGGCATCCTTAATCGGGATGACCAGCAGGTTGCCCCGGATCACCCGGGAGCCGCGTTGATCCCATAAAGCCAGCTGCTGGGATATCGTTGTATCCTGGTTAACCCTGGCCTCGATCTGCATCGGCCCATAAACCAGTTCCTGCTTGGGAAAGCCGTAAGCCAGCAGTTTTCCATAATCCGCGCCGTCGGACCGGGCCGCCAGCCAGGCAATCATGTTCTTCTTGTTCTGTGGTGTAAACGGCATGATTAGCACAAACTCCGGCTTGCTTTCGCCAGGCATCTTGATAATGGTATAGTACGGCTGCATCGGTTTCTCTTCATTGCCGAACAGTTCGGTCGGTAAATTCCACCTGTCTTCCTTGTTGTAGAAAACCTGCGGATCTTCCATGTGATAGACGGCATACATATTCGCCTGTATACTGAAAAAGTCCACGGGATAGCGTATATGCTGCTTTAAATCGTCGGGCATTTCTTCCATCGTTTTGAATAATCCGGGGAAAATCTTGCTGTAGGTTATAACCACGGGATCTCCCGGATCGCTGATATAATAAACAACATTGCCCGTATAAGCGTCTATCACCACCTTCACAGCGTTGCGGATGTAATTGTTTACTTTATTATATGGCTCAGAGTAAGGATACTTGTCCGTAGTGGTATAGGCATCCCACATCCAAAATAGTTTGCCTTCACTAAGAACCAAGTAAGGGTCGCTGTCATAATCAAGGAAGGGAGCGATCTTTTGCACTCTTTGTTTAATATTTCGGTAGTAAAGGATCCTGCTGTTGTTGTCAACATCGCTGGCAAGCAGCAATTTATAGTCCCCCAAAGAAAAAGCGAACATGACTCGGCGCAGGAAACTCCCTAAATTGACGCCGCCTCCGCCCTCATATGTCGAAAAGACATTTTCGTCACCGCTGGGATAGTCAAATTCCAGGGTCTTGGTATTTACGATGACATAATTGTCAGTCAATTCACCGTAATAAATTTCCGGCCTGGTGACTTTAAGATCGGTTGTGGTTGCCGGTGGAATATCCTTCAAAAAGAAAGCAGGCAAACCTTCCCCGGTAAGTTCATTTACCGGACTCATCGCGATACCGTAACCGTGCGTGTACTTAAGCCGCTGGTTCACCCAGGTTTTGGCCGTAGAAGACAGATGTTCCTGGTTCAGTTCCCTGGCCGCCAGCATCACCTGACGGTAACGGCCGTTAACAAGATAGCGGTCCACATCAATATCCTTAAATTGATAATACGATCTCATTTCCTGGAGCTGACTGTAAGTCTGCTGGAGAGGCTCCCAGTCCCAGAGGCGGATGTTGCTTACTGTATCATTATTGGCCCGGATATCTTCCAGCGACAGCACTTTTCCGGCGGGGAAATTGCTTCTTTCAATAGCGTCAAGATTATACGCCTTTCTGGTAAACTCGATGTTTCTCTCCAGGTATGGCGTCTCCATGGAAATTTCGTTTGGCGTAACTATAAATCTTTGCACAAATATCGGATATATCCCGCCCAGCAATACTGAGGCAAGCACGAGAAACCCGATGCTGTATACGATAAGTTTAAACCGGCGCAAGAACAAGTTCACCAAAATAGCGAGAGCACAAATAAGAGCGACATAAGTCAGCACCTTATAGGCCAGCAGGGTGGTATGGGTAGCGGTATAACCAGGTCCCCACACGGCGCCGTGGTGAGTAAACAGCAAGGCGAATTGGTCAAGCTGGTAACCCACGGATTTTAAAGAGAAGAAAAGGACTGCCAGAATAGACAAATGATAACGGGCCGCCATAGAATGCAGGAGCTGGCCGGGCGCACCCTGGACAACACTAACAAGCAAGTAGATTACACATACCCAAAAAGCGATAATCAGGATGGTCCAACTCAGCACGTTGTATAAAAACTGATAAAAAGGCAACTGAAAAACGTAAAATCCGATATCGCGTTGAAAAACGGGATCTAATACCCCAAAAGAGGTCGGGTGAAGAAATTTTTGCAGGGTAACCCAGTCCCCCGCGACAGTAAAGCTGAACAAGAAAGCCATAATCAGGCTTAAAGCGGTATACGCGGCCAATAGATACCTTGGATTAAACAACTTGCTCAAAGGTGATGCCTGAATTGTGACCAGATTGTCTTCTCTAAAAACTGCCGCTCTCTGCGAAGCCTTGATCAACGGACCGCGTGTCAAGAGGAGGTTAAAAAACAGCAGAATAAAAAAGGCGGCGCTGACAGCAAAACGCAGGCCTAGCTCTGAAACAATGATTGTCATAAATACTCTCTGGTAGCTGAGAGCTTGAAACCACAACCAGTCAGTATATAGCTGCGCGCTCTTAACAGATATTGCCAGCAGAATCAGGGCTAGTCCCAAAAATGTAATAAAGGACCATCGCAATTTGTTATACAAACAATTAACCTCCTGTATGTAATATAATTATAAAAGTATCTTACATCGGTTTAGGATTTTTCTGATTCTTATCTGCTTCATTTTTTAGTTTCGCCTGACACATTAAACAAACTACTGATGATTTCTTTCTGACAATTAGCTCATCCTCGTCATAGTCGTCATCATGTTGATCAGCTATTGCCACTTCTTCCTCAAACAGCTTACCGCATAACATACACCGTATTTTCATATCACACACCCCCGCAGTTTAATTAAGCAAGGTAAGGTATTCGCCGTTGCCTCTCATAAATCCTGCCAGTAAAATTAGCGGAGTCTTATAGGGTGTGCAAATAATTAACTTATAGCATAGTTTACCCCAATTGATAAAAAATAGTTTTCATCTCAATTCATTAACAATAACCACTCCGGCGCTGGTGCCAATTCTGTCGGCCCCGGCTTCCAACATGGACAGCGCTTTTGCCAGATCGCGGATTCCTCCCGAAGCTTTGACGCCTATCCGGGGTCCGACTGATTGTCTAATTAATTTTATATCATCGACCATAGCGCCTTCTTTATTAAAACCAGTTGATGTTTTGACGAAATCGGCGCCCGCGGCTACGGCAAGCCGGCAAGCTTGAACTTTTTCTTCGTTTGTCAAAAGGCATGTTTCCAGGATTACCTTGACAATTGCTTCAGGCTTTGCACACTTCGCCGCGCTAATTACACCAGTCAGATCCTCTTGAGCTTTTCCGAGCAATCCACCTTTAAAAAACCCGATGTTCATTACCACATCCACTTCTGAAGCACCCGCCCTAACCGCCGCAGCCGCCTCAGCCGCTTTTACGGCCGGCTCGCTTGCGCCCAGCGGAAAACCAATTACCGCGCAAATACCAATCTTTGTATTTTCCAACTCCCGGTATGCTAAATCAATATGGCACGGGTTGATGCACACCGACTTAAAACCGAAATCAACGGCCTCCCGGCAAATACCGATAATATCCTGACAAGTAGCTTCAGGCTTGAGAAGCGTGTGGTCAATCACACCGGCTAGTCCGGCTCTTGATATACCCATCTATATTCCCTCAGCTTCTTAATTATTATTTAAGGCAAGTTGAATTATTTTCTCAACCAGTTCGGGGAATTCAATTCCCGCAGCGCGGGCGGCATCCGGCGAGAGGCTCGTGGCGGTCATGCCGGGAATTGTGTTTAGCTCCAGGATATACGGCTTTCCCCGGCGCTCAACAATAAAGTCCACCCGCGCCAATCCGCGGCAGCCTAAAGCCTTAAAGGCGCGTACTGCCAAATCCTTAATCAAAACCTGCTGTTCCTCCGGAATACGCGGCGGGATAATATGGCTGCTCATACCGGTGGTATATTTGGCCTCATAGTCGTAAACACCCGTGGCGGAAACGATTTCAATCAGGGGAAGCGCAACCGGCTCGTCATTACCCAGCACTGAAGCAGTTATCTCCACACCTTCAACAAATTGTTCAATCAGGGCAACCGGATCGTGCTGAAAGGCCAGTTCCAGGGCTGGAATCAGATCCCGCTCCTGATGCACAAAAGTTATACCGATTGTGGAACCTTGCGTGGGCGCTTTGACTACCAGAGGCAGGCCCAATTCACCGGTAATTCGCGCCGCTATGGACGGCAGGTCCTGAAGTCTGGTTTCTTTCTTACCAACCAAGACGAACAAAGGTGTCGGCAGCCCTTCAAAAAGCAACATTTTTTTGGTAGTGATCTTATCCATTACCATAGCACTGGCTAAAACACCTGAACCGGTATACGGTATGCCGAGCATTTCCAACATCCCTTGCATTGTCCCGTCTTCGCCGAACTTGCCGTGCAGTGCCAGGAAAGCAAGTTCTATCTTTTCCTCTCTGATTCTGTTTACTACGTTGTTGTCCACATCTATCTTCACACACGGATAACCTTTCAACCTTAGAGCGTTGTAAACAGCCTCGCCTGTACGCAGGGACACATCCCGCTCAGCTGATTTACCGCCCATTAAGACCCCAACCTTTAAAGCCAAAATCCATTACCTCACTTTAGATTTTATAATTTGTTCTAAAATTATATTCGCTTAATAACGAGAAAAACCTACAAAAGAGTTTTCCTTGACGTAATAATTTGATTATTATATAATAACGAACGGAAGAGTTGCAATACAGGGGAGTAGCTCAATTGGTAGAGCATCGGTCTCCAAAACCGAGGGTTGCGGGTTCAAGCCCTGTCTCCCCTGCCAGTATTCTCAAGGGTTTTTAACCTTTGAGATTTTTTATTTATAAATGTTTGGACAGATTTTAAGCAGATTATGGCAATAAAGGTCGGTACTGCCGCTAAGATGAACGTGTCAAAAACTTGAATAAAAAAATCGCAGAAATAATAATCGGTTGATGAATAAGATATATTGCAAGTGAGTTCTTACTTATCGCTGATATATATTTATTTTCATAACTGAATTCATAAAGACTCTGTTTTTTATAATAATACATTTTATAAGCAAGAACACCTAGTAAAAACATCGAAAGATACGGACTTAGAGGATAATAATCAACTGTAGCGAATTCTTTGTACACAGCGCCAAAGGGAAGCAGCAAACTTGTTTTGACCATAGTATTTTTCAGCGGTATTGCTGTAAGAGCTATAACTGCTGAACTTATGAACAGAAGCATATTATTCATTTTTTTGAATAAAGGGAAAAGAATCATACTTATTCCTAATAAATGCAGGATACCGAATCGAACATATTGTTCTCTAAAAAAAATGTACGTAACAAGAGTAATCATCATCCCATATGCCAGTACCTTGCTCCCTCTGCTTATAGAATTTTTACTAAAACCGCTGCTTATTCCTGCAAGAAATATAAATATCAAAGCTGATGTTTTACCTTCCCAGTACCAGAATCCGCTTAAATAATTAATCCCCATACCAACAAATCGATTCAAATCAAATACCGTATGAAAAATAACCATAAGGATTATTGCCATAACCCTGAGAAAATCTATTTCCCAAATTCGTCTGCTGCCCATTATAGGACCTCTTTTTCATCTTATAAAATGCTTAAATAATGAAAATTGCCCTGCCGTAAAGCAGGGCATTATCAAGATAATTGAGTTTGCATCTTCTGCTTTATGCCTTTGCGCCCTTAAGCCTGCCGCGTTCTTCCATCTTTTTGAAATCATACCAAAGTGGGCTGGCATTGAAAATTGACGAATAAGCGCCGCTTGACACTCCGATCAGCAGAGCCAGAACCATATTGTGGATAGTCGCGCCGCCCATTAAGAACAAGGCCACCAGGACAAAGATAACTGTCATCCCGGTATTAATTGAGCGGGCCAAGGTTTGCCACAGGCTGTTGTTGATAACATCCTCCAAAGCCTCGCCCTTTTTCCTGTATAACATATTTTCGCGAATCCGGTCAAAAATAACAATTGTGTCATTTATTGAATAACCGATAATTGTCAGGACGGCGGCCACGAAGGTACTGTCCACTTCGATTTGAAATATCGAGAAAATTCCTATTATTACCAGAATATCGTGCAATATGGCGATGATGGCCGCGATACCTTGCTTGAACTCAAACCGCCAGGCAATGTAAACAACCATCAGGACTGAGGCCACACCCAGCGCCAACAGGGCCTTTCTAATCAACTCCTGCCCGATTACGGGACCAACCCGCTCATTGCGCTGTACCGCAACACCACCCAGCTTTTGGTCCAGAGCTTGCAACACTGCCAGGTTTTCATCCTCGGCCAGTTCTTTGGTTCTAATAATAAAATCGGTTTCACCGCTGCGCTGGATCGAAGCACCTTCCAGCCCAAAGTCCGCCAGCACCCCCCTAACCTGCTCAACGGCGGTTGGCTGGTTGAATTTCAAATCCAACAGGCTGCCGCCCCGGAAATCAATGCCCCGGTTGAGTCCCTGGCTGAATAGCGATATGATCCCGGGCACAATCACCAAAATGGATATTACGTACCATATCTTTCTTAGTTTAATAAAGTGAAACGGTTTTTTATCTCTTAACATCAACTTTGTCTCCCCCTATGCCCCGTACATTTTAACGTTGCGCACCAAGTTGCTGCCAGCCACCAGGTGCAGCAAGTATCTGGTCACGGTGATGGCAGTGAACATGCTTACCAGGATACCGATGGACAATGTTACGGCAAAGCCTTTAATCGGTCCTGTGCCAAAATAGTATAGAACGGCCGCGGCAATCAAGGTGGTAACGTTGGAGTCAAAGATAGCCACAAAAGCCCGCTTGAAACCGGCGTCTATTCCCGACCGCAGGGTCTTGCCGGCCCACAATTCCTCCCTGAAGCGCTCAAAAATAATCACGTTTGCATCCACCGCCATACCCAGGGACAAGAGGAAACCGGCGATACCGGGCAGAGTCATGGTCACATGGAGGGCCGCGAAAATCAACAGCATGAGCAAGGCGTAGACAACCAGTGCGAAATCGGCGACCAGTCCGGGCAGCCGGTAATACAAGACCATAAAAACAAGAATTACGGCAAGGCCGGCAATACCCGCCTTAATTGACTTATCCAGAGAATCTGCTCCCAGGGTCGGCCCGACCGTCCGCTTCTCCATCACTTCCAACTTCACCGGCAACGCGCCGGAGCGAAGCAGAATAGCGACATTGTGCGCCTCATCAAGAGACGCATAAGGAGAAATCCGCGCCTTGCCGTCGGGGATAGGCGTTTGTACATTCGGGGCTTGAATAACCTGGTTGTCCAATAGAATGTAAATAGGTTTGCCGACATTGGCTTTAGTGACCTCAGCGAAAATCTTGGCGCCGTCGGGCTCAAATTCCAGGTTTACCTCAGCCACTCCGCTTTGGTCTGTTCCCTCCGTGGCTGTCTTCAACTGACGGCCGGTGAGCACGGTTGTTCCGTCCTCTGTTTTAAACTCCAGGTAAGCGGTTTTGATCATGTTGCGCACCGCCTCGTCCGGATCGTTAATTCCGGCCAGTTCCACGATAATTCTCCGGTCGCCCTGCTGTTGAACAATAGGTTCAGCCACTCCATAGGCGTTGACCCGGTTTTCAATAATGGCCATGGCCTGCTTAACGCGGTCGGACGTCACCGGCGATTCGGGAGTGTCTTGGGCTTCGAGCACCACGTGTACGCCGCCTTGCAGGTCAAGACCCTGTTTAATTAATTTAGCAAAAGGGAGCCACTTGACATCAGGGAAAACTGGTTTTACCGCTAATACGGCTATAACAGCCACGATTACTATTATACCCGCCAGTTTCAGAAGCTTGTCCCACTTCATGCCGTTCAATTTCCTCCTCTATGGTCGTATAAATCAAAAGATACTATTACAACAACTTCGCCCCGTTAATTACCAGTTCAAAATTGCCATTCAAGAAGCTTGCGGCCCTGCGGCACATAATCATCCGGCTCAAGAATATTTCAAAATACTCCATCACGGGGCAAATGTCAGTGTCAATGGTCAACTCCATGGTAATTGCCCGTTTATCGTCTGCCACCCACAAAAATGAGTGCTCTACCGCATAGTTCACCCGGTCATGAATATCAAAAGTGGCGAAATCCTGGTTTCTTACCCTGGAGCGGTGCACATCAGACTTATCCGCCACAATCAGGGCTGCTGCAACACTGTTTACGGCATTTCCGTTTTGTTCCTCGTGGTTGCCTATAGCTGAAATAACTGTGGCTATTTCAGCCGCGGGCATCCCCATTTGCATTAGGATCTGATAAGCGATTACCGCCCCGGAAATACCGTGTTCGGTGCGGTTGATCACATTGCCCAGGTCATGCATATACCCGGCTATTGAGGCCAACTCAGCTTGCCGCTGCGGGAAACCCAATCTCTCCATAATATTCCCGGCAATTCTGGAAACCAGATGCACATGCCGGTAGCTATGCTCTGTATAACCGATCACGCCAAGGTACTCATTGCCTTTCCGGATAAAGGAGTCAAGCACGGGGTTTTTCCTGACATCCTCCAGGGTGATCATAAACAAATAAGCCCCCCCGACAGGGAAAAGGAGCGTATATCCTTAAAGCTTACAAATTTATCTTGCCGCTCGCACGCGAAATGTCCCGCGGCCCCCACTCCCTTTCCCCTCACTCCTTCTAATCCGTTTCGTCGCTAACAACTTGACCGACGGCATTTTTCTGGAACTTTATGCGGACGTTATCGGATACTTTTATAATAAAGAAGTCATCCTTTATTTTATCTATTGTGCCGTACATTCCGCCCACAGTAATCACCCGGTCGCCGACCTTCAGATTATTAATCATCTCCTGAAGTCTCTTTTGACGCTGTTGCTGGGGCCTGATCATCAAGAAGTATAAAATCGCGAAGAGAACGACAATATACAGTATTGAAGCATATTGAGAATTGATACCCACTCTCGGACCTCCTTTCACATTATAGTGCAATAACTTAATTCGTTCATCATGCGAAAAATCCCTTTTTTAAAGAAAAGTTTTTATACAATTAGCCATACTGGTATTTTTCCATAAATTCATCTCTATATTCCACCATTTTCCCCTCGCGTATTGCTTCCCTGAGCTCTTTCATCAGTTCCAAAACAAAACTGAGGTTATGAATGGTTGTTAAACGGATGCCCAACACTTCACCGGCTTTAAGCAGGTGGCGAATGTATGCGCGGCTATAGTTCTGGCAGACATAACAACCGCATTCCGGGTCAAGCGGGTTTAAATCTCTCGCATTTCCGGCGTTGCGCACCACAAGCCTGCCCCGGCGGGTGAAAACCGTTCCGTTCCGGGCAAGCCTGGTAGGCAAAACACAGTCAAACATATCAATCCCTCTCAGCACACCTTCCACAAGGCAATCAGGCGAGCCGACACCCATCAGGTAACGCGGCTTTTCTTCCGGCAAAAATGGAACGGTATAATCCAGCAACTCATACATCAGCTCTTTTGGCTCACCGACACTCAATCCACCAATGGCATAGCCCGCAAAATTGAGACTGACTATCTCACCGGCACTTTTTTTACGCAAATCATGAAACACCCCTCCCTGGACGATACCGAATACTCCTTGCTCCTTCAGGCGGTGTGCGGCCAGGCACCGTTCCGCCCAGCGGCTGGTGCGATCTAGGGCTTCCCGCGCATATTCATAACTGCACGGGTACGGGGCGCATTCATCAAAAGCCATGGCGATGTCCGAACCGAGGGCCATTTGTATTTCCATAGCTTTTTCAGGACTGAAAAAGTGCTCGGAACCATCAATATGAGAGCGAAAAGTAACGCCTTCCTCAGATACCTTGCGCAGCGGGCCCAGGCTAAAAACCTGAAAACCGCCACTGTCGGTAAGAATAGGGCCGGACCAGTTCATAAAACGATGCAGCCCCCCTGCTTCCCGCACCAGTTCCTGGCCGGGCCGCAGATAAAGGTGATAAGTATTGCTCAAAATCAGCCTGCCGCCCACATCCCAGACTTCCTCGGGAGTCATGGTCTTAACCGTGGCCTGCGTGCCCACAGGCATGAAAACAGGCGTTTCAACCGTGCCGTGCGGAGTATGCAGCAGCCCTAGACGGGCCCGTCCGTTTTTTTGTCTGTTTGTAACGGTAAAACTAACGGCCATTCAGTTCCTCCGATCTTATATTATCAACATCGCATCGCCAAAACTAAAGAACCGGTATTTTAACCGTACCGCCTCGTTGTATGCCGCCATTATTTTATCCTTTCCGGCGAAGGCGGATACCATCATCAGCAGAGTAGACCTGGGCAAATGGAAATTAGTGATCAAACCTTCCACCAGCTTAAAACGATATCCCGGATATATAAAAATATCAGTCCAGCCCGAGCCAGGGCAAATCTCGCCTTTTTCCCCGGCAGCGCTTTCCAGGCAACGGGTCGTAGTAGTCCCTACCGCAATCAATCTACCTTTCCTTTGCTTGGTTTCGTTGATGGTACCGGCAGCCTTTTCCGAGATCTCATAATACTCCGCATGCATATGATGCTCCCGGACATCTTTTACCTGCACAGGGCGAAAAGTACCCAACCCAACGTGCAGCAGCACAGGAACTACGACCACACCCATGTTTGAAATCCGTTCCAGCAACTCCCGTGAAAAATGAAGCCCGGCAGTGGGAGCCGCCGCCGACCCCGCCTGACGGGCGTAAATTGTTTGATAACGTTGCTTATCTGATAGCGGCTTTTTTATATATGGGGGAACCGGCATCACACCAACCTGATCCAGTATTTCTTCAAAGATACCGTTATAACTAAACTCCAGCACCCGGCCGCCGAAATCCGTGTGCTCCAAAATCAGCGCTTCCAGGAGTCCGTCGCCGAATATAATCTTCGTGCCTGCTGCCAGCCTTTTCCCCGGACGTACCAACGCCTCCCAGCGGTTCTTGTCCAGCTGTTTTAATATCAGGACTTCAACCTTCGCGCCGGTTATATCTTTTTTGCCATAAAGGCGGGCGGGCATAACCTTTGTATCATTTATAACCAGAGTGTCCCCCGTCCTCAGGTAATCAACCAAATCCGTAAACCGGCGGTGCTCCGGAGGCGCCCCGTTTAGATGCAGGACCATTAACCTGGAAGCATCCCTCCGGCTCACCGGTTCCTGGGCAATCATCCCCTCGGGGAGGAAATAGTCAAAATCAGATAGCTTCACCCGTTGCTGTTCAACTCCTCATTATCCTGCAAGTATAACCTTTGCCGTTAAATAACATATTAAAACCTTTTACCGGCCGTAATTTTCCGCAATTTTAATATCCGAATAATAGTATTTCAAAATTTCCTGGTAATTATAACCTTGCCTGGCCATACCGTTGGCTCCCCACTGAGAAAGACCCAGACCATGCCCCCAACCGCTTCCGGTAATATTCACTCCCGTAAGATTTTTGTCCTTATCGTACCCTTTTTTCAAAGTAAATAAAGCGCTTTTCAGGCCAAGAGCAATCCTCACGTTGTCCGCGTTCGCTATCTCAATCCGCAAAGGCTTGTCGTCGGTTCCCACACCACTAACCGTCAGTTTTTTCACCCTGGCGCCGGAAGCGGTATAGACCGTGTCAATACCGGTAATTTTCTTGAATTCATAACCGGATTCTTTGAACATTTCCAGCAACTGAGCGGTTGTATAATCAACCTGCCAGTTATAATGCAAATTGTTCTTATCGAACGGGTCTTTTTTGTATTTGATATACGGCAGGGCACTGGACCACACATCTTCGCTGTTTTCGGTATAACCGCCGCTGCTTGAGTGGAAAAAAGCGGAGATTAACTTACCCCGGTTGAGCATAACCACGCCACGGGTATCCTCAACCGCCTGGTCCGTGACGGGCACTTCCTTGTCGTAGCCTAAATAGACCTGACTGGACTGGTCATTTGTCAAATTATAGCTGGCACCGCTGGTGGCTTCGACTCTTTGGAGGGCGTAATTACGCGCCACGACCGCTTGGGCTTTCAGCGCCTCAGCCGGCCAGGACGACGGCATTTCCGCCGGCACTACCCCACGCAGGTAATCCTCAATATTTAACTCGTTTATTGCCACAAGGCTACCGCTTTCCACACGGAATTCCATATTGCCCCGGTAGCGCTTGTATTCCGTTCCCTCCAGCAATGAAATCAAGTTTAATCCTTTGCTTGAAGCCAATTCGCTTTCATTTCGAGCGTTTCTCACATACAGACCGGTGTTTTCACTTATGTTAACCGCTTCCCCCGAGGCGTTTAACGCCACCAGATCGACTACCGACGTTCTTTCCGCAACATTTCCGTCCGCGGCGATAACACTTACCCGGATATTATTCTCCTGAACCGCGACCGGCCCGCTAAAAGGACCGTATTTTTTCCCAGAGCTCTGGAGCATTATTTGACCGGCCTGCAATTCCACCAGCCAGCTTTCCTTGCTTCCTATTTCCGTTATTACCTTGCCGTTTGATAAATTGATTAGTTGATAATCACCATTTGTTTTAAAGCTCATCGATTCAGTCTGCTTTGCTAGAGCCACCCGTACCGTGTCAAACTTCTGAGCACCCTCTGCGCTGAGCGGGGGTAAAAGAACTAAACAAGCCAACAGAAAAATTAAGAAACGCTTTGTTCTAATTTTTAATTCCACTTTTTTTCTCCCGTAAATTCTAAAATAAAGTACACAAATAAATTAAATTCGATAAATATTACCAATATCCTTCAATAAATTAAAAATTCAGATCCCACATATTTACCGGCGTATGAATAAATTCACAATTATCGTCAGTAGAATACTTAGTACGATACAAGTAACCACGGGAAAATAAAAGCTGAAATTTTGTCTCTGCACAAAAATATCCCCCGGAAGGTGCCCCAGCCCGAAGAACTTGCCCCCGATCAGGAGCAGTCCGCCAATTACAGTCAGAAACAGACCGAAGAAAAGCATCATCTTGCCGAATGACTCCAACATATTATGCCACCCACCTTCAACCATATGATCTAGACAACTTACTATCAGGCATTGGTACGGTTAGTACGGCACGTTTCTACACGGGAGATTAACTTGTAATATATGCAAGTTAGCTGTTTTTCCTGCCGCTCGGCTGAGAATCACGATAATAACGTTCCTTTTCGCTATATACGCAGCCGCAATACTGCTGACGATACATTCCCAGTTCCCTGGATAAACTAACAGCCTCCCGGTAGCCATTCCTAAAATCGGCATAGTAAAATGGGATCCCATATTTATCCCCTATCGCTTCACCGGTTTCCCTGATAAGTTCGTGTTTCTGGTAAGGGCTTACCAGCAAAGTCGTGCTGAAGCAGTCGAACCCCCCTTTTCTGGCCACTCTGGCCGCCTGGCTTAGACGCATTGAATAACAAAATTGACAGCGTTTGGATTCCCTATGAACTACCCCTTGGATAAACTCTTCCAATTGATACTTTTTATCAAAAATGACATTGAGGCCAATGTCCGCGGCATACTTCTCCAGAGTATCTTTGCGCTTTGCGAACTCGGTATACGGGTGGATATTTGGATTATAGAAGTATCCGTAAATATCCATTCCTGCTCCCCTCAAGTGCTGAATAGGGTATATTGAGCAAGGGCCGCAGCAAATATGCAGCAACATTTTCATAAAAAACCTCCAAATATTGACCATCAACCGCATTGTGCGCTATACGTCCGCCAACATATCTGTTTCGAAGTTAGTATAAACATTTTGCACGTCATCATGTTCCTCAAGGCTGTCTATTAGTTTTACCATTTGTTCCGCTTCTTGTCCTTCCAGCTTGACAGTGTTCAATGGAAGCTTCGTAACCTCCGCATAGGCTATTTCAACATCGGATTTTTCCAGAGATTCTTTTACTGCTGTCATGTCGCCGGGCTCAGTTGTAATCTCGTATGAGTCATCATCACTTACTTTAAAATCTTCGGCGCCTGATTCAATCGCTAACAGCATCAAATCATCCTCATTATATTTGCAGTTTGCTTTTTCAACTACGAGCAATCCTTTTTCCTGGAACACCCAGGCGACACATCCGGATTCCCCCAGACTGCCGCCGTTTCTTGAAAATATATATCTTATTTCACTTGCCGTGCGGTTACGGTTATCGGTCATTATTTCAATCATCACTGCAACCCCGCCAGGCCCGTAACCTTCATAGTTAAACTCCTCATAACTGGCGCCGCCCAGTTCACCCGCTCCTTTTTGTATAGCGCGCATAATATTCTCATTTGGGATGTTTGCTTCCTTGGCCTTTTGGATAGCGGTTTTAAGCTGCACGTTACCGTCCGGGTCTTTACCACCCTGCCGCGCGGCAACCATAATCTCTCTGGCCAAGCGCGTGAATAATTTGCCCCGTTGAGCATCTACTTTTGCTTTTTTGCGTTTGATAGTAGCCCATTTAGAATGTCCGGACATCAATACTCCCCCTTCTTGTCAGGCATACACTGCATTATATTAACTAGTATGAATATGTTTAAACTAAAAAAGCGCAAAGCGCTTAAATAATTCCTAAATTATTTTAGCATATAGATTATCCACACGCAAACGATATGTCTTCTATATGTTTTCTATCTGTTGTATTGTTCCCCTGCTCCCAACGCTTATCCGGTTTTTAAGCTTGCTGTTGTTTGCCGGTAAAAATACCAAGCATATGTTTGAAAGCTACGGTCTTCTATCTTCTAGGGCCAAGTCATTAACCATTTGCAAACGATCATAGGTCAGCGGGCCGACTATTCCGTCTGGATTTAGCCCCTGGTCACGCTGAAATCTAATTACTGCATCTTCCGTAACAGGACCGTAAAAACCGTCTAAGTCGCCACGGTAATAGCCGAGTATTTGTAAAATTTGCTGGACGCGCAACACATCCGCACCAGGGTCCACGCCTATACGTAGTAATCTTCCCGTAAAAGCATTACCTGTTATTTTTACTCTGGTTCCAAGCGGTACAATGTCGTATATCCGGATAACGTCGTCATTCCGCATGCGTACACACCCGTGACTGGCGGCAGTGCCAATAGATGCCTCGTTATTAGTTCCGTGAATGCCGTACCCCACACATGAATTGGAACACTGGTAACTACCTGCCGAAATGGGCTTGTATCAAGGGATATAAGCCTTTATTTTTTCTAAAACCTCATTTTATAAAATACTTATCCTTTTATAGAACTAAAGCCTTTTATAACAATTGTATATATAGTATAATTATGGTGCGGTTTTATTTGTAAATAATTTTTCCATCAGTATATTATTGTTAGTATCTATTTAAAGATAATACTGAGAAATTAATAGAATATAAGAATTGTGGTATAATTATTGTATAAAAAATAAAGGGAATGATATTCTATGAATAAGATATACACAATCGGTCATTCATCGCATAAATTAGAAAACTTTTTGCATTTGTTAAAAATCCATAGCATTAATTGTTTAATTGATGTTAGGAGTATGCCTCATTCAAAATATACACCCCAATTCAATAAAGATGAACTAAGAAGATTTTTGCTTAGCAATAGCATTCACTATATATTCATGGGGAATGAATTTGGCGCAAGACGTGAGGATAAAAGTCTTTACACTAAAGAAGGTTACTTAGATTTCGATAAGGTTACTAATACTAGCTTGTTTAAAGCTGGTATTGAACGGATTAAGACAGGTATAAAAAAAGATTTTAAGATTGCTCTGATGTGTACTGAAAAAGATCCTATTGACTGCCATAGAAACATATTAATCGCAAGGGAATTTCATAAACTAGATTATAGTATTGATAATATACTTGAGAACGGCGAAATTCAAAACCAAGATTTTATTGAAAAAAGATTATTAGATATGTATTTTCCTAACAGAATGCAGCAGACTTTGTTTGACATCATTGATGGTAGAAAAAACGATTCGGAACTAATAGATCAGGCTTATAAGCTAAGAAACAGAGATATAGGTTACAGTATAGTAGAGAAGGAGAGTTTAACGAGTTGAGGTTGTTTACAATAGGGTTTACCAAAAAGACTGCCGAAGACTTTTTTGCATTGTTAAAAAACAATCACATAAAAAAAGTTATTGATATAAGACTTAATAATGCATCACAGTTAGCAGGCTTTTCTAAAGGAGAAGATCTTAATTATTTTTTAAGAGAACTATGCAACATTAAATACTTACATGATATTGACTTAGCACCTAATAAAAAAATCCTTGATGATTATAAAAAAAATAAAATCACTTGGCAACAATATGAGTTGCTTTTTAATAATCTTTTAATCGAAAGAAATATTAAGGATAAATTAGATAAGTATTTTAAGGAGGACTTTGACTATGTTTGCCTTCTTTGTAGTGAAGCAACAGCCGATAAGTGTCATAGAAGGTTAGTAGCAGAGTACATAAAGCGAATTTACCATAATCTGAACATAGAGATAATTCATATATAGTGTCATTACTGAGGGGGATACTAAATGTACAAGGATATTATTCTGCTTACCACATCAAAAAAGATAAATAATTTATGTATTGCTGGCGTGGAAAAAGAAAATGGTAGCTGGGTTAGAATAATATCAGAAGATGAGGAAATACAACACGCCATTACTACTAATGATGCAATGTACGAAGATGGAAGTATGCCTCAAATAATGGACATTATAAGAATTAAGTGCAAGGGATATAAACCTAATTACTATCAACCTGAAAATTACGTACTGGACGATTCATACTATTGGGAAAAAGTAGGTACGGCTAGCATTAGAGAGTTATTGAGAGTACATCCTGTTGAAAACAACTCTTTTCTTTTCTATGATACTGATAAATGTATAGAAAGAGCTTATTTTAATAACTTAAATGATAAAGATAGATATTCACTAACTCTGATTTCTCCAGAAGATATTTGCGTTCACGTAAAGCAATGGTCTAAACATGAAAAGAAAAAGGTAACAATGAGTTTTAACTATAGCGGAAACCGTTATTGGTACATACGCTTAACGGATACAGAATTTGAGAATATATATCTGCAATATCAAGATGGAAATTATAATTATCGGGAAAAATGCTTGTTGGTTGTGAGTTTGGGAGACGTTAACCCCAAAGATAATAAGCATTATAAACTTATCGCAAAAGTATTAAATATAAAGTAAATTGTTAAACAATTATCTGTGTAAGTAGCCCTGATTCTATTTAGGGCTATTTGTTTTGGGAGTGTCACGGCTTCCGTGTAAATGGAATAATCTCACAAGTAATTGTACACACTTGCTTTTACTCATGCGCAGGATAGGGCAACGCGGGAGCGCGACCCGAGCGGCGCGTGAGGTTTGGCGAGGCGGCGATTCCGACTGAAACGTCGCTTTTTTCTGCTGCCTTGGAAAACCAAAGCGATAAACTCCGGGGGTTCGGGGGCAGCGCCCCCGATCACGAAATCATTTTACCTTGCAGCCGATCCTCAAAAAATATCATCAGCTGCCCAATTATAATGCCCCAATCACGAATGGGCATACTCCATTTTTTAGTGATTTCCTGTACCGAAAGATAGACCGATTTTTTGACCGCGTCGTCAGTCGGGTAAATCGTTTTGGTCTTGGTAAATTTGCGCAGCATCCGATGGAATCCCTCCACCGCGTTGGTGGTGTAAATCAGTGTCCGTACTTCCTGCGGATACTTGAAATAGGTGGACAGTTCCGCCCAGTTTGCGTCCCAAGACTTCAAAATCTGCGGATATTTTCTGCCCCACTTTTCACGAAATTCCTCCAGCCGATACTCCGCGTCCTCCAGCGTCGGCGCACCGTAAACCAGCTTCAAGTCTGCCATGACCAGCTTGATGTCCTTGTATGGTACATACCTTGTGGAATTGCGGATTTGATGAATCACGCAAAGCTGCTGTTCTGTTTTGGGGAAAACAGTCTCAATGGCGGTTGAAAATCCGGAAAGGTTGTCCCGGCAGGCAATCAAAATGTCCTGGACGCCGCGATTTTTCAATTCGTTGCATACAGTCGTCCAAAAGCTGGCGCTTTCGTTTTCTGACATCCATATGCCCAATATTTCCTTACGACCGTCCATGTTGATCCCTAAAACGGAGTACAGGCATTTGTTAATGACCCGGCTGTCCTTGCGCACTTTGAATACTATCCCATCAAGGAAAACAATAGGATAAACCGGATCCAGCGGCCTTGACTGCCACTCGGTAACGGCGGGCATTTTACTTTGAATATTCCCTTTTTCAAGATAAAAAATATTTTTGGTGAGCCCAAGAGGTTAAAAACCTGACGGTGCCGAAGGGAAGCCTTGACAGACGGGGTCCCTACATGTGGTACAATGGGAAAACTGACGGGGGTAATTTTTTATGTATGTCTTCGGAGCCACCCTGTCGGTAATTATACCAGCCACATGTGGGGTGGATGTCAAGGCCACTACCCGGATAGGTACAAAGAGTTTGAATATAGTCGCGCTACTTGTTAAGCGGTTGTCATGTAAGACAGCCTCACAAATGATATTATTAACAATGATAATATCTATAGCTTAATCATCTTCTCTTTCTATTACATCTGTATAAATAAAATCACTATATTTTAGTTTTGTCTTTTTATTCAACAAATCCTTCCTCATTGCTAGAACAATATTTCCTACCGCTTCTTTTCCCATTTCCTTACTAGGTGCTGGAGTTGATGCTAATTTAATCATGTCATTTATTGATTTTACCACTTCATCAGAACAATATATCCATGATTTATATTGTTCATCAAAAAATTGCCTTTTTAGCTCTGCAGAGGTGGTATTACCGACAAATCCTTTAAGTAAAATTAATAACTTTGTGTATTTCTCTTCTTTGAATTTAAATATTGCTTCATTTCTTTTTGATTTTACTGTAAAATAATAAGTCAAGTATGAGCCAAAGATACCAGATAGAATTGGCACAACTATTAACAAAACATCTTTAATACCCATATTTCATTTCTCCTAAACATTTCTTTTGCTGGAGACCACTTTATTTTTAATATTTGCTCCCCTTCTTCTATTAGACAATCTAATTCCGCAATAATTTCAATTTTATTCATTTCTGCAATAGTCCTCCAAGCTAATATATTATATTTTCTTATGTTTGTAATAATATATAATTAATATTTTGGTTCCGGTAACCATACATTATTTATCTTGATAACATACTACCAACAGGCAGATAGACAATCCCCTCTTGTGCAGCTTTATCTATTTTGGCTCGGATTACCTCCCGGAGATCTATTCTACCTTCAAGAATATGTATTAAATCTTCACCAGAAAAAAATAAGATGTTTGTTTTGTTTCCCTCAAATGCCTTAATAACCTCTTCTCTAAATCCATTAATTGAGACAAAAATCCCACGTGTGCTTTCTAGTTTAGTGTCAACTTTTCTTTTAAAACCACCTATTTCATTTTCATTTGGCTGATCTTTTCGCCATTTTGCTTCAACGAGATAATCAAAGCCCTCAAATTTAAAATATCCATCAATTTGCTGTGTATTAGTTTTATAAGATTTTCTATATTCAAGGTCAAATAAAGGAAATAATCGCTCCAGAATATCCTCTAAGGAATATCCAGCTGCCTGCCTATTATCAGATATAAGATTTTGAAGAAAATTTGATTTTAAATCTTTGAGTTTTTCCGCTCTATCTATGATAATTCTTGCTTTTTCTACGGCAATATTTTTTCTCTGCTTCGTGTCTCTCTTCAGTTCTTCAAATTCAAACTTATTTTCTATTGCAAGTTGTTTTAACTTTCTAAGGTTATCGAGTCCAGCATTAGGATTTGGTGCTGCCTTATCTGGTATGTTTCTAAATTTACATAGTTCAGTTAAAATCCGTCTTTGTAACAAGTAACCATTTTCAAGATCATCCAAATCATTAAGAAGATTTCTAGCCCACACAAATTTAGGTAAATCACGATACTTAGAAGCCAATTGTCTATTTATTCCACAACTAACGAAAAATGATTCTACATTATCCTTAAAATGGAAACATGTCCCAATACATTGAATAATTTGAGTGCTTATATCGTATGGTAGAGCCAAATCATTACCCCCCAATAAATGAGCTTAAACATTATAAACCTTACCGTATAAATTACCAGCCACACGATGAGGCAATTTTATGAACATAAGTTGTTACTAACATATTACCACAATCGGTAAGTATTGACATCCTGTTTCCGCTAGCCTAAAATGGCCGAAAGCTGACGGTATTGCCTGTCCGGAACTTGCTGGATATAATGACCATATTACAGCAAAGGAAAAAGGATGTCTCC